>VFQR01000132.1_pt1 | contig 170145 bp, 162 predicted proteins | sample 3512321 | NCBI WGS metagenome assembly VFQR01 (sample SAMN10412374, study PRJNA504923) | tailings metagenome | isolation source: Relicate 3 Philex TSF1 revegetated site | place: Philippines: Tuba, Benguet | collected 2017-08-29
TCCGCCACCGCAACCACCTTCATAGCGGATTCGGCAAATAAAGAGTTACAAGGTGGATCGGGCGAAGCCCGAGACGGTGAGGGGGAATCTTGCCGAGGGCCGCGCGGACGCCGGCGGCGAACGATCAGGCCTCGACCAGCGCGACGCGGCTGACGGGTTCGGGAACGGGCAGACCGTCCTGCTTGAGGCCCGCGATGTGAAAGCGGATGGCGCCGCCGAATTCGGCCTCGGCAGCTCGACGGTGTTGGCTGTCACGATGCAGCCTGGCAGGTCGAGGACATAGCCGAGTAGTTGGTGCCGGCTTTCTATACGGAATGGGAGAAGGGCCCTTCAGGGTTTCCGCCATATTCGTCCCTTCGTCAATATCGTAAATATGCAGACTTCAGGACGGGATTGACAGGACCAACATCACCGTTATTGCTAGGGATATTGCACCAAGCGCTATCGCAGCAAATGGGGAAATATTTTGTATTATTGATCTCTTGAAAAGAATGTATTTGAAAGAAATATAGGGTGGAATTGGAAATATTTTGTAAATCTCATCATATTGTCGTGCGGTTATTTTTATTAAATCTTCGTCTGGTCCTCCGTAATCGGAAATTATTCCGTATTTATGCCATATCACAATGCGACACCGGGAGTCTGGCTTAAGGTCTCCGATCTCCAAATTCTTACCAAAGAAATAACACTCGACAGAGCCATCTATAAGGTAATCGGCCAAAAAATCGGACGAATCTTTGAGATGGATACTAATATTCTCAATTATCTTGTTGCTTCTGTTCTCAATGTCAACAATTACCGTGAGTCCTCTTGACGCAAGCCATCTCAACTTCTCTATTATATCTTCCTTAGGGCGAATTTTTGTTTGGCTGGACCATCGAAGTGCCGCATATTCCTCAACTGCTTTGGCGAGAAAACTCGATACCAAGTAAGGCTGCTGTGTGATGCTAACAGCAAGGCGAGACTTGGGTGCCAGCATTGCAGCCCACAGGGGCTGCAATATTGCCACCAAGAGAGCGCCGACAATAGCACCCCCTAGTCCGATCAGAGCTATTTGGATTGGCTCGGACATCGCTCTATGTGTCGGGCGCGTTGTTTCCCTCAGCTACACCCGCTCGTGCTTCCACACGTATCGCACTTCTCGCAGGTCCCGTTCCGCACCATGGTGAAGTTCTGGCACTCGGTGCACATGTTGCCGGTGTAGCCCTGCATGACGGCCTTGGCGCGGCGTTCGGCGGCGAGCGCCTTGGCTTCGGCGGCTTCCTGCGCGGCGGCGTCGGTGAAGAGGGCGGATGAGGCGTCGTCGGTCGCCTCGTCCTCCAGCTCGGTCGCGAACTCGCGCGCACGCTCTTCATAGTCGCGCTTGAAGGCGACGGCTTCGTCAAGCTTGAGCGCGGTGACGGGCTTGAGCGCCGTCACGGTGGCGCCAGAGGCGATCGCCCTGACATTGCCGCCGCCGGCCGCCGTCGGGGCGGCATAGCGCGGGGTGCCGGACGGGCCGGAGCCGCCCGCCTGGCCCTTCGGCTCGCCGCCCGAGGCGCCGGAGACGACCTTGAGCGCCGCGCCGCGGGTCAGGCCCTTGGAGAAGGGCAGGGCGCGGCCCTCGGAAATGCCGCGGCCAAGCGCGGTGTTCGAGAAATCGGACTGGTCGACATGGGCGAGGTCGTTGCGCTCCAGATAGGAGACGGCGAGCTCGCGGAAGACGTAGTCGAGGATCGAGGTGGCGTTCTTGATCGCGTCGTTGCCCTGCACCATGCCGGCCGGCTCGAACTTGGTGAAGGTGAAGGCCTCCACATATTCCTCGAGCGGCACGCCATATTGCAGGCCGATGGAGATCGCGATGGCGAAATTGTTCATCATCGCGCGGAAGGCCGCACCTTCCTTGTGCATGTCGATGAAGATCTCGCCGAGACGCCCGTCGTCGAACTCGCCGGTGCGCAAGTAGACCTTGTGGCCGCCGACGACCGCCTTCTGGGTGTAGCCCTTGCGGCGGTTCGGCAGCTTCTCGCGCTCGCGCACCACCTTCTCGATGATGCGCTCGACGATCTTCTCGGTCACCTGCACCGCCTGGGCGGCGGTGGGGGCGGCGACCAGTTCCTCGACCAGATCGTCCTCGTCCGCATCGTCCTCGATGAGGGAGGCGTTGAGCGGCTGCGAGAGTTTTGACCCGTCCCGGTAGAGCGCGTTGGCCTTCAGTGCCAGCTTCCACGACAGCATGTAGGCCGACTTGCAGTCCTCGACCGTTGCGTCATTGGGCATGTTGATGGTCTTGGAGATGGCGCCCGAGATGAAGGGCTGCGCCGCCGCCATCATGCGGATGTGGGATTCGACCGAGAGATAGCGCTTGCCGATCTTGCCGCAGGGATTGGCGCAGTCGAAGACCGGGTAGTGCTCGGCCTTCAGATGCGGGGCGCCTTCGAGCGTCATCGCGCCGCAGACATGGATGTTGGCCGCCTCGATCTCCTTCTTGCCAAAGCCGAGCGCCGGCAGGAGCTCGAAGGAGAAATCGTTGAGCTGCTCGTCGGTGAAGCCGAACTGCTCCTTCAGCCAGTCGGCGCCGAGCGTCCACTGGTTGAAGACGAATTTTATGTCGAAGGCCGAGCCGAGCGCCGCGTTGAGCGCCTCGATCTTGTCGTCGCCGAAACCCTTGGCGCGGAGCGTTGCGGCGTTGACACCGGGTGCCTGGTTGAGATTGCCGTGGCCGACCGCGTAGGCCTCGATCTCGGCGATCTGGGCTTCGGAATAACCCAGCGTGCGCAGCGCCTCGGGCACGGCGCGGTTGATGATCTTGAAGTAGCCGCCGCCGGCGAGCTTCTTGAACTTCACCAGCGCGAAGTCGGGCTCGATGCCGGTCGTGTCGCAATCCATGACGAGGCCGATCGTGCCGGTGGGCGCGATCACGGTCGCCTGGGCGTTGCGGTAGCCGTTTCTCTCGCCGAGCTCCAGCGCGCGGTCCCAGGCGAGGCGGGCGCGTTCCATCAGCATCGGCTCGGGGCAGTCCGCTGCCTTGAGCGGCACGGGGTTGACCGACAGGCCTTCGTAGCCGTCGGAGAGGCCGTGCGCGGCGCGGCGGTGGTTGCGCATCACGCGCAGCATGTGGCTCGCGTTGCGCTCGTAGTCGGGGAAGGCGCCGAGCTCGCCCGCCATCTCGGCCGAGGTCGCATAGGCCACACCGGTCATGATCGCGGTCAGCGCGCCGCAGATCGCGCGGCCCTCGTCGGAATCGTAGGGGATGCCGGAGGTCATCAGCAGCCCGCCGATATTGGCGTAGCCGAGGCCGAGCGTGCGGTACTCGTAGGAAAGGCGCGCGATCTCGCGGCTCGGGAACTGCGCCATCATGACCGAGATCTCGAGCACGATGGTCCACAGGCGCACGGAGTGCTCGTAGGCGTCGATATCGAACGAGCCGTCGGCGTTCCGGTACTGCAGCAGGTTGAGCGAGGCGAGGTTGCAGGCCGTGTCGTCGAGGAACATGTATTCCGAGCACGGATTGGACGCGCGGATGGCGCCGGCGGCCACGCAGGTGTGCCAGTCGTTCATGGTGGTGTTGAAGTGGAGGCCGGGATCGGCCGAGGCCCATGCGGCGTGGCCGATCTTCTCCCAAAGGTCGCGGGCCTTGAGCGTCTTCGCCACCTTGCCGTCGATGCGGTTGATGAGGTTCCACTCGCCGTCATTCTCAACGGCGCGCAGGAAATCGTCCTTGAGCGAGACGGAATTGTTGGAGTTCTGGCCGGAGACGGTGAGATAGGCTTCCGAATCCCAGTCGGTGTCGTAGGTCGGGAACTCGATGCTCGTGTAGCCCTGGCGCGCGAACTGGATGACGCGCTTGATGTAGTTCTCGGGGACCTGGTTCCTCTTGGCGGCCTTGATCTCGCGCTTCAGCGCGGTGTTGAGCGCTGGATCGTAGCAATCCTCGCCGTCGCCCTCGCAATTGACGCAGGCCTTCATGATCGCGGTCAAATGCTGCCTGACGATCTTGGAGCCGGTGACGAGGGCGGCGACCTTCTGCTCCTCCTTCACCTTCCAGTCGATATACTGCTCGATATCGGGGTGGTCGACGTCGACCACGACCATCTTGGCGGCGCGGCGCGTGGTGCCGCCCGACTTGATGGCGCCGGCGGCGCGGTCGCCGATCTTGAGGAAGGACATCAGGCCCGACGACTTGCCGCCGCCCGAGAGCCGCTCGCCCTCGCCGCGCAGCATCGAGAAGTTCGAGCCGGTGCCGGAGCCGTACTTGAACAGGCGCGCCTCGCGCACCCAGAGGTCCATGATGCCGCCCTCGTTAACGAGGTCGTCGCCGACGGACTGGATGAAGCAGGCATGCGGCTGCGGATGCTCGTAGGCCGACTTCGACTTGACGAGCTTCCGGGTGAAGGGGTCGACATAGTAGTGGCCCTGGCCGGGGCCGTCGATGCCGTAGGCCCAGTGGAGGCCGGTGTTGAACCATTGCGGGGAGTTGGGGGCGACGCGCTGGGTGGCGAGCATGTAGGAGAGCTCGTCCATGAAGGCGCGGGCATCTTCCTCGGAATCGAAATAGCCGCCCTTCCAGCCCCAGTAGGTCCAGGTGCCGGCGAGGCGGGTGAAGACCTGGCGGGCGTCGGTCTCGGAGCCGGTGCGCTCGCCCTCGGGCAGTTCGGTGAGTGCCGCCTCGTCGGGCACGGAGCGCCACAGGAAGGACGGGACGTCGTTCTCCTCGACGCGCTTCAGCCGCGCGGGCACGCCCGCCTTGCGGAAATATTTCTGGGCCAGGATGTCGGCCGCGACCTGGCTGAACTGCGCCGGCACGTCGATGTCGGCCAGGCGGAAGACGATGGAGCCGTCGGGGTTCCTGATCTCGCTCACCGCCTTGCGGAACTCGATCTCCCCATAGGCGTCGCGCCCCGGCTTGGTGAATCGGCGTTCAATTCTCATTTCGGTCCCTCGTCCCCAGATATGGGCGCCGCCGCGGCTGACTTCCCGCCGTCCGACTGCGCGTTTGCCGCATTCCGTGCCGCCCCGGCCCGGAGCGGCGGCTGTCCGCAATCTCGAAGGGCTCCGGCCGCATTCCAGCCGGCACCCCTGCGCGCCACACGGACGGTGGCGGCACAAACTCACTTCGAATTGCCGAGTCGGAAAACACTGTATCTAGCGCCAACGTTCCAAGCAAACACTAAATATAGTATTAACAGCCCGTTTACGCTACCCCAGGCCGGCACGCATCCTGCCATACGCAAGGCCCCCGCCGGGACGGATCGGGCCGCCAGAACGCATGGGAAATCTTGAGGAGGAGTGCCGGGCTCGTTACTCACCGGCCGCGCCGCAACCAGGCGCGAGGGTCATAAGAGACGACTCGTCTGGGAGCGTCAAGCACTGGTTCTTGCGAGATTGTGGACCCCAACATCTTGTGTGGAAAACGGGGAGAAGCAGAGCCGGCTATCGCGGCCGCGCCGCTCACGCCATGGCGCGCAGGAACAGGAAGATGCCCGCCGAAAGCAGGGCCGCCGCCGGCACCGTCACCAGCCAGGCGGCGACGATCGTCGTGAAATGGGCGCGCCGCACGAGCTTGCGCCGCGCCACCTCGACGCCTGCCGCGGTGCTCTCCGTCTCGCCGGCGAAGTCGAAGTCGCCGATCGCCACCGGGCCGTCCTCCGCATCCTCGGCCAGGGCCTTCTTGCGGCCGTTGCGCTTGCGGGCAAGCGCCACCTTGCGCTCGAGATAGGCGCGGCGGCGGGGCGAATGGGCGGTGTACCATTCGCGGAAGAACCCGACGCCGAACACGGCGCCGACCGCAGTGTGGGTCGAGCTCACCGGGAGCCCGAGCGCGGATGCGACGATGACGGTGATGGCGGCCGCCAGCGCCACGCAGAAGGCGCGCATCGGGTTGAGGCGGGTGATCTGCTCGCCGACCATGCGGATGAGCTTTGGCCCGAAGAGCAGGAGGCCGAGCGAGATGCCGACCGCGCCGATGAGCATGACCCAGAGCGGGATGGTGACGGGGCCGGTCGAGGACGAGGAATCCTGCGCGGCCGCGACGATCGCCGCAAGCGGCCCGACGGCGTTGGCCACGTCGTTGGCGCCGTGGGCGAAGGAGAGAAGGGCGGCCGAGCAGATGAGCGGCAGCCGGAACAGAGCGCGCAGCGACTGGTTGCGGTTCTCCATTCCGGCCGACAGGTCCCGGACGTGGATCCGCGCCAGCGCCCAGATGAGCACGAAGGAGCCGATGCCGGTGACCGTCAGCTGGAAGGTGCTGAGCGGGACGACGCGCGACAGCCCCTTCATGCCGAGATAGGCGGCGAAGGAGCCGCCCATGATGCCGATGAGGATCGGCACCCAGCGGCGCGCGGCATCGAGCTTGTCGTCGCGGTAGATGATGAATTCCTTGACGAAGCCGAGGAAGGCGGCGGCGATGATACCGCCCATCAGCGGCGAGATGACCCAGCTGGCGGCGATGCCGCCCATCATGTTCCAATTGACGGCCCAGAACCCTGCGGCGGCGATGCCGGCGCCGACCACGCCGCCGACGACGGAGTGGGTGGTGGAGACGGGGGCGCCGATCCAGGTCGCGAGGTTGATCCACAGCGCCGACGAGATGAGGGCGGCCATCATTGCCTTGATGAAGATCGACGGCGCGGCGACGGCCGCCGGGTCGACGATGCCGCGCGCGACGGTGTTGACGACGTCGGCGCCGCCGATCAGCGCTCCCGCCGTCTCGAAGACCGCGGCGATGATGAGGGCGCCGCCGATGGTGAGCGCCCTGGCGCCGACGGCCGGGCCGACATTGTTGGCGACGTCGTTGGCGCCGATGTTGATGGCCATATAGGCGCCGATCGCGGCGGCGGCGACGATGACGACTGCGCCCGGCTGTCCCAGCATGACCAGGGAGGCCACGACCGCCGACAGGGCGAGGAAGAGCAGCGCGAGACCCGGGCCGACGAGCCCCCGGGAAACATAGCTCGTCGCTTCCTCGACATGGACGAGCTTGTCGAGGTCCTTGTCGAGCGTGAGTTTGCGCGTGGTCGCAGATGTGTCGGCCATCTTCCCGGAAGCGTCGTGCTGAGTGTTGCCCCGCTGGATAGAGCAGGGTCCGCCCCAGCGACAAGGGACGAGGACCGCTCGCGCTGATTAGGCGGCAAATTGTCGGGGATTAACTGAAAACGACGCCAGAAGTTCGCCGAGATCGGGCTCGGTGACCAGCGCGGCAGCCTCGCTCGGGCTGAACCACTGCCGACGGCGCTTCTTCCGCTCGGGCCACTTGTCGGCGACCCGGTCGACCTCGAGCGCGAAGACGAGCACCTCGCAGCGCCACTCCATCCCGCTCGGCAGTCGCTTGGCGTAGTAGTAGCGGCCGATCTCGCGCTTGCCGATGGCGCCCGACACCCCGGCTTCCTCGAGCGCCTCGCGCGCCGCGGCATCGCCGAGCTTCTCGCTGCCTTCCGGCCAGCCCTTGGGCAGCACCCAGCGCCCGGTCTCGCGCGTCGTGACCAGCAGGATCTCCGGTCCGCTCGGGCCTTGGCGCCAAGGCAGCGCCGCCACCTGGACGCGCGGCGGAGGCGCGCCGAAGAGGCTTCTCAGCTTCTCCGCAAGCCATTGCCGGGTGCCGTGGCGCAGGATCATAGGCGAAATCCGTCGCTAAATCATTTGCCGTCTCACCAACATGAGGCGCAAATGCCCGAGATCAAAAGGAAATCTACCACGATTCGGTAGCGAATGAGAAACGGCCGGGCCTGTGGCCCGAGAAGCCCGCTGCGTTGATCGCCTCAATGGATCCCGGTATATAGAAACCGGTCTTTTCTATAGGATAACGACGATGGCTGTGACGCTCTCCACCAATGTCGATGACAAAATGGCCCAGAAGGTCCGCATCGTTGCCGAGAAGGAAAATCGATCCGTTTCGAACATCCTCTCGAGCGCCCTCGCGGTCTTTACGAGCCTTCCGAAGGACGTGCGCGACACGCTGCTTGAACTGCAGTCGCAGCAGAACACGATCGACGCCAACCGCCTGGCGCGGGAGATGATGGCGACTGTCTACCGGCTTCGCCTGGAGGGAGTGACCAGGGACCTGGCCGCCGAGCGAATCTTCGGTGGCCCTGACGGCAACGTGAATGAAATCGATCTTATGGAAGAGGCCACACGGCTGACGGAAGCCGCAAGCCGCGCCAAGCGGCATCCATGAGTTCGCCCCTGCGCATATTGCTGGATGTGAACGTCTGGATAACGAACCTGATCGCCGCCGACAGAGGCAGGCAGGACACCGCCGCTCAACGTCTGGTTTCCCTGGTTGCGAGCGGAAAGTGGGGACAGGAAGGGCGTGCGGTCCAACTCGTCGTCTCGCTTGAGATGCTGGAAACCCTCGAGCACGTCTTGATCCGGCAAGGCGCATCGCAGGAAGGAGCGCAAGCGTATGCCGAGATCATAAAGGGCATTATGAAATACGGCCCGGAGGAACTTGATCCGTACTTGATCCTCGGCGGCCGGGAGCAATTGGCGATGGCCGACGCCGAAGATGCCGGAGTGCTGGCGGCCGCCTACGCGTCGAAGACAAATCTTCTGGTGACCGACAATCTGAAGGATTTCAGCACGAAGGACTCGCTGCAGATCGACACCCGCGTCGTAAGGTCACCCTCAGGAGCGAGACAATTATATGCATTGCGCCATCGGGCACCGGGCGTCGATCTGGTCATTGCCCATCCGCTGGACGTGGTGACGTGGCTGGAACAACGTCTGGATTTCGAGCCCGACACGCTGTGGAGTCGGCTTTCGCTGAAACCCGTGGTCCAAACCTAGATCTCAGGGGCCAGCACGCGTCGACGCTCTCTGCATGCCTGGATTGAGCGGCGGCAAAGAGCGCTGGCGCGGCTCAGCCGGCAGAATTTTCCGAGATCGGCTTCTGGTAGGCGAAGCCGAGATCCCAGGGGAAGTAGATCCAGGTGTCCTGCGATACCTCGGTGATGAAGGTGTCGACCAGCGGCCGGCCCTTCGGCTTGGCGTAGACGGTCGCGAAATGGGCCTTCGGCATCATCGCCCGCACGACGGCGGCGGTCTTTCCCGTATCCGTGAGGTCGTCGACGATCAGCACTTCGCTCCCGCCATTCTCGAGCAGGGAGGGCGTGATTTCCTTCAGGACCTTGAGCTCACCCTGCTCCAGATAGTCGTGGTAGGAGGCGACGCAGACCGTCTCGATCAGCCTGATGTCGAGCTCCCGCGCGATGATCGCCGCCGGCACCAGACCGCCACGGGTGATGCAGACGATCGCCCGCCATTTGCCGTTGACCCCCGCAAGGCGCCAGGCGAGCGCCCGGGCATCGCGATGGAACTGGTCCCACGAGACGGGGAAGGCCTTTTCGGGGAAGGACATGCTCGCACTCCGCGCGCTGGAATGCGCGCCGGATTAGCCGCATTCCGCCGGCACTGGCAAGTGGCTGCACCTGCGGCATGGAGTTCGGCGGCCGGTCATGAGGCTGCTCCGGGCCGGTCGGTCGCGCCTTCCGTGAAGGCGGAGTAGAATTCCGCCGGCAGGCCATGCGCGACGAGGGTTCCAAACAGGGCGTCGGCCTCCGCCGCGCCGAGATCCTTCCGGCGCTCCAGCCGCCAGCGGAAGACGGTGTCGATCGTCGAGACGAGATGGAGGATGGCAAGCTCGCGCGGCAGGCCGCCGGCGGGCCCGGCCGGCATGATCTCGCGCAGCACCCCAGTCAGAACCGTGTCGATCGCGTTGCGCAGCACCGCCGCGCCGCGCCCCTCGTCGAGTGCCGTCCGGATGTCGGCGAACTCGAACAAATGCTCGAACAGCGCGCGGCTGGGGCTCCAGTCCGGATCGAGCGGGAAGGGTGCGGCCGTGGCCCGACCGGCCGCCACGACGAGCAACTGCCGCAGCCTTTCGAGGCTGCGCCGCAGGAGATCGTCCTTCGACGTGAAGTGCGCATAGAAGGTCGCGCGGCCGACATCGGCCTCGGCCAGGATGTCCTCCACCGTAATCGCCTCGTAGTCCTTGCGCCTGATCAGGCGGACGAGGGCGTCCGAAAGGGCGGTACGGGTGCGCTGGACGCGGCGGTCGATGGCCAACTTCATCTCCATTTTCCGAACGCCGCACGGCCCGGTGTCCGATAGCGAACGTATTTGCCCGGCGTGTCCGGCAATTTCCGGACACCATGTTCGGTAAGCCGCTAGGCCTCTCCTGTCCATCCCAGACAGGAGAACGAAGATGGCCCAGCTTTCAGTCACCGCCTCGACGGCAAACCCCTATTTCAAGGCAGGCATCGCCGCGCTCGGCGCGCTCGCCATGACGACGATCCACCACGCCTACGGCGCGGCGGCCTACGACACGCCGTGGCGGCTGCACATCGTTTTCATCTCGGTGCCGGTGGCGATCGTGTTCCTGGCGGCGCTGTATGTGGGCACGGCGCGTGAAGGCACGCCGGCGGGGCGCATCGCCACCTGGATCGGCGTCGCCGTCATCCTCGCCTTCCCCGCCGCGCTGATCGGCTTCTTCGAGGGCGGCTACAACCACGTCGTCAAGAACGTCGTCTATTTCGTTGCCGGCGAGGAGGCGATGATGCGGCTGGTGCCGACCTGGCTCTACGATCCGTCGCTGGTCGAGACGCCGAACGACTTCATCTTCGAGATGACGGGGGTAGCGCAGTTCCCGCTCGGCATACTGACGGCGGTGCTTGCGCTCAGGCTGGCGCGGCACGTGGCGCGGTGAGTTTGGGTGCTCCCGGAACCTGCCGGAAGCACGGTCCCCGCCCTCAGCGGGAAAGCAGGGTAGCTGTGGTCATCGACTTCAGGAGCGAGCGGGTGACGCCGCCGAAGAAGAACTCCTTGACCCGCGACTGGCTGTAGGCGCCGGCGACCAGGAGGTCGGCGCCCGAATCCGACATCCAGTTCTGGATCGCGTCGGAGGCGGAAAGCTCGCCGCCCGCTTGGTTCTCGATCCGGACCCTGACGCCGTGGCGGGCGAGGGCGGCAGCGATCGCGGCGCCGGAGACGACGGCGTCCTGCGTGGCGCTCGTCTCGGCATCGACGGTGATCACCACAACCTCCTCGGCGCGCTTCAGGAAGGGAAGCGCGTCGAAGGTCGCCCGTGCCGCCTCGGGCGAGCCGTTCCAGGCGACGACGACGCGCCGGAAGGGCGGCTTCGCCTCGATGGCGTAGGGCACGAACAGGACCGGGCGCCCGCTCTGGAAGAGCAGCGCCTCGAGATCGGGCACGATCGTGTCGGCGTCCGGGTCCGTCTGCTGGACTACGACGAGATCGGCGCAGCGGGCGCTTTCCAGCGCGGAGATCGCGCTGTCGCCGCCAAAGCTCTCGAAGGAGCGCCACTCGCCGCCCATGCCCTCGCGGGCGCAGGCGTTGTCGAAGACCTTGCGGAGTTCCTCCGCCCGCTCGCGGGCGAGCTCTGTGCCGGCCTCGATGAAGCCGGTGTCGGGGATGCCCATCGGGGTCGCGTAGGGGATCGGGAGCGCCTCGGTGTGGAGCGCGATCAGGTGGGCGCGGTGATCAAGCGCAAGCTGGACCGCGCAGCCGAGCACCCGCGGCGCGTCCTTCCTGCCCTGCAGAACGGCGAGGATCGTCTTGATGTCCATGGGTCTGCCTCCTGGATGCCTGCGCGCCGAGGAGCGGCGGCCATTCACCAGTGCATTATGCTCCCCGCGGCAACCTTGATCCAGCGCAAGCGCTAGGCGGGTGCGGCCGACAGGCTCTCCACCATCTCGCGGACGGCCTTCTCGGCCGCGGCCAGCGCCTCGGGCGAGCGGGAGCGGATGACGAGCTCGGTCCAGAAGGTCCCGTCGCGATATTTCGGATAGGACCCGATGATCGTCTCAGGATGCGCCTTCTGGATTTCGCCGAGCGGGCCGCCGACTGTGCCCTCGGGCAGCGGGCAGTGGACCGTCGCCGAATGCAGGATCGCGCCCTTCCTGAGCGTCGGCATGACGCTGTCGAGCATCGCCTGGAAGATCGCCGGCACACCTGCCATCACGTGGACGTTGCCGATGCGGAAGCCGGGCGCCATCGAGATCGGATTGTCGATATGCTCGGCGCCGACCGGCATGCGCGCCATGCGCTTGCGCGCCAAGGTGAACTCGATACCGCGCTGCGCGTAGTGGCTGTCGAGCATGGCATAGGCGCGCGGATCATAGTCGCAGGGCACACCGAAGGCGGCGGCGATCGCGTCGGCCGTGATGTCGTCATGGGTCGGGCCGATGCCGCCGGTGGTGAAGACATAGGTGTTGCGCGCTCGCAACGCGTTGACCGCCTCGACGATCGCCGGCTGGTCATCGGCGACGATCCGCACCTCGCGGAGCTCGATGCCGACGGCTGTCATCATGTCGGCCAGGTGGCCGATATTGCGGTCCTTGGTTCGGCCGGACAGGATTTCGTCGCCGATGACGACCATGGCGGCGGTGACGATCTCGACCATGGCGATCCCCCGGGAAGCTGCTCCAGCGATGAGATAGCGCCGGGCCGCGCGGCCAGCAATGGCCCTTGTCGGGCTAGGCTGAAATCCGCCCCGCCTGTAGAAAGGCCGCCATGGGTCTCGCCGGAATCCTCGCCGCCCTCCTGTCGCTCGCATTCATGGCCGCCGTGCTCGGGCTCGGCTACGGCGCCTATGTGACGCGGCGCATCGCGCGCCAGGCGGAGCGGCTGGTGCCGCCGCCCGGCCGCTTCGTCGAGATCGACGGCGCGCGCATCCACTACGTGGAGCGGGGCGAGGGGCCGCCGATCCTGATGGTGCACGGGCTCGGCGGCAGCCTCCACCAGATGCTGCGGCCGTTGATGGAGGAGTTCGGCGATGGCTACCGGCTGATCGCGCTCGACCGGCCGGGCTCGGGCTACTCGACGCGCGGCAGGGGCCAGGTGACGCTCGCCGAACAGGCCCGCTTCCTGTGCCGGTTCATGGACAGGCTGGGGATCGACAAGCCGATGATCGTCGGCCACTCGCTCGGCGGCGCGGTGGCGCTGGCGACGGCGATCGATCATCCGGAGCGTGTTGCCGGGCTGGCGCTCATCTCGCCGCTCACGCACGAGATCGATGAGCCGCCGGCAGCCTTCGGCCCGCTCGCGGTCGGCTGGGCGCCGCTGCGGCGGCTGGTCGCCGAGACGGTGGCGACGCCACTCGCGATCCGCAACAGCCGGACGGTGCTCGGCTATGTCTTCGGACCGCAGGAACCGCCGCCGGACTATGCCGTCAAAGGCGGGGCGATGGCGCTCTTGCGGCCGAGCCATTTCGACGGGACCTCGACCGATTTCGCGGCGTTGCGGGGCGCGCTCGCGCCGTACGAGGCACGCTACGGCGAGATCGGGGTGCCGTGCGGCGTCGTCTTCGGCACTGCGGACCGCATCCTCGACCACCGCCGGCACGGACTCCCTATGGCGCACCGGATACGCAATATCGAGTTCGAGATACTCGAGGGCGTCGGGCACATGCCGCAATACGTCGATACGGAACGGGTCGTCGCATTCGTGCGGCGGATTGCGGAGCGCGCCTTCGCGCCTTGACCGGCCGGCGGTGTGGCTGGTCAGCGCCGATGGCAGGAGGCTGCCCCGCTTGCGGCAGCCTCATACCTCCTGCTTCACCGTCAGAACTCTCCGGCAAGCCCGACGCGGACGCCGTGGGCCGAACCGCCGCCATAGGAGTAGCCGGCGGTGATCGACATCGGCGTCGGCGTGTCGAGCCGGTGCGCCATCGCGCCGCCGAAGGCGAACTCGCCGCGGAACGCCGCCACATTGGCGGTCCACGTCGTGCGGCCGGCGGCCGACGGCATGGGTGCCGACGTCATCGCCATCGCCGCCGCCACCCCCTGGCGCGCCTCCTTGCGGGTCGAGGCGATCTCGCCGGAGAGTGCCGTCACCGCGCCGCCGAGCTGGCCGACGGTCGCCGCGTCGCTCGGAGCTATGCCGGGCGCCAGGTTGGTGATCCGCCGCGTGTTGCCGGCCGAGCCGACCGAGACGGTGTTGGCCTGGTCGGCGACCGATCCCGCACCGAGCGCCACCGAATTGGCGGCGCTGGCCGACGCGCCCTGGCCGAGCGCGGTCGCGTTGGCGGCACCGGCCGTCGCACCGTGGCCGATCGCGGTCGAGCCTTTGTGGCTGGCGCTCGCGGTGGCGCCCAGCGCAGTCGCCTGATCGCCGGCGGCATTGGATTGCCGGCCCAGCGCCAGAGCCTGATCTCCGTCCGCCGTGCCCACGTATGAGGGGACAGCGGTCGGGGTATGGGCCATCGTCATGCCGGACGCGAGGGGCGCCGATGCCTTCGCCGCGTCGGACGGGACGGACGCCGCTGCCATCCTCATGGCGCCGGCCATGGCGCCGGCGAGGGCGGCGTTGAGCTGGCCGACCGTGGCGACATCGCTCGGCGCGATGCCGGCCGCCACATTGGTGATGCGCCGCTCGCTCCCCGGGGCGCCGACCGAGACGGTGTTGGCGCCCGCCGTCACCGAGTTCGCGCCGATGGCGATGGCGTCCGCATGCGTGGCGGAGGCGCGGAAGCCGATCGCAAGGCTGGAGGCACCCGAGGCGCGACTGTGCGCGCCGATCGCGATACTGTCTTCCGCCAGGGCACGGCTGCCGCGCCCGACCGCCACGGCATGGGCCATGGCAGCCCGGCTGTTCAAGCCCACGGCGACGCTCGCATCGCCGACCGCCTGCGCGACGCGGCCGAAGGCCGAGCTGCTGACGCCGTCGGCGACGGCACCCGGGCCCACCGCGCTGGCGCCGATATTGCTGGCCGAGCTGGCGTAGCCCATCGCGACGCTCGAGCCGCCGGCCGCCTGCGGCAGCCTTCCGGATGCGGATATCGCGGTCTTGGTCCGGTGCTACCAGGTGACGGTGCCGCCGATCCTGGCCGCGACGGTGGAGCGGCGCAGGCCGACGCCGATGCCAGCCTCGATCTGGAAGTTCGGATTGACCCGCGCCGCGCCCGACAGCGCGAAGGCGTTCTGGCTGTTGAAATGGCCGAAGCCGCCGGACAGCGCGAAGTTCTGGTCGGTGGGCACGAAGGGCGTCTGCAGCGCCACCGCGATCGCGACGCCCTCGTTGGCCTTGCCGAGGCCGGAATCGAGCCGGTCGAGCCGGGCGAATGTGGCGCCGCCGTCGCCGGCGAGGTTGCCGGCCGCATCGCTGGTGACGATCTGCAGCGGCCCCGACTGGGCGGCGCGGCTGGCGGCCGATGTGATGCCTGGCGCCGTATAGGTGGTGCTGCCCGAGCCCAGCATCATCTGGTTGCTTCGGGTCGTCTCTGCCCCGTGGCCGATCGCGGTCGAGCCTTTGTGGCCGGCGCTCGCGCTGGCGCCGAGCGCGGTCGCCTGGTCGCCGGAGGCACTGGCCTGGTGGCCGAGCGCGGTGGCCTGATTGCCGGCGGCCGCGGCGCCGTCGCCGATCGCCGTCCCCTCGGGCGAGGCCGATGCACCGATGCCGGCTTTCAGCGAGCCCGACTGCCACCAGTCGGCGGCCGAGGCCGACGACTTGCCCGTGGCCGCGGCGAAGGCGGCGTTGAGCTGGCCGACCGTGGCGGCATCGGTCGCCGCGATACCGTTGGCGACATTGGTGATGCGCCGCCTGCTGCCCGGCGCGCCGACGGAGACGGTGTTGGCCGCCGACGTCACCGAGTTGGCGCCGATGGCGACGGCATCCGTATGGGTGGCGGAAGCGCGGAAGCCGAGCGCCAGGCTGCGGCTGGAGCCGGCCGCGGCCTCGCGGCCGAGGGCGATGCCGTTGCTGCCGCTCGCCTGCGCGGCACGGCCGAGGGCCACCGCGCCGGCGCCACTCGCCGAGCTGTCATAGCCCGCCGCCAGGCTGGAGCCGCCGCTGGCAGAGGCATTGCGGCCGAAGGCAGCGCTATTGTCGCCCGCCGCCGCGGCGGAAACGCCTACCGCCGTCGCCCGGCTGCCATTCGCGGTGGCCATTGCGCCCATCGCCGTTGCCGCGATGTTGCTCGCTTTGCTGCCAAAACCGACGGCCGTCGCGGTCACTTGGCTGGCTTCGCTGCCAAAACCGACGGCCGTCGAATAGCTGCCGTCCGCTCGGCTGGCGCGGCCGACCGCCACGGCATCTACGGAAGTGGCCCTGCTGCCGTAGCCGACGGCGATTGTACCCACGTGGCTGGCGACGGAATCCCGGCCGACCGCGATAGCGTCTGCACTGAGCGCCCGCGCCGCACCGTTGGCGAAACCGCCGCCGCCGATTGCGATGGCGGAAGTTCCGTCCGTCACGGCGTTCTGTCCGATGGCGATCGCCTCGATGCCCGACGCCGATGCAGCGCGGCCGAGCGCGATTGATCCCCCGGAATTCGCTTTTGCCCCAGTTCCGACGGCAGCGCTGTGGCTCTCAACAGCACTTGCGCCCTGACCCAACGCGATGCTGCTGGCGCCGCTGGCCGCACTGCCATGGCCCGCCGTCAGGCTGGATATGCCGCTCGCCAAGGCATTGCGGCCGAAGGCAGCGCTGTTGGCGCCGCTCGCCACGCTCTCCAGGCCGAGCGCGGTGCTCGCGGTGCCCGAGGCGCTGCTCGACGTGCCGATCGAGATGCTGTCGGCCGCGAGCGCACGGCTGTCGCGGCCGACGGCGACGGCATTGACGAGAGCCGCCCGGCTGTTCACGCCGACCGCGACGCTCGATTTGCCGACCGCCTGCGCATAGCGGCCGAAGGCGGAGCTGTTGATGCCTTGGGCGAGGCTTGCATTGCCGACGGCCGCCGCACCGTTGCCGCTTGACGCACTGCCATAGCCCACTGCCAGGCTTGCACCGCCGCTGGCCGCGGCATCGCGTCCGAAGGCAGCGCTGTTGCCGCCTGCCGCGGCAGCAGACGTCCCTACCGCCGTCGCCCGGCTGCCGCTCGCCGATGCAAGATGGCCAAACGCCGACGCCCTGATGTTGTTCGCCACACTAAGATGGCCGAAGGCGGAGCTGGAGATACTCAACGCCCGCGCCTGATGGCCAGCCGCGGTCGCATGGTCGGCATGGGCGCCCGCGACGTTCACCGGGTCCGGGCCCGTCGAGAACAGATAGCCAGTGCCCAGCGCGTTGGCCCCGAAGCCATCCGACCTGCTGTTGCTGCCATAGGCTGAGCTTTCCATGCCGCTGGCCACTGCACCGATACCGCAGGCTGTATTGACATGCCATTCCGAATCGTCGCCCGAATTTCCCCCCGCGCCCACATTGGCGCAGATCACGGCGCCGGCCGGCAAGGGCGCGAGCACGGCGCCGAACGCCGCACCGAGCACCAAGAGGCCCGCGCCAGCCATGAGCCGTCGCTGTCTTCTCCAGATTCCGTCGAAGCGACGAATGGTCGATTTCATTGATCTTCTCCTCGCTTGGTTCAGACACCGAAACGACCAAGAGCAAAGGCAAAGTAGGCGCCGGCTCCATGATCGCGATTACCTTCGCCCTATCTGGAAGAGTTTGGAAGCGACCAATTGAGCCTGACTCCAGAAGCACTCTGTTTTGATTCGGACGGCCGGCGCTGGGGGAGCTGTGCGGCGTCAGCGGGGAGGGCGGGCGCGGAGGGGATGGCCGGAGGAGGAGCGGTGTCGGCCGGCTTCGGATCCCGCTCCCGGATCAGTGTTATCGGGCCCGATCGGAGAGGGGCCCAACGCGCGGAAGGCCGCCGCTTGTGCGGCGGCCTTGCCGGTGCGCCTATGTGGGTAGCGGCGGTGCTACCAGGTGACGGTGCCGCCGATCCTGGCCGCGACGGTGGAGCGGCGCAGGCCGACGCCGATGCCAGCCTCGATCTGGAAGTTCGGATTGACCCGCGCCGCGCCCGACAGCGCGAAGGCGTTCTGGCTGTTGAAATGGCCGAAGCCGCCGGACAGCGCGAAGTTCTGGTCGGTGGGCACGAAGGGCGTCTGCAGCGCCACCGCGATCGCGACGCCCTCGTTGGCCTTGCCGAGGCCGGAATCGAGCCGGTCGAGCCGGGCGAATGTGGCGCCGCCGTCGCCGGCGAGGTTGCCGGCGGCATCGGTGGTGACGATCTGCAGCGGCCCCGACTGGGCGGCGCGGCTGGCGGACGATGTGATGCCGGGCGCCGTATAGGTGGTGCTGCCCGAGCCCAGCATCATCTGGTTGCTTCGCGTCGTCTCTGCCCCGTGGCCGATCGCGGTCGAGCCTTTGTGGCCGGCGCTCGCGCTGGCGCCGAGCGCGGTCGCCTGGTCGCCTGAGGCGCTGGCCTGGTGGCCGAGCGCGGTGGCCTGCTTGCCGGACGCGATCGACTGGCTGCCGAGCGCCAGAGCGTCTTCGCCGCTCGCCGTGCCCGCGAATGAGACGGCGGCGTCGCCGCCATAGCCCGCCATCAAGCCGGACGCTTCGGAGGAGGGCGCCGACGCCATCTTCATGGCCGCGGCGAAGGCGGCGTTGAGCTGGCCGACCGTGGCGGCATCCGAGGCCGCGATGCCGTTGGCGACATTGGTGATGCGCCTCGTGCTGCCCGGCGCGCCGACGGAGACGGTGTTGGCCGCCGACGTCACCGAGTTGGCGCCGATGGCGACGGCGTCCGTGTGGGTGGCGGAGGCGCGGAAGCCGAGCGCCAGGCCACGGGTGGAACCGGCCGCGGCCTCGCGGCCGAGGGCGATGCCGTTGCTGCCGGTCGCCTGGGCGGCGCGGCCGAGCGCGATGCTGTTGGCGCCGCTCGCCACGCTCTCCAGGCCGAGCGCGGTGCTGGCGACGCCCGAGGCACGGCTCGAAGTGCCGATCGAGATGCTGTCGGCCTCCAGCGCACGGCTGCCGCGGCCGACGGCCACGGCGCTTGCCAGCGCAGCCCGGCTGCTCACGCCGACCGCAACGCTCGACTCGCCGATCGCCTGCGCGCTGCGGCCGAAGGCGGAGCTGTTGACGCCTTCCGCCACCGCCGCATTGCCGACCGCGGACGCACCTGTCCCGCTCGCCACGCTCGCATAGCCCGCAGCCAGGCTCGAACCGCCCGTCGCCTGCGCATCGCGGCCGAAAGCGGCGCTGTTGCCGCCCGACGCGATTGCCGAGGCGCCGAGCGCACTCGCGCCGCTGCCGGCCGCCGAACTGCCATAGCCCGCCGCCAGGCTGGCGCCGCCGCCGGCCGAGGCGTTGCGGCCGAACGCGGCGCTGTTGCTGCCCCGCGCCGCGGCAGCCGTGCCTACCGCTGTCGCCCGGCTGCCGCTCGCTGTGGCCAGATTGCCCACGGCAGTCGCGCTCAGGTTGCTGGCGGTGCTGAAAGTCCCGAGGGCCAAGGACTGTGCGCCGCTCGCTGCACTTTCGGACCCAATTGCCGTGGCCCCTGCAGCCGTCGCCGTGCTGAGATTTCCCATCGCTAATGCGCGATCCTGGTCAGCAAGGCTGAACCGCCCGATGGCGATCGTGTAATGATGCAACGCCCTAGCCGCGCTCCCCGCAACGAGGTCGCCGCCGATGGCGATGGCTTGATCGCCGAATGTTTGCGCGTTCCGCCCGATTGCAACCGACTCGAAACCCCGGGCACTCGCGCTTCGACCAAGCGCCATCCCGCCGTCATTCGCCGTGTATGCCCCCGTTCCGACGACGACGGAGTGGGACGAGTCGGAAATCGCCCCTTGTCCCACCACTGTCGAATACCCCCACTTCGCCTGGGCGCCTTGGCCTATTGCCGTCGATTCCTGTCCTGCTGCGCTCGCCGAGCGGCCGACCGCCGTGCTCGATATCCCGCTGGCCACGGCTGCCGTGCCGACCGCGACGGACTCGCTCCCGCTCGCCGTCGGTCCGACGCCACCTGCGGCTCCTCCTATCGCCGTCGAAAAGGAGCCGGTCGCCTGGGCGTTGGTGCCGCACGCCAACCGGGTGGACTGACCGGTCGAGTTAGCACCCTCAACCGACGGAGGGGCAGAATTGCTGTCGGTCGGCGACAGGAAGCACGAGGCGGCATTTGCAGGGGTGGCCGCCGAACCCAACAGCACTGCCAGAGCAGCCGCACTGACGCCGCCAAGCAATTGCCGTGACGAGATATAGCGATGTTCGAAACCGGACGACAAGAGACGCATTCCAACCTCCAAGATGGGCTGCCCAGCGCAAGCCGAATGACTTAGTTCCACCGCACGCTACTCCATCCGGCGGAAAGGAGAAGCGCCTGCGCGAAACGCCGATAAACCGGTTCCGGCTGGAGTTATGCCATTCCAGTCCCTTGAATTAACGGCGAAAAAAGCCTGCTGACTGCAGCTAGCGGACGCATGCCTCTGCGGCAGATTTGTTCTTGGGGTGGCAGAATTGCCGCAGCGGGAATGGGCGACAAAAAACGCGGGCGAGCGCGGCCGACGTGCCGCCCCTCGCGGGCGATGCGCCCAACCGAAACTTGGCTGCCGCGTTACTCGACGTGCGCCCGCATCGCCTCGACGACTTCGGCGGTGATCTCGCCGGTCTCCGGCAGGCCGGCATCGCGCTGGAAAGCGCGGACGGCATTTGTCGTGCGCGGCCCGAGAAATCCGTCGGCGGAGCCCGGCTGATAGCCCAACTGGCCAAGCAGCCGCTGCGCCTCCTCGATCAGCGGCGAGGCGGAGGCCGGTGCGGCGGCGCGATCCTGCCGTCTTGCCTGCCGTTCCGTGGGCTCGGCCTCGCGCGGCGTCGCCTGCGCGGCTGGGGCGCTGGGCGCTGCCTGCACGGCCGGAGCGGCCGGTGGGACTGCCTGTGCGGCCGGTTCGCCCGCCGTGCTGGTGCCGATCCCGAGCCCGAACAGCCGCCAGTCCCCGTTCACGAGTTCGAACAGCATTTCGAAATTCAACTCTTCGGGCCGGGTATGGAAGAAGCCGGCGAGGTGAAGCATGTTGTTCGCGTCGAGCGCCGGGCGCGACGTCAGCGTGGCGTCGACGACGCTGACCGGCGCGAGCACGAGGCCGCGATTGCGGATATCCGCAAACAGCTCGGCCAGACGAGACGCGTCGTTGGCTTCCCTGAAGCCGGGCGAGCCGATGTCCCTCAGCACCGTATAGTTGCCCGTGCGATTGGCCTGATCGAGCGCGATGAGCGTGGTGCGGATCAGGATCATCAGGCCGTCGGGATCGGGTATCTGCGGCCGGGCAGCCAGCGGTTCCTGCGCCTCCTGGATGCGGAGCTGCCCTTGCGCGGGGGCGGGGCCCGAATGCAGCGACAAGCCTGCTGCCAGAAACAGCGGAAGCAGAGCCCAAGTGTAGATGCGGCGCGTGGACATTTCGCGATAGAAGCACAGGTCAAGTGGCCGAACAATGGCGGCGAGCGGCGCGCTTCGTTGGGGCGCGGGAGGTGGAGGGCCGATGGGATGATCGCTGTCCGGCAGCGATGGCACTTTCCAGACGATCCAAGATCGCATAGCGGTTGAACAGCTCGGATGCGGGCGTGGCGAAACTGGTAGACGCAAGGGACTTAAAATCCTGGCGTCTCGCCCGGAAAGCGCATTGTTATCAGCGCCTTATGGCGATAGGGAGTAATCGAGGCCCAAAATAGGCCCGACGCGCCGTGCGGGCGTGGCGAAATTGGTAGACGCATGGCACTTAAAATGCCTGGGGCGAAAGCCCATGCCGGTTCGAGTCCGGCCGCCCGCACCACACCCTCAGCGCACCGGCTCGGCTACGATCCGCTGGTACAGGGCCTCCAGAGCATCTGGTCCGATCTCGCACTCCCAAACCACCAGCGCGGTCCAGCCCGCGGCTTCCAGCGTAAACATCGCTTCCGCGTCCCTTTTGACAGTCGCGTCAAATTTGGCTTTCCAGAACGCCGAATTTGAAGCTGGCGTAGTGGTGCGCCGACAGCCGGGGTGGCGGTGCCAGAAACAGCCATGAATGAACACGACAACCCAGCGGGAAGGGAACACGATGTCCGGTTTCCCAGGCAGGTCGCGTCTGTGCAAGCGAAAACGGAGACCGCGGCGGTGGAGGGCTCGGCGTACGACCAGTTCCGGCCTCGTGTCCTTGGAGCGGACTTGAGACATGACTTCGCTGCGCTTCTTCCGGCTAAAGACGTCCATTTGTTCAATGATACCATCAATCTCAGTTCATCTGCGGCGGCGTATCCTGCCCAACAGCGATAAATCTCTTCACTCCGCCCCTTAATCATGAAATGTTGTTTTCATGATGGGAGCGCGATATGCCGCCAGCGAGACGTGAAGCATCCGACGAGGTTCCCGTCCAGATAACGGTCCCGCGGAGGATCAAGCACGAACTCGATGTTCGCGCTGCTGAGACCGGTCGAACCAAGAGGGCAATCGTGCTGGAGGCGCTGCGCGCCGCTGGCTTCGAGATGACTGATGACGAGGTGGCGGGGCGTCGCGGAAGGGGGCGATAGAGATGAATGAGCAGGCAACTGACCTAACGGGTGCAACGAGCGGTCGCGGAAAGTACCGCATGACCATCTCCAGAATGACCGTCGATAAGCTCGGCGTGAAGCTCTATGACAAGGTCTCTGCGGTGATCGCCGAGCTTGTTGCGAACGGCTATGACGCCGATGCTGAAGAGGTGACAGTAGAGGCGCCGATGGGCGTAACGCTGGCCTCGCTTTCGAAGGGCATCATCTCCGACAGTGGGTATACGATCACCGTGCGCGACAATGGGCATGGGATGGGACCTCAGGTCGTAAACCCGTTCTATCTGACGGTCGGTGGGGAGCGGAGAAAAGACCCCAGCCGTGGCGATAGGACGCCGAAGCACAAGCGGCGCGTGATGGGGCGCAAGGGCGTGGGCAAGCTCGCGCCATTCGGTATCTGCGAGACATTGGAGGTTATCTCGTCGGGCGGCGAGGAGGTCGACGGCAACGACGAGCACGGGAAGCCCGCGCGTGGCTACAAGACTGCCCACTTCATCATGCGGCGCAGCGAAATCCTCTCGGACGATGATGGCAGCTACGAGCCGGAAGTTGGGCCGCTCGATGAAACAGTTCAGCCTAAGCCTGGCACTACGATCAATATGAGGGAGTTTAGCCGGCGGCAGGTGCCAGACATGGAGACGTTCTCCCGCCAGCTTGCGCAGCGCTTCGGTGTTGCGTCAGCGCACTGGAAGGTCAACCTCGTTGATACCACCAAGGGACCGGGCACCGCCGGCCGCGAGCGGGTTGTGGGCGACTTTGACATCGTCACGATGCCCAACACCAAGATTGTCCTTGATGGCCCCACCACAGAAGCTGTCGACGTTTCGAGGCGGGACGAATTCACGGCGAAGGATGAAGCGGGCATTGATGTGCCGGGCGCGTCAGCTGGGTTCAGTGCTGCGAACGGGACTTTTTACCCCGTCACGGGTTGGGTGGCCTATGCCAAGGAGTCCTATAGGGATGACCTAATGGCGGGCATTCGCATCTATTGCCGGGGAAAAATCGCCGCTCAGACCGCTGTATTTAACCGCAAATCCGGCTTCACCGGCGAACACAGCGTGCGCAGCTATCTTGTCGGGGAATTGCATGCGGACTGGTTAGACGAGGAGGAGGACCTGATCCAGACTGACCGCCGGGACATCCTCTGGTCCGACGAGCTCGGCCAGGAGTTCGAGCGGTGGGGACAGGGCATAGTGGCCTTGGTGGGGACCAGGTCACGTGAGCCTGAAAAGAAGAAGGTCTGGGACGAGTTTCTTGAGACTGGCGATGTGATGAACAAGGTCCAAGAGGCCTACCCAGGGGAGCGTTGGAAACCGATCCGCGAGAAGACGATTGAGTTGGCTAGGCTGATGGGAGAGCGGCTGCGTCCAGCCGAAGCAAGGGACGAGGCGTACGTCAACTCACTCGTCCAGTACAGCCTCGCGCTTGGGCCGCATGTCATTCTTGATGATGCGTTGAAAACGGCCGCAAGTGAAGAAAATGCCGCGATAGCCGTCATGGCAACTATTCTTCGCACGGCCAGAATTGCTGAACTGTCATCCTACGGCATGATTGCTGAAAAGCGCGTGAAGGTCATTGAGAGAATTATTGAGTTGAAAGACGACGGTGAAACTCTTGAGCAGGCACTTCAGGATTCTATCAGCGAGGCTCCTTGGCTCGTAAATCCGCTGTGGTCACCGATTACATCCAATCAACAGCTTTCTACGCTTAGGTCAGAATTTGAAAAATTCTTTGAAAAAGAAACTGGAGTTAAAATAGTTTTGCAGCCGTTTGAGGAGGGCGCTGGGAACAAACGTCCCGACTTTGTGCTGTCTGCAGATGACTTCGGGCTCCAGATAATTGAGATCAAACGACCAAATCATAAGCTAAAAAATGATGAGTGGGACCGCATTCAACTCTACATCGACCAAATGGAACGTTTTCTTAATCTTAAGGGGCACGAGGAGTTTAAGCGTATCTTTAAACGCTTTACAGTAACACTGGTGTGCGATGAGATCGGTTTGAGCGGCTCTCAATTGCGAGCATTCGATTCTTATGAGGCGGACAAGACCCTAGAGCACATCACTTGGACCGGTTTTCTCCGGAGGACCGAACACATGCACCAGGAATTCCTGGCTGAGGCCAAAAGACAAAAACAACTGGCGATTTCCAAATGAGTGGCGACATGTTTTCTGCGGTCGAGATCTTCTCGGGCGGGGGAGGCCTCGCGGTCGGCCTGAGAGAGGCCGGCTTCAATACCGTAGCTGCCGTCGAGCTGGAGCCCCACGCTGCTGCCACCTTCAAGGCCAACCATCCGACCGTGCAGGTCTTCCGCCAAGATGTGCGCACAGTCACCGGTGCCATGCTGGCACCGCTGGCCGGTGGGAGAGTGGATGTTCTCGCGGCCTGCCCACCATGCCAAGGTTTTTCGACGCTCACGTCCAAGTGGCGAAAAGAGGATGAGCGAAATGCTCTCGTCAGCGAGGTCGGGAGACTTGCCGACGAACTCCGCCCAAGGGCGATCATGATGGAGAATGTCCCTGGTTTAGCGCAGAAGGGGAAGCCGCTTTTCGAAGCCCTGTTACGGCAACTCGAAGCCCTGGGGTACAAGACCGATTGGTCTGTATTACAGGTCGCTGATTATGGTGTCCCGCAGCGGCGACGTAGACTCGTCATGCTCGCCGGTCTTGGCTTCAAAATCGCTATGCCCAAGCAAACTCATTCAAGAACTGGCGAGGGTGGCCTTCCTTACTGGCGGACGGTACGCGACGCCATCCACGGCATGGAGGAGCCGATAGCATTCGTTGATGCCAAGGAGCGAGGAGGTGCGCAGGCTGTCGGGTGGCATGTAGTTCGGCGTCTTTCTCCGGAGAACATTGAAAGATTGAAGCATGCAAAACCCGGTGGGAATTGGGGCGATTTTCCAGAGGACGTGCGGGTCCAGTGTCATCGCGATGGTTATAAGGGCTTTTCGAACGTCTATGGCCGCATGAGTTGGGATGAGCCTTCGGGGACAATTACTGCCGGATGTACCACGCTTAGCAAGGGCCGCTTCGGACATCCGGAGAAGGACCGCACCATCTCACTCCGGGAAGCGGCCTTACTGCAGACCTTCCCGCCCGACTACAAGTTCGAGACGCCTCACTTCGAGCGTGCCTGTGAGATCGTGGGGAACGCGCTTCCATGTGTGTTCGCCGAAGCAATTGCTCGCCAGGTGCGCTCCGCGCTTTGCGACCATACCGTTGGAGCAAAGCTGGCTGGTTAGCTTTTGGAAGATGCCTACGTCCCGCAAGCTGGACGGCTTGCGGGACGAATTGTATTCGTCTGATCGATGTAGCTAAGACGCCGTGCGCGTGCGCCGTGACGGTACCTCGACCCCCTTCCTCCTGAGCATGCAGGCGGTGGAGGCCACCGAGCGCGCGGATGTCTGCGCTTCGGGAAAGCGCTCCTTCACCGCAGCAACGATCTCTCCGTACCCGAGGCCCGGATCGGTCAGGAGCTCCGCCACGAGCGCGCCGACCGTAGCCCTGTCGCTTTCGGCAGCCTCCGGCTGCTCGTCGCGCTTCGTCTTGTCGCCGAGAGACCGACCGTCCACCGGCACAGCCTCCGCAACGACTGATCCGGGGTGCTCGGCGCGCTTCTTCTCCGCGAGGTCGGGCCGGCCGCAGAAGCCGACCGCCTTCCATCCATCGGGCCCCTCCAGCAAGACTGCGTGGGTGTAGGTGCGGTCGGTTGCCCTGCGGTGCTCAGAGCCGTCCGGCGCGGTCGCGATGTACGTGGTCTTGGCCATTTCACTGTCTCCTCTATATCGGCGGGACTCCGCCAGCCGCCTCATCTCCTCGATGTGCCCGCTCTTGGACGAGCCCGACGCGAAGACGAAGGGGCTCTCCAGCGGCGCCGTGATCTCGCGGACCTCGCCCAGCTCCTGGATGAGCAGACGGGGGAGCGGCAGGCGGAACGCCTTGGACTCCTGCCTCGCCCTGTCCACCACAGCCTGCGTCAGCCTCGTCGCCATGCCTTCGATCCTCCTTACGGCTCCGGGCCAGGCCATGTCTCAGGCCCGACCACGATTAGGTCGCCTCAGGTCTCAGCGAGGCGAGTAAGGAAGATTGTGTCGTGTTTTCAGGGGATTGCGGACCACGATAAGGTCGTTTAGGTACTATTAGATCGCGGATGGCAAGACTTAAAATCCCTCGACCTCGGTCATGCGGGTTCGATCCCCGCCGCCCGCACCAGCGCCCGTTCAGGTCTCGACGTCAGACTGCCGGTTGCCTCTGGATGGGCAAGCCAGGGCCGCCGAAAGCAAGAGGCCGCGAAACGGGGTTTCGCGGCCTGGCATTACGATCCATAACAATCTCGCGCGCGGTCAGAACATCCCGATCAGCCACAGGATGATGATCACGGAAAGCGGCACGCCAAGAAGCCAAAGAATGATGGGCATCGAAAATCTCCTGTCTCAGTCCTTCGGGCGCTAAACGCGGCCGTCGGCAGCGAGGTTCCTCCGTCGATGCCTCCCGAAGGCCGGAACGCGTCACAGATGCGCGTAGAGATGGCGCTCGAACGCCTCCAGGTCCACCATCAGGCGGGGGTCGGCGAAGGGCGCGAGCTGGGTCAGGTAGAGCCCCGCGAACCCGCTCGAGGGATCGAGCCAGCAATGGGAGTTGAGCGCGCCGCCCCAATATTGCGAGCCGGCGGCGCGGCGGCCGGGCACATCCTCCTCGAGCCGCGCGAAGGCGAGGGAGTGGGAGAGCGCGAGGCCGGGGAAGGGATCGAAGTCGGCCGAAACTTTTGGCGCGACCGAAATGAGCCGGGACGCTGGCAGCGATCCGACATGGTTGGCGAGCAGCGTGGCGACCGTCTCGGGCGAGACGATGCGTACGCCGTCGAGTTCGCCCCCGCCCAGGAGCATGCGCAGGAAGCGCATGTAGTCGGGCGCGGTCGACCAGAGGGCGTGGCCCATGCCGAAGAACTCGGGCGGATCGACCGGCAGGCCGCCGACCTGACGAAAGCCGTCGCCGCTGCGCACGAAGGTCGCCGCGCAACGCGCCGCGAGCGAGGGGTCGAGCTCGAAGACGGTGTCGTCCATGGCGAGCCGGTCGAATATCTCCTGGCGGCAGAAGGCGTCGATCCGACGGCCGTCGACCGCCTCGACCGCCTGCCCAAGCCAGTCGAGCCCGGGGCCGTAGTGCCATGAGGTGCCGGGGTCGGCGACCAGCGGGTAGGCAAGCGCGTCGCGCCGGCCGGTGAAGATCGAAGGGTGGCCGGTCAAATCCATCCACCGTTTGACCAGCCCGTTCCAGTGCTCGTAGGCAAGGCCGGACGTGTGGGTGGCGAGGTGGCGGATGGTGCAGACAGTGCGTTGGGGGCGCAAAATGGGCCGATCGCCGTCGAAGCCCTCGAGTACCTGCAGCTCGCCGAAGGCGGGCAGGATTTCGACCACCGGCATGTCGAGCGTCAGGAGGCCCCGCTCGACCACGATCATCGCGGCGAGGGCGCCGACTGCCTTCGTCAGCGAGTAGACGCGGAAGACGGTGTCGAGGGCGGCCGGGCGGCCGGGCGCCGCATCTCCGGCTGCGCCGGCCGCCAGGTCCTGCTCCGCCGACGCCGCCAGCACAACGACGAAGGGCGCGGCGCCGGAGGCCACCGCCCCGGAGAGGAGAGGCGACAGATCCTTCATGGATCAGGCGGTGCGGGCGGCGGTCAGTCGGGGATGCTCGTCTGGAGCGCGAGCGCGTGGAGCGTGCCGCCCATGTTGCCCTTCAGCGCCTCGTAGACCATCTGGTGCTGCTGGACGCGCGACTTGCCGCGAAAACTCTCGGCCACGACCTCGGCAGCGTAATGGTCGCCGTCGCCCGCGAGGTCGCGGATCGTGACCTTGGCGTCGGGGATTGCCTCCCTGATCATCCGCTCGATGTCGCGCGCATCCATCGCCATTGGGAAAATCCTCGTCTCACCCGCCCATGTAGCCTGGAAACCACGACTCGTGCGCGGCCGCGAGTTCCACGACCGGTATCGCACGGGCCTCGCCGAGCTTCAAGGAATCGCCGCCGGTCGTCCCGATCTGGACGACGGAGACATCGGCGGAGAGCGAGGTTTCTCCGTTCAGGCGGTCGAGGTCTGCGCGGCGGACCGTCACGAGGTAGCGGCCCTGGTCCTCGCCGAAGAAGACGGGGAGGGGATCAGCGTCCTCCGGCTGGCCGACGGTCGCGCCGATTCCCGAAGCCATCGCCATCTCGGCCAGCGCGATCGCCAGGCCGCCATCCGACAGGTCGTGCGCGGCGGTTGCGACGCCATTGCGGATCAGATGTCGGACAAAATCGCCGGCCGCCCGCTCGTGCGCAAGGTCGACCGGCGGGGGCGGCCCGTCCTTGCGGCCGGAGAGTTCGCGGAGGCAGGCGGACTGGCCGAGATGCGCACCCCAGCCGGGAGGGGCGCCCACGAGCAGTATGGCCTCGTCCGCGGCTGCAAAGGCACCGCGCGCCATCTTCGACCAGTCGTCGATCAGCCCGACTCCGCCGATGGTCGGGGTAGGCATGATGGCCTGGCCGTTGGTCTCGTTGTAGAGCGAGACGTTGCCCGAGACGATCGGGAAGTCGAGCGCGCGGCAGGCATCGCCGATGCCGCGGATCGCCATGACCAACTGGCCCATGATCTCGGGCCGCTCAGGATTGCCGAAGTTGAGATTGTCGGTGGCAGCGAGCGGCAGCGCGCCGGTGGCGGTCAGGTTGCGCCAGCATTCGGCAACCGCCTGCTTGCCGCCTTCATAGGGGTCGGCCTCGCAATAGCGCGGCGTGACGTCGCAGGAGAACGCGAGCGCCTTCGACGGGTGGCCCTCGACGCGGACGACGCCGGCGTCGCCGCCCGGCCGCTGCAGCGAGTTGCCCTGGATGATCGTGTCGTACTGCTCCCATACCCAGCGGCGGGAGGAAAGGTTGGGCGATCCAAGCAGCCGCAGGAGCGCGTCGGCGACGTCGATATCCGGCACGTCGGCGGCGGCGAGCGGTGCCGGCGCCGCGGGCTCCACCCACGGGCGGTCGTATTCCGGCGCCTCGTCGCCCAGTTCCTTGATGGGCAGGTTCGCCACTTCCACGCCGCCATGGATGATCCGGAAGCGGAGGTCGTCGGTGGTGTGGCCGACGACGGCGAAATCGAGGCCCCACTTGCGGAAGATGCCTTCCGCCTCCGCCTCCTTCTCGGGGCGGAGCACCATGAGCATGCGCTCCTGGCTCTCCGACAGCATCATCTCGTAGGCACTCATCGCGCTCTCGCGGACGGGGACCTTGTCGAGCTCCAGCTCGATGCCGAGATCGCCCTTGGCGCCCATCTCGACGGCCGAGCAGGTGAGGCCGGCGGCTCCCATGTCCTGGATGGCGATGACGGCACCCGAATCCATCAGCTCCAGGCAGGCCTCGAGCAGGCATTTCTCGGTGAAGGGATCGCCGACCTGAACGGTCGGGCGCTTCTCCTCGATGCGGTCGTCGAACTCGGCCGAGGCCATCGTCGCGCCGCCGACGCCGTCGCGGCCGGTCTTGGCGCCGAGATAGACGACCGGAAGGCCGACGCCTTCGGCCTTCGAGTAGAAGATCGCGTCCGATCTCGCGAGGCCGGCCGCGAAGGCGTTGACCAGGCAGTTGCCGTTGTAGCTCGCGTCGAACTCGACCTCGCCGCCGACCGTCGGCACGCCGAAGGCGTTGCCGTAGCCGCCGACGCCGGCCACCACGCCGGCCACGAGGTGGCGCGTCTTCGGGTGGTCGGGCGCGCCGAAGCGGAGTGCGTTCATCGCCGCGATCGGCCGAGCGCCCATGGTGAAGACGTCGCGGAGGATGCCGCCAACGCCCGTGGCCGCGCCCTGATAGGGCTCGATGTATGAGGGGTGGTTGTGGCTCTCCATCTTGAAGACCACCGCCATGCCGTCGCCGATATCGACCACGCCGGCATTCTCGCCCGGCCCCTGGATGACGCGCGGTCCCTTGGTCGGCAGGGTGCGCAGCCACTTCTTCGAGGATTTGTAGGAGCAGTGTTCGTTCCACATCGCCGAGAAGATGCCGAGCTCGGTGAAGGTCGGCTCGCGCCCGATCAGCCTGAGGATGCGCTGGTACTCGTCCGGCTTCAGCCCGTGCGCTTCGATGAGTTCATCGGTGATGGCGACGTTGGGAATGGTCATCTCTGTCCTGGCGGGCACGGGCTTGGAGGAATGGTCGCGCCCATAGCACGGGCGGGCGGATCGAGTCAGCGCCGATCGGCGGCGTCAGGCAGTCGCGGCACAGGCGCCGTCCCCGGCGGCCCAGCGCGCGATGTCGGCCGAGATGCGTGGGCCGATCGCCTCGCCCAGCAATGGGCCGAAGGCAGTAACCCGGCCGGCCGCGCCCTCCGCCTGCACGACGAGCAGCGGGCGGCCGCCGAAATTGCTGCGCGGCACCAGCAGGAACCGGGGCGGGCCGGCATGGGCGTCGAGCTCGTTGGCGAAGCTGTAGCCGCGGAAGGCGGCGTCCCCGCTGGCGAACCAGCAGCGATGGGCGGCGATCGCCACCTGCTCCATGTTGCGGAGCGCCGCGCTCTTGCCGGGAACCGGGGCGGCGGGCGAGGGGCCGCTCTTCTGGCAACCCTGGAGGCCGAGAATCAGCGCCAGCAGGACGCCGGCGGCCAGCCTCACGCCGCGCGCTCCAGCACGCTCTCGAAGAGCGGCCGGCAGTCCGCGCCGCCATGAGCGGCCTCGATCAGGTTCTCCGGATGCGGCATGACGCCGAGGACGTTGCCGGCCTGGTTGACGATGCCCGCTATGTCGTTGATCGAGCCGTTGGGGTTCGTCCCCTCGGCGTAGCGGAAGACCACCTGGCCGCTGTCCTCGATCCGCTGCAGCGTGTCGGGATCGGCGAAGAAGTTGCCGTCGTGATGCGCGACGGGGCAGCGAATGATCTGGCCCTTTTCGAACCGCGTCGTGAAGGCGGTCGAGCTATTGGCGACTTCCAGCTTCACCTCGCGGCAGACGAACTTGAGCGAGGCATTGCGCATGAGGGCACCGGGGAGGAGCCCGGCCTCGATCAGGATCTGGAAGCCGTTGCAGACGCCGAGCACCAGCGTGCCGCGCGCCGCCTGCGCGGCCACGGCCCGCATGACGGGCATGCGCGCCCCGATCGCCCCGCAGCGCAGATAGTCGCCATAGGAGAAGCCGCCCGGCACGACGATCAGGTCGACGTCGGGGATCTCGGTGTCGGTCTGCCAGACGGTCTTCGGCGGGTGGCCGCCGATCTTGGTCAAAGCCGCGATCATGTCGCGGTCGCGATTGAGGCCGGGGAGGAGGACGACGGCTGATTTCATGTCGGGTCGTAGGGCTTCTGGGCTTCGGCGAGTTCGCGCAGTTCGAGGCGACGCTCTATGCGGTCGAGGCGATCGTCGTGACGATCGAGACGGCGATTGACGCCGGCGAGTGCTTCCTCGGTGCCCGTCATGCGCTTCTTCAACTCATGCAGGTCAAATCGCGCCTCGGAAAGCTCTGCGTGAATTCGCCTCAGGAGTTCGTACATCAATTCGTTCGTTACGGTCATCGGCAACCGTCCCTGTCGCCGCCGGCGATATCGGAATATCCATACCGCTGCTTCGCTGCTTCGATCATGGCGCGGCCGCGAGCGAACTCCTCGTTCATTTCGCGCAGGAGGGTCGGATTGTCCGTCATCGTCCGCGTCACGCGTGCGAATTGTTCGTCGAGGACAAGCAATTCGCGATAGATGACCCCGCTCGTGACCTTCTCCATCGCCTGCTCCTGCAACCTCAGGTAAGCGCGATACTATAGTCCTCGATCACCATGTTCGCCAGCAAGCGCTCGCACATGGCCTTTAGGTTCTTTTCCGCACCGGCCCTGTCGTCGCCTTCGAGCTCCAAGTCGAACACCTTGCCCTGCCGCACCTGGCCGACGCCGTCGAAGCCGAGCGTCTTCAGCGCTCCCTCGATCGCCTTGCCCTGCGGGTCGAGAACGCCGTTCTTGAGCGTGACCGTCACGCGCGCCTTGATCAACGGGAAACTCCGGTCTGCTAGTGCGGCTTGCCGCGGCCGTTGGGGGAGGAGGAGACGAGGACCGGCCCGCTGCCGCGCGGCGGCTCGTTCTCGTTCATGATGCCGAGGCGGCGGGCGACCTCCTGATAGGCCTCGACCAGCCCGCCCATGTCGCGGCGGAAGCGGTCCTTGTCCAGCTTGTCCTGTGTGGCCACGTCCCACAGCCGGCACGAATCGGGCGAGATCTCGTCGGCGACGACGATCCGCACCATCTCGTTCTCCCACAGCCGCCCGCACTCGATCTTGAAGTCCACGAGCTGGATGCCGACGCCGAGGAAGAGGCCGGAGAGGAAATCGTTGACGCGGATGGCGAGCGCCATGATGTCGTCGATCTCCTGCGGGCTCGCCCAGCCGAAGGCGGTGATGTGCTCCTCGGAGACCATCGGGTCGTCGAGCGCGTCGGCCTTGTAGTAGAACTCGATGATCGAGCGCGGCAGGACCGTGCCCTCCTCGATGCCGAGACGCTTGGCGAGCGAGCCGGCCGCGATGTTGCGGACGACGACCTCGAGCGGGATTATCTCCACTTCCTTGATGAGTTGCTCACGCATGTTCATGCGGCGGATGAAGTGGGTCGGGATGCCCATCCGGTTCAGGTGGGTGAAGATGTGCTCGCTGATACGGTTGTTCAGCACGCCCTTGCCGTCGACCACCTCGTGCTTCTTCTTGTTGAAGGCGGTCGCATCGTCCTTGAAGAACTGGATCAGCGTTCCCGGCTCCGGCCCCTCGTAGAGGATCTTGGCCTTGCCTTCGTAGATGCGGCGGCGACGATTCATGATGTTCTCTAGCTCTCCGGGGACGACGCGTCCGCTCCGGCACTGGTGGCGAAGCTGCTGGCGGCGTGGCGCCACGCGCGGTGTCTAGCGCAAACGCCGCGCTGGCTCAATTGCTATCTCTGAAGCTATCCCGTCCGTCCCGTGTTGACCGCGGGCGACGCTTTTGGTTTCTCATCGGCGACCCCACATGACTGAAGTGGCCAAGAGATCGCCGGAGGATTCGATGACCAGCATGAAGGACCGCGAGGAGGGCTTCGAAAGGAAGTTCGCCCATGACGAGGAAGTGAGGTTCCGGGCAACCGCAAGGCGCAACAAGGCGCTGGGCCGCTGGGCGGCCGAGAAGCTCGGCAAGACCGGAGAGGCCGCGGAAGCCTACGCGATCGAGGTCGTGCAGTCCGACTTCGAGGAAGCGGGCGACCACGACGTCTTCCGCAAGATCAGGAAGGATTTCGACGAAGCCGGTGTCGACCAGTCCGACCACCAGATCCGCCGCACCATGGACGAGCTGATGGCGGTCGCCGTCGAGGAAGTACGCAGCAGCTAAGACAGCCGGCGCGGGACACCGGCAGCGTCCCGCGCCGTGTGCGGCCGTCAGCCGCGGCGGGCGTCTCGTCGCGCCCGGCCTTCCATTCCTCCCCGCAGTCGACATCCTGCCAGTCTCGAAACACGGGCCGCTGTGGGCGAAATGGACCGCGCTCGGCGTCGCCGCGGCGGCTGGATTCCGCCGCGCTGCGTGTTAAGGAGGCCGCACGCGCCTGAGCGAGCCTTGCGGGGGAGAAGATGGATCTCGGAGAACGTCTTGCCGGCGAGGAGCCGGTCTTCACCGCCTGGTCGGCGCTGCCCGACGCGCTGACGGTCGAGGCGGTCGCGGCGACCGTGTTCGACGCGGTGACGCTCGACATGCAGCATGGCGGCCATGGCGAGGACAGCGTCCTGCGCGGCCTCGCTCCGGTGATTGCCGCGGGCAAGCACGCGCTGGTGCGCATTCCGGTCGGCCGCTTCGACATGGCGAGCCGCGCGCTCGATTACGGGGCGGAGGCGATCATCGCGCCAATGGTCAACTCGGTCGAGGATGCGCGTGCCTTCGCCGCAGCCTGCAAGTACCCGCCGCTCGGCGAGCGCTCGTGGGGGCCGAGCTTCGCGCTGGCGCGCCGGCGAGACCCCGGCGTCGACTGGCTGGCCAAGGCCAACGGCCGCGCGCTCGCCTTCGCGATGATCGAGACCAGGCGGGCTTTCGAGGCGCTCGACGCGATACTGGATGTCGACGGGATCGACGGCGTGTTCGTCGGCCCGTCAGACTTCTCGATCGCGTGGAGCGGGGGAAGCGCGGTCAACCCCGCTCTCGACGACATGATGGAAGCCGTCGCGCGGATCGCCGAGCGGGCGCGCGGCGCCGGCAAGCATGCCGGACTCTACCTCGCCGATCCGGCGACGGCGGGCCGCTACGGCCGGATGGGCTACCGGCTGATGGCGATGGGCAGCGACAGCCGCTACATCGCAATCGGTGTGAAGTCGCTGGTCGACACCGCGCGCGCGTCGCTCGCGGGCTGAGGCGTCACAGCCGAGAGACGAAACGGGCGAAGGCAAGCGAGCCCTCGGGCCAGGGTCCGTGACCGGACTCCGCGTTGATGTGGCCGGCATCGCCCGCATCGAGGAAGAGGGAGCCCCAGGCGCCGGCGATGTCCTCCGCCACGTCGAACCCGCAGAAGGGATCGTTGCGGCTCGCCACCACGATCGACGGGAAAGGCAGCGGATCGCGCGGATAGGGGCCGAAGGTCATCAGATGGCGCGGCCTGATCGAGGGATTGGCGAGGTCCGGCGGCGCGACGAGGAAGGCGCCGACGACCGGCCGGGCGAAGCGCGCCAGCGCATGCACGACCGAGGGGACGCCGAGCGAATGCGCAACGAGCAGCACGGGCTTCTCTGCGGCGTTCACCTCTTCGGCGACGCGCGCGGTCCAATCCTCGCAGACCGGCTTGGTCCACTCCCTCTGCTCGACCCGCCGCGCGGTCGACAGCTTGCGCTGCCAGCGTGACTGCCAGTGCTCGGGCCCCGAATTGGTGTAGCCGGGGACGATGAGGATCTCGAGATCGCTAGCCTTCATGGCCCGCTGACTAGCGAGGCACGGCGCGGCAGGCAATGTCGGTGAACGGGCTGTTTCATATTCCTGCCGTTGCGCTAGCCTGCGGCGAGGACGATCTCTGCGCCAGAGGTCGCATCCTGCGGCCGCGGAGACCGAACATGGACCCCTTGCCCTTTGCCGCCACGACGCCGACCAGCGTCGGCCGCGTCGGCCTGCGCGCACGTGATGCCGAGGCGCTCGCGCAATACTACCGGAAGGTCGTCGGCCTCAACGAGCTGCGCCGCACGACAGACGAGATCGTGCTGGGCGCGGGCGGGCGCGAGCTGCTCTCGATCGAGAACGATCCGTCGCTCAAGCCCGACGACCCGCGCTCGGCCGGGCTCTTCCACACCGCCTTCCTGCTGCCCGCGCGCAGCCACCTCGCGCGGTGGACGCGGCACGCGATTGCCGACGGCATCCGCATCGACGGCGCTTCGGACCATCTGGTGAGCGAAGCGATCTACCTCACCGATCCGGAAGGCAACGGCATCGAGATCTATGCCGACCGCCGCCCGCAGGACTGGGCCCGCGAGGACGGCGCGATCAAGATGGCGACGATCCGGCTCGACTTCGACAACCTGATGGCGAATGTCGCGCAGGAGCCCGAGTGGACAGGCGCGCCGGACAACACGGTCATCGGCCACGTCCATCTGCGCGTCGGCAACATCGGTGCCGCGGAAGCGTGGTGGCACGAGAATGCCGGCCTCGACACGATGGTGCACTACGGCGACGCCGCCGTCTTCCTGTCGAGCGGCGGCTATCACCACCATATCGGCTCGAACATCTGGCAGAGCCGCAACGCCGGCCCGCGCGAGAAGGACAGGGCCGGGCTCGCCTATGTCGAGCTCCTATCGCGCGACGCGACGGAGACGAAGGTGCTCGCCGACCCGTGGGGAAGCGAGATCAGGATCGTGCCAAAGGCAGCGTGACGCGCCAATCCGCGAGGGGGCGAGCCGCTGCGGCCCGGCGGGGTGAGGGCCCTGGCGGACCGCATGGCACACAGCGCGCCACCGCCCTCGCTTGGCCGGCAAGCCCGCCTCAGTAGCGGCGGATGAGGCCGACCAGCCGGCCCTGGACCTTGACCCGGTCGGGACCGAAGATGCGCGTCTCGTAGGCCGGGTTCGCGGCCTCCAGCGCGATCGACGCGCCCTTGCGCCGCAGCCGCTTCAGCGTCGCCTCCTCGTCGTCGACCAGGGCCACGACGATGTCGCCCGGGTCGGCGCTCTGGCCGTGGCGGATGATGACGGTATCGCCGTCGAAGATGCCGGCCTCGATCATCGAATCGCCCTTGACCTCGAGCGCGAAGTGCTCGCCGCCCGAGAGCATGTCAGGCGGGACCGCGATCGTGTGCGTCTGGTGCTGGATCGCCTCGATCGGCACGCCGGCGGCGATCCGGCCCATGACGGGGATGGAAATCGCCGCGCGCGAATCGTCGTCGTTGCCTGCGCGCCGGCGCGGCGCACCTTCCTCCGACCGACGGCCGAGGCTGCCCTGGATGACGCTGGGCGAGAAACGTCGGGCAGGCGCGAGGCCCGGGGCGATCGAATCGGGCAGGCGCAGCACCTCGAGCGCGCGGGCGCGGTTGGCAAGGCGGCGGATGAAGCCGCGTTCCTCCAGCGCCGTGATCAGCCGGTGGATGCCGGATTTCGAGGCAAGGTCGAGCGCATCCTTCATCTCGTCGAAGGAGGGCGGGATGCCCGTCTCCTTCAGACGCTCGTGGATGAACATGAGCAGCTCGTGTTGCTTACGCGTCAGCATCCGCCTGTCTCCGGCCGGCAGTCAAACAAACCCGGAACGGACACTATCTGTTCGGCTTGTGTTCCGCAAGGGGATTTTCTAGCGCAGCATCAGCACAGTGCAGCTTTCGCCGGCTTCCCGGCCAGGCTCGCCGGGCGGGCGCACGATGAGGGCGTCGGATGCGGCGAGGGTGCGCAGCATCGAGGAATCCTGGGTCGAGAAGGGGGTGGCGACGAGGCGAGTGCCGTCCAGGCTGGTGGCGGCGCGGACATAGTCCTGGCGGTCTCCATTCGCAGGCAGGGCGGCGCCGAGGCGTGCGGGGCGCAGGTCGGGCCGATGCGGACGGCCGGCGAGTCGGGCGACCAGCGGTGCCAGGAAGAGATGCGAGCACACCATCGCGGAGACGGGATTGCCGGGCAGGCCCATCACATGCGCGGTGCCCAGCCGTCCGAACATCAGCGGCTTGCCGGGGCGCATTGCGATCTTCCAGAAAGCAAGCTCCGCGCCGGCCTCGATCAGCACCTCGCGGACGAGGTCGTGGTCGCCCACCGACGCGCCGCCGATGGTGACGATGACGTCGGCGCCGGCGGCGAGGGCGCGGTCGAGCGCGCCTCGGATCACCGCGCGCCGGTCTGGCGCGATGCCGAGTTCGATGGCCATGCCGCCCTCGAGGCGTACGATCTCCGCCACGCCGACATTGTTGGAGCTGACGATCTGATCGGGGCCCGGCTCCTCGCCCGGCGCGACGAGCTCGTCGCCGGTCGCGAGCATCCCGACCAACGGCCGGCCGACGACGGAAAGCGTCCGCCGGTTGGCGGCGGCGGCGAGCGAGAGCGCAGCCGGATCGAGCACCCGCCCGGCCTCGAGCAAAAGGTCGCCACGGCGGAAGTCGAGGCCGGCGCGGCGGATGTGCCGGTTCGGCTCGACGGGCTCCAGCGCGACGACGGCGTCGCCCTCGCGGCGGGTGTTCTCCTGGATGAGGATCGTGTCGGCCCCGTCCGGCAGCGGCGCGCCGGTGAAGATGCGCACAGCCTCACCGGGCTCAAGACGTCCGGCGAATCGCCGGCCGGCGGCCGATTCGCCGACCACGCGCAGCCGGGCCGGGACCCCGGCTACGTCCGCCGCGCGCACCGCGTAGCCGTCCATGGCCGAGGCGTCGAAGGGCGGTTGGTCCCGCATCGCCTCGACCGGACCGGCGAGCACCCTGCCGCCTGCCTCAGAAAGCGGGACATCTTCCGGGCCGACCGGCGAGGCGGCACCGAGGATCAGCGCCAGCGCCTCGTCGACCGGCAGCAGCGCCACGGTCAGCGCGCCCCGGCACGGAAATCGCCCGACTTGCCGCCGGTCTTCTCGACGAGGCGGATGCCGCCGACCGTCATCTCGCGATCGGCGGCCTTGGCCATGTCGTAGATCGTCAGGCAGGCGACGGAGACGGCCGTGAGCGCCTCCATCTCCACACCCGTCCTGCCGGTGACGCGCGCGAGGCCGGTGACCTTCAGTCCAGGCAGCGACGGGTCGGGCTCGATGTCGACGGAGATCCTGGTGAGGAGGAGCGGGTGGCAGAGCGGGATGAGCTCGTGCGTTTTCTTTGCCGCCATGATGCCGGCGATCCGGGCGACGCCGACCACGTCGCCCTTCTTAGCGTTGCCGGAAAGGATCAGCTCCAGAGTCTCGGAACGCATGGCTACATAACCTTCGGCGATGGCCGTGCGCTCGGTCTCATCCTTGGAGCCGACATCGACCATGTCGGCCGCACCGCTCTCGGAGAGATGGGTGAGGCGGCCGATGCTCATTCGCCCGCCGCGCGCATGGGTGTCGCCGCGCCTTCCAGAAGGTCGCGCGTCGCCGCCTCGACATTCTCCTGCCGCATCAGGCTCTCGCCGACGAGGAAGGAGCGGATGCCGGCACCGGCGAGGCGCAGGCAGTCGTCGTGGGTGAAGATGCCGCTTTCGCCGATCACCATACGGTCCTCGGGGATCATCGGCGCGAGGCGCTCGGAGGTCGCGAGGCTGACCTCGAAGCTGCGGAGGTCGCGGTTGTTGATGCCGACGAGCGGCGAGGAAAGCGCGAGCGCACGCTCCAGCTCCGCCTCGTCATGGACCTCGATCAGAACGTCGAGGCCAAGTTCGAACGCCGCGTCCTCCAGCCGCCGCGCCTCGTCGTCCGAAAGGCTCGCCATGATGATGAGGATCGCGTCGGCACCCCAGAGCCGCGCCTCGGCGACCTGGTAGGGCTCGAACATGAAATCCTTGCGCAGCGCCGGCAGCGACGTCGCGGCGCGCGCAGCGGTGAGGAATTCCGGGGCGCCCTGGAATGAGGGCGTGTCGGTCAGCACCGACAGGCAGGCCGCGCCGCCCGCTGCGTAGGCGTGGGCGAGGGCAGGGGGATCGAAGTCGGGGCGGATCAGCCCCTTGGACGGGCTCGCCTTCTTGATCTCGGCGATGAGGGCGAAGCGTCCGCCATCGATGCGCGAGCGTAGCGCGGCGGCGAAGCCGCGCGGCGGCGGCAGGTCGGCGAGCCGGCTTCGGAGCTCGGCTTCGGGCAGGCGCGCCTTAGCGGCGGCGATCTCCTCGCGCTTGTAGGCCTCGATGCGCTTGAGGATGTCGGTCATGCCGGCGCCTCCTCGCGGTTGGAGACCTCGACCAGCTTCTCCAGCGCGGCCAGCGCGCGGCCTTCGTCGAGCGAGCGGGCGGCGATCTCGACGCCTTCGCTAAGCGTCCCGGCGCGGCCGGCCACCACAAGGGCGCCGGCCGAGTTGAGAAGGGCGATGTCGCGGTAGGGATTGCGGGCGCCCTCGAGCACGGCCCGCAGGGCGCGCGCGTTGTGGGCCGCATCGCCGCCTTTCAGCGCGGCCGGTGTGGCCCGCGGAAGGCCGGCGTCCTCCGGCACGATCTCGAAGCTGCGCACCTCGCCGCCCTCGAGCGCGGCGACGCGCGTCGGCCCCGTCGTCGTCATCTCGTCGAGACCGTCGCCATGGACGACCCAGACGCGCTCGGCGCCGAGCTCCTTCAAGACATGGGCAAGCGGCTCGACCCATTGCGGCGCGAAGACGCCGACGAGCTGGCGCTGGACGCCGGCCGGGTTGGAGAGCGGCCCGAGGAGGTTGAAGACGGTGCGGGTGCCGAGCTCGACCCGCGAGGGTCCGACATGGCGCATCGCCGAATGGTGCGATGGCGCAAACATGAAGCCGAGACCGGCGTCGCGGATGCAGGCGGCGATCCGGTCAGGGCCGATCTCGATCGCGACGCCCAGCGCGGCGAGGGTGTCGGCCGCGCCCGAGCGCGAGGAGAGGGCTCGGTTGCCGTGCTTGGCAACCGGGACGCCGGCTCCGGCGACGATGAAGGCAGCGCAGGTCGAGACGTTGTAGGAGCCGGAGGCGTCGCCGCCGGTTCCGACGATGTCGACCGCATCGGCCGGCGCCTCGACGCGGAGCATCTTGTCGCGCATGGTCGCGACGGCGGCCGAGATCTCCTCGACCGTCTCGCCGCGCACCCGCAGCGCCATGAGGAAGCCGCCGATCTGGGAGGGCGTGGCATCGCCCGACATCATGATGTCGAATGCGGCGCGTGCCTCGTCGAAGGAGAGCGGCGTTCCGGAGGCGGCCGTGGCGATGTAGGACTTGAAGTCGGCCATTCCGGGCCTCAGAAGCTCAGCGCCTGCTGGATCGCGGACTCGTTGACCTGGACGCGGTAGGTGCCCTGGAGCCGCGCCACGAGCTGGTCGAGGAGATCGTCCGACATCCCCGACGCCATGGCGTTGCGCTGGTTGGCGTCGATCGAGTCCGGGCCAGCGCCGAGCGGCTGCGAGACCTCGGTCACGACGAAGACGATGCGCGCGCCGCCGTCGGGCGCCTCGACAGCGCCCGCGCCGCCCTGGGGCATGCCGAAGACAGCCGCGACGCCGCCGCGGCCGAGATCGACATCGTTCGTGTTGCGGTTGAGACCACGCTTGACCTCGACCGACAGCCCAAGCTCGTCCGCGATCTCGGTCAGGCTCTCGCCGGCCGCGACCCGCTCTACCAGCTCGTCCGCGCGCGCGGTGAGTCTGGCGGAGACCTGCTCTGCAGTCCAGTCGGCGACGGCCTGCTCGCGCACCTCGTCCAAGGCGCGCTCCCGGCTCGGCGTGACGGCGTCGACCTCATAGTAGAGGAACCCGATCGTGCCGACATTGATCGGCGGGTTCTCGACCTCCGGCTCCGCCTCGAAGGCTTCGGCAAGGAGCTGCTGGGATTCGGGAAGCTCGACCTGCGTGCCGTCGGGCGCCAGGCCGGAGCTGTCGACCGCCTCGACCGTGACCACCTCGAGCTGGAGCGCGGCCGCCGCTTCCTGCATGCTGTCGCCGGCGCCGCGAGCATCCTCGTAGGCGGCGTAGAGGTTCATCACCGAGTCAGTCGCCTGGTCGAGCGCGATCTCCTGCCTGATCTCGTCCTCGACGTCGGCGAGCGGGGCAACCGCCTGGGGCGTGATCTGGGTGACCCGGACGAGAAGGGGGCCGAAGCTGCCCTGCACGACGTCGCTGATCTCGCCTTGCTCGAGCGCGAAGGCGGCCTCGGCGATGCGCGGGTCGGGCACCTGGCCCTGCTCGAAGGTGCCGAGCTCGAGATCGCCGGCGCTGCGGCCGAGCTCGGCGGCGATGGTCTCGAACTCCTCGCCGCCGCGGATGCGCTCCAGCGCCGCCTCGGCCGCGGCCTGGTCCGGGAAGACGATCTGCTCGATGCGCCGGCGCTCGGCGGTGGTGTAGCGGTTCTGGTTGGCCCGGTAATAGGCTTCGACGTCCTCCTGCGCGACATCCGCCGGGGCGGCGATCGCCTCGGGGTCGAGCCGCATATAGGAGATGGTCCGGTATTCGGGCGCGACATAAGCAGCCTGGTTTTCGGCGAACCAGGCCTGCAGCTCCGCGTCGGCCGGCGGCTCGACCGGCTCGACCAACCGGCGCGGGAGGGTGATCATCTCGACCGTGCGTCCCTCGCCCTGGTGAAGCGCAACCGCCGTCAGGAACGTGTCGGGCACGGCGAGCCCGTCGGAAACCGCCTCGACGATCTGCTGGCGCTTGGCCACCTGCTCGCGGTTGCGGAAATAGTCCTGCGGCCGCATGCCGATCTGGCGCAGCATGAATTCGAACTGCTGGCGGTTGAAACTTCCGTCCGGCCCGCGGAAGGCGGGATCCTCGGCGGTCAGCTGCGCCAGGCGGTCGGCGGAGAGGCCGAGCCGCATCTCGCGCGCCTGCTCGTCGAGCAGGGCGCCGGCCATCAGTTGCGCCAGCACCTGCTGGTCGATGCCGAAGGCGCGCGCCTGCTCGCGCGTGATGTGGGTGTTGAACTGCTGCGACAGGAGCCGCACCTGACGGTCATAAGCGAGACGATAGTCGAGGATCGACACGTTGGTGTCGCCGGCCGTCATCACGTTGTTGCCGCGCCCGCCGAGGATCTGGCCGGAAATGCCCCAGACGGCGAAGCTCAGGACGAGCAGTCCGAGTAGCAGCTTCGCCAGAAGCGAACCCGAGGCGTTCCTGAGGGCTGAAAGCATGTTTTGTCCGTTGCCTGTTCAAGTTCAGCGAGCAGTCGCCGCTCGGCAATACCGCCCAAGCCGGCCAGTGTCGATTGCTTTGTGGCCGCTTTTTGATAGGTAGTCCGCCAGCCGCGCAGCCGGAGGGGGATGGTCATGACGCCGGGAATCAGGCCGCTCGTCGCGGGCAACTGGAAGATGAACGGCACTTCGGCGTCGATGCCGGAGCTGATACGCATCGGCAGGGGCTTCATGCACGGGCTGGACGCCGAAGCGGACGCGCTCATTTGCGTGCCGGCCACGCTCCTCCATCGCGCCGCGGAGGCCCTGGCGGGCACGCCCGTGCGGCTCGGAGGACAGGACTGCCATCCGGCCGCCGCGGGGGCGCATACCGGCGACATCTCGGCCGAGATGTTCAAGGATGCCGGCGCCTCCTGGGTCATCGTCGGCCACTCCGAGCGGCGCACCGACCACGGCGAGACGGATGCAACGGTCCACGCCAAGGCGGAGGCCGGATGGCGCGCCGGGCTCGGCGTCATCATCTGCGTCGGAGAGACGGAAGCCGAGCGCGAGGCGGGCCGGACGCTCGATGTGCTGACGACGCAGCTGCGCGGCTCGGTCCCGACTGGCGCGACGGCGAGCGGATGCGTCATCGCCTACGAGCCCGTCTGGGCGATCGGCACCGGCAGGACGCCGACGGCCGACGACGTCGCTGCCGCCCACGCGCATATTCGTGCCGAACTCGGCCGCATACTCGACGATGCCGAGGCGGCGAAGATGCGCATCCTCTATGGCGGCTCGGTGAAGCCCGGCAACGCGCGCGAACTGCTGGCGGTGGCCAATGTCGACGGCGCGCTGGTCGGCGGCGCAAGCCTCAAGGCCGACGACTTCCTCGGCATTGCCGAGGCCTACCGCTCGCTCTGAGAGCCTCCGGGCCTTTTCGCTGGCGGACCGCGCCCCCATATGGGCGCGGAACGGGCTTGGAAAGACGGCGGAAGCCGTGTAAGGCACCGGCCTTTCCCGGCACCAGCATCGAACGAAAGCGGCAGCCGCCACCATGCAGACCATCCTTATCGTCGTCCACCTGATGATCGTGATCGCCCTGGTCACGGTCGTGCTCATGCAGCGGTCGGAGGGAGGCGGACTGGGGATCGGCGGCGGCTCGGGCTTCATGACGGCGCGCGGCGCCGGCAACGCGCTGACCAAGATGACGGCGATCCTCGCCGCCTGCTTCTTCGCCACCTCGCTGGCGCTGTCGCTCCTGGCGCGCTACGGCGGCCAGCCGACGGACATCCTCGACCGCGTGCCGGTCACCGCACCGCAGCAGCAGCAGGAAGCGCCGGGCGGCGGCATTCTCGACCAGCTGGGGCCGGACACCGACGTGCCGGCTCCGGCCGAGCCGGCTCCGCCCGCCCAGCCGCAGGTGCCGAGCGGCCAGTAGCCGCGCGCGCGCCTTATCCCCATCGCCGGCGGGACAACCGCCGGCCGCACCGATTTTCCGCTGGCGGAATCGTGCCGGCGAGGCTAAGCCCTGACTCCCATGGCGCGATATGTTTTCATCACCGGCGGCGTGGTCTCCTCCCTTGGCAAGGGCATAGCATCGGCAGCACTTGGAGCCCTGCTCCAGGCGCGCGGCTACCGCGTGAGGCTGAGGAAGCTCGACCCGTATCTCAACGTCGATCCGGGCACGATGTCGCCCTACCAGCACGGCGAGGTCTTCGTAACCGACGACGGGGCCGAGACCGACCTCGATCTCGGCCACTACGAGCGCTTTACCGGCCGTTCGGCGACGCAGTCCGACAACATCACCACCGGCCGCATATACAAAAACATCATCGACCGCGAGCGGCGCGGCGACTATCTCGGCGCCACCGTGCAGGTGATCCCGCACGTCACCGACGAGATCAAGAACTTCATCCTCGACGGCAACGACGACTGCGACTTCGTGCTGTGCGAGATCGGCGGGACGGTCGGCGACATCGAGGCGATGCCATTCCTCGAGGCGATCCGCCAGGTGGGCAACGACCTGCCGCGCGGGCAGTGCGTCTACATCCACCTGACGCTGATGCCGTGGATCCCGGCTGCGGGGGAACTGAAGACCAAGCCGACGCAGCACTCGGTCAAGGAACTGCGCTCGATCGGCATCGCGCCCGACATCCTGCTGGTGCGCGCCGACCGCGAGATCCCGCAGGAGGAGCGGCGCAAGCTCTCGCTCTTCTGCAACGTCCGCGAGTCGGCCGTTATCCAGGCGCTCGACGTCGCCCATATCTACGACGTGCCGATGGCCTATCACCGCGAGGGGCTGGACGGCGAGGTTCTGGCCGCATTCGGAATTGACCCCGCCCCCAAGCCGCGCATGGAGCGCTGGCAGGAGGTTTCGGACCGCATCCACAATCCCGAGGGCGAGGTGTCGATCGCTGTCGTCGGCAAGTACACGGGCCTGAAGGACGCCTACAAATCGCTGATCGAGGCGCTGTCGCATGGCGGCATGGCAAACCGGGTGCGCGTCAGGCTCGAATGGATCGAGTCCGAGATCTTCGAGAAGGAGGACCCGTCGCCCTGGCTGGAGAAGGTGCACGGCATCCTGGTGCCGGGCGGGTTCGGCGAACGCGGCTCGGAAGGCAAGATCCTGGCGGCGAAGTTCGCGCGCGAGCGCAAGGTGCCGTATTTCGGCATCTGCTTCGGCATGCAGATGGCGTGCATCGAGGCGGCACGCTCGCTGGCCGGCGTCGAGAAGGCGTCGTCGACGGAGTTCGGCGAGACGCCCGAGCCGGTCGTGGGCCTGATGACGGAATGGCTGAAGGGCAACATGCTCGAGACGCGCATGGCGCAGGGCAATCTCGGCGGCACGATGCGGCTAGGTGCCTACGAGGCGCGGCTGAAGCCCGATTCCCACATCGCCCGCATCTACGGCGACACGGTCATCTCCGAGCGGCACCGCCACCGCTACGAGGTCAACATCGAGTACAAGGAGCGGCTCGAGGCCTGCGGCCTCGACTTTGCCGGCATGTCGCCGGACGGCGTCTTACCAGAAACGATCGAGTATCCGGACCATCCCTGGTTCATCGGCGTGCAGTACCATCCGGAGCTGAAGAGCCGACCGTTCGAGCCGCACCCGCTCTTCGCCTCGTTCATCTCCGCGGCTGTCGAGCAGAGCAGGCTGGTCTGACCGACTTCCGGGTGGCTGGCGGGAATGCTATCCTGTGCCCATGAGCAAGCTCGAGCAGATCGAAAAGGCCGTGGCGGAACTGACGCCCGAGGAACTCGCGTCCTTCGCCGAATGGTTCGCCGAACTCCAGGCTGACCGCTGGGACCGTCAGATCGAGGAGGACGCCAAGGCGGGGCGGCTGGATCGACTTATCGCAGACGCCAAGGCCGAGATCGCTGCCGGAAAAGTCCGGCCGCTGTGAAGCATCGGGCAACCGCAACGTTCTGGCGGTTGTATGACGAACTCCCTGAAGACGTTCGCTCGCTGGCAAACAAAAGGTTTGACCTGATGCGGGCCAACCCTCGGCACCCGTCGCTGCACCTCAAGAAGATCGGCGAACCGTGGTCAGCCCGCATCAATCGCGACTATCGCGCTCTTGCGCTACGAGATGAAGAGGGGCTGACCTGGGTATGGATCGGCCCGCACGATCTATATGAGCGGCTGCTGAACTAGCAGCTTCAACTACCTCGCAAAGCCTCCGCCTGAGCCTGCTCAAGGATCGCCATGAAATCCCGGGCGCAGGCTTCCCAGCCGAAGCCGAGCGCCTTTTCACGACAGCTTTCGCGATCGAACTCCAGCGCGCGGAGTGCCGCTTCCCGCAGATCCTCCGACAGAACCCCGCCGACGCCGTCGGCGAAGACGTCGCGCGGGCCGGTGGCCGGATAGGCCGCCACCGGCACGCCGCTCGCCAGCGCCTCGAGCAGGACGAGGCCGAACGTGTCGGTCCGGCTCGGGAACACGAAGACGTCCGACGAGGCGAAGTGCATCGCCAGATCCTCGCCGCGCCGCGGGCCGGCGAAGACGGCTTCGGGAAACTTCTCCCGCAGCGAAGCGAGGTCCGGCCCGTCGCCGACGACGAGCTTCGTTCCCGGCAGGTCGAGCGCCAGGAAGGCCGGCAGGTTCTTCTCCACCGCGACACGCCCCACATAGAGGAACACGGGGCGCTCAAGGCCCAGGTCGCGCCGCAGGCCGGGGTGGAAGGCGTCGGTGTCGACGCCGCGACCCCATAGGCGGAGTTTCGAGAAGCCGCGTTCGCGGAGTTCCGACAGCAGAGAGGGCGTGCCGACCAGCGTCGCGCCGCCGGAATTGTGGAAGCGGGCGAGCCAGCGATAGGTCAGGCGCTCGGGCACCGGGAAGCGGGCACTGACATATTCGGGGAAGCGCGTGTGGTAGCTGGTCGAGAACGGCAGGCCGGCCTTCAGGCACGCGCGCCGCGCCAAAACGCCGAGCGGACCCTCGGTGACAATGTGCACGTGGTCGGGCTTCAGCGCCGCGATGCGGCGGCGGAGCCCGCCGGGCGTCGTCAGCGCCAGCCTGATTTCCGGATAGGAGGGCAAGGGGAGCGTGCGGTAGCCCTCGGGCGAGATCATCGCCACTGCGACCCCCATACGCTCCAGCTCGCGAATCAGGTGCTTCAGCGTCTGGACGACGCCGTTGATCTGCGGCTCCCAGGTGTCGGTCACGAACAGCAGCCGCCGGATCGCGAGGCCTGGTGCGGCTGCTTCGGCGCTCTCGGTCATGCTATCCGCCCCCTTCGCCGGTTTTTTTCCCATAGCCCACACGTGCGCCCTAAGCCGCTTGTGGCCTTTGCGCATCACAAACTGTTACGATCACACTTCATGACGCGATTGTAATATCCAATCGGTTTAAGGTGATGATATAGAGGCCGCATCGATGCCATCGGGTCCCGCCTTCAGGGTGGGAGGAGACGGAAGAACCTGATGAAGCAATTGAAGATTCTCCTTGCGGCAGTGGTCCTTGCGGTCGTCGGCACCTTCGTTGCCGGGCTCACGATCCCGGAGATGTATCTCTACGCCGACCGCTACCGCATCAGCATCGGCGCGCTGCAGGATCGCGACGGCTTCCGGCCGCTCGACCTGCGCACCCGCGACGGGCTGACCCTGCGCAACTGGTACCGCGCCCCGCAGGAAGGCAAGCCGGTCATCGTCTATTTCCCCGACCGCATGGGCGATTTCGCGCGCAAGCCGGCGCATCTCTTCAAGCTGGCGGACGAAGGCTATGGCCTGCTGCTCGCGAGCTACCGCGGATATGGCGGCAATCCAGGCTGGCCTGCGGAGGCGTCCTTCTACAGCGACGCCGCGAGCCTGCTGTCGGTGCTGGACGAGGGGCACCTGGCCCCCGACGGCTTCGTCATCTACGGCTACTCGATGGGAACGGGCGTGGCCAGCTACGCTGCCGCTCTCGCCAAGCCGCTGGCGCTGATCCTCGAGGCGCCCTTCACCAGCTTCACCGACGTCGTGCGTTACCAGGCATCACCGGTGCCCGTCTGGATGGTGCGCAGCCAGTTCGACACCGGGGCGCGGATCGGGCGCATCCACACGCCGATCCTCATCCTCGCCGGCGAGAACGACCGCGTCACGCCGCCGTCCTTCGCGCAGAAGCTTGCGGCCTTGAGCAGCGGCTTCTCGGAACTGCACGTCTTCGCGGGCGCCAACCACCTCAACATCATCCGCCACGGCGCCGGCAGCAAGATCACGACCTTCCTGGCAGCGCTGCAGCCGCAGCACCTGCTGGTGGCCGGCGAGGCCGTCAACTGACGCAGCGGCTGCCGGAGCAGCCACCGACCTTCATGATCCGCCGTATCGACCATTGCGTGCTGCCCGTCGCCGATCTCGGCGTGGCCGGGGCGAGATTCGAGGCGCTCGGCTTCACCGTGGCGCCGGTCGCCCGCCACCCGTTCGGCACCGGCAATGCCTGCGTATTCCTCGCGGACGACAGCTATCTGGAGCCGCTCGCAATCGTCGACCGCGTCGGGTCCGACGCGGCCGTGGCCGAGGGGAATGTGTTCGTCGCCCGCGACCGCGCCTTCCGTCGGCGCTTCGGGGACGAGGGCTTCTCGGCCCTTGTCTTCAAGACGGACGATGCAGACGCCGACCAGACACGCTTCGTCGCGAGCGGCATGTCGGGCGGGCCAATGCTGACCTTCTCGCGGCCCTATGTCGATGAGGCGGGCGAGAGGACGCTGACCTTCCGGCTGGCCTTCGCGGGACAGGACGCGGAGGTTGGCGGCTTTCTGTTCACCTGCGAGCGGGTCGGCCCGACGCCGGACCGCAGCCATCTCACGCGCCACGCCAATGGCGCGCTCGGCATCGTCGCAGTCGCCGGCTCGGCAGGCCCTGCGGCCGCGCAAATGGTCGCGACTGCGATCGGCGCGGGTCGGGAAGGCGAGGGACGGCAGGTCTGGGAGTTCGATGGCGCACGGCTGGAGCTCGAAGCCGCTCCCGGCGGGCTCGCCTTCACCGCCATCCGCTTCGCCGTGGAAGACATTGCCGCGACGGAAGACCTGTTCAAGCGCGCCGGCATCGCCTATGTCGCGGCCGAGGGCATGCTCGTCGTGCCGCCGGCGCCCGGCCAGGGCGCGACACTCCAGTTCGAGGCAAAATGAGCCAGCCCGACAGCACGGTCGACATCGGCGGCGTCCGCTTCGCCAACGACGCGCCGCTTGCCCTCATCGCCGGCCCCTGCCAGCTCGAATCGCGCGACCATGCCTTCGAGATCGCCGGGCGGCTGAAGGAGATGGCGGAGGGGCTCGGCATCGGCCTCGTCTACAAATCCTCCTTCGACAAGGCCAACCGCACCTCGCTGACCGGCAGGCGGGGCAGCGGCCTCGACGCGGCGCTGCCGATCTTCGCCGACATTCGCGCGCAGCTCGGGCTGCCGGTCCTCACCGACGTCCACCTGCCCGAGCAGTGCGCCGAGGTGGCCGAGGCGGTCGACGTCCTCCAGATCCCCGCCTTCCTCTGCCGTCAGACCGACCTCCTCGTCGCGGCCGCCGCCACGGGCCGCGCGGTCAACGTCAAGAAGGGCCAGTTCCTGGCGCCCTGGGACATGAGGAACGTGATCGCCAAGGTGACGGGGTCCGGCAATCCGCGCGTGCTGGCAACCGAGCGCGGCGCCTCCTTCGGCTACAACACGCTGGTCTCGGACATGCGCTCCCTGCCGATCATGGCGGGCTTCGGCGCGCCGGTCGTCTTCGACGCGACGCATTCGGTGCAGCAGCCGGGCGGGCAGGGGAGTTCGAGCGGCGGCGACCGGCGCTTCGTCCCGCCGCTCGCCCGCGCCGCGGTGGCGGTGGGCGTCGCGGCGGTCTTCATCGAGACCCACCAGGATCCCGACAACGCGCCCTCCGACGGCCCCAACATGGTGCCGCTCGACCAGCTGCCCGCGCTTGTCGAGACGCTGATGGCGCTGGACCGGGTGGCGAAGAGGGCTGAGGCGAAGTAGGGCAGCCCTCGTCGGAATTCCAGGCGCTGGCGCCGCGCTCAGTCGGCGCGTGGGATGACATGCGGAGTGAGGTTAAGACCCGCCGTCCCGGCGGTGAAGGACGCAGTCGTGAAGGGGATGCTGGGCGCGGAAGCCCGCTGCCGGGTCGGCGCCGACCGCGACGGCGGAGACCTCGAAGGGTGTCCAGTCCACCGCGCGCCAGAGTTCGCGGGCGGCCTCGGGTTTCGAGACCTCGAAGCGGTGGACCTGGTAGCCGATGGAAACCGCGCGGATGTGCCCGGCCTGGATGTCGCGCCAGATCGGCTCGACATCGGCGCGCTCGCTGATCCGCACCAGCGCGATGCCGCGGCCGTCCTCGATCTGCCCCGCCGCCCACGCGGCTTCGGTGAACCAGCGCCAAACCGGGGCGCAGAACATCGGGATGAAGAGCTGCCACTGCACCGCGTCGATCTGGCGGCGGAACTCGACGAGTCCGGCCCGGATCGAGGAATAGTTCACCTGGGAGAGGTCCCCGGTCAGCAGCTCGTAGGGCACCCGAAACCCGGCCGAGATCGTGTGCAGGCTGGCGCGCTTGTATTCGCCATAGCCGCCGGTGGCCGAGGGCTGGTTGAAGCGGATGTCCTTGCCGCCGCGGGCATAGGCGATCAGCCCCGGCTCGAACTGCTCGACCCGGTTGCCATCGGCATCGACCACGGAGGGTGCGATACCTTGCTGCGCCTCGTCGTCGCCGAAGACGATGGCGGTGACGCAGGCCTCGGTCTTCTTGCGGACCAGTTCGGCCACCTCGTAATCGTCGAGATCGCGCAAGGAGCGGATCACCGGCGCGCCCCAGGGAACGCCGCGCGCCTGCGTGCGCTGCTTTTCATAGACATGGGCGATCTCGGTCGCCGGGACTGGGCGGCTCTGCAGCCCGTTCAGCAAGGCGCCGTAGGCGTCGCCCGGGTGCTCCGCGTGCAGCCAGTGGGCCCGGCGCTTTCCGACCGGGTCGAACTCGATCCCCTGCACCAGGCGGCCAGCGCCGATGGCGCCGGATTTCGTGGCGTCGAGGAAGTCGGCCTCCAGCACCTGCAATTGCAGCGGTACCGGCAGACCGTCGCTGGCCCGCCGCAGCCTTCGGCGCACCAGGACTTCGCCCGCCTCGACCATCTCGCGGCAGATCAGCGTCTGCAGCCCGTAGAACCCGGTCGTCGGCACACGGCTCGTGCGCGAATGGGACGGGGTGGAGCACACCGTCACCGTGATGAAGGACGGCTTCGACTTGCAGGGACGCAAGTTCAAGTCGCTGTCGGCGGTGGCGCGGGCGATCACCGGCACGCAGTGGAACGGCTACCGCTTCTTCGGCCTTCGCGAAGCCCGGAGGGACGACCGATGAGCCGCGCCTTGGAAGCCGTTGCGATCATGCCGCGCCGCCAGCGCTGCGCCATCTACACCCGCAAGTCGAGCGAGGAAGGGCTCGATATGGAGTTCAACAGCCTCGACGCTCAGCGCGAGGCCTGCGAAGCCTACGTGGCGAGCCAGAAGGCGGAAGGCTGGGCGGCCATTCGCGAGCCCTACGATGATGGCGGCTTCTCCGGTGGCACGCTGGAGCGACCCGGCCTGAAGCGCCTCATCCAGGACGTCGAGGCGGGATTGATCGACGTGATCGTCGTTTACAAGATCGACCGTCTGTCGCGCTCCCTGATGGACTTCGCCAAGCTGGTCGAGATCTTCGACCGCAATCAGGTGACCTTCGTGTCGGTCACGCAGTCGTTCAACACCACGACCTCGATGGGGCGTCTGACCCTGAACATCCTCCTCAGCTTTGCGCAGTTCGAGCGGGAGGTGATCGGCGAGCGCATCCGAGACAAGGTCGCGGCCTCGCGCAAGCGCGGCATGTGGATGGGCGGCTATGTGCCGCTGGGCTACGACGTGCGCGACCGCAAGCTGGAGATTAATGAGGCCGAGGCCGCGACGGTCAGGATGATCTTCGAACGGTTCGTTTCCATCGGCTCCGCGACGACACTGGCGAAAGCGCTGGCGGCCGAAGGCGTGTTGAACAAGCGGGGAAAGCTGGTCGACAAGGGCTTCCTCTACAAGCTGATCAATAACCGGGTCTACCTCGGCGAGGCCGTCCACAAGGGTACGGCCTATCCCGGCGAGCATGAGGCCATCATTGATCGTAACCTCTGGGACAGGGTGCACACCATCCTGAAGGAGAGCCCGCGCCTGCGAGCGAAGAACACGCGCCGCCAGACGCCAGCTCTGCTGAAGGGGACCATCTTCACCGACACCGGCACGGCGATGACACCGACGGCGACGAAGAAGGGCACGCGTCTTTACCGCTACTACGCGTCGATGGACCTGATCCGCAACCGCCCGACCGGCGATGCCTCGGGCCCGCTGCGCTTGCCCGCAGGCATGGTCGAGGATGCCGTCGTCGGCGAAATCCGCCGCATGATCCGCGCCCCCGAGATCGCGGCCCGAACGATCAAGCTGCTACGGGACGAGAGCACGGGGGTCGATGAGAAGGCAGTCGTCACAGCGCTCGGCGAGTTCGATCAGCTCTGGGCGGCGCTCTATCCAGCGGAGCAGACCCGCATCGTCCAGCTTCTGGTCGAGCGGGTGACGGTCGGGGAAGACGGCATCGCCGTCGATCTGCGCCATGACGGGCTGAGCTCGGTCCTGCGGGACATGATGGCGCCCCGTCAGACGGAGGCCTGCGCATGACCGGCGCATCGGAAACCATCCGCGTCGTCATTCCGCTGACGATCCGCAAGCGCAACGGGCGGCCGAAGATCCTGCCGCCCGACGATATGGACCAGCGAAACCGCCGGTCACAGGACCCCCATGTGCTGCGCGCCATTGCCCGCGCTTGGAGCTGGCGACGGCAACTGGAAACTGGCGCCGCTTCCACCATCCAGGACATCGCCGCCGCCGAGAAGGTCTCCGACCGGTTCGTGAGCCGAATGATGCGGCTGGCCTATCTGTCGCCGGAAGTGCTCGAACGCCTCGTGATACGGCGCGTGCCGCCGGCGCTCTCGCTCAACGACCTGGTCGCTGTCGCGGATCGGCCGTGGGCAGAGCATATGGACATGGTGTTCGAGGGAAACGTCGAAGCCCGCTGACGGCGCGAGCACGATCCGGAATGCGGTCCATTGCGGGCTACTGCCCGTAACTCCGCCATGAAACGCCTACCTCGCGTTCTCTGGACGGCGATGTCAGCCGGAAGAACGGCCGCAGAAGCCGCAGTCGAGCAACCCCCGGAAGTGGCTGAAAATGCAGGCTATCGCGAAGCCGAACCAGACCAGACGAGGTTCGCTCGGTTAGAGACGAGAGCCGTTCAGAGACCGAAATTCGGCGCTGCGCCAGTCTCCGAGGTTCGGACGGCTCCGGCAAACCCTTTTGAAGTTTGGGAGAAATCCGGCGCTTGAGACGCGCCGTTCGGAGTTCGCAACAGGATAATGGCGGAGGGAGTGGGATTCGAACCCACGGTGACATCGCTGCCACGCCGGTTTTCAAGACCGGTGCCTTAAACCGCTCGGCCATCCCTCCGGTCTCCCGTTAATGGGCCATGGCATCGCGGAGTTCAAGCGGCGGCGTTTTCCGGAAGGCGCTGGCGCCGCCATCGGCGCATAAGATCAGTGGACCGCTGGGCCGCCATGGCACGTCCTTCTGCATTTTGCCGCCGATGTGCCGCTTTCGTGCCACATTTCATTAACAGCCTAATAAACTCTGACAGGTAGGCTGCGACGAAGGGTGGCGCCTGCGTGCCATGAGTAGCCGGGGAGGGGACCCGTACCCCGGCAGGAGAACGGGGAAGCGTGAATGGTGACTGGCGGCCGACGCCTGGGCGAACGCATAAGCGCGCTCGTCGTGATCGCATGCTGCGGGGCGCTGCTTGCAGCGTGCGGCGCAAAACCGACCAACACGGCGCAGAGCCGGACGCGTACAAGCGAATATTTCGCCGAATCGATCTGGGGCGTGCGCGCCAGCCCGCGCGTCAGCAACCTCGCCACCAATCTGCCGCGCGGCGGCGGCCGCGACCAGACAGGCCGTCCGTACCAGGTGCGCGGAAAATGGTTCCATCCGCGCGAGGAACCGGGCTACAAGCGGACCGGCCTGGCCTCATGGTACGGCGACGCCTTCCACGGGCGCCTGACTGCCAATGGCGAGATCTATGACCAGACGCACCTGACGGCGGCGCACCCGACCATGCCGCTGCCGAGCTATGCGCGCGTCACCAATCTCGAGAACGGCAATTCGGTCATCGTGCGCGTCAACGATCGCGGGCCGTTCGTCGACGGCAGGATCATCGATCTCTCGCGCCGCACGGCGCAGCTGCTCGAGACCAAGGGCGCCGGCGTGGCGCGGGTCGAGGTCGAGTATCTCGGCCGCGCGCCACTGCATGGGCGCGACGACCAGTTCCTGATGGCGTCCTTCCGGCCGGGCGGACGCGGCGACCCGTCCGACGGCCTGCCGACCGGTGTCATGATCGCCATGAACGGGCCGACGCCGACGACCGCCGTGCAATCCTCGGCGACGGTCACCCCGAGCAGCAGGCCGTCGGCAGGTGTTGGCGGCAGCGCTACAGTGCAGCCGGCCTCCTTCCCGACCTTGCCGGCGTTCGGGCCGCTGGTTCCCGACCGCCCCATCGCCGCAGTCGGCGCGCGCCTCGGGCCGCTCGCCTATGCCGGCAGCTCTTCCGGGTCCGCGGCAGCAGTGCTTGACAGCTTTGCCCATTCGGAGCTCTCGCAGGATCGGCTAATCGAGGCCTGGCAGCGCCGGAATGCCGACCAGGCGGCCGCGCAGGCGCCGGCCGGCGAACACGTCGCCGCGGGCACGTTCGCCGATCTGGGTGCGGCGGAAGAACTCGCCGCTCAACTCTCCTCGCTCGGCGAAACGCGCATCCTGCCGACCAATGGCGGCATGGCGAGCGTCGTCGTGGTGCCGGACGGACGCGCGGGGCTCGACGAGATACTGCGCGGCGCATGGGCAATGGGCGCCGCTGACGCGCTGACCGTCCGCGACTGAGCAGCCGGCGGCACGATCACCCGTTTCCATCACAAGATCGGCGCGGTCCGCGGGATCGCGCCATCGGTGCTTGATCGTCATATTGCCGCCCTGCTAGCCTCCGATCCTTCCGGCGGAACGACGAAGAGGCTTGCATGAACGCCCACACGCTCCCGGCCCGCCTGGCCGCGCTCCTCCTGATCCTTGCCTGCTGGATACCGGCTGCCCATGCGCAGCTCTACGAGACGCGGGCGGACACCGCCTACCTGATCGACGCCGAGACCGGCACGATCCTGTTCTCGAAGGACCCCGACAAGCTGATCCCGCCCGCATCGCTCGCCAAGCTGATGACGATGGAGGTCGTCTTCCACGCCATCAAGTCGGGCCGGCTGTCGCTCGAGGACACCTTCCTCGTCAGCGAGAACGCCTGGCGGCGCGGCGGCGCGACCTCCGGCGGCTCGACGATGTTCGCCGAGCTCGGATCGTCGATCCCGCTCGAGGACCTGATCCAGGGCGTCATCGTCCAGTCGGCGAATGACGGCTGCATCATCATCGCCGAGGGGATGGCGGGCTCGGAGGAGAACTTCGCCCAGTTCATGACCGACCGCGCCCGCCAGATCGGGCTCCAGCAGTCCGTCTTCGTCAACTCGACCGGCCTGCCGGCGGAGGGCCAGTTCGTCACCGCGCGCGAGCTGGTCAAGCTCGCCCGGCACATCTGGTCGGAATATCCCGAGTTCTACCGCTACTATTCACAGCTCGAATTCACCTGGAACGGCATCACCCAGCGCAACCGCAATCCGCTCCTGCGGATGGATATCGGCGCCGACGGCATGAAGACGGGCTACACGAGCGAATCGGGCTACGGCATCGTCGGCTCGGTCGAGCGCGGCGGGCGGCGGCTCTTCGTCGCGATGAGCGGCATGGCGAGCGAGGCGCAACGCGCCGAGGAAGCGCGCCGCATCCTCGACTGGGGCATGCGCGCCTTCCAGAAGCAGGAGCTCTTCGCCGAGGGCGCCATCATCGGCGAGGCACGCACCTATGGCGGCGACCGCTCGGGCGTGCCGCTACGCGCCGAGGGGCCGGTCGCGATCTTCGTGCCGACGACCAGCCGCGACCGGATGAGCGCGCGCATCGTCTACGAGGGCCCGGTCGAGGCGCCGGTGGAGGCGGGAACGCAGATCGGCGCGCTCAGGGTCTGGATCGGCGACACGATGAGCCAGGAAACGCCGCTCTACGCCGCCGAGTCGGTCGGCCGCGGCGCGCTCCACCAGCGGGCGCTGGACGCGGTGCAGGAACTCCTCGTCGGCTGGCTGCGCTAGCCCCATGGACCCTACCCGCCAAAGCGCGTAGACCCGTTGCCGCCCGTCGGGGGCCGGGGATGCCCGGTCACGGCAGGGCCAGCAACAGGGGCGCGACGATCCGGGACGAGGGCTTGGAACGCGGGATCTTCATCACCTTCGAAGGCGGGGAAGGTGCCGGCAAGTCGACGCAGATCGGCTCGCTGGCGGCGGCGCTGCGCGCCGAGGGCATGGAGGTCCTCGTGACGCGGGAGCCGGGCGGCTCGCCGGGCGCCGAGGCAGTGCGGCACGTCATCCTGTCGGGCGCGGCCGAGCCGCTGGGGCCGGCCATGGAAGCAATCCTCTTCGCCGCGGCGCGCTCGGACCATGTCGAGCAGGTGATCCGGCCGGCGATCGAGCGCGGGGCGGTCGTGCTCTGCGACCGCTTCCTCGATTCCTCCCGCGTCTACCAGGCGGGTGGAGGAAGGCTCGATCCCGACTTCTTCGCCGCGCTGGAGCGGGTGGCCGTCAACGGGATGATGCCGGACCTGACGATCATCCTCGACATCGACCCCGAGGAGGGGCTGCGCCGCGCGGCCGCCAGGCGCGGGCACGGCGAGGCCGATCGTTTCGAGAAGGAGACGCTGGAGATCCACAGAACCCGCCGCGAGGCCTATCTGGCGATCGCCGAGGCGGAGCCCCAGCGCTGCGTCGTGATCGACGCGAGCCGCGAGCCAGACCAGGTGGCCGACGACGTGGCGCGAGCCGTCTGGCCGCTCTTCGAGGCACGCCTGGCAGCGGCAGGCGGGGAGGCCGCACGATGAGCCTCGAGCGGCTCTATCCGGAGCAGCACGACACGCTGGCCGACATCCCGGAGCCGGCGGAGAGCACCTTCCTTTCCGGCCACGCCGAGGAGTTTGCGGGGCTCGCGGACGCCTATCGCCGGGGGAAGCTGCCGCACGCGCTGGTGGTCGCCGGGCCACGAGGCATCGGCAAGGCGACGCTCGCCTTCCACCTCGCGCGCCACATCCTCGCCCATCCGGACGCGGCCAAGGCTCCGGCCGAGCCGACGGCGACCGATCCCGGCGGCCAGCTCTACCGGCTGGTCGCGCAGGGCGCCCACCCCTCAGTGCTCCACCTGACGCGGCCGCCGGTCGAGCGCGGGACGGGCTTCAAGCAGGCGCTGACGGTCGACGAGATCAGGCGGGTCAACCGCTTCCTCGGCATGACTGCCCCTGACGGCGGCTACCGCGTCGTGATCGTCGATCCGGCCGACGACATGAACGTCAACGCCGCCAACGCGCTCCTGAAGAGGCTGGAGGAGCCGCCGCAGCGCACCCTCTTCCTGCTCCTGTCGCACATGCCGGGGCGGCTGCTGCCGACGATACGCTCGCGCTCGCAGATCATCCGGCTGCGTCCGCTCGACGACGAGGCGCTGGCCGGTGTGCTCGACCGGGTGGGCTGCGAGATGCCTCCCGACGACGAGGCGCGCCGGCTCCTCTTCGCGAGGGCGGGCGGCAGCGCGCGCGAGGCGATCACGCTGCAGCGGCATGGCGGGCTCGACACCGTCCGCGGCATCCGCGAGCTCGTCGCTCAGCCGGGCTTCCCGGTGCCGCTCGCCTACCGGATGGCCGACGCCGTCGCGGCGCGCGGGGAAGGGGGGCGCTTCGACGCCTTCAACCAGATGCTGCTGGACGAGATCGCGCGCCAGGCGCTCGATTCGGCGGCGAGCGGCGGCATCGAGCGCGCCGCGCGGCTCTCCGCCTTCTGGCAGGAGGCCTCCGCGGCGATAGGCGCGGCGACGACCTTCAACCTGGACAAGCGCCAGCACGTGGTGGGCATGCTGCGCCGCCTGCACGAGGCCGTGTCGCAGCGCTGAAAGCGCGGGATGGCCAAGGCAGGGTCGATGCGTTATCTCCAGCGCGCAGCATCGACCCGGACCGCTCTTCATGACCCGCGACAACTACTACATCACGACGCCGATCTTCTATCCGAACGGCAAGCCGCATATCGGCCACGCCTACACGGTCATCGCCACCGACGCTCTGGCACGCTTCCAGCGGCTGGACGGCAAGGACGTATTCTTCCTCACCGGGACCGACGAGCACGGGCTCAAGATGCAGCAGACGGCCGACCAGGAAGGCATCTCTGCGCAGGAGCTGGCCGACCGGAACTCGGCGATTTTCCGCACCATGGTCGAGGCCGTCGGCGGCTCGAACGACGAATTCATCCGCACGACCGAGGAGCGCCACAAGCGCGCCTGCCAGGCGATCTGGCAGCGCATGGCCGACAATGGGGACATCTATCTCGACCGCTACAGCGGCTGGTATTCGGTCCGCCAGGAAGCCTATTTCGACGAGTCCGAGACCGTGGTCGGCGACGATGGCGTCCGCCGCGAGCCGCTCGGATCCCCGGTCGAATGGCAGGAGGAGGAGACCTATTTCTTCCGGCTGTCCGCCTATCAGGACCGGCTTCTCGCTCTCTACGAGAGCCAGCCGGACCTGATCGGGCCCGCCGAGCGCCGCAACGAGGTGATCAGCTTCGTCAAGTCGGGGCTGCGCGACCTCTCGATCTCGCGCTCCACCTTCAGCTGGGGCGTGCCGGTTCCGGGCGACGAGAAGCACGTGATGTATGTGTGGGTCGACGCGCTGACCAACTACATCACCGCCGCAGGTTATCCCGACACAGGCGATCCGCGCTGGGGGCGGTGGCCGGCGACGCATATCATTGGCAAGGACATCATCCGCTTCCACGCCGTGTACTGGCCGGCCTTCCTGATGTCGGCGGGCGTGCCGCTGCCGAAGCGCATCTACGCGCACGGCTTCCTGTTCAATCGCGGGGAGAAGATGTCGAAGTCGGTCGGCAACGTGGTCGATCCCTTCGCGCTGATCGAGACCTACGGCCTCGACCAGGTGCGCTATTTCTTCCTGCGCGAAGTGCCGTTCGGCCAGGACGGGACCTATAGTCACGAGGCGATCGTCAGCCGCACCAATGCCGACCTCGCCAACGACCTCGGCAACCTCGCCCAGCGCTCGCTGTCGATGATCGCCAAGAACTGCGGGGGCAAGGTGCCGAGTGCCGCGCGGCTGGAGGCGGTGGACGAAGCGATCCTCGCGCAGGCGGCGGAGGCGTTGCCAGCGGCCCGGACGGCGATCGAGCAGCAGGCGATCCACCGCGCGCTGGCGTCCATCTTCGCGGTCGTCGCCGACGCCAACCGGTATTTCGCCGGCCAGGAGCCCTGGGCGCTGAAGAAGACCGACGCCGAGCGGATGGAGGCCGTGCTTTACGCCACCGCCGAGACGATCCGGCGCGTCGCGATCCTCTGCCAGCCCTTCATTCCAGGAGCGGCGGCGAAGCTGCTCGATCTGCTGGCGATCGGGGAGGACGAGCGCAGCTTCGCGCATCTGGCGGAGGAGCACAGGCTGCGGCCGGGTGCTGCGCTGCCGGCGCCGCAGGGCGTGTTCCCGCGCTACGTCGACGCCGAAGTGGGCGCAGCCTGAGGCGGACGGTGCTCGTCGACAGCCATTGCCATCTGGATTTCCCGGATTTCGCCGCCGAGCGCCGGGACGTCGTCGCGCGTGCAGTCGCCGCAGGCGTGACGCGCATGGTCACCATCTCGACGCGGGTGCGCCGCTTCGACGAGATAAGGCGCATCGCCGAGGAGCATGAGGAGGTGTGGTGCTCGGTCGGCACCCACCCGCACCACGCCGCGGAGGAGCCCGACATCGGCTGCGACGATCTCGTCAGGCTGGCCGAGCACGAGAAGGTCGTGGCGATCGGCGAGGCGGGGCTCGATTATCACTACGACACGTCGCCGCGCGAAGCCCAGGCGAAGGGGTTCCGGACCCATATCGAGGCGGCCAGGATCAGCGGGCTGCCGCTCGTCATCCATGCGCGGGAGGCTGACGACGACATCGCGGCGATCCTCGAGGAAGAGACGGGGAAGGGGGCCTTCCCCTTCGTGCTGCACTGCTACTCGTCGGGCAGGGGGCTCGCCATGACCGGCGTCAGGCTGGGCGGCTACGTCTCCTTCTCCGGCATCCTGACCTTCCGCAACTCGCAGGAGATCCGCGACATCGCGCGCGCGGTGCCGCGCGACCGCCTGCTGGTCGAGACTGATGCGCCCTATCTCGCGCCGCCGCCCTTCCGCGGCAAGCGCAACGAGCCGGCCTATGTCGCCCACACGGCCCGCGTGCTGGCTGAGACGATCGGCGTGACGGAGGAGGAGATCGCGCGGCTGACGACCGACAATTTCTACGCCCTCTTCAAGCGGGCGCAGAGGCCCGCCGCATGAGCGACCGGCTGCGCGTGACGATCCTCGGATGCGGCTCGTCGCCCGGTACCCCGAGGATCAACGGCGACTGGGGCAATTGCGACCCGCAGGAGCCCAGGAACAGGCGCCGGCGCGCCTCGGCCATGGTCGAGAGGATCGCCGCTGACGGGCGCATCACGCGGGCCATCATCGACACGGGCCCAGACTTCCGCGAGCAGATGATAGCGGTCTCGGCCGACCACATCGACGGCGTCGTCTACACCCATCCGCATGCCGACCACATCCACGGGATCGACGATCTGCGCGGCTTCGCGCTCGCCCAGCGGCGGCTGATCGACGTCTTTGCGGACCGGCCGACTCTGCAGCGGCTGAAGCAGGCCTTCGGCTACTGCTTCGAGACGCCGCCCGGCAGTTCGTACCCGCCGATCCTCAAGGCGAACATTTTTTCGCACGAGGAGGTCTTCGCAATCGGCGGAGCCGCCGGACCGATCGCCTTCGAGCCGCTGCCGCTGATCCACGGCGACATTATCTCGCTTGGCTTCCGCATCGGCGGCTTCGCCTATTGCTCCGACGTCAGCGACATCCCGCCGGCGACGGCCGAGCGGCTCCAGGGGCTCGACATGCTGGTCATAGACGCGCTGCAGTACCGGCGGCACCCGACGCATCTTTCGCTGGCCGAGGCGCTGGTCTGGATCGAGCGGCTCGCGCCGCGCCGCGCGATCCTGACCCACATGCACATCCCGCTGGACTACCGGACGGTGGCCGCCGAAACGCCCGACGATGTCGAACCCGGCTACGATGGCATGACGCTCGAACTGCCGGTCGCAACTAATTGAAAGGACTGGGATCATGAGCAAGAGCATCGAGCGCGTCAGACAAGCGGCGGACGATGCCGGGCTGGTGATCGAGATCAGGCGCATGGGCGAATCGACACGCACGGCGGAGGAAGCGGCCGCCCAATGCGGCTGCACTGTCGCCCAGATCGTCAAGTCGCTCGTGTTCCAGGGCAAGGAGAGCGGCAGGCTCTATCTCTTCCTCGTCTCGGGCGCGAACCAGCTGGACCTTGCAAAGGCCGCAGCACTTGCCGGCGAGGAACTCGCCCGCGCCGATCCGCGGCTCGTGCGCGAGCGGACGGGATTTGCGATCGGCGGCGTCGCGCCGATCGGACACATGGAGCCGGTCGCCGCATTCGCCGACGAGGCGCTGCTTGGCTACGAGACCGTGTGGGCGGCGGCCGGCGCCCATGATGCGGTCTTTTCGAGCGCGCCGGGGCCGCTGGTGGCGGCAGCCAAGGCGACGGTGGGCGACCTCAGGGCCGGCGCTTCATGATGCTCTTCAGTTCCATAATCCGTCTTATGCGATCTTCGTATTGAGCTTGCCGAGACCGCGCGTCGGTCGCCGGCGGCTTGGCCGCACGCCCGGCCGGGCCCGGGCGTGCGGGATGCGTGGCTCGGGCCCTACTCCATCCGCCTCCAGACGACGTGGGCGCGTGCCGCACCGATCGTCGTGTTCGGGTTCGTGTAGCTGAGCTCATCTCCGTCGAGCGTGAAGACACGTTCGTGCTTCTGCCCGTCCCAGTTCGGAAAGGTCGAGACCTCGACCTGGAACGTGATCAGCCCGTTCTCCTCGTCGACCTCAAAGGTGCCGTAATGGGCGTTGGCGCCGTGCACGACGGCCTGATACTCCTCCGGCGTGCCTTGCATGCGGTTGTTGGACGCGAAGTTCGGCAAGGTGGCGCGGGTGGTGAGCGTCGAGAAATGGCCGTCCGGCGTGAGAATCATCTTGCCGCGCGGGTTCGGACCGAAGGCGTCGAATACATCTTCACCCTGGACCACCTTCAGCGAGACCAGCGACCATGCACCGGCCAGACGCTCCTGGAAGCTGCGCCCTTCAGCCCATGCGGCATGCGGCGCCGTCAGGGCAATCGCCGATGCGACGGCCGATGCCAACAGTTTCTCTTTCAACATGACTTCCTCCATTCGAGCAGGGCACTCGTGGCGCCCGACGCTATGGAGCTTGTCCGCACGTGCCGACCGGCGCATGTGATTGGGCTGCGAAAGGGCTCAAATTTGGCTTCATTTTCGTGCCGTCCGGGCCTGCCGCGCGGCGGTGAGCCCTCGGCCACCGACAGTTGGCCGCTCCAGCGGGTCCGGGAGCCGGTAGACAACCCCTGCTCCCGCTGCCATAGCCTGCGCCCATGAAGCCGTCGCGTGACATCTCCCGCCTGATCGAGATCATGGCCGCGCTCAGGACGCCGGTCACCGGCTGTCCCTGGGATCTCGAGCAGGACTTCGCCTCGATCGCGCCCTACACGCTCGAGGAGGCCTACGAGGTCGCCGACGCGATCCAGCGACGCGACATGACCGACCTGCGCGAGGAGCTCGGCGACCTGCTGCTGCAGGTCGTCTACCACGCGCAGATGGCTGAGGAGGAAGGCGCATTCGACTTCGGCGACGTCGTCGAGTCGGTGACGGCCAAGATGATCCGGCGGCATCCGCACGTCTTCGGCGACGAGACGGCGCGCGGCGCGGGCATGGCCAAGGGGATGTGGGAGCGGATCAAGGCCGAGGAGAAGGTGCTGAAGCGCACGTCGCGGCTGGCCGCCGGCGCCGATCCGGAGGATCACGGCAAGGGTTATCTCGACGGCGTGCCGCTCGCGCTGCCGTCGCTGACCCGAGCGCTCAAGCTGCAGCAGAAAGCCGCCCGCGTCGGATTCGATTGGTCGGAGGCCCCGCCGATCCTCGACAAGATCGAGGAGGAGATCGGCGAGTTGCGCGAGGCGATCGGCAATGGCGGCAGGAAGGACATCGCCGAGGAGTTCGGCGATCTCCTCTTCGCGGTCGTCAATCTCGGCCGCCATCTCGGCGTCGATCCGGAAGACGCGCTACGCGGCACCAATGAAAAGTTCCGCAGCCGTTTCCATGCCGTCGAATCTGCCCTGGAACAGGAGGGTCGCAGCCTGGACGAAGCCAGCCTGGCAGAGATGGAAGCCCTCTGGCAGGCCGCCAAGCGGCGGCGCTGACTCACCTGTTACCGCCATTGGCCCGGTGAATATTCGGTCTCAAGCATGATGCGCTCCTGGATCTCGCCGACGAGAGTTCCGCTGACGGCCGCCGTTTCCTGCTTGATCCGTTTCCATTCCTCGTCGGCCATGAACTTGGCCCACTGGTTCTTCATCGTCGCCTCATCGGGCCAGCGCGCGACATAGAGGAATTCGGTCCTTTCTTGGGACTTGGCTTCCCAGATCGCCACGATGTCGAATTCGTAGCTCTTCATGATGCGCAGCGCATGATCCCGAAAACGGGCGTGAAACGCCGGCTTGTTCGCTTCGAAAATCTCGTAGATCCGTAGCTGGTAGATCAACATTCACCTCCGCTGCAATCGGCACATGTCGGACAACTCCAAGACCCTCATGGGGTTGGACGACGTCACTCCTGTCTGGCCGCCGCCAGCCGTTCCAGTATCAGCCGGCAGGTTGTATCGGGCGCCCTCACCTCCAATTCGGTGCCGCCATCGTCGCGGTCGATGCGCCGCACTATCTGCGCATGGCGGTAGATCCAGTCGAGCTGGCCGTTCTCGGCCGGTCCAAGAGAAAGCTCCACCGTGCGCAGCGGACCGGAGATGCGGCGCTCGATCTCCGCCAGCAAGTCCTGCAGGCCTTCGCCGGTTATGGCCGAGACCGCGATCGCCTGTGCCGCGCCGCTCGCCTGCGCGACGCGCTCGCGCTGGGCATCGTCCAGCAGGTCGATCTTGTTCCAGACCTCGAGCACGCGCCTGTCGCCGCGCTCGATGCCGAGATCGGCGAGGATCGCCGTCACGTCCTCGGCCTGAGCGGCCGTGTCGTCATCGGCCATGTCGCGCAGGTGGATCACGAGATCGGCCTCGACGACCTCCTCCAGCGTCGCCCGGAAGGCGGCGACCAGATGCGTCGGCAGGTCGGAGATGAAGCCGACCGTGTCCGACAGCATGATCTCCGTGCCGTGCGGCAGGCGGATGCTCCTCAGCGTCGGATCGAGCGTCGCGAAGAGCATGTCCTCTGCCAGCACCGAGGCGCCTGTCAGCCGGTTGAAGAGGGTCGACTTGCCCGCATTGGTATAGCCTACGAGGGCAACGATCGGATGCGGCACCTTGCGGCGCTTGGCGCGATGGAGCGTGCGGGTGCGCCGGACCTGCTCCAGCTCGCGCTTCAGCTTGACGATGCGGTCCTGGAGGAGCCGCCGGTCGGCTTCGATCTGCGTCTCGCCCGGGCCGCCCATGAAGCCGCCGCCGCCGCGCTGGCGCTCGAGGTGAGTCCAGCTGCGCACCAGCCGGCCGCGCTGGTATTCGAGATGGGCGAGATCGACCTGCAGCCGCCCTTCCCTCGTCCGCGCCCGGCGGCCGAAGATTTCGAGGATCAGGCCGGTCCGGTCGAGAACCTTGGCGCCGAGCTCCTTCTCCAGATTGCGCTGCTGCACCGGCGACAGCGTGTGGTCCACGACGACGAGCTCCGCCTCCGTCTCCTTCACGATCCCGGCGAGTTCGGCGAGCTTGCCGGTGCCGATCAGCGTCGCGGCGCGCGGCGCCTGGACCTGGACGATGGCAGTGTGAACCGGCTCGAGATCGATGGCGAGGGCGAGCCCGATCGCCTCTTCGAGGCGCGCCTCGGGCGACCTGGACTTGCCATCGGCCTGCCCGGCGCGCGATTCGCGCGCCAGCACGGGCGCGATCACGACCGCGCGGGCGGTCACGCCGCCCGTGCCGCCCTCTTCATTCAGCGAGTTGGTGTCGTTCGGCAATCAGCCGTCCCGGTTGCTTTCCTCGGCGTCGAACAGCTGCACCGGCTGGCTCGGCATGATCGTCGAGATCGCGTGCTTGTAGACCAGCTGAGAGTGTCCGTCCCTGCGCAGTAGCACGCAGAAATTGTCGAAGGAGGTGACCACCCCGGTCAGTTTCACACCGTTTATGAGGAAGATCGTCAGGGGATTCTTGCTCTTGCGAACGGTGTTCAGGAACAAGTCCTGCAGATTCTGCGTACGTTCCGCTGCCATTTTGTTGTCTTTCGCCGATCCCCGTGATGCGCGCCCCGCAGTAGCGCCCGATCGATCGCCCTCTGTCAAGCGCACGCAGGATGCATTGTCGCCTACCCCCGAGGAAGGCGAAACCGCCCGCCTGTTATGTTTTGCGGGCAGTCGGCGATATCAGGCTAAGGTCTTTTCCGCAACGTCAAAAAAGGCTGCGCGAAGCGCCCGCGCCACCGAGCCCGGATGGCCGTTGGCGACCGGGCGGCCGTCGATCTCCACGACCGGCATCACGACCGTGCTGGCCGCCGTGATGAAGGCTTCGCGTGCCTGCTGGGCCTCCTCGACCGAAAACGCGCGCTCCTCGATCGTGAGCTTCTCGCGCCTGGCGATGTCGAAGACGGTGGTGCGCGTCACGCCGCGCAGGATGCCATGGTCGGCGGGCCGGGTGACCAATACCCCCTCCCCGGTCACGATCCAGGCGTTGGTCGCGGCACCTTCCTTGACCGTGCCGTCGGGATCGACGAACCACGCCTCCTGAGCGCCGTTCTCCTTCGCCTGCTGCCGCGCCAGCACGTTGGGCAGGAGGCCGATCGACTTGATGTCGACGCGCTCCCACCGGTTCTCGGGCACGGTGATGACCTTGAGCCCGGTCTCGGCCTTGCGGCCCGCAGCAACCGGATCCGTACGCTTGGCGGTGACCACGATGGCAGGCGGCGTGGCGGCGCTGGGGAAGAAATGGTCGCGGCGGGCTACGCCTCGCGTCACCTGGAGATAGACGAGCCCGTTCTCGACGCGGTTGCGCGACACCACCTCCCGCAGCACGAGTTCGAGCACGCGCCGGCTCATCGGCCAATCGATCGCCAATTCGCGTAGCGAACGGTCGAGCCGGTCGAGATGCCTCGTCATGTCGATGATGTAGCCGCGCGCCACCTCGCAGACTTCGTAGACGCCGTCGGCGAACTGGTAGCCGCGATCCTCGATATGGACGGCGGCATCGGCGTGGCGGACGTAGCGCCCGTTGACATAGGCAATGCGTGACATGGCTCCCCCGGGGAATCAGAAGAATTCGAGGCTGACGCGGAACATCTGCTCGACCTGCTTGACCGCGCCCGCCATTGCGAAGATGACGACGCGGTCTTTCGGCTTGATGCGAAGGTCGCCGTTCGGCTTGATGAACTGCCCTGCCCTGTAGATGCCGCCGAGCCGCATGCCGTCGGGCAGGTCGAGCTCGCGTAGCGGGGGGCCGACGAGCGGCGAGGTCTCCAGCGCCTCCGCCTCGATGATCTCGGCCAGTCCGCGCTGGATCGCGTGGACGGCCCGGATCCGTCCGCGGCGCACGTGCTGCAGGACACGCGAAATCGTCACCGAGCGCGGGTTCACATAGGCGTCGATGCCCATCATGCCCGCGAGGTCGTGGTAGTCCGGGCTGTTGATCAGAGCGAGGTTCGACTTGCAGCCCAGGCGCTTCGCCATGACGCTGGCGAGTATGTTGACCTGGTCGTCATTGGTGAGGGCGACCATCAGGTCGGCCTCCTGGATGTCCGCCTCCATCAGGAGCTTCTGGTCGAGCGCGCTGCCGTGCAGCACGACGGTCTTGCGCAGCCCGTCAGCGATGGCGACCGCCCTCTCCCGCACGCTCTCGATGATCTTGATGCGGGTGCGCGCCTGCCGCGCCTCCAGGGTGCGCGCAACGTAGAGGCCGATATTGCCGCCGCCGGCGATGACGATCCGGTTCGCCTCCTGCTCCTCGTGGCCGAACAGGGCGAGCGTCCTGCGCACCTGGTCCTTTGCGGCAACCACGTAGGCCAGGTCGCCCGTCAGGAGCTGGTCGGCCGAATGCGGCACGAAGAGCCGGCCCTCGCGCGAGATGCCCACGACGGTCGCCGAAAGGTCAGGAAACAGCTCGGTCAGCTGCGCCAGCGGCGTGTTCACCACCGGGCAGTCCTCGAGGCACTCGATCGCGACCATGGCGATCGCGTTGTCGGCGAAGCGCACGATGTCGGTGGCGCCCGGCAGTGCGATGCGCCGCAACACCATCTCGCCCACCTCGAGCTCGGGCGAGATGATCACGTCGATGGGCAGGTGCTCGCGCGAGAACAGGTCCATGTAGTGCGGCCGCAGGTAGGACTGCGAGCGGATGCGCGCGATCTTGGTCGGCACGTTGAAAAGCGAATGCGCGACCTGGCAGGCGGTCATGTTGACTTCGTCGTAGAGCGTGACGGCAATCAGCATGTCGGCCTGCTGGGCGCCGGCTGCCTCCAGAATGTCCGGGTGCGAGCCGTGGCCGACGAAACCGCGCACGTCGAGCGTGTCGCGGATGCCGCGGATGAGGTCCGCCGAGGTGTCGATCACTGAGACGTCGTTGCGCTCGGCCGCCAGCTTCTCGGCAATGCCGTAGCCGACCTGCCCTGCCCCGCAAATGATGACGCGCATCTATCCACCCGTAGCCGGCACCGCGCCCCGATTGCGCGGCAGCCGCGCTTATACGCCAAGCGACTTCAGTTTGCGATGCAGGGCGGAACGCTCCATGCCGATGAATTCGGCGGTGCGCGAGATGTTGCCGCCGAAGCGGTTGATCTGCGCCAACAGGTATTCCTTCTCGAATAGCTCGCGCGCCTCACGCAGCGGCAGTGCCATGATGTGCTGGTCGTTCTGCGTCGGCGCCCGCGGCATCACGTCGCCGATCTCGGATGGGAGGAGATCGGCGGTGATCGGTTGGCCGTCGTCGTCGCCGCGCGCGAGAATCATCAGCCTCTCGATGTTGTTGCGGAGCTGGCGGATATTGCCCGGCCAGTTGTGCGCCTGGAGAACGGCCAGCGCGTCGTCGCCGATCCGCCGGGGCCTGATGCCCGACTGCGCCGCCACCTGCCTCATGAAGTGGTCGACGAGAAGCGGAATATCCTCGCGCCGTTCGGAGAGCGCCGGCACCACGACCGGGACGACGGCGAGACGGTGATAGAGGTCCTCGCGGAACCGGCCCTGCGCGATCATCTGCTCCAGGTTGCGCGCGGTCGACGAGATGATGCGAACGTCGACCTTGACCCGCTTCGTCCCTCCCACGCGCTCGAACTGCTGGTCGACGAGCACGCGCAGGATGCGGTTCTGCGTCTCGCGCGGCATGTCGGCGACCTCGTCGATGTAGAGGATGCCCCGATGCGCTTCTTCCAGCGCGCCGACCTTCCGCTCGCTGCCGTTCGCCTCGGTGCCGAAGAGCTCGATCTCCATGCGTTCCGGGGTGATGTTGGCGGCATTGACGGAAACGAACGGGCCGTCCTTTCGCGCGGAAACGGTGTGGATGGCACGCGCGACGAGTTCCTTGCCGCTTCCCGACGGGCCGATGATCATGACGCGGCTGTTGGTCGGCGCGACGCGCTCGATCGTGTGCCGGAGATGGTTCATCGCCGCCGAATTGCCGACGAGGTCGAACGTGTCGCCGGTCCTGCGACGGATCTCCGACACCTCGCGCTTCAGCTTGGACGTTTCCAGCGCCCGCTCCGCGATCAGGATCAGCCGGTCGGCCTTGAAGGGCTTCTCGATGAAGTCGTAGGCGCCGCGGCGGATCGCCGAGACGGCCGTCTCGATGGTGCCGTGGCCGGAGATCATGATGACCGGCAGATCGGGGTGCATCTTCTTGATCTCGTCGAGCAGCGCCAGCCCGTCGAGGCGGGAACCCTGCAGCCAGATGTCGAGGAAGACCAGCCGCGGCACCCGCCCGGCGATCGCCGCCAGCGCGCTGTCGCTGTCATGCGCCGTCCGCGTCTCGTGGCCTTCGTCCTCGAGTATGCCGGCGACAAGCTCGCGGATGTCTTCCTCGTCGTCGACGATGAGTATGTCAGACGCCATCTTCCACCTTCTCGACCGTTTCCTCGTTCCCTGCGGGCTCTTCCGCCGCGCTCTCCGGCTGCTTGCCTGCCGGCAGCAGGATCCGGATCATCGCGCCGCGCCCGCCGTGGAAATCGTCGGGGGCATCGCGCAATTCGAGCGTGCCGCCATGGTCCTCGACGATCTTCTTGACGATCGCGAGGCCGAGACCGGTGCCCTTCTCGCGCGTCGTCATATAGGGCTCGAGAAGGCGCTGCCGCCCCTCCCGCGGCAGCCCCTTGCCGTTGTCGGCGATCTCCACCGCCAGTTCGTCCCCCTCCCTCCGCGCGGTGATGCGAATCACGCCGTGATGGCCCCCTCCCACCGCCTCGATCGCCTCGGATGCGTTCTTGATCAGATTGCCGAATGCCTGGCTGAGCAGCCGCTGGTCGAACGTCCCCATCAACCGCTCGGAGCCGAAGGAGCGGATGAACTCGATGTCGCTGCGGCTCACCTCGATCAGGAACGAGGCCTCGCGCAGCGGCTCGCGCAGGTCGAGATACTGCATGTCGGGCTTCGGCATGCGCGCGAAGCTGGAGAACTCGTCGACCATCCGGCCGATGTCGCCCACCTGGCGGATGATCGTGTCGGTGCACTGGTCGAAGATCTCGCGGTCGTGCTCGACCAGCTTGCCGTAGCGGCGCCGGATGCGCTCGGCCGAGAGCTGGATCGGCGTCAGCGGGTTCTTGATCTCATGCGCGATGCGGCGCGCGACATCCGCCCACGCCGAAGACCTCTGAGCCTGCAGGAGATCGGTGATGTCGTCGACCGTCACGACGTAGGATTGCTGACTGCTGTCGGCCTGCGCCCGCTCGACCGTCACCTGCACGTTGAAGGTGCGCTCTTGGCCGCCGCGGAAGAAGGCGACCTGCTCGCGCACGACCGGCCGTCCCGCGGCCTGGCCGGCCTCCAGCACCTTGCCGATATGGGGAAGGAGCTCGGTCAGGTTGCGACCGATGGCCGTGCGCGACGACAGGCCGAACATCGTCTCGGCCGACCTGTTCAGGATGGCGACGTGGCCATGCTCATCGACGCCGATTACGCCCGCCGTCACGCCAGCCAGGACCGCCTCGGAGAAGCGCCGCCGCTCGTCGATCAGGTCCTTGGCGCGGACGAGCTCGTTGCGCTGGCTCTTGAGCTGATGGATCATCTTGTTGAACGTGTCACCGAGCGAGGCGACATCGCCGTCGGACTGGCGGACTGGCACCGCGACGTCGAGATTGCCGGTCGCCACCTCGTCGGCGGCGCCGATCAGCTGCCGGATCGGCCGCACGAGGCGATCCGCGACCGCGATGCCTGTCCAGATGGCCGACAGGACGATGATCAGCGTCACGCCGAGATAGATGAGGGCGAAGGCAACCTGCGTGCTGAAGCGGTTCTGCTCCAGCCCCCGATACTCGTCAGTGTTGGCGCGCACGAGCTGGCGGGCCCGGATGACGTCGGGGTCGAGGGTGCGGATCGTGTAGAGATAGGCGTCCTCGAACTGCCTCAACTTGACAATCGCGCCGACGATGTTGCGCACGCGAGGCTCGATGAGCACCGGCATCCCGTCCGCCGCGGTCTGGACCGCCTCAAGCGGCGGCTCCGGCAAGGCGAAGGTCGAATTCGTCTCCGCCTGCATGATCAGCGAGCCGTCGCCTCGGATTAGCGCGGCATGGTCGAGCGCGCGGCCGGAGGCGTGCTGCGACATGACGCTTCGGAAGCCGGTGCGATCGAGCTGGTAGAGCATCCGCGCCTGGTCGATGTCGTAGGCCATCGAGATGGTCTCGCCCTGCAGATTGCGGGCGTTCTCATTCACATAGGCCTCGGCGATGGACAGCGAGGAGTTGATGATGACGCGGGTGCGAAGCTCGAACCAGCGATCGAGCCCGAGGTCGAGCGTGATCGAGGCGATGATCGCGACCAGGATGGCGGGGATCGCCGCCACCAGCGCGAACATCGTGACGATGCGCACGTGGAGGCGTGCCGCCGCCTTGCCCCGCCGCCGCGCCTGGTTGAGCCGGTAGGCCTCGCGCAGGATGAAACCGGCCAGGACGAGGATGAAGCCCGAATTGACGCCGATCAGCGTCAGCGTGACCATCGTGTCCGGAGTGAGCGGCGTCAGCCCGAGCAGCACCGCAAACGACATCGTCGCCGCCACCAGGGCGCCCACGACGGACACGATGCCCGGCACTGCGAGCAGGCGGCGCGTGTCGGTGGTGGGAGGCTGCGTAGCCGCCGCGATTGGGAGTGTCGGACTCTGGATCGCCATGCCTGGTGGAAGCCTGTCGCGTGCACGGCATCTATGCAACGCAATGTGGCGATTGTGCAACAACCCGGCGGCGGAGGCCTGGAAGCCGCCGCCTCATCGCGGTCAGCTGGCGCGGTTGCCGCGGTAGACGTTGACGCCGAGCTCGCGGATCTTCTTGCGCAGCGTGTTGCGGTTCAGCCCCAGCAATTCGGCCGCTTTGATCTGGTTGCCGCGCGTCGCGGTCATCGCCGCCATGACAAGCGGGTACTCGACCTCGGCAATCACCCGCTCGTAGAGACCTGCCGGCGGCAGTTCGCCCCCGTGGCGGGCGAAGTAGCGCTGCAGGTATTGCTCCACTGCCTGCCCGACGGAGAGGTTCTCCGGCAGGTTGGCGGGCTCGGAGGAGGTGCCGCCGGAGCGGCCGGTCTGCAGCTCCTGCTCGATGATCTCGGCCGAGATTTCTTCCTGCGGGTAGAGCGCGGCGAGCCGGCGCACGAGATTCTCGAGCTCGCGCACGTTGCCGGGCCATGGATAGCGCCGCATCAGCTCGAGGCCGGCGGACGCAATGCGCTTGACCTGCAATCCCTCGCGCTCGACCTGCGCGAAGAAGTGGCGGACGAGGTCGGCGACATCCTCGCTGCGCTCCCGCAGGGGCGGCAGCCTGAGCGGCACCACGTTGAGGCGATAGAAGAGGTCTTCCCGGAAGAGCCCCTGATTGATGAGGGTGCGGAGATCCTTGTTGGTCGCGGCAACGATGCGGACGTCGGTGCGGATCGGCGTGCGCCCGCCGACGGTCGTGTACTCGCCCTGCTGGAGCACGCGCAGCAACCGCGTCTGCGCTTCCATCGGCATGTCGCCGATCTCGTCGAGGAAGAGCGTGCCGCCCTCCGCCTGCTCGAAACGGCCGCTCGAGCGCGCCTGTGCGCCGGTGAAGGCCCCCTTCTCGTGGCCGAACAGCTCGGATTCGATCAGGTCGCGCGGTATGGCCGCCATGTTGATGGCGACGAAGGGACCGTTCCGCCGGCGGCCGAAATCGTGCAGCGCCCGGGCGACGAGTTCCTTGCCGGTGCCGGATTCGCCCGAGATCATGACGGTGAGGTCCGTCTGCATCATGCGGGCGAGCATGCGGTAGATGTCCTGCATCGCCGCCGAGCGGCCGACGAGCGGCATCGATTCGAGCGGCTCCTCGCGGGAATCGACCTTTGCCTTGCGCGGCTCGGTGAGGGCGCGGCTGACGATGGTCATCAGCTCGGTCAGGTCGAACGGCTTCGGAAGGTACTCGTAGGCGCCCGTCTCCGAGGCGCGGATCGCCGTCATGAACGTGTTCTGCGCGCTCATGACGATGACCGGCAGTTCCGGCCGCGCCTTCTTGATCCGCGGGAGCATGTCGAAGGCGTTCTCGTCGGGCATCACGACGTCGGTGATGACGAGATCCCCCTCGCCCGCGGCGATCCAGCGCCACAGGGTCGAGGCGTTGGAGGTGACGCGGACGTCGTGCCCGACGCGCGACAGGGCCTGATTGAGGACGGTGCGGATCGCCGCATCGTCGTCGGCGACGAGTATGCTGCCGCGCGTCGTCATGCTGCCTCCGCCTCGGACCGGAACTGCTCGTCCGAACCCTTCCAGGCCGGCATGAGGATGCGGAAGGTCGTTCCGCGCTGTGTGGAGTCACATTCGATCACCCCACCATGCTCGCCGACGATCTTGGCGACGAGGGCGAGGCCGAGACCCGAGCCGTTCTGCTTGGTGGTGATGAAGGGGTCGAAGATAATCGGCAGGATGTCGGGCGGGACGCCGGGACCGTTGTCGCGGACGCAGAACTCGAGCGGCAGCGACACACGGTCCTGCGTGCCGGGCACCGACAGCCGCATGCCCGGGCGAAAAGCGGTCGAAAGGACGATTTCGCCACCCGGACCAACAGCTTCGGCGGCGTTCTTCACAAGGTTCAGGAACACCTGGACGAGTTGGTCGCGGTTGGCGTGCACCGGCGGCAGCGACGGATCGTAGTCCTCGACGAAGCGAATGCCGCGGGCAAAGCCCTTCGAGGAAAGTGCCTTCACGTGGTCGAGCACGACATGGATGTTGACCGGCATGCGGTCGATCGGCCGCTCGTCGGAAAAGACCTCCATCCGGTCGACGAGCGACACGATGCGGTCCGTCTCCTCGGTGATCAGCTGGGTCAGCGCGCGGTCCTCGTCGGACACCACGCTCTCCAGAAGCTGCGCGGCGCCGCGGATGCCGGAGAGCGGGTTCTTGATCTCGTGGGCCAGCATGGCGGCGAGGCCCGTGACCGAGCGCGCCGCCCCGCGATGCGTCATCTGACGGTCGATCTTGTCGGCCATCGAGCGCTCCTGGAACATGACCAGCACGTGTCCCGGCATCTCGACGACGGGCGCCACGTGCAGGTCGACGATCCGCTCCGGCCCGAGACGTGGCGAGGAGATGTCGACGCGGTATTCGTTGTAGGCGGCGCGGCGGGTGCGGACCTGCTCCACGAGCGAGATGAGCGGGCTGCCGAAGGGCGCGTAGTGATCGAGCTTGTGGCGCGCGAGAACGACGGCGCTGGCGCGGAAGAAATCCTCGGCCTCGGCATTGGCATGCACGATGTAACCTTCCGGACCGATCATGACGATCGGATAGCGGATCGCGTTGAGGGCGAGCATCGCGACTTCCTGTCCTGCGCCGCTCATGCCGCCAGCCTTTCCGGTGCCCGCGGGTTGAGCATGATCGCCTCCCGCAAGCCAGACATGACCAATGCCGACTCCACACCGGTCATGACCGCGTGGCGCTGACCCGCCGGGGCGCCGGGCGCGTGGCGGTCGAGATACCAGCCGAGATGCTTGCGCGCGTGGCGGAGGCCCTGCCCGATGCCGTAGAGCGAAAGCATGTCTTCGTAATGCGAGACGATGTAGTCCGCCAGTTCGCCATCCGTGGCCGGAACGGCCGCTGCTCGGCTCCCTGCGGCCTCAGCGGCGATGGCTCCAGCGAGCCAAGGCATCCCGTAATGGGCGCGTCCGACCATTACGGCATCCGCACCCGACTGCTCGAGCATCAGGCGCGCGTCCTGCAGCGAGCGAACGTCGCCATTGGCGACGACCGGGACCGACACTGCCCGCTTGACGCGGGCGATTGCCTTCCAATCCGCCTCGCCCTTGTAGAACTGGCAGCGTGTGCGCCCGTGGACGGTGATCATGCGCACGCCGGCAGCCTCTGCACGCCGGGCGAGGTCCGGCGCGTTGAGCGAGGTTTCGTCCCAGCCGAGGCGCATCTTGACCGTCACCGGCACCTCGACCGCCGCGACCACGGCCTCGATGAGGGCGAGCGCGCGGTCCGGCTCGCGCATGAGGGCGGAGCCGCAATAGCCGCCCGTCACCTTCTTGGCGGGACAGCCCATGTTGATGTCGATGATGTCGGCGCCCTGCCCTTCGGCGATGCGCGCGCCCTCCGCCATCCACTCGGGATCGCGACCGGCGAGCTGGACCATGTGGACCGCGACATCGGGACGGCGGATGCGCATCTCGCTCTGGCGGCGGCCCCTGGCGAGCTCGGCGCTAGCAACCATTTCGGACACCACCAGCCCCGCGCCGTGCGCCAGGGCACGGCTGCGGAACGCCAGGTCCGTGATGCCGGACAGCGGAGCCAGGAAGACCCGGTTGGGTAGCTCGACGCTGCCGATGCGCAGCGGCTGGGTCAGATCGGTCATGCACAAACTTCAAGCATTGGGATGCGGTGCCTAATCCTTAGACAGGTCCGGGCGGCCGCGCAATCCTGTCGTGGCGAGCCGGCGGAATTTTCTGGATATTCCCTCGATGGCCGAATAGTGGCGAGCCGACGGACAACAGCGGAAGCGCCATGTCGCCAGGAATGGGAGAAACGGCGGTCGTCGTGGTCGCCGCAGGCCGCGGCGAGCGTGCCGGGCAGTCGGAAGGGCCGAAGCAGTACCGGATGATCGGCGGCCGCACGGTCCTGCGCCGGACGCTGGAGGCGTTCGCGGCGCACCGGCTGGCGGGCAGGATCGTCGTGGCAATCCATCCCGACGACCGGGATCTCTTCGCCGACTCGGCGGCCGGTCTCGACGGGGTGTTGGCCGTCGATGGCGGAAGCAGCCGGCAGGCTTCGACGCTCCTGGCGCTGGAGGCCCTCGCCGCCGACGCGCCGCGCAACGTGCTCATCCACGACGGGGTGCGGCCCTTCGTCGACGAGGCGCTGATCGAGCGGGTGATCGGCGCGATCGAAAATGGGCGTGGCGCGCTGCCGGCGCTCCCGGTGGCCGACACGCTGAAGCGGGAAGGCAGCGGCGGCCTCGTCGCCGGCACGGTCGAGCGTGCCGGACTGCACGCTGCCCAGACCCCGCAAGGCTTCCGCTTCGCCGAAATCCTCGAGGCCCACCGCCGGGCGGCGGCGAGCGGCATCGACAGCTTCACCGACGACGCGGCGATCGCGGAATGGGCGGGGATTGCCGTGGCGCTCGTCCCGGGCACCGCGGACAACGTCAAGCTGACCTGGGCAAGGGATATCGACATGGCGCGGGCGCGCGAAATGGAGCCGGGCTCGGCCTTCCCGGACCTGCGCACCGGCAACGGCTACGACGTTCACAGCTTCGCCGCCGGCGACCATGTGATGCTGTGCGGGGCGCGCATCCCCTTCGATCGCAAGCTCGACGGGCACTCGGATGCGGATGTCGGGCTCCACGCGCTGACCGACGCGCTGCTCGCCACGTGCAGCGCGGGCGACATCGGCACGCATTTCCCCCCGACCGATCCGCAGTGGAAGGGCGCGCCGTCGCGCATCTTCGTCGAGGAAGCGGCGCGCCTCGTGCGGGCGGCGGGCGGCAGGATCGCCAACGTGGACCTCACGATCATTGCCGAGGCGCCGAAGATCGGGCCGCACCGCGCGGCGATGGTGGAGGCCGTCAGTGCCATGCTGGCAATTGCGCCAGAGCGCGTCTCGGTCAAAGCGACGACCAACGAGCGCCTCGGCTTCATCGGGCGCGGCGAAGGCATCGCGGCGATCGCGACGGCGAGCGTTGCCTATCCAGGGACGATCCCCGAATGAGCGCGCGCGCCGATCTCGCCACGCGCCTGCTCAGCGCCTGCCGCGAGCGCGGCCTGACGGTGGCGACGGCCGAATCCTGCACCGGGGGAATGGTGGCGGCGGCCATCACCGACATCGCCGGCTCGTCCGAGATCTTCGACCGCGGCTTCGTCACCTATTCGAACGCGGCCAAGATCGAGATGCTGGACGTGGCGACGGCGACCCTCGACGCCCACGGCGCCGTATCGTCCGAGACGGCGCGGGAGATGGCGGCCGGCGCGCTCGCTCGTTCGAATGCCGATCTCGCGGTCTCGCTGACCGGAATCGCAGGCCCCGGCGGCGCAACTCCCGGCAAGCCGGTAGGTTTGGTGTGGTTCGGCCTCGCCCGCCGCGACGGAGAGGCCGAGACCTTCGAGATACGCTTCGCGGATGAGGGTCGGGCTTCCATTCGTCAGGCGGCGACGCAGCATGCGCTGCAGCTTCTGCTGTCGGCTGCGGAAAATGGTCAGTTGGCCCTCAGGAGCGCGGACAGCACGTCGGAGTAGTTGTCGGTCCAGGCGCGGGTCGTCCCGGCGTCGGGTACCTGCCAGCGCGTATCGCGCAGGAGCGGCCCGAAATGCTGGTCCTCGCGCGCGATGACCGCGGCGAGCGTCAAATTGATGTAGGGATGGTCGGCGTCGCTGCCGGTGGGCACGAACAGCGCCGAGCGAATGGCCAGCCCCTCCTCGCGCGCAATGGCCGCCAGCACGCTCTCCAGCTCCAGATAGCGGTTCGAGATGTGGAGGACGACAATGCCGTCCTCGACCAGCCGCGACATATAGAGCGCGATCGCCTCGCGCGTCATCAGGTGCACCGGGATGGAGTCGGACGAGAAGGCATCGACGAGGATCAGGTCGAATGCGCGTTCGGGCTCGTCCTGCATCAGGAGCCTTCCGTCGCCGATCCTCGTCTCGACGTCGGTGCCGCAGACCGGCATGAAGGAGAAGAGCGAAGGGCTGAGCGCCGCCCTCACCACCGAGCGGTCGATCTCGGTTACCGTCCAGCGCTCGCCGGGCGCGCGGTGGCAGACGGCGCTGCCGGTACCGAGGCCGATTGCTGCGACGCGATCCATGGCGCCGCCTCGGCGTTCCTGCATGGCGAAGATGGCGGCGGCAAGCGCGCCGCTGCGGTGGTAGTAGGTGAGCGGCTCGGGCGCCCACATTCCCGGCTGCAGCACGATCGGCGGCCGCGTCGCCATGGCCCCGTGGAGCGTCGTCCCGTGCGTCATCAGCCGGAACATGCCGTCCGGCGTGTCGTGCACGCGCAGGACGCCGAAGAAGCTGCGTTCCGAGAAGAGCGTCGTGCCGGCCTGCGCGTGAAGCTGCGCGAGCGGCAGGACGAGAAGCAGCGTCAGCGCATGGGCGATCGGCGAGACGAGCAGGAAGCCGAGGCCGGTGCCCGCCAGCGCCATGATCGCCAGCGCGATGCCGACCCGGCCCTGGAAGAGCTCGGCCACGCCGCTCCAGGCGGTGAAATAGACGACGGCCGCACCCAACACGGCTGCCACGGCGAGCGCGGCGAGCTGCGCGCGGCCACGCGCCACGAGTTGCGGCCGCAGGAGCACCGTCGCAACGATCAGGATCACGTATTCGGCAATCCAGCCGAAGAGGAGCGGCGCGGCGATGGCGGCGAAAAGGCCGCCCAGCGCCCCGCCGGCGGACATCCAGAGATAGAAGCGGGTCAGTTGCCCCGCATGCGGCCGCGAGGCGACCAGCAGGCTGTGGCAGAAGAGGGATGCGATGAAGAGGAAGCCGAGATGGACGGCGAGGCTTACCCATACCGGCGGCAGGCGCGGGCTGTAGAGCACGATCAACGCGCCGGCGGCGGCGAAGGGTATCAGCCATGAGAGGAGGCCGAGCGGTACCCATGGCCGCCGGGCGAAGGCAATGACGAAGGTGAGCAGGAAGAGGGCCAGCGGCGCGACCCAGAGGAAGGGCACGGCCGCGATGTCGAGGCTGATCTGCGCCGTCACCGCGACGAGCAGGCCCGACGGGACGAAGCCGCAGAGCATCCACCACAGCGGGGTCCCCGCACGTTCCCTCTCGGCCGGAGACTCCCCGAATGCGACGGTAGCGGCGGGATGCGAACGGCGCAGCGCCACCAACGCCGCGAGCGCGATCAGCAGCGCGAGGATGCCGAACCCGACCGCCCAGGCGACGCCCTGTCCGGCCAGGCCAATGCGGGGCTCGATGAGGACGACGTAGAGCAGGAGCGCGGCGAAGGAGCCGGCATTGCTGGCGCCGTAGAGAAAATAGGGATCGGCGGCGTGCGGATGGCCCGTGCGCGCGAACCAAGCCTGGAGCAACGGCGCGTTCGCCGCCAGCACGAGGTAGGGCAGCCCGATGGCGCTGAGGAAGAGGCCGAGCTGCCAGACTGCATGGCTGCCGGCCGGCGGCGTCTGCCAGCCCTCCGGAATGGCGACCGGAAGGAAGAGGAATGCGAGCGCGACCAGCGCGAGGTGGAGCAGGATCGCGCTGCGCAGCCCGAGCCGGGTCGACGAGACATGCGCGTAGGCGTAGCCGGCGAGAAGCATCGCCTGGTAGAAGACCAGCGCCACCGACCAGACCGCCGGCGCGCCGCCCAGAAGCGGCAGCACCAGCCGCGCAAAATAGGGCTGCAGCGTGAAGAGCAGGAAGGCGCTCCAGAGAAGCGCGAGGGCGAAGACGGCGAGCAACAGGCGCTCGGCAGGCGCGGACTGCCGTGCCAGGGCGCCCGGCGCGCTCAACGCGGCTGCCCCGGCAGATCAGCCAACGGCACGCGATGTGCCGTAGACGATGTCGGCGCGCTTCTCGAACGCCTCCGCGAACATGCGGAAGGCGCGGTCGAACATCGCACCCATCAGCGCGCCCAGAATCCTGCTCTTGAACTCGTAGTCGATGAAGAAGTGGACGTCCGCCTCCCCCTCGCCGGCCGGCGCGAAGGTCCAGCGGTTTTCCAGGTATCGGAACGGCCCGTTCAGGTAGCGGACCTCGATCAGGCGCTCGGCCGGCTTCAGCACGACCTGGCTGGTGAAGGTCTCGCGGATCGCCTTGTAGCCGACGGTCATGTCCGCCACCAGAAACTCGATGCCGTCGCGCTCCTTGCGGGAGCGCACTGTCAGCGCCTCGCACATGGGCAGGAACTCGGGATACTTCTCGACATCCGCGACGAGGTCGAACATCTGTTCGGGGGTGTGGCCGACCCGCCGCGTGGTCTCGTATTTCGGCATGGCGTCAGGACGCCGCGGTGAGCCGGGCCTGGCGCGCCGCGCGGAGCCGCGCGAAGTCGTCGCCCGCATGGTGCGAGGAGCGCGTGAGCGGGCTCGACGCGACCATCAGGAAGCCCTTGGAATAGGCGACGGTCTCGTAGGACTTGAACTCGTCCGGCGTCACGAACTTCATCACCGCATGGTGCTTGCGCGACGGCGCCAGGTACTGGCCGATGGTGATGAAGTCGACATCCGCGGTGCGCAGATCGTCCATCAGCTGGAGCACCTCGTTCCGCTCCTCGCCGAGCCCCACCATGATGCCGGACTTGGTGAACATGGTCGGGTCGAGCTCCTTGACCTGCTGCAGGAGCCGGATCGAGTGGAAGTAGCGGGCGCCGGGGCGAACCTTCAGATACTTCGACGGGACCGTCTCCAGATTGTGGTTGAAGACGTCGGGGCGCGCCGCCACCACCTTCTCCAGCGCGCCAGGCTTGCGCAGGAAATCAGGCGTCAGGATCTCGATCGTGGTGAGCGGGGAGCTGGCGCGGATCGCCCGGATGACGTCCACGAAATGCTGCGCGCCACCGTCGTCCAGGTCGTCGCGGTCGACCGAGGTGATGACGACGTGGCTAAGGCCCATCTTTGCTACCGCCAGCGCCACCTGCTCCGGCTCCCCGGGGTCGAGCGGGGCCGGTATGCCGGTCGCCACATTGCAGAAGGCGCAGGCGCGGGTGCAGATCTCGCCCATGATCATGAAGGTGGCGTGCTTCTTGTCCCAGCACTCGCCGATATTCGGGCAGCCGGCCTCCTCGCACACCGTCACCAGCCCGTGCGAGCGGACGATCTCGCGCGTCTCCGCATAGCCTTTCGAGACGGGCGCACGGACGCGGATCCAGTCCGGCTTGCGCAGCATCTCCTGGTCCGGCCGATGCGCCTTCTCCGGATGCCGGGGCCGCGGCGCGCGCAGCGTGTTGTCGAGGACTGTGACCATGATCGAGCCGATTTTCGCTTAAGGGCAGATATATGTGCATAGGATGGGGATGTAACCGCCCCTCAGCCGATTAGACTACATGTTCAGCGCCTTGCCGTAGGCGTCGAGGACGCTCTCCTTCATCATCTCCGAGAGCGTCGGGTGCGGGAAGATCGTGTGCATCAGCTCTTCCTCGGTCGTCTCGAGATTCATCGCCACGACGAAGCCCTGGATCAGCTCGGTGACCTCCGCGCCGACCATGTGGGCGCCGAGGAGCTGCCCGGTCTTCTTGTCGAAGATCGTTTTGACCAAACCCTGGTCCTCGCCCAGCGCCACGGCCTTGCCGTTGGCCACGAAGGGGAAGCGGCCGACGCGGATCTCGTGCCCCGCCTCCTTGGCCTTCGCCTCCGTCAGCCCGACCGAGGCGACCTGCGGGTGGCAGTAGGTGCAGCCCGGCACCAGGCTCTTGTCGAGCGGATGCAGGCCCTTCAGGCCAGCGATCTTCTCGACGCAGATCACGCCCTCGTGCTCGGCCTTGTGGGCGAGCATGGGGGGCCCGGCAACGTCGCCGATCGCATAGACGCCCGCGACATTCGTGCGGCACCACTCGTCGATCGCGATGACGCCGCGCTCGACCTTGACGCCGATCTCCTCCAGGCCCAGGCCTTCGACATTGCACTGGACGCCGACGGCCGAGATCAGCCGGTCGGCGGTGATCTTCTCGACCTTGCCGTCCTTGCCCTCGACATGGGCGGTCACCGAGTTCGAGCCCTTCTCGACCTTGGTCACCTTGGCCTCGAGATGGAACTTCATGCCCTGCTTCTCCAGCCGCTTCTGCGCGAACTTGGAGATCTCGGCGTCCTCGACCGGCATGATCGTGGGCATCATCTCGATGACGGTCACCTCGGCGCCCATGGTGCGGTAGAAGGAAGCGAACTCGATGCCGATCGCGCCCGAGCCGATGACGATCAGCGACTTCGGCATTTCGGGCGGGACCATCGCCTCGAAATAGGTCCAGATCAGCTTGCCGTCGGGCTCGATGCCGGGAAGGACGCGCGGGCGGGCGCCCGTCGCGACGATGATGTGCTTGGCCGAATAGGTGCCCTCGCCCAGCGTGTTCTTGGGCGCCGGCGCCTGCGGCTCCATCGGCTTCTTGGCAGGCTTCGATACCTTGATCTCGTTGGGCTTGGAGAATTTCGCCTCGCCCCAGATCACGTCGACCTTGTTCTTCTTCATCAGGATGCCGACGCCGCCGTTCATGCGCTGCGCCACGCCGCGCGAGCGCTGGACGACCGCCTTCACGTCGGCGCCGATCGTGCCGTCCAGCTTGAGGCCGTAGTCGCCGGCGTGCTGGGCGTAATGCATGATCTCGGCCGAGCGCAGGAGCGCCTTGGTCGGGATGCAGCCCCAGTTGGAGCAGATGCCGCCCAGATGCTCGCGCTCGACGATCGCGGTCTTCAGCCCGAGCTGCGCCGCACGCACGGCGGTGACGTAGCCGCCGGGGCCCGCCCCGATGATGATGACGTCGTAGGATTTGTCGGCCACGCTGAACTCCTTTGCTCTACAGCCCCAGCATCATGCGCACGACGGGCTCCAGGCCCCTGCCGATGGCGCGCGTGCCGGCAGCATCGATATGGACGCCGTCGATCGGCGATGTTTCCGCGACCGAGCCCGCGTCGAAGAAGCCGCAGCCGGCCTGATCCGCGAGATCGGCATAGAGGCTCGCCAGCATGCGCGATTCCGCGACGCCGCCCTTGAACATCGCCGCGAAATCCGGGTCGGCGGTCTCGCAGAGCGGCGGCGGCGCGACGATCAGGATCTCGGGCGCGGTCTCGCCGAGCGGATAGGCGTGGCCGCGGGCGATGTCGACGAGACGCTGGATGCCCTGCCGCGCCGCGATGGCGCGCCCGGCGATCCACGGCTTCATGTCGTTGGCGCCGAGGAAGAGGATCAGGAGGTCGAGCGGCGAATGGGTCGTCAGGAGAGTGGGCAGCAGCCTGGCGCCGTTGCGGTCGGCGGCGCCCAGATGATCGTCGAAGGCGGTCGTGCGGCCGTTCAGCCCCTCGGCGACCACCAGCGCCCTGCTGCCCAAGGCCGCCTGGAGGACGGATGGCCAGCGATCCTCGTGGGCATGGCGCGCCGGGCCCTCGGGGTTAAAGCCCCAGGTCAGCGAGTCGCCGTAGCAGAGGATGGTCTTCATCGCCGACCGTCGCGCGCTGGCTCCCCTCCCCCTTGCGGGGAGGGGCCGGGGGTGGGGGTGGCGGCGCCGAGCGCGGCCTTGATGGCGTTCAGCACCATCTCCCGCCGCAGTGCCACATCCTCGTTTCGGAACCGGACCACCCTGAATCCCTGAGACCGCAGATACTCATCGCGCCTTAGATCGCTCACACGGGCCTGCGGCGTGTCATGCACCGGTCCGTCGAGCTCGACGATCAGTCGGTGGCCCAGGCAGCAGAAATCCGCGACGTAACTCCCGATCGGCACCTGCCTGCGAAAATGTGTTCCCGGCACGTCGAGTTCTGGCCGCAAGTGGCGCCAGAGAGTCTTCTCCGCGTCGGTCTGCCTCCGGCGCCGCCCGCCGGCGACCGCGCGGGCGACCGGGGAGATGTCCTTTGTCGGTGGCTGCTTCCACGGCATTGCATGGTCCTCGAGGCTGCGCCTGGCGTTGCCACCCCCACGCGGCCGCTGCTCGGCCACCCTCTCCGCAAGGGGAGGGTTGGGGGGCGGCTATACCAGCATCCCCATCGGGTTCTCGATGTAGCGCTTGAAGGCGGCGAGCAGCTCGGCGCCCAGCGCGCCGTCGACGGCACGGTGGTCGGTCGAGAGCGTCACCGACATGACGGTGGCGGCCTTGATCTCGCCGTTCCTGACCACCGCCCTCTCCTCGCCCGCGCCGACGGCAAGGATGGTGGCGTGGGGCGGGTTGATGACGGCCGAAAAGTCCTTGATCCCGAACATGCCGAGATTGGAGACGGCGGTCGTGCCGCCCTGATACTCCTCCGGCTTCAGCTTGCGGCTGCGCGCACGCGCGGCGAGGTCCTTCATCTCGTTGGCGATGGAGGAAAGCGTCTTCTCCTCCGCGCGGCGCACGATCGGCGTGATCAGACCTCCCGGGATGGAGACGGCGACGCCGACGTCCGCGTGCTTGTGCTTCAGCATCCCGCCCTCGGTCCAGGAGGCATTGGCGTCCGGCACGTCGCGCAGCGCCAGCGCCATGGCCTTGATGACCATGTCGTTGACCGAGACCTTGTAGGCCGGCTGCTCGCCCTTCTCCGTCTTGCGCATCGGCGCGGCGTCGTTGACCTGCTTGCGCAAGGCCAGGAGCGCGTCGAGCTCGCAGTCGAGGGTGAGGTAGAAATGCGGGATGGTCGACTTCGCCTCGACGAGGCGGCGGGCGATCGTCTTGCGCATGTTGTCGTGCGGGACGAGCTCGTATGAGCCCTCCGCAAAGAGCTTCATGACCGCATCGTCGGACATGGCGCGTGGAGCGGGCGCAGCCGCGGGCGCTGCCTTCTCGGCAGCCGGCGCCGCCTTCGGCGCGCCGCCCTTGGCGGCAGCCTCGACATCGGCCTTCACGACCCGGCCATGCGGGCCGGAGCCGGTCACGGCCGTGATGTCGATGCCTGCGTCCTTCGCGATGCGGCGCGCCAGCGGCGAGGCGAAGGTGCGCGATCCGTCGCTCCCCTCCGCCTTGCGGGGAGGAGCCGGGGATGTGGGTGGTGTCTGGGCGGCGGCGCCGTTGGCACTCGACATTTCGCCCCCCTCTGCCCGCTCCGCGGACGCCTCCCCCGCTGGGGGGGAGGAGGGAGCCTTTTCCGGCTTCGCCTCCGCCTTCTCGCCGCCACCTTTCGCAGCGTCACCGACATCCTCGCCCTCGCCTGCCAGCACCGCGATGACCGCGTTGACCTTGACCCCCTCGGTGCCTGCGGGAACGACGATCTTTGCCACCGTCCCCTCGTCGACGGCTTCCACCTCCATCGTCGCCTTGTCGGTCTCGATCTCGGCGATCACATCGCCCGGCGCGACGGCGTCGCCCTCCTTGACCAGCCACTTGGCGAGGTTGCCTTCCTCCATGGTGGGCGAAAGGGCCGGCATGGTGATGTTGATCGGCATCTAGCGGTCTCCGGCGTAATAGGGCGTGGGGTCTTCATTCAGGCCGAGCGGCGGATCGAACGGCCACAGGTCGGCGAGCGAGAAGGAGATGGCATCGAAAGGCGGCGCGCGGACCTCGTCATCCGAGTTCCAAGTGCCGACGTCGGTCCAGCGGCCATCGCGAAGCTCGAAGACTTCCAACAGCTGGAGACGGGGATCGATCAGCCAGAAATGAGGGACACCGCCGGCCGCATAGATACGCTTCTTGATGCTCCGGTCGCGCTTCTCGGTCGAGCCGGACAACACCTCGCATATCCAGTCTGGAGCGATTTCGACGTAGTTGCGCTTGGGATAATGCGGAAGTCGTTCTTTTTGCCAACCCGCGACGTCAGGAACAAGAATGTCTTGTCCGAACTTGATTTCAGGCTCGACGACGAAGACCCATCCACCAGGTCCGGAACGGCCTTTCTGAAAAGGCCCGATCAACTCATCCGCCAACGAAGTGGCTGCCGCACCGTGGCGGAACGACGGTCGCGGATGGGTGTAGAGTTCTCCGGCTATGATCTCCGCCACGAGGTGTTCCGGCGCCGCCTCGATATCGGCATAGGTGGCGGACTTCTTTCCGGGACCCGACATCGCTCAGCTCCTATAGGTCACCGCCTTCACGGCCTCGACCACCTCCGCCACGCTCGGCAGCGCGAGCTTCTCCAGATTGGCGGCATAGGGCATCGGGACGTCCTTGCCGGCGATGGTGATCACCGGCGCGTCGAGATAGTCGAAGGCACGCTGCGAGACCTGATTGGCGATGAAGTCGCCGACCGACGACTGCGGGAAGCCCTCCTCCACCGTTACCAGCCGGTTTGTCTTCTTCACCGAAGCGATGACGGTGTCGAGGTCCATCGGCCGGATGGTACGCAGGTCGATGATCTCGACGTCGATGCCCATGTTGCGCAGTTCCGCCTCCGCCTTGACGACATAGGTCATGCCGATGCCGAAGGAGACGATGGTCGCATCCTTGCCCTGCTTGTGGAGGCGCGCCTTGCCGATCGGCAGCACGAAGTCGTCCAGCTTCGGCACCTCGAACTGGTGGCCGTAGAGGATCTCGTTCTCGAGGAAGATCACCGGGTTCGGGTCGCGGATCGCCGCCTTGAGCAGCCCCTTGGCGTCGGCCGCCGTGTAGGGCTGCACGACCTTCAGGCCCGGCACATGGCTGTACCAGGCAGCGTAGTCCTGGCTGTGCTGCGCGGCGACGCGGGCGGCGGCGCCGTTCGGGCCGCGGAAGACGATCGGTGCGCCCATCTGCCCGCCCGACATGTAGAGCGTCTTGGCGGCGGAGTTGATGATCTGGTCGATCGCCTGCATGGCGAAGTTGAAGGTCATGAACTCGACGATGGGCTTCAACCCCGCCATCGCCGCGCCGACGCCGACGCCGGCGAAGCCATGCTCGGTGATCGGCGTGTCGACGACCCGCTTCGGGCCGAACTCCTGCAGGAGCCCCTGCGTGATCTTGTAGGCGCCCTGGTACTCGGCCACCTCCTCACCCATGACGAAGACGTCCGGATCGCGGCGCATCTCCTCGGCCATGGCATCGCGCAGCGCCTCGCGCACCGTCGTCTGCACCATCTCGGTGCCGGACGGGATGTCGGGATCGGCGGCGATCTCGGCCTTGGGCGTGGCTGGGGCCCTGGCAGGCTCCGACCTGGCGCCTGCCTCGTCGGCAGCCTCCCGCTCCTTGCCGCCGGAAGCCTTGTCGGCCTGCTGCGGCTCCTCGGACGATGCGGTCTCCGCGCGGCCGTTGCCGGATCGCTTGTCGAGGTCGGCAGCGCTCTCGCCTTCCTGGAGGAGCAGCGCGATGGGAGTGTTCACCTTCACGCCCTCGGTGCCCTCGCCGACCAGGATGCGCCCGATCGTCCCCTCGTCGACGGCCTCGACCTCCATCGTTGCCTTGTCGGTCTCGATCTCGGCGATCACGTCGCCGGAGGTGACGGTGTCGCCTTCCTTCTTGAGCCACTTGGCGAGGTTGCCCTCTTCCATGGTCGGCGACAGCGCCGGCATCAGGATCTCGATCGGCATCGTCCCCTCCTAGCGCAGGATGTCGGTATAGAGCTCGGAGACGTCCGGCTCGGGATCGGTCTGCGCGAAGTCGGCCGAATCGGCGACGATCTCGCGCACCTCCTTGTCGATCGCCTTCAGCTCGTCCTCGGTCGCCCACTTGGCTTCGAGGAGCCGCGCCTTCACCTGCTCGATCGGGTCCTGCTCCGACCGCATCTTCTGCACTTCCTCCTTGGTCCGGTATTTGGCGGGGTCCGACATGGAATGCCCGCGATAGCGGTAGGTGAGCATCTCGAGGATCATCGGGCCCTTGCCGGAGCGGCACCACTCGACGGCCATATCCCCGGCTGCCTTCACGGCGCGGACATCCATGCCGTCGACCTGGATACCGGGGATCCGGAACGAGAGACCGCGCTGGGAGAAATCGGTCTCGGCCGAGGAGCGCTGGACCGACGTGCCCATCGCGTAGCGGTTGTTCTCGATGATGTAGATGACGGGCAGTTTCCACAGCGAGGCCATGTTGAAGCTCTCGTAGACCTGGCCCTGATTGGCCGCGCCGTCGCCGAAATAGGTGAGCGAGACGTTGTCGTTCTCGCGGTAGCGGTTGGCGAAGGCGAGGCCGGTTCCGAGCGAGACCTGCGCGCCGACGATGCCGTGGCCGCCGTAGAAATGCTTCTCCTTGGAGAACATGTGCATGGAGCCGCCCTTCCCCTTGGAATAGCCGCCCCGGCGTCCGGTGAGCTCCGCCATCACGCCGCGCGCCGACATGCCGGTCGCCAGCATGTGGCCGTGGTCGCGGTAGCCGGTGATGACCTGGTCGCCCTCCTTCAGCGCCATCTGCATGCCGATGACGACCGCCTCCTGGCCGATATAGAGGTGGCAGAAGCCGCCGATGAAACCCATGCCGTAGAGCTGGCCCGCCTTCTCCTCGAAACGGCGGATCAGCAGCATGTCGCGGTAGGCCTGCAGCTCCTGCTCCTTGCTGAACTCGACAGGAGGCGGGGTCTTCACCTGCCCGTCGCTCCTGGCCTGCGGCTTTTGTCTCGCGGTGCTTTTCTTGGCGGCTGTCGCCATCTGGCATCACTCCCTGGGGCTGTCTCTTGACGGACAACATCGTCGCAGGCGCGTCAAGCCTCGCGAGCGGCAGGAAGCTAACATGGAGCAAAGAGAGGCGCCATGCGCATTTTGCATGGCCGGCATGCAGCTAAGATGTGGAAGGTAAAGGAAAAACCGAGGCTTAACCGGAATCAAGCTAATCAGCGCATGCGGCGCATGATCACCATCTCGTCGGGGTGCGCCAGATTAAGCGCGCGCCGTGCATGCTCGTCAAGCATGTCGCGCTCAACCGAGCCCTCCTCCAGCAGATGCACGCGACGCTCGATGTCGATGCGCCGGGTGCGGACCTCGCTGAACTGCTGCTCGAGCTGAACGATCCGCTCCTCGAGCCGGTACTTGGAATAGATGCCGTAGTCGCCGTGATAGGCATGGAAGCCGAAATAGGGCAGCACCGCAGCCGCCAGGAGCGGCACGATCAGCGCTCCGGTGCGCCGCTTCTTGTGATGTCGGGTCCACATGGCACTGCCGCGAAGAATACTGGTACTCCCGCCAGCGTCGCATGCGCATGCTTAATCAGCGGTTACCGAACCCTCAGGCGCGAAGCATCGAGCGGCCGGCATAGCGCGCCTGCTTGCCCAGTTCCTCCTCGATCCGCAGCAGCTGGTTGTACTTCGCCAGCCTGTCGGAGCGGGCGAGCGAGCCCGTCTTGATCTGCCCGCAATTGGTCGCGACGGCGAGATCGGCGATGGTCGAATCCTCGGTCTCGCCGGAGCGGTGCGACATGACGGCGGTGTAGCCGGCGCGGTGGGCGGTCTCGACCGCGTCGAGCGTCTCGGAGAGCGAGCCGATCTGGTTGACCTTGACCAGGATCGAGTTGGCGACGCCCATGCCGATGCCGTCGCGCAGCCGCGACGAGTTGGTGACGAAGAGGTCGTCGCCGACGAGCTGCACCCTGTCGCCGATCCTGTCCGTCAGCTCCTTCCACCCGTCCCAGTCGTCCTCGCTCATCCCGTCCTCGATCGAGATGATCGGATAGTCGGCCGCGAGCTTGGCGAGGTACTTCGCCTGCGCCTTCGGATCGCGCGTCTTCTTCTCGCCCTCGTAGACGTAATTGCCGTCCTTGAAGAACTCGGTCGCCGCGCAGTCGAGCGCGATCGCCACCTGCTCGCCGGGCGCGTAGCCGGCCTTCTCGATCGACGTCATGACGAAGTCGAGGGCGGCCTGGGCGCTCTTGATGTTGGGGGCGAAGCCGCCCTCGTCGCCGACATTGGTGTTGTGGCCGGCTTCCTTGAGGCGCTTCTTGAGGGTGTGGAAGATTTCCGCGCCCCAGCGCAGCCCCTCGCGGAAGGATTCCGCGCCGACCGGCATGATCATGAATTCCTGGAAATCGATCGGGTTGTCGGCGTGTGCGCCGCCGTTGAGGATGTTCATCATCGGGACCGGCAGCACATGCGCCGACGCGCCGCCGACATAGCGATAGAGCGGCAGGCCGGACGCCTCGGCGGCGGCTTTCGCGACGGCGAGCGAGACGCCGAGGATCGCGTTGGCGCCGAGCCTGCCCTTGTTCGCCGTCCCGTCGAGCTCGATCATGGTACGGTCGATGTGGAGCTGGTTCTCGGCCTCCATGCCGCCGATCGCCTCGAACAGCTCGCCATTGACCGCGTCGACCGCCTGGCGGACGCCCTTGCCGAGATAGCGGGGGCCGCCGTCGCGCAGCTCGACCGCCTCGTGGGCGCCGGTCGAGGCGCCGGAAGGCACCATGGCGCGACCCATCGACCCGTCCTCGAGCACGACGTCGACCTCGACCGTCGGATTGCCGCGGCTGTCGAGGACCTCGCGTCCGATGATGTCGACGATGGCGGTCATGGCAGCTCTCTCCTCGTTTGACGTGGCGTCGTCTTAGCCAAGCGCCTCTTGGCTTGCAATCGCCGGCGCGGCCTCGACCTTGAGGCCGAAGCCGAGCAGCAGGCGGCGCGTCTGGTAGGCGGGATTTCCCGAGGTGAAGACGGCGACGTCCCCCTCTTCCGCGCTGGCATGGCCGTCCGCGCCGGCGAGCGCCAGCGCGCGCCGCGCGATCGCCTCGGCCGGGTCGATCCAGTCGACGGGCCACGGCGCCACCTTGCGCATCCGGTTGGCCAGGAACGGATAGTGCGTGCAGGCGAGCACCACGATGTCGGTGCGCCTGCCGTCCTGCTCCATGAAGCAGGGCAGGATCTCCTCGCGGACGGCCGCCTCGTCGACGAAGCCGTCGCGCATGTAGATCTCGGCAAGCCCCGCAAGGCGCTCCGAACCGACGAGACGGACGTGGCAGCGCGAGGCCCAGTCGCGGATGAGCTCGCGCGTATATTGCCGCTTCACCGTCCCCGGCGTGGCGAGGACTGAGACGAGGCCGGAGCGCGTGCGCTCGGCGGCCGGCTTGATGGCGGGCACCGTGCCGACGAAGGGCATGTCGGGGAAGGCGAGCCGCAGATCGGCGAGCGCCAGCGTCGATGCGGTGTTGCAGGCGATGACCGCGATCGACGGGCGGAACCGGTCGAGCAGGCCGCCGAAGAGGGCGACGATGCGCCGCCTCAGCTCGTCTTCCGGCCACGCGCCGTAAGGAAAGGCGGCGTCGTCTGCGACATAGACGAAGCGGCGGCCGGGCATCAGCACGCGCGCCTCGCGCAGCACGCTGAGCCCGCCGATGCCCGAATCGAAGAAGAGGACGGGCGCGCTATCCGCCATGATCGCCCTCGCCCTTCCGAGCCTGGCCGCGGCTGCGCGCCCTGGCCGGCGGGGCGCCGGCGCCGCGCGGCTCGGCGGGCGAGAAATAGTCGAGCGAGGCAAGAACGCCGCGCAGCACCTTCAACTCGGCGTCGGAAAAGCCGGGACGGGTCAAGACGGCGCGGAGATTGTCGACCATCTTGGGCTTCTTCGCGGCGGGGCGAAAATAGCCGCGCGCCTCGAGCGCCGATTCGAGATGGCCGAAAAAGCTCAGCAGCGCCTCCTTGCCCGCAGGCACGAGCTCCGGCCCCGAGAACGGCGTCGCCGTCTCGTCATCGAGGCCCGACTTCATCCACTCGTAGGACATCAGGAGGACGGCCTGGGCGACGTTGAGCGAAGCGAATTCCGGATTGACCGGGAAAGTCACGATCTCGTCGGCGAGCGCCACCTCCTCGTTCGTGAGCCCCCAGCGCTCGCGGCCGAACATGATGCCGGTCCGCTCGCCGCCGAGGCTGCGCCGGCGCAGGATGCGGCCGGCCTCGACCGGCCCGCGCACCGGCTTGAAGCCGTCGCGCTGACGGGCGGTGGTGGCCACGACATAGTTGAGATCGGAGATCGCGTCCTCGGCCGTGTCGAACAGGCGGACGGCGTCAATGACGTGGTCGGCGCGGCTGGCCGCGGCGCGGGCCTTGTCGCTCGGCCAGCCTTCCCTCGGCTTGACCAGACGTAGCTCCGCCAGGCCGAAATTCGCCATGGCGCGCGCGACCATGCCGATGTTCTCGCCGAGCTGCGGCTCGACGAGGATGATGACGGGGCCCTGGTCCTGGTGCGCGGTCATGGCGCGCCTACTGCCACGGATCGCCGCCGTTCCGGAAGTGCTATCGCGTCAGCATGACGAGATTCCCGTCGGGGTCCTCGACATAGGCGACACGCTCGCCCCATGGCTGGTCGCATGGGGCGAGCGCGCTTTTAGCGCCCGCCGAGGTCAATGCGGCATAGGCCTCGTCGACGTCGTCGACATAGATGCAGAGCTCCACACGGTGGCCGCTCGCCGGGCGCTGGGCCTGCCCGTGGAGCGGCTTTCCGATCGCGCCCAGCCCAAGCTCGGTCTCGCCGAAGGCCAGGGTGAGGAAGGCGGGCGGGCCTTCCTCGGGGAACTGGTAGTTGCGCCTGCCGCCGAGGACCGCCTCGTAGAAGGCGAGCGAGCGGTCCATGTCGGCGACCGACAGCATCGGAAAGACCCTTGACGCTCGTGTCATTCCCCTCCTCCTACGAAGCTCCGGATCGCATCGGCCACCTTGTCCGGCTTCTCGTGCAGAAGCCAGTGGCTCGCATTCGGGAACCGCCGGATCGTCAGGTCCGGCGCGAAGTCGCCCAGGTGCGCGTAGACGCTGGGCAGGAGCGCCGCGTCCTCCTCGCCCCAGAGGAGCAGATGCGGCATCCTCACCTCGTAGTCGGCGACCTTCCCGAGGAGATCGAGGGCGAGGCCGGATCCCGGAGGCGCATCCCCCTCGGGCACGATGATGGGCGATGCCCGGTACCAGTTCAGCATGCCGGTGAGCGCACCGGGCTGCGACCAGGCGTCGAGATAACCCGCCCTCGTCTCCTCGTCGAGGAAGTCGGCCTTCGAGAAATTGCCGATCATCCAGAGGACCCGCTCGTAACCATTCTCCGATAGATACGGCTCGGCGCGGTCGCTGCACAGGAACGGGATGTACTGGCTCGCCTTCCTCTGCGCCTCGTCCTCGATGAGCGCGCGCTGGAAGCAGACCGGATGGACGCCGTTCGCCACGACGAGGTGCGACAGGCGCTCCGGATGCTTGAAGGCATAGGCATAGGCGACCGAAGCACCCCAGTCGTGGCCAGCGAGCACGAAGGGCCTGTCGGGCGAGAGTTCGTCGGCGAGCGATGCGATGTCGGCGGCGAGATGCCCGACGCGATAGGCCGCCACGCCCTCTGGCTTCGACGAGCGGTTGTAGCCGCGCTGGTCGGGCGCGACGAGGCGGAAGTCGCCGGCCAGGCGCTGCATCACCGGGCGCCAGCCGGCCCAGTATTCCGGGAAGCCGTGCAGACAGAGGATCATGGGCGCGTCCGGACGGCCGATCTCGGCATAGTCGATGCGGATTCCGCCTGCGTCGTGAGTCCCGAAACGAAAGTCCAAGCTCTCCTCCCCGCCTCCTGGCGTTTGCCTTCCGGTTCCCCGGTGCTATAGGGGCGCCGCACCCACGAATTCCGAAGCGGAACGTCGCGTTCCGGCCCCAGCAACGAGGCATTTCACATGGCGAAGATCAAGGTGGCAAATCCCGTCGTCGAGCTCGACGGCGACGAGATGACCCGCATCATCTGGCAGCTGATCAAGGACAAGCTGATCCACCCCTACCTTGACGTCGACCTGAAATATTTCGACCTCGGCATGGAGCACCGCGACGCGACCGACGACCAGGTGACGATCGACGCCGCCCACGCGATCCGCGAGCATGGCGTCGGCGTGAAATGCGCGACCATCACGCCCGACGAGGCGCGCGTCGAGGAATTCGGCCTCAAGAAGATGTGGAAGTCGCCCAACGGCACGATCCGCAACATCCTGGGCGGCGTGATCTTCCGCGAGCCGATCATCTGCAAGAACGTGCCGCGCCTCGTCCCCGGCTGGACGAAGCCGATCATCGTCGGCCGCCACGCCTTCGGCGACCAGTACCGGGCGACCGATTTCCGCTTCCCCGGCAAGGGCACGCTGACGATCAAGTTCGTCGGCGAGGACGGTCAGGTGATCGAGCACGAGGTGTTCCAGTCGCCGGGCTCGGGCGTGGCCATGGCGATGTACAATCTCGACGAGTCGATCCGCGACTTCGCCCGCGCCTCGCTGAACTACGGGCTGCAGCGCGGCTATCCGGTCTATCTCTCGACCAAGAACACGATCATGAAGGCCTATGACGGGCGCTTCAAGGACATCTTCCAGGAGGTCTACGAGCAGGAGTTCGAGTCGAAGTTCAAGGAGCGGAAGATCTGGTACGAGCACCGGCTGATCGACGACATGGTGGCGGCGAGCCTCAAATGGTCGGGCGGCTATGTCTGGGCCTGCAAGAACTATGACGGCGACGTCCAGTCCGACACCGTCGCGCAAGGGTTCGGCTCGCTCGGCCTGATGACCTCGGTGCTGATGACGCCGGACGGCAGGACCGTGGAGGCCGAGGCCGCGCACGGCACCGTCACCCGGCACTATCGCCAGCACCAGCGCGGCGAGGAGACCTCCACCAACTCGATCGCCTCGATCTTCGCCTGGACGCGCGGCCTCGCCCACCGGGCCAAGCTCGACAACAATGCCGAGCTCAAGAAATTCGCCGACACGCTGGAGACCGTCTGCGTGGCGACCGTCGAATCCGGCCACATGACCAAGGACCTGGCGCTGCTGATCGGCCCCGACCAGCCCTGGCTGTCGACCACCGGCTTCCTCGACAAGGTCGACGAGAACCTGCAGAAGGCTATGGGATGACGCCCGCGCCGACATCGCGCGGCGTGCGCCTGTTCGGCGCCGACTACAGCGTCTACACGCGCATTGCGAAGCTGGCGCTTATGGAAAAGGGCGTCGGGCATGAATTCGTGCCCGTCGACATCTTCGCCAAGGAGGGTGCTCCCGGCTGGTACCTGGAACGCCAGCCCTTCGCGAGGATTCCGGCCTTCGAGCATGACGAGTTGCGCCTGTTCGAGACGGCGGCAATCACCCGCTATGTGGACGAGGCCTTTTCGGGCCCGCCGCTGCAGCCGGCCGGCGCGCGCGAGCGCGCCGTCATGACTCAGATCATCGGCATCCTGGATTCCTATGCCTATCGGACGCTGGTCTGGGACATCTATGTCGAGCGGGTGGAGCGCAAAGCCGACGGAAAGCAGCCGGACGAAGCCCGCATCGCCGCCGCGCTGCCAAGGGCGCGCACCTGCCTGTCGGTGCTCGCCGCGTTGAAGCGGCCCGGCGACTGGCTGCTCGGCGACCGGCCCAGCCTCGCCGACCTGCATCTGGCGCCGATACTGTCATATTTCCGGAGAGCACCGGAGGGACGCGATCTGCTTGGCGCAATGCCGGTCCTTCGCGACTGGTACGAGACGATGGCGCAGCGGCCAGCCTTCGTCGAGACCGAGCCGGCGCACCGCTGAGCCCGACCGGGCATTCGGCCTGCCCTTGTATGCGCCGCACAGGAGACCGACATCCCGGCCATGAAAGACCTTTCAATCTCCCTTCTCACAATCTGCGGCCTCCAGGAACTGGAGGAGCACGGCTCGCGCGGCGTCACGCATGTGCTCTCGATCCTCGATCCGGGGCTTCCCGATCCGGCCGACTTCCGCCGCTACGACCGCCACCACCGCACCACGTTGCGCTTCCACGACATCATCCAGCCGATGGGCTCGATGCTGCTGCCGGAGCCGGAACATGTCGAGGCAGTGCTGACCTTCGGCGAGGAACTGAAGGCCGAACCGACCGTCGCGGCCGAGGCGCATCTCCTCGTCCATTGCCACATGGGCGTGTCGCGCTCGACGGCGGCGATGACGACGCTGCTCTGCCAGCTTCATCCCGAGGCTGACGAGGACGAGGTGTTCTTGCATCTCCGGTCGATCCGGCCGCAGATCTGGCCGAACTCGCGCATGATCGGCTTCGCCGACGTGGCTCTCGGCAAGGAGGGGCGGCTGACGGCGGCGCTCGGCCGGCTCTACAAGCGCCAGCTCGACTGGAAGCCGGAGATCGCGCGCTACATGGAAGAGAACGGCCGCGCCGCCGAGGTGGAGATGGGGCGGGCGGCCTGAGGTTTCTGCCTGGCGGCCGCACGACCCTCTTCGAATGCCCGTCTCGGTTGCCGCTTCTGAAATATTGCGACTCAGCATAGTTTACCCAGCGTCAGCCTTTTGGGGCGATGGAGGGAACCATGCAGAAGAAGCTCGCCGCCGAATTCGTCGGCACGTTCTGGCTCGTGTTTTGCGGCTGCGGCAGTGCCGTGCTTGCCGCCGCCTTTCCGCAGGTGGGGATCGGTCTTCTCGGGGTGTCGCTCGCCTTCGGCCTGACGGTGCTCACCATGGCCTATGCCGTCGGCGGCATTTCCGGCGGCCACTTCAATCCCGCGGTTTCGGTCGGCATGGTCGTTTCGGGCCGGATGCCCGCCGGCGATCTCCCGGCCTATGTCGTCACCCAGGTCGTCGCCGCAGTGGCGGCGGGCGCGATGCTCTACCTCATCGCCTCGGGCAAAGCGGGATTCGCGGCCGGCGGCTTCGCCTCCAACGGCTATGGCGACCGCTCGCCCGGCGGCTATTCGATGCTTTCCGGACTCCTGATCGAGATACTGCTGACCGGGGTCTTCGTCTTCATCATCCTGGCCGTCACCTCCCCCGGCGCGCCGGCCGGCTTTGCGCCGATCTCGATCGGCCTGACGCTGGCGCTCATCCACCTGGTGTCGATCCCGGTGACCAACACCTCCGTCAATCCGGCCCGCTCGACCGGCGTTGCCCTGTTCGCGGAGACGGGGGCGCTGGGGCAGCTCTGGCTGTTCTGGGTCGCGCCGATCGTCGGAGCGGCGCTCGGAGCGCTGTTGTGGAAGTCGCTGTTCGAGGACCGGCCCACCCTGATCGGGACACAGCCGGCCGAATAGGCCGCCCGCGCCGGGCGGGGCCCACGCTCCGCCCGGCGGTGCCGCCGCGCACGGTCAGGCGGCGAGCGCCGCCTTCACCGCTTCCAGCGCGGCTTGGGCCTTCGTTCCGTCCGGCCCGCCGGCCTGCGCCATGTCGGGGCGGCCGCCGCCGCCTTGCCCGCCGATCGCGGCCGATGCCTTGCGGACCAGGTCGACCGCCGAGAAGCGCCCTGTCAGGTCGTCGGTGACGCCGACGACGACGCTCGCCTTGCCGTCGTCGGACGTGCCGACGAAGACGACGACGCCGGAGCCGACCGACTTCTTGCCCTCGTCGGCGAGCGGCTTCAGATCGCGCGGCGAGACACCTGAGACGACGCGGCCCATGAAGCCGATGCCGTTGACCGCCTCGGACGCCGGCGCGGCGGTGTCGGCCGCACCGCCGCCGAGCGCCAGCTTCTTGCGGGCATCGGCGAGCTCGCGCTCGAGCCGCCGGCGCTCCTCCAGCACGGCCCCGAGCCGCTCGACGACATCGGCCGGCGCGACCTTGAGCGCGGCCGCGGCCGCCTTCAGCCGCTTCTCCTGCTCGTCGAGATGGCGCCGGGCGGCGTCTCCCGTCAGCGCCTCGAGCCGGCGAACGCCTGCCGCCACCGCGCCTTCCGACACGATGCGCACGAGCCCGATATCGCCGGTCGCGCCGACATGGGTGCCGCCGCAGAGCTCGACCGAATAGGGCCGGCCCTGCTTCTCGCCATGGAGCGCGGTGCCCATGCGCACGACCCGCACCTCGTCGCCGTATTTCTCGCCGAACAATGCCATCGCGCCTTCCGCGATCGCGTCGTCGACGGCCATCAGGCGGGTGGTGACGGGGGCATTCTGCAGCACGATCTCGTTGGCGAAGGCTTCGATGCGGTCGATCTCGGCCGTCGCGATCGGCTTGGTGTGCGAGAAGTCGAAGCGCAGCCGGTCGGGCGCCACCAGCGAGCCCTTCTGGGCCACATGGCTACCCAGCACCTCGCGCAAAGCCTCGTGCAGGAGATGCGTCGCGGAGTGGTTCGACCGGATCTTTGCGCGACGCGCGCCGTCGACCTTCATCTCGACCGCCGCGCCCGTCGCGACGGCGCCCTCGGCAACCCTGCCATAGTGGACGAAGAGGCCGTCGGCCTTCTTCTGGGTGTCGGTGACCTCGATGACGAAGCCCTCGCCCCGCATCGTGCCGGTGTCGCCGACCTGGCCGCCCGATTCGCCGTAGAACGGCGTCTGGTTGACGACGACGGCAACCTCGGCGCCGGCAGCAGCGGAAGAGGCCTCGGCACCATCGATGACCAGCGCGAGGACCACGCCCTCGGCCGCCTCCGTCTCGTAGCCGAGGAACTCGGTCGCGCCGAGCCGGTCGCGCAAGGGGAACCAGATCGTCTCGGCCGCCGCCTCGCCGGAACCCGCCCAGCTGGCGCGCGCCTCCGCCTTTTGCCGCTCCATCGCGTCGGTGAAGCCGGCGAGATCGACGGAGATGCCGCGCTGGCGCAGCGCATCCTGGGTCAGGTCGAGCGGGAAGCCGTAGGTATCGTAGAGCTTGAAGGCCGTTCCGCCGTCGAGCATGTCGCCCGACGACAGACCCTTCGTCGCCTCGTCGAGCAGCCCGAGACCGCGCGACAGCGTCTTGCGGAAACGGCTCTCCTCGAGCTTGAGCGTCTCGGTGATCATCGATTCGGCGCGCGCGAGCTCCGGATAGGCCTGGCCCATCTCGCGCACCAGCGCCGGCACCAGCCGCCACATCAGCGGCTCGGCCGCGCCCAGAAGCTGCGCGTGGCGCATGGCGCGGCGCATGATCCGGCGCAGCACGTATCCCCTGCCCTCGTTGGACGGCAAGACGCCGTCGGCGATGAGGAAGCAGGACGAGCGCAGATGGTCGGCGATGACGCGGTAGGAGGCGGCGTTGTCCTCGCCCGGTCCCCTGCCGATCGCCGAGGAAGCGGCGTCGATCAGGTGCCGGAACAGGTCGGTCTCGAAGACGCTCTCGACGCCCTGGAGGATCGACGCCATGCGCTCCAGCCCCATGCCGGTGTCGATGGAGGGGCGCGGCAGGTCGATGCGCTCCTCCTTCGTCACCTGCTCGTACTGCATGAAGACGAGGTTCCAGAACTCGAGGAAGCGGTCGCCGTCCTCCTCAGGGCTGCCGGGCGGGCCACCGCAGATGTGCTCGCCGCGATCGATGAAGATCTCCGAGCACGGGCCGCAGGGGCCCGTATCGCCCATGGCCCAGAAATTGTCGCTGGTGGCGATGCGGATGATGCGGTCGTCGGAGAAGCCGGCGATCTTCTTCCAGTGGGCCGCCGCCTCGTCGTCGGTGTGGTAGACGGTGACGAGGAGCTTGTCCTTCGGCAGCCCGAATTCCCTGGTGATCAGGTTCCAGGCCAACTCGATCGCGTGCTCCTTGAAATAGTCGCCGAAGGAGAAATTGCCGAGCATCTCGAAGAAGGTGAGATGGCGGGCCGTATAGCCGACATTGTCGAGGTCGTTGTGCTTGCCGCCGGCGCGCACGCTCTTCTGCGCCGTCGCGGCGCGGACATAGGGGCGCGATTCAAGACCGGTGAAGACGTTCTTGAACTGCACCATCCCGGCATTGGTGAACATCAGCGTCGGATCGTTGCGCGGGACGAGCGGGCTCGATGCCACGACCTCGTGGCCGTTCGCGCGGAAATAGTCGAGAAAAGCCGACCTTATGTCGTTGACGCCACTCATCTTCCTGCCTTCGGAATGGTCCGCGGCCCCGGCCCGCGGAAAGGAAGAGGCCTTTTAGCGCCCGGCCCGAATGCTGTCCAGAAACGGAAAGCGGGCGCACGAGGCGCCCGCGGCATTATCCGGAATCGGCCGGCGGCTACATCTCCGCCGCCATGCCTCCCTCGTCCTCGAAGCCGCCATCGTCGAGGAAGCGCTCGGCGATCAGCCCGGCATTCTGCCTGAGCGCCGTCTCGATCTCGCGCGCGGTCTCGGGATTGTCGCGCAGGAACATCTTCGCGTTCTCGCGCCCCTGGCCGAGACGCTGCGAATTGTAGGAGAACCAGGCGCCGGACTTCTCCACGATCCCCGCCTTCACGCCGAGATCGACGAGCTCGCCGGTCTTGGAGACACCTTCGCCATACATGATGTCGAACTCGACCTGCTTGAAGGGCGGCGCGAGCTTGTTCTTGACCACCTTGACACGGGTCTGGTTGCCGACGACCTCGTCGCGGTCCTTCACCGCGCCGATGCGGCGGATGTCGAGGCGGACCGAGGCGTAGAACTTGAGCGCGTTGCCGCCCGTCGTCGTCTCCGGCGAGCCGAACATGACGCCGATCTTCATGCGGATCTGGTTGATGAAGATGACCATGCAGTTCGAGCGCGAGATGGAGGCGGTCAGCTTGCGCAGCGCCTGGCTCATCAGCCTGGCCTGGAGGCCGGGCAGCGAATCGCCCATCTCGCCCTCGATCTCGGCGCGCGGGGTGAGCGCTGCGACCGAATCGACCACCAGCACGTCGATCGCGCCGGAGCGCACCAGCGTGTCGCAGATCTCGAGCGCCTGCTCGCCGGTATCGGGCTGCGAGATCAGCAGGTTCTCGAGGTCGACGCCCAGCTTGCGGGCATAGACCGGATCGAGCGCGTGCTCGGCGTCGACGAAGGCGCAGATGCCGCCCTTCTTCTGCGCCTCGGCGACCGTGTGCAGCGCAAGCGTCGTCTTGCCCGAGCTTTCCGGCCCGTAGATCTCGATGATCCGCCCCTTCGGCAGCCCGCCGACGCCGAGCGCGATGTCGAGCCCGAGCGACCCGGTCGACACCGTCTCGATCTCCACCACCTGCTCGTTCGCGCCGAGACGCATGATGGAGCCCTTGCCGAAGGCCCGCTCGATCTGCGAGAGCGCCGCGTCGAGCGCCTTTGACTTGTCCACCGCCTTGTCCTCAACTAGCCGCAACGAGTTCTGAGCCATCATACATACCCCTTAGCCATCAGCGAAGCCGGACAATCCGGTGTCCCGGGGATTTTTGTACTACTTTTGTTCCGCGAACGCAAGTCCAGCCAACATGCTGTCTTTTCGGCGATATCCGCCTGGTGTTCCTGCCATGTTCCATCCGCTCCCGTCCGGATGTATCCCGCTCAGACATGTAAGAACGTAATTAGAACACAAACCAAAGTCACCCTCAAATCTTCCGGCCGGCGCGGAATCGTGTGATGCTACATTTTCTTAGAATTAGTTACACGGATTGCGAGCCCATGCGACCGGCCGACGCCGATATCGGCATAAAGATCGATTTTGATCGGGGCGACTCCGATCCCGTGCAGGTATTCAACGCGATGACCGAGATGCTTCGTGCATTTCGGACATTCGACGAGCTTTTGTTTAACGCCATCGATCCTCAATTGCAGCCAATAATGGTGCTAGAGGATGTAGAGGCAGCATCCATGACATCATGGATAAAGACGAAGATCGAAAAGATAGACGACGACGCTCTAAAAGATTTCAGTATCAGAAAGCAAATCGGATCGTACGCGGTCAAGGCAAAGTATCGCATACTTCGATATTTGGACGAACGGGAGAAGGAAGAGGAGCGGCAGAGGTTAGCGCAGCTTCAGGACGATCTTTACCGACTAGCACGTGAAAATGCGCTCGGACATTTCCCATTGCCGGATCGTATACCGCTGAAACAGCTCGCGGTGCCAATGGACCAGTTTCAGGCGGCCAAGTCTCTCCTGAGCCAGAACGACGCAGTTACGGTGAAATCGGATGTTGGTGATCACAATGTTGATCTCTCCGTGACCAAGCGTCCCGGCAGCTTTGTCGCTGATACTGGCGACGTTCGGCCATCGACGGGCACGATGGAAATGACGCTTTTGGTTCGAAAGCCAGATATGCTTGGAAAATCCCTATGGGAGTTCCGTCACGGCAAGACAACCATATTTGCGCACGTTGAAGACGAAGATTGGATGCAGCGGTTCAGGAACGGTCTCGAAAATCTGGTCCCTGGCGCATCGATGGTTTGCACCGTGCGTTATGAATACGAGTATGACAAAACGGGTGCCCTACTGAGCGCTAAACACGATATCGTCAAGGTACATCGAGTGGTGCCCCCAGGAATAGGCAAACAAACAGGCCTTTTTGATGATTGAGACATCAGTCGATCAGCGGTTTGACCGCCTTCTTCACGCGATGCTCACGCGTCCGCCTTTGGAGCCGGGCGAGGGAAAGCCTGCAAAAGCAGGTCGAACATCAGGTGCGGGTGCTGGCGAAGGTTCTGCCGGAACTCGAACTCCCAAAGGTAGGTCTGGAGCCACTTCTTCGAAACCGAAACGTAGGTCCCGGCCAAAGACCGCTTAACGTGCGACCAGAACGCCTCGATTGAGTTCGTATGGACCTGACCGGAAACGTACTGCTTGGCCGAATGGTTGACCGTGCCGTGCATGTAGCCGTTTTCCAGCAGCTCGCGGAATGCGCCAGCCTCATCAGTGGCGATGCGTGATCCGGGGCGAACCCACTTCAACAGTTCCGGCATTACGTGGCGGGCGCGCTTTGAGGCGATGACCCTTGTGAGGGTTTCGCCGCCGCGCTCGATGATGCCGAGCACCACGGCCTTGTCGTCCTGTCCGCGCTTGTCCCTGCCGCCGATGAAAGCCTTGTCGGCCTCGACGATGCCGCCGCCCTTGCCGCCAAGCGGCGTGTCACCGTCCACATAGCCCATGTACTGCCGGATCAGGTTGCACATGCGCCAAGCCGTCTTGTACGTCACGCCGATCGTGCGCTGGACTTCCTTGGCCGACACGCCGTTGCGGGACGTGGTGAACAGGAACATGACGGTGAACCAGTCGCGGAGCGACGTGCGGGTGTTCTCGAAAGGCGTCCCGGCGGTCGGATAGACCTGATGGCCGCAGTAGTCGCACTCGTAGCAGCGGCGCTTCTGGACCCGGTGGAACTTGGCATCCTTGCCGCACTTCTCGCAGGTGTGGCGCTCGCCATAGCGGGTTACCATCAGGTGATCCAGGCACGAATCATCCGTGGGGAAACGCTCTTGGAACTGGCGGAGAGTAGGGAGTTTGGGGCGCTTCGTGTTCATGCCTCAGATATAGCATCATCCCGTACATGTTTCAAGGGGATACATCCGCTCCCGTCGGCACGGATCCTGAACCCGCTGAGTTCCCGCAAAGGCAGCTGCCCCAGCGGCGGGGCGGCGTTCGCCGCCGGTCCGAATCGGCCCGGGAGCTCTCGTTGAAGACGCCAACACTCCTCGGCGTCGGCGGGGCGCATGTCGACCGGCGCGGCCGCATGGCGGCGCCGTTCGTGCCCGGCGCCTCGAACCCCGGCACGATGCGCGAGGAGGCGGGCGGCGGGGCGCTGAACGCGCTGCGCAACGCCCGCCGGCACGGCGTCGCGGCCGCGATCGTCTCGCTGCGCGGCGGGGACGCGGCGGGCGAGACGGTTGCGGCGACGATCGCCGAAGCGGGAATCACCGACCTGTCGGCCGTGTTCCTCGACCGGACGACGCCGAGCTACACCGCCATCCTCGACGATCGGGGCGAGTTGGTCGCGGGGCTGGCCGACATGGGGCTCTACGAGCTCGCCTTCGAGCGGCACCTGAAGCGTCTCGCCTTCCGCGAGGCGGCGGCAGAGGCGGACGCGTTGCTCTGCGACGCCAACATGCCGGAGCGCGCGATCGGCGTCCTGGCGGAAGCGGCGGGCAGGAAGCCGGTCTTCGCCATCGCCATCTCGCCGGCCAAGGCGGTGCGCCTTACTCCTCACCTCGGCCGGCTCTCGTGCCTGTTCATGAACCGCCGCGAGGCGGCCGCGCTGACCGGCACGGAGGGTGTCGAAGCCCTCGATGCCCTGCGCGCGATGGGGCTCGCCTCCGCGGTCGTGACGGCGGGCGGCGATTCGCTCATCGGATACGACGGCGACGGGCCGTTCCGGGTCGTACCGCCCGCGCCGTCCGAGATCATCGACGTCACGGGCGCGGGCGACGCGCTTGCCGGGGTGACGACGGCGCACCTGATGAACGGGCTGCCGCTCAGGCAGGCGGTGCGGCGCGGCATGGCGGCGGCGCTGCTGACGGTGGCGGACCAGCAAGCGGTGGCCGCTCCGTCGGACGGGGAATTCGCCGCCGCACTGGCGCTTGTTCCCGAGGCCGAGCCCGTGCGATGAGGCCGGGATGGACAGTCTGATCGACATTTCTCCGGAAATCCGGCGGGCGCTCGACGCCGGTCGCCCGGTCGTGGCGCTCGAGAGCACCATCATCACCCACGGCATGCCCTATCCGAAAAACGCTGAGATGGCGGGGCGGGTCGAGGCGATCATCCGCGACGAGGGCGCCGTGCCGGCGACCATCGCCGTGATCGACGGGCGGCTGAAAGTGGGGCTCAGCGGGGAGGAGCGCGCGGCGCTCGCCCGGCTGCAGGGCGCGATGAAGCTGTCGCGGGCCGACCTCGCCTTTGCCGTCGCCGAAGGCCGCACCGGCGGCACGACGGTCGCGGCGACCATGATCGCGGCGCATCTCGCCGGCATCGCGGTCTTCGCCACCGGCGGGATCGGCGGCGTCCACAAGGGCGCGGAAAAGAGCTTCGACATCTCGGCCGACCTCGACGAGCTGGCGCGGACGCCCGTCATCGTCGTCTCGGCGGGCGCCAAGGCGATCCTCGACATCGAGAAGACGCTGGAGGTGCTGGAGACGCGGGGCGTGCCGGTGGTCGGCTTCAAGACCGATGTCATGCCGGCATTCTGGTCGCGCTCGTCGCCCTACCCTGCCCCGCTTAGGCTCGACACGGCAGAGGCGATCGCCCGCTTCCATGCCACGCGGCGCTCGCTCGGCATCGAGGGCGGCATGCTGGTCGCCAACCCGCTGCCGGCGGAGGCGGAAATCCCGTTCGCCGAGATGGCGGGCCATATCGCGGCGGCCGTGGCCGAGGCGGACGAAAAAGGCGTGGCGGGCAAGGCCGTCACGCCGTTCCTGCTCTCACGCATCGTCGAGCTGACCGGAGGCCGCAGCCTCGCGACGAACATCGCGCTGGTCGAATCGAACGCCCGGCTGGCGGCGCGGATCGCCCGCGCCGCGGCCGGCTGAGCCGGTCAGGTGATCGGCACCAGGTAGATCTCGACGCGGCGGTTCTGCGCGCGGCCGTCCGGCGTCGCGTTGGAGGCGATCGGCTCGCGGTCGGCAAGGCCGCGGACCGAGAAGCGGCGCCGGTCGACACCCTGCGCCGTCAGGTAGCTCGCGACGGACATTGCCCGGCGCTCGGAGAGATCCTGGTTGTGGGCGCGGCTGCCGGTCGAATCGGTGTGGCCCTCGACGTCGACGAGCGTGCGGTCGTAGCGCTGCAGGACGAGCGCGACCGAGTTGAGCACCGGGAAGAACTGCGCGCGCAGCTCCGACCGGTCGGTGTCGAAGGTCACGTTGGACGGCATGTTGAGGATGATCTCGTCGCCGCGGCGGGTGACCGAGACGCCGGTGCCGGCGAGCTCGCGGCGCAGCAGCTCCTCCTGCTGGTCCATGTAGTTGCCGACGAGGCCGCCGGCGAGCGCGCCGACGCCGGCGCCGATCAGCACGGCGTTGCGCTGCGCGCGGTCCGAGCCGCCGACGGCAAGGCCGGCCAGCGCGCCGAGGCCGGCGCCGATGCCGACGCCTGCCGCCGTGTTCGACATGCGCTGCTCGCCCGTGAACGGGTCGGTGGTGCAGCCGGCAAGGAAGGTTGCGGCGATCAGCGCCGCGAGCAGTCTGGTCTTCATGGAACGAGCCCTCTCCTCAATTCAGCCGCAGCCCTTCCATGCGGCGATTCCGGGAGCTTCTTTATCATCAATTGCGGCGAAAGCGGGATTGGATTGCGGCGGAAGCGGCCGATACTGCCACGGGCGCCTTCCCGCCCGGCGGTGGCCACGAGGATCCGGCGGAAGAGAGGAATGGTGCCACGGCGCTCACCATCGTTTAACCGGCATCGGCTAGCGTGGCTGAAAAGCAGAGGAAACACGTCATTGCCGCGCAGGTTCGACCTCTCGCCGACGGGCAGGATCAGGGTCTATCTCCTGACCGTCGTCGGCACGCTGGCCTGCATCGGCATCGCCTTCGCGGTCGACGGCTGGTCGTCCGAGAGCGGCCGCTGGGAACTGCCCGAGCGCTGGCACAACAATCTCATCATCCCGCTCATCGTGGCGCCGCCCTTCTTCCTCTTCCTGCTTGCCAAGCTGCGCGCGCTCTCGCTGGCGCATCGCGAATTGATGACGGTGGCGGCGACCGACACCTTGACCAACTGCCTCAACCGGCGGGCCTTCGTCGCCCTCGTCGACCGCTATCTCGACCGGCTGGACACGCGCGGCGAGCGGGGCGGCGGCGCCTTCCTCGTGCTCGACGTCGACCACTTCAAGAAGGTCAACGACCGCCACGGCCACGATCTCGGCGACGAGGCGCTGAAGCTGATCGCCGACACGATCAAGGCCAATGTGCGCGACCACGACATCGTGGCCCGCCTCGGCGGCGAGGAGTTCGGCGTCTTCCTGCCGGGGCTCGACCCCGGCCTCGCCAGGCTGGCGGCCGAGCGCATTCGCGCCGCGGTCGGCGCCGCCGAGTTCGCGCCGAACGGCAAGCCGCACCCGCTGTCGCTCAGTATCGGCGGCGTCACCTTCACCCCGCCGACCAGCTTTTCGGAACTCTACCGCAACGCCGACCAGCGCCTCTACGCCGCCAAACGCTCGGGCCGCAACCGCGTCGACATCGTCAGCAACGACGGACCGGCCGCCGCTGCGGTGATGATGTAGGGGGCTCTATCCCCGCAGTGCCAGGTGAAGCGCATGGCTTGCGGCCCCCGCGGCCCGGGGCCACGAGGTGCGGGGGCGCGCGCCGCGTCGTTCAACGGAGCGGCGAGAGGTGCCTGCCGTCATGCCGGCGACGATGTCGCCATCAAGAAATCGTCCTGCCCGCGGCGATGACCGGAGCCTCCGCCGGGGCCCTCGCGCCCTAGGATGTGTCGATCGGCCTGAGCCACCGGCCGACAGGAGCGCGGCCGGAGCCCGGTGCGACGGGGCCGGATGCGAGGCCGCGCCGGGCGGTCCGGCGGCCGAACAGGCACAAGTCGGGCAGCATGGCGGCAAGCGCCGCGGCCAGCACCCTGAGGCGCTCGGCAAGGCGGACGGCGTCCTCGGGCCCGTTGCCCGCCGCAGCGACGATATCGGCCGCGAGCGCCGGCACGCCAATCTCCTCGAAGACGAACTCCGCCGCCACGGCCTCTGCCTGCCGCAGCAGCCAGAGCACAATGAAGCGGACGGGCGCGGACCGATGGGCGGCCTTCTCGGCAAGGACGGCGAGCGCGACGAGGAGTGCAACAACGCGCCGCAGCATCCTGTCGTCCCTCATTGCCCCATGCACGTCCATGTCACCGCCTTTCGCTCACCTGCGGGCATTGTGGCGCGGGGGACGAGAACGTGGATGGGGACGGGTTGGAATTCGCGCAAGTGGTTGAATTGGCGGGGGACGGATTCGCAAACTGTCCACGGAGCGCTCTTTCGATCGAGCGTTTACGTCACCCGACCGTTAGAGAATACGCCCCGCATGAAGAAGCCGAGGCGGCGGCAGAGCTGGCGGAACCGCTTGTCGGCCTCCCTGCCCTTCCCGTTGGGTGTAATGTTCGCGGCCAGCCAGAACTCATCACAGGCCGCCGCGCGCTCGACGCCCTGCAGCACCAGCTCGAGATTGAAGCGCAGCTTCAGCTCGCAGACGACGAGCACCGGCGGTTCTCCCTCCCGCACCGCGAGGACGTCGCACCCTCCGACCTCGCCTTTGACGGCATAGCCAAGGGATTCCAGGAAGGATTTTATGGGGAGGTAGAGGGCGGTTTCTGCGGGCATGGGACGAGGGTTATCCGCCCCTCAGATACGAGCAGCGCAAGCTCGTGCACTACCTAAGCTGGAGCAAGCCCAATATCTTTCAGCAGCGATATTGCCTGCTGCAGACGCCCGTTTCCCGTCTTCCCTACTTTTCGCTTCTCGACCTCAAAGCGCCAATCTCGGACCTTTTCGATAAAGGCGAGCCAATGCACCGTGGCAGCCAACTCAAGAACTGTCGATGAATATCCGGCAAACTTCCCAAGATAGACTTTTGCATCCTCTGCACTTAAATTACCGAGATACGAGGGAGGCTGAGCAGAGGTATGGAATGCGCTGTAAGGCGCGCCATCCGCAACGCGGAATTTCACCTCCTCGTTGAGGTCACCCCAGAATTTCGCGTCAGTGACAGCATCCGAGATTGCCTCGGAGTATGGTCCATAATGATGGTATTCGAAAACCGCTCCACTCCCCATACCCAACTGGTCGAGCAGATAAACTATTTTCTGTACTCGAATGCGTCCGACAAGTTCACCGCCTGCTAATGCCACGGTGCCGACTACCAATTCATCAAGCTCCGGCATGGCTCTCTCCCTTGATATCCAGGACTTTTTTTCGGTCATTTTCATTAAAAAAATAGTAACGTAAAATTTCCTGTTCAGCGAATAAGGCCGCAACAGGCTTCGAGAGCGACGTGATATCGACCACCTTATCTCCATCGCGCCGTATATAGACACGCTTGTGTGGTTTTACAGTTTCCTTGCTTGGATCTTTATAGATCGACAATGGAGCGCGATCCTCGAAAACGGATTTTCCGATTTCGCTCTTCATATTTTGATCAATGAACTTCCGTCGTGCGATATCGGCGGGCTGCGGATTTACCATATCTATCGACACTGCCTTCAGAATCTTTCTTGAGCACAGCCGCTCCGCGAACTCGCGAATCGACCCTTTACCTTTTGCAGCAGATACCTCTAACGCACTCCACACAACAGCATCATCGAGGGCGAAGTAGCTCTCTAGATCGGGAGCGGCTTTGGAATAATAGGCTCGAAGAGGATGATCTTCTGGGACCGCAAGATCGGCCTCAGCACCTTTAGACGCTTCCTGACTGAACTCCAAGAGAAACGCTGTTAGAATCTGTTCGATACCGCGCGTGGTTCTATGAAGGTACACCTGAGAATAAAGGTGAAAGCGAGCCAATATAAAGTTCTCAGCCGCTTGCAGAGCCTTTTCTTCGAAGGCAAAGACCTGAATGGCCTTACCACTTGAATTGTCCTGCGGATCGTCGCCACTGCTATTCGATACATCTACTACGCGCAGGTTATCCAACAGCCAGTCAAAATCGATAGCTCCGGCCCCTGAACCAGTCATCATTCTGTCGCGCTGAAGATAGTCGAGACGATCTGCGTCAAATGAACTAGACACAACAGAGGAATAGAGATCCTGTTCGTCTCCTCTGAGCATAGCTGAAATGTCGTCGGCTACCGAACCATCTCCGCCAAATTCTTCTTTGAGGACACGGCGAATGTTTCCATCTTTGCGACAAATTAGCTCAGCGGTCCAATCTTCGTGGTCGCGATAATTTTCCTTTGACAGCCTAGCCTTCTCGGCATTTTCAAAAGCATGACTGAACGGGCCATGGCCGAGGTCATGAAGCAGCGCTGCCAGCAACGCAGCACGTTCGCGGTGACGCTTGCGAGCTTCTCCAGGCACATCCCGTTGCGCAACTGCCATGAGCCGACGAGCTATGTGGAAAACGCCAATAGAATGAGCGAGCCGCGTGTGCGTCGCTCCCGGAAATGTAAACTCTGAAACGCCCAGTTGCTTCACGCGACGCAGACGTTGAAATTCTGGCGTATCGATCAGCCGCCATGCCGCACGTTCGACCTCGTCTTCAAGGTCGAACGTTATGAGGCCGTGGACAGGATCGCGAACACGTTTCATTGTCGCCATGGTTCAGAACATATAGAGAACATACGGTCTGAACAAGGCGAAGTTGCATATTCCGTCACACAACATAGCACTTTGCCCTCCAATCACCCAAACCTCCCCGTCCGCGGAAACCCCTTCGGCGCAAGCCGCCCTGCCCCTGCGCGGTTGCCCAGCCATTCGGCGAGTTCGTCGCGGGTCCGGGTGAAGGTGCGGGCCGACGAATCCTGCCAGGTGAGGCCGTCTTGCATCGCGAAGGTCTTCAGGTCGGCGGCGCCGCCGTCCTTGTAGCGCTGGAGGCGGACGCCCTTGCCGCGGGTCATCTCGGGGATTTCCGACAGCGCGAAGACGAGGAGTTTCCTGTTCTCGCCGATGATCGCGACATGGTCGCCCGCGACCGGCACGCAGAGCTTGGCCTCGTCGGGCGCCTTCACGTTCATCACCTGCTTGCCCTTGCGGGTGTTGGCGACCACCTCGGCCTCCGGCACGACGAAGCCGTAGCCCTCGTGCGAGGCGACGAGGAGCTTTCGGGCCGGGTCGTGGGCGAAGGCGGTGACGATCGCCTGGTCGTTCTCCATGTCGACCATGATGCGGATCGGCTCGCCGTGGCCGCGGCCGCCGGGCAGCTTGTCGGCGCCGAGCGTGTAGAACTTGCCGCCGGTGGTGAAGACGAGGATCTTGTCGGTCGTCTGGGCGTGGAAGGCGAGCTTGAAAGCGTCGCCCTCCTTGAAGGCGAGGCCCGCGTAATCCGACAGGTGGCCCTTGAGGGCGCGCAGCCAGCCTTTCTCGGAGACGACGACGGTCACCGGCTCCTTCTCGATCATCGCCTGGGCGATGTCGCCGACATCGTGGCCGGAGGCCTCGCCGAAAGTGGTGCGGCGGCGGCCGAGCGGGGTCGACGACGAATAGCGGTCGCGGACCTTCTCCACCTCCCAGCGGATCGTCTTCCACTGGCGCGCCTCGGAGCCGAGCAGGGCCTCGATCTGCGCCTTTTCCTCGGTGAGTCCGTCGAACTCCTTGCGGATCTCGAATTCCTCGAGCTTGCGCAGCGCGCGCAGCCGCATGTTGAGGATCGATTCCGCCTGCAGGTCGGTGAGCTCCCAGCGCGCCATCATGACGGGCTTGGGCTCGTCCTCCTCGCGGATAATGCGGATCACCTCGTCGATGTTGAGATAGGCGATGAGGTAGCCGCCCAGAATCTCCAGCCGCCGCTCGATCTCGGCCAGCCGATGCCGCGACCGGCGGACCAGCACCTGGCGGCGATGCTCCAGCCACTCGGCGAGCACGTCCTTCAAGGACATCACCGTCGGCACCTTGCCGCGCGAGAGCACGTTCATGTTGAGCGGGAAGCGCGTCTCGAACTCGGTCAGCCGGAAGAGCGATTCCATCAGGAGCGCGGGGTCGACGCTGCGGCTCTTCGGCGTGAGCACGACGCGGATGTCCTCGGCCGACTCGTCGTTGATGTCTTCGAGCAGCGGCAGCTTGCGGGCGACGAGCAGCTCGGCCGTCTTCTCGATCAGCCGCGACTTCTGCACGCCATAGGGGATCTCGGTCACCACGATGACCCAGGCGCCCCTGCCCTGGTCCTCCTTCGTCCAGCGGGCGCGCAGCCGGAAGGCGCCGCGGCCGGTGCGATAGGCCTCGACGATCGAGGCCCAGTCCTCGACGATGACGCCGCCGGTCGGGAAATCGGGACCGCGCACCATGTTCTCGTCGTCGTCCGTCGGGTGCGGCTCGCGCGTCAGCAGGTCCTCGACGGAAGCGTCGGGATGGTCGATCAGATGGAGCGCCGCCTTGCAGAGCTCGGCCGCGTTGTGCGGCGGGATCGAGGTCGCCATGCCGACCGCGATGCCCGAGGCGCCGTTGGCGAGAAGGTTGGGGAAGGCGCCGGGCAGGACGACCGGCTCCTCGTCCTCCTCGTTGTAGGTCGGGCGGAAGTCGACCGCATCCTCGGTGATGCCTTCGAGGAGCGAGACCGCGACGTCGGTCATGCGCGCCTCGGTGTAGCGCATGGCGGCCGCGTTATCGCCGTCGATATTGCCGAAATTGCCCTGCCCGTCGACCAGCGGGTAGCGCACCGAGAACCACTGCGCGAGGCGCACCAGCGCGTCGTAGATCGACTGGTCGCCATGCGGATGGAACTTGCCCATCACCTCGCCGACGATGCGGGCGCATTTGGCGAAGCCCTGGTCGGGATTGAGGCGCAGGAGCCGCATCGCGTGCATGATGCGCCGGTGGACCGGCTTCAGCCCGTCGCGCACGTCGGGCAGCGCGCGGTGCATGATGGTCGACAGCGCATAGGCGAGGTAGCGCTCCTCGAGCGCGCCCTTGAGGTCGACCGGTTCGATCCTGTCGTCGCCGCCCCCCGGCGGCATGAGGTCCTTGCCCATCATGCGGGGGTTAGACGAGGCCGACGCGGCGGGCAAGCCGGCTCCCGCCACAGCTCAGGGAAAGAAATTGCTTTTCCACCACGATCCGGTCCAACATCCGCCGCAACGCCGGCGCCCCTTCCTGCCGCAGGCGGCGGAAGGGTCGCCGGCGCTCCACCAAGGTTTCAGGGAACGATTCAGATGTCGATGTTGAGAGGTATGGCGGCGGCCTTGTCGCTGTCGGGCGCGGTGCTCCTGTGCACGGCGGGCGCGGGATTCGCGCAGAATGTCGAGGGCGCGCTCGAGCGCCTCAAAGCCATGATGGCCGACCAGCAGATGGAGATCGACTGGCAGGATGCCGACATCGACGGCGATTCCGCCACGCTGACCGGGGTGGTCGCGGTCAACAGCGAGGGCGAGCGGACGCCGCTCGGCGACATCGAGCTGGCGGGCATTGCCGAGACCGCCGAAGGCTGGAGGATCGAGCAGCTTTCCATGCCGATCTTCGCCCATGAGGAGGACGGCACCGAGGTCACGATCGAGGGCTTCGAGGTCACCGGCCTGACGATGCCGCGCGAGGGCCGGCAGACCAGCCTGTTCCCCTATGACAGCGCCGCCGTCTCCAGCGTCACGGTCGCCGCCGACGGCACCGAGGTCTTCACTCTGTCCGACTTCTGGGTCGAGGCGAGCGAGGCCGGCGGCGAGGCGACATTCTCCGGCGCCGCCGAGAGCTTCACGGTCGACCTCTCCACGGTCGATGACGCGGACACACGCGCCATGCTGGCACAGCTCGGCTACGAGCAACTGTCCGGCCGGTTCGACATGGGAGGCAGCTGGAGCAAGGCCGACGGCCGCATGGAGCTCGCCCAGTACGACATCACGGTGACCGGCGCCGGCACGCTCGGCCTTTCCCTCGACCTCGGCGGCTTCACCGAGGAGATGGCGGCCGCCATGGCGGCGATGGATCCCAATGACGACGCGGCCGGCATGGCCGTGCTCGGCATGCTGCAGCAGCTCAACCTGCACGGCATGGACATCGCGTTCGCCGATGACGGGCTGACCCGCAAGAGCATCGAGCTGATCGCCGCGCAGCAGAACATGCGGCCCTCCGACATCGTCAACCAGGCCAAAGCCATCCTGCCCTTCATGATGGCGCAGGCCGGGCTCTCGGACCTGTCGGGCATGGTGACGGACGCGGTGTCGACCTTCCTCGATAACCCGCAGACGCTGCGTGTCTCGGCCGCGCCTGCGCAGCCGATCCCGTTCTCGATGCTGATGGCCGGCGCGATGGCCTCGCCGCAGCAGCTCGCCCAGCAGATCGGGCTCGAGGTCGCGGCCAACGAATAGGTGACGGACGTACTCGGACTGCTCGGCTGGGCGACGGCCTTCGGCCTCGCCCAGCTGATCCTGGCTGCTGCCTACTCGAACCTCGAGCGCGGCTGGCGCTGGGGCGCCGGGCCCCGCGACGAGCCGCGCCCGCTGACCGGCGTCGCCGCCCGGCTCGACCGCGCCTTCCGCAACTATCTCGAGACGTTTCCCTTCTTCGCCGCCGCGGTGCTGCTCGTCACGCTGTCGGACGGCGCCGGGACGATGGCGCTCGTCGGTGCCCATCTCTATTTCTGGGCGAGGATCGTCTACCTGCCGCTCTATGCGTTCGGCGTCTTCCTGGCGCGGTCGATCGTCTGGAATTTCGCCTTTCTCGGCATCATCCTGATCCTGCTCGACGCGGCCATGTAGCCGCGCAGACGGCGATGGTTGCGAGCGCGCCGCGGAGGAGATCTTCAGGCTCCAGCGCCCCGCCGCCGCCCGCGTCACCGGCGAGGAGCGGCACGTGGACGAAGCCGCTGACGGGCGGCGAGAAGCCGGGGCAGGCGCCGGCCCGCGACAGCATGAAGACCATGTTGCAGAGATAGCCGCCGGCGTCGTCCGACCATTCGACGGGCAGGCCCGCGGCCTCCAGCGCGGCGGCGATCTCCTCCAGCGGCAGCGTCGAGGCGAGCGTCTCCGGCGCCTCGCAGATGCGCTCGGCCTCCGGCGTCCGGCCGGCGTTGTCGGGTCGCGGCTGGTGGCGGTTCCGAGCGGTGCGCTCCAGCCGGAAGCCCCGGCATTCCTGCGCCAGGCCGAAATGGATGGCGATGTCGGGGCGGAACTCGGAACCGATCGCCGCGAGGCGCGGCCCGACCGTCGCGTAGTCGACATCCAGCACGTCGGCCCGGAAAGCCGCGAGCGCCATATCCCCTTCCAGCCGCTCGCGCAGGCGCGGGACGAGCCATTCGGTCGGGTTCCTGGGCGCGCCGGGGAACGGCCCGAAGCCGGTGACGAGAAGCCGCGGTCGTGAAGGATGTTCGCTCATGGATCGGACGGATGGGCCGGCGCCCACTCTTGCACGCGTCAACGGCAAGGTGAAGCTGCCACAACAGAAGGCCTTGAGCGCGGCCCATCAGGCAAGCAGATCGCGCATGCACGACCTGCTTGCGTGGCCGACCCGGCTCGTCGTTCTCGGGCTTGTCCCGAGAATCCACGGCCATCCCGCCGTCGCTACCTTCGGATCATCGATGCGGAGGAGCGGAAGGGGCGGTGATGACAGATTCTTGGGACAAGCCCGCGAATGATGGAAGAGAGGCCTTGCCGGTTGGCCAGCGTTCACAGCTGTTGCCACAGCATGGGGCGCCGGCAACGCCGCCCGCGCATGGCAGCCTCCCGAATTGGGATGTTGCCACCAGCAACAACCGGAGATAAGGGCACACTGCCCCTCACCCGTCACGGGATCAGCCTTGCACCTCACTGCCAATCTGCGCGGCGCGCTCTTCATGACGATCTCGATGGCGGGCTTCACGCTCAACGATGCGATGGTCAAGCTGGTGCTGGGGTCGATGAATATCGGCCAGGTCATTCTGGTGCGCGGCCTCTTCGCCACGATCCTCATCGCTGCCTTCGCCTGGCACCGGAACGGGCTGCACGCGCCGAAGATGGCGTTCCACCCGATGGTGGGCCTGCGCACGCTGTGCGAGGCAGCCGCCACCGTCGCCTTCATCGCCGCGCTCGCGCAGCTGCCGCTCGCCAACGTCTCGGCCATCCTGCAGGCCCTGCCGCTCGCCGTGACGATGGGGGCGGCGCTCTTCCTCGGCGAGGCGGTCGGCTGGCGCCGCTGGGCGGCGATCGTCGTCGGTTTCCTCGGCGTCCTGGTGATCGTCCGGCCGGGCTTCGAGGGCTTCAACGCCTTCTCGCTGCTCGTGCTGATCTGCGTCTTCTTCGCCGCGGTGCGCGATCTCGCCACGCGCCGCATCCCCGCCCACGTCCCCTCGCTGCTGGTCTCGACCGCGACCGCGGCCACGGTGACGCTGCTCGGCGCGGTGCTGATGGTGCCGCTCGGCGGCTGGACGCCGATGACGTCGGCCGACGCGGGATTGCTCGCGGGCGCGGCCGTCCTTCTCCTTTTTGGCTACCACTTCATCATCATGTCGATGCGCGAGGGCGACATCTCCTTCATCGCGCCCTTCCGCTACACGGCACTTCTCTGGGCGATCGCACTCGGCATCATCGCCTTCGGCGAGCTGCCCGACGCCGCCATGATCGTCGGCTCGCTGGTCATCTGCGGGTCCGGCCTCTACACGCTCTACCGCGAGCGGATCAGGCAGACGCCCCGGTCGAGCATGCTGGAAGTCCGGCCCGAGGTCTCGCCGCGAGAGGAGCCGGCAGTGCCCGTCAGGGTGACGGAGCGCAGCTGATGGACCGCACCACGCCACCCCACATCCTGACGCTCGTGCTCGCCACGTCGGTCGCCACGCTGGCGATGAACGTCTTCCTGCCCTCGCTGCCTGGGATGGCGCGCTACTTCTCGGCCGATTTCCGTGTCGCGCAGCTCGCCGTCTCGCTCTACCTCGCCGCCACGGCGGTCCTGCAGCTCTTCATCGGGCCGGCATCGGACCGTTTCGGGCGACGGCCCGTCATGCTGGTCTGCCTGATGATCTTCCTCGCCGGCTCGATCGGGGCGATCTACGCGCCGACCATCGAGGTCCTGCTCGCCTGCCGCGTCCTGCAGGCCTTCTCGGCGGCCGGCATGGTGCTCGGGCGGGCGATCGTGCGCGACACGGTCGGGCCCGACGAGGCGGCGAGCAAGATCGGCTACGTCACCATGGGCATGGCGCTGACGCCGATGGTCGGGCCGGTGATCGGCGGCTTCCTCGACGAGGCCTATGGCTGGAAGTCGACCTTCATCATGACCTTCCTGCTCGGGCTGCTCGCCTTCGCCATCGTCTATCTCGATCTCGGCGAGACGAACCGCAACCGGACCAGCTCGATGACGGCGCAGGCGCGGGCCTATCCGGAACTGCTGCGCTCGCGCCGTTTCTGGGGCTACTCGCTGACGGCCGCCTTCGCCTCCGGCTCGTTCTTCGCCTTTCTCGGCGGCGGCCCCTTCGTCGCCAGCGAGATCCTCGGCATGCGGCCGTCGGAATACGGCTTCTATTTCGCCCTGCTCTCGGCCGGATACCTGGTCGGCAACTTCCTGGCCGGCCGGTACTCGCGGCAGCTCGGGATCAACGTGATGATGATGGCCGGCTGCACGGCAAGCGTCGTCGGCCTCGGCGTCGGCATCGCGCTCTACTATGGCGGCTTCACCCACCCGCTCTTCCTGTTCGGCCCGATCGCATGGGTCGGCATCGGCAACGGCCTTACCCTGCCCAACGCCAATGCCGGCCTCGTCAGCGTGCGGCCGCACCTGGCGGGCAGCGCCTCGGGCCTCGGCGGGTCGCTGCAGATCGGCGGCGGCGCGCTGCTGGCCAGCATCGCGGGTGCGCTGCTGACTGCCGAGACCGGTGCTGGGCCGCTCCTCTGGGTGATGATCGGCTCGGCCGTCTGCTCGGTTCTGGCGGCGTTCTACGTGATCCATGTGGCGCGCTCGGCCGGGCGCGTCTAGAACCGACGGATGGACAGGAATTCGATCGCCGGAGTGGTGCTGGCGGGAGGTCGCTCCTCGCGCATGGGCTTCGACAAGGCCATGGCCGATCTCGCCGGCAGGCCGCTGGTCGCCCATGCGGTCGCGCGGCTCGCGCCGCAGGTGGCGGCGATGGCGATCAGCAGCAACGAAGGCGGCGAGGCGTTCGCCGCACTCGGGCTTCCCCTGGTTCCCGACCGCGACCCGAACCGGCCGGGGCCGCTCGCCGGCATCCTCGCCGCGATGGAGTGGGCAGCGGCGAGTGGCCACGGTTTCGTCGTGACCGCCCCCGTCGACAGCCCGTTTGCGCCGGCAGACCTCGTCGAGCGGCTGGCGGCGGGGGCGGACGATGGCACCATCGCGATCGCGACCTCGGGCAAGCGTCCGCACCCCGCCTTCGGCCTGTGGCCGGTCGCGCTCGCGCCGAAGCTGGCGCGGCATCTGGCCGAGGCGGAGGACCGCAGCGTGATCCGCTTCGCACGCGCGGCCGGCATGCGGCTGGTCGAGTTCCCCCTGGTCGGGGGCCGCGACCCGTTCTTCAACGTCAACACGCCGGACGACCTCGATGAGGCGCGGCGCCTGCTGGCGGAGGCCGTCACGTGAGCCGCAAAGTGTTCGGCATCGCCGGCTGGAAGAATTCCGGCAAGACGACGCTGGTCGAGCGGCTGGTGCGCGAGCTCTCCGGCCGGGGCTGGCGCATCGCGACGATCAAGCACGCGCACCACGCCTTCGACATTGACCACGAGGGCACGGATTCCTTCCGCCACCGTGCGGCCGGGGCGGCAGAGGTGGCGATCGTCTCGGCACGCCGGTGGGCGCTGATCCACGAGCTCGCCGACCCTGGCGACGAGCCGCCGCTCGGAGAGGTGCTGGCGCGGCTCTCGCCTTGCGACCTCGTCATCGTCGAGGGCTACAAGCGCGAGGGGCACCCGAAGATCGAGGTGCGGCGGCGCGATGCCCGCCAGACCGAGCCGCTGGCGCCCGGCGATCCGTCGATCGTGGCGGTCGCGGCCGACCACGCGGCGGATACCGGCGCCCTGCCCTGCTTCGACCTCGACGCGATCGCCGACATAGCCGATTTCGTGGAGCGGGCGGTGGGGCTGCGCTAGCGCGGGTTGCGGCGCGGACGCGCATGGGCAAAATGGCCGCCGCGGCGTCGGCGGCGCCGGAGACGAACATCGAGAAGGAGACGTGCCGATGGCGAAGGTGGCTTTTCTGGGTCTGGGCGTGATGGGCTACCCGATGGCCGGGCACCTGAAGAACAAGGGCGGCCACGAGGTGACGGTCTACAACCGCACGACCGCCAAGGCCGAGAAATGGGCGGCCGAGCATGGCGGCGGCTACGCGACCTCGCCCGCCGAGGCGGCGGCAGACAAGGACTTCGTCTTCGCCTGCGTCGGCAATGACGACGACTTGCGGTCTGTGACGCTGGGCTCGGACGGCGCGTTCTCCACCATGAGGAAGGGCGCGATCTTCATCGACAACACCACCGCCTCGGCCGAGGTCGCGCGCGAGCTCGACGCGGCGGCGAAGGAGCGCGGCATCGGCTTCATCGACGCGCCGGTGTCGGGCGGCCAGGCGGGCGCCGAGAACGGCGTGCTGACGGTGATGTGCGGCGGCGACCAGGCGACGTTCGACCAGGCGAAGCCAGTCATCGACTCCTTCGCCCGCATGGTCGGGCTCATGGGCCCGGCTGGCTCGGGCCAGCTGACCAAGATGGTCAACCAGATCTGCATCGCGGGACTGCTGCAGGGGCTGTCGGAAGGCATCCATTTCGCCAAGCGCGCCGGGCTCGACGTCGTCTCCGTCATCGACGTCATCTCCAAGGGCGCGGCGGGCTCATGGCAGATGGAAAACCGCCACAAGACGATGAACGACGGCAAGTACGATTTCGGCTTCGCCGTCGACTGGATGCGCAAGGACCTCGGCATCTGCCTCGAGGAAGCCGACAACAACGGCGCGAAGCTGCCGGTCGTGGCTCTCGTCGACCAGTTCTACAAGGAAGTGCAGCAGATGGGCGGCAACCGCTGGGACACGTCCTCGCTGCTCGCCCGGCTGGAGAGATAGATGATCCCGCTGTCGCCGCAGTCCACGGTCGATGAAATCCTCGCCTACCTGCGCAGCCTCGGCTCGCAGGAGAACCGGGAGGGGATGAAGCGCTACGGGATCAAGGTGGACCGGGCGCTGGGCATCTCGCACGGCGTGCAGCGCGACATCGCGAAGAAGATAAAGCGCGACCATGAGCGCGCCTTCGCGCTGTGGGACTCTGGCATCACCGAGGCGCAGTTCATCGCCTCGCAGACCGCCGACCCGAAACGCTTCACCGCGGAGGACGCATGGCGCTGGGCCGGCGAGTTCGATTCCTGGGACATCGTCGACGGCGTCTCGGATCTGTTCGTCGACACCGACCATTGGCGCGAGCTCATCGAGGGATTCGCCGAGGACGATCGGGAGTTCGTCCGCCGCACCGCCTTCGCGATGCTGTGCTGGGCGACCGTGCACCGCAAGAAGGAGCCGGACGCGACCTTCGAGGCCTACCTTCCCCTGGTCGAGAAGCACGCCAAGGACCCGCGCAACTTCGTGAAGAAGGCGGTCAACTGGGCGCTGCGCACCATCGGCAAGCGCTCGACGGCGCTGCATGCTCCGGCGCTGGCGCTCGCCGAGAAGCTCGCCGCCTCGGACGACAAGACGGCGCGCTGGATCGGCAAGGATGCCGTGCGCGAATTGACGGCGGAGAAGACCCTGGCGATGATCGCCAAGCGCGGGGCGACGGCCGCGCGGCGGCGCAAGCCGCAATAGTTCGGAGCAATCTGGCCGGGGGGCCTCATGACGCGCCTGAAGCTGCCCGCCCCGCGCCGGCTGCCCTGGCCGCTCAGGCCGCCCTCTCGCTCTCCTTGTCGAGCACCAGATAGTCGAGCGGCATCTCGGTCGTGTACTTGATCTGCTCCATCGCGAAGGCCGAGGACACGTCGCGGATCTCGATCCTGGCGATCAGGCGCTTGTAGAAGGCGTCGTAGGCGGCGATGTCGGGAACGACGACGCGCAGCAGATAGTCGATGTCGCCGCTCATGCGGTAGAACTCGACCACCTCCGGAAATTCCTGGATCACCTCGGCGAAGCGCTTCAGCCATTCCATGCTGTGGGTGTTGGTGCGGATCGACACGAAGACCGTCACCCGGGCATTCACCTTCACCGGGTCGAGCAGCGCGACCCGCTTGCGGATGACGCCTTCCTCCTCGAGCTTCTGGATGCGCCGCCAGCAGGGCGTGGTCGACAGGCCGACCTTCTTGGCGATGTCGGCGACGGCGAGCGTCGAGTTCTCCTGCAGCAGGCGGAGGATCTTGCGATCGAGACGGTCCATTGGGGCGGTCCGGATTGAAATTTCATTCCTTGTGGCCCAGCTTCGTTGCCGGCGCAAGAAAACCATTCTCACATTCGCGGACGAAGCGGAACCGTTGTTCTACTCGCGTCGGTCCAGAAGCGAACGGACCTCGTGCCGGAGGATGGGAAGCAGCTGGGCCTCGAACCAGGGATGGCGCTTCAGCCATCCGGTGTTGCGCCAGGACGGGTGCGGGAGCGGGATGACGCGCGGGCGCTGCGGGCGCGCGAGGATGGCGCGCCAGGCGGCAACGGTCGCGCCGAGCGAGCGGTGTGCATCCGCGCCGAGGTGCCAGCGCTGGGCGTGGAGCCCGATGGCGAGGACGAGCTCGACCTGCGGCATCGCCGCGACGAGCCGCGTCCGCCAGGCGGCAGCGCATTCGCGGCGGGGCGGGAGGTCGCCGCCCTTCGCGTCCTGCCCTGGAAAGCAGAATCCCATCGCGGCGATGGCGAAGTTGCGGGCGTCGTAGAACGTGTCCCGGTCGACGCCGAGCCAGTCGCGCAGCCGGTCGCCCGAGCGGTCGTCGAAGGATCGGCCCGAGGCATGCACCCGCGTCCCCGGTGCCTGGCCGGCGATCAGGATGCGCGCGCTCCTCGACAGGGTGACGACAGGCCGCGGCTCGTGAGGAAGTGGCGTGCCGGTCGGATGATCGCGGCATATCCGGCAACCGGCGATCTCCGCCCGCAGCGCATCGATCGGATCGTGCAAGGCCCGCTCAGGCTCCTGCGCTCGGGCGCGAGGCCAGCGCTGCATGCCAGCGGCGCACATTGGCAAGTTCCTCCGGCACCTGCATGCGGCCGGGCTTCATGAAGTCGACCGCGATCATCCCGGTGATATCGGCGACCGACATGTCGTCGCCGGCAACGAACGCCCTGCCCTCGAGGTGCCGGTCGAGAAGCGCCAGGAACTCCATCACCTTAGGGCGGTTCGCCTCGCCCCATGCGGGCACCTGCGGAACCTCCCACTCAACCATGGCGGGATGGAGATGGCGGAAGACCTGCGCGACCGGGAAGAGCAGCCGCAGCTCGAGCCGCCGCTGCCACATCTCGACCGTCGCCCGGCCGAGCGCACCGGTGCCGAAAAGCGGCGGAGACGGATGGAGCTCCTCGAAGTAGCGAAAGATGGCGATCGACTCGGTGAGGATCGTCCCGTCCTCAAGTTCCAGAACGGGAAGCTGCTGCAAGGGATTGAGAGCGGTGATCTTCTCGGACCTGTGACCGAGCGCGCCCATGTCGATCTCGACGCGCGGCACGTCGATTCCCTTCTCGGCGAGGAAGACGCGGACGCGGCGAGGATTGGGCGCCCGACCGCCGTCATAGAGCCGGAACGCCATGCCGTGATGCTCCCGATAGACCGAATGTGCTGATGCTGCGGAAGGTCTTCTTAATCATTGCCCCATAGGGTTGCAAATCTACAGCCGCCCGTTTCGAGAAGTCCTCATGGCGCTCCAGGCCTCGAGCATCGCCGACAAGAACATCGTCGACCGCACGAAGCCTCACCGCAACAGCGACGTGGCCCGCGCCGTCCGGCGCACCCGCGACCGTCTCTCGCAGCAGGCAGGCAACCCCGTCTACGACCGCGAGATGCTGAAGCTGCACGCACGCGCGGTGCTGAACTCGGCGCTCGCAATCCCCGTGCTCGTCGCGATCCTCGGCACGGCCGGCCTTCTCGCCGGCATGGGGACGGACATCCTCGTCTGGGCGGTGATCACCGGGCTCTGCTATGCGGCCCTCGCCTTCGTGGCGCGCAAGGTCGACCAGACCGACATCGCCGACATCAAGCCATGGCCGATGCACCGCAGCCTGCTCATCGGCCATGTCGCCAGCGGCCTCGGCTGGGCCTATTTCGCGGCGCTCGAATGCCAGTCCTGCCAGGTCGAGCAGTTCGCGGTGCTGAAGGGCGCGATCCTGCTGCTTGCGATCGCCGCGACCGCCATCATCGCCTCGGCGCTCCGCGGCGCGCTCGTCTCAACCTTCGCGCTGCCGATCGTCGTCTATGCCTATCTCGCGGTGCAGCTGCGCCTGCCGGTCGAGACGATCATGACGGCGCTCCTCCTCGTCTCCCTGCCCTTCTTCAGCTATGTCGCCGGCAACCTCCGCCGCTCCGCCGTCCTCCTCCTCTCCTTCAGGTCGGAGCAGGATGCGCTGATCGCGGAACTGGAAACGGCCAAGGCCATGTCGGACGAGGCGCGCCGCCGCGCCGAGGAGGCCAACCTCGCCAAGTCCCGCTTCCTCGCGACGATGAGCCACGAGCTGCGCACGCCGCTCAACGCGATCCTGGGCTTCTCGGAAGTCATGAAGAACGAGGTGCTCGGCTCGATGAGCAACGACACCTACCGGGACTACGCGCAGGACATCAACGCGTCCGGACAGCACCTCCTCAACCTCATCAACGAGATCCTCGACCTGTCGCGCATCGAGGCGGGCCGCTACCAGCTCCAGGAGGAGCCGGTGCTTCTCGAAGCGGTGGCGGAGGAGTGCTGCCATCTGATGGAACTCAAGGCACGCAACAAGGATCTGACGCTGTCGCTCCAGTTCGAGCCCGGACTGCCGCGCATCTACGCCGACGAGCGCGCTCTGCGGCAGGTCTGCCTCAACCTCCTGTCCAACGCGATCAAGTTCGCGCCGAGCCGGAGCGAGGTGCGGGTGCGCGTCGGTTGGACGGCGGGCGGCGGCCAGTATGTGGCGGTCAAGGACCAGGGGCCCGGCATCCCGGAGGACGAGCTCGAGGTGGTTCTCGCCGCCTTCGGCCAGGGATCGATCGCCATCAAGAGCGCAGAACAGGGTACGGGCCTCGGGCTGCCCATCGTGCAGGGACTGGTGCGGCTCCACGGCGGCGAGTTCCAGCTGCGGTCCAAGCTCCGCGAGGGGACGGAGGCGATCGCCATCTTCCCGGCCACGCGCGTGATGGAGGAGCTGCCGGCCTGGCCGACCGAGCAGAAGGCGGCGGCCGGCGGCCGGCGCTGAAGCGCGCGCTCAGTCGCCGTCGCGGCGGATGATCTCGTGGAAATCCTCGCGGATGCCCGGCCGGTCCTCGTTGACGACGAGGGCGAGCTTCTGCTCGTCGAAGATCGCGAACCACTCGTCCCATTCGACCAGCTCGACGCCGCCGGCATTGATCGGCCGCTCGGGCCGGTCCTGATCCTGATAGACGGCCTGATCGAAGACGAGGCGCAGGAGCGGCTGCGTGCCGGGCTCGGCGGAAACGTCGACGACGGCAGGCGATCCCATGCGGGCCGCCGCCCAGTCGCGGATGGCGTCGTGGTCGGTAAGCGTGATGGTCATGTCGGTCCTCGGTCTGTGATCGTCCGGCAACGCACCGAGCGCGGCACGGTTCCACTTCAGGCGGCCGTGTAGATGCGGTCGAGCAGGCGCGCGGCATCGACGAAATGCGCGGCATCCTCATTGAAGCCGCCGCCCTGCGCAAGTCGTTCCGCCCAGGCGACGATGGCGCGGCCGCCCCACGGCTCCGGGCCTTCGGAGATGAGCGATCTGGACGTGCCAGCAAAACGCTCGGCGCGGAAATCGTAGAACGACCCGCCGATGTTGCGGAAGGACGCACCTCCCTTGGTGCCACGGAAAGTGGCGGATATCACGGCATCCTGCCCCGCATGGAGCCGCCATGAACACGCGACGCGGACGTTGGGCCCGCCTTCCAGGGTGAAGTCGGCAACGGCATGGTCTTCCGCGAGTGAGCGATCGGCGGTCCGCTCTCCGCCTGCGTGGATCGAGGCGCGGACCTCCTCCACCTCGGGGAAGTCGAAACACCATAGAGCGAGGTCGGCCAGATGGATGCCGAGATCCATCAGGCAGCCGCCGCCCGACTGCGCGCAGTCGTAGAACCACGGCTTATCCGGGCCGTAGGCATTGTGGAAGACGAGTTCGGCCGAGAAGACCTTGCCCAGCCCACCGGCGCGGATCAGGTCGCGGATGGCACTCATGCCGCTGGTGTGGCGGTAGGAAAGGTCGAGCCCCAGCAGCCGGTCGGCCTGGCGCGCGGCGTCGACCACGGCCGCGACCTCGTCGCCGCTGCGGCCCAGCGGCTTCTGGCAGAAGACTGCCTTGCCGGCCCTGAGCGCGGCGATTGACTGCCCGGCGTGGAGCGCACTCGGCGTGGCGATGACGATGCCGTCGAGATCCATCTCCAGCAGCTCTGTGAAGTCGCTCGTGCTCGCGAGGTCCGGCGCGAGGGCGCGCGCGGCATCGACCTGGCCCGCATCCGGATCGGCGACGGCGACAGGCACGGCGGCACCCGCCTCGACAAGCGCGCGCATGCGGTCGAGCCCGATCCAGCCGGTGCCGGCGAAACCGAGCCGCGGCAGCGAGCGGACGCCGGCTGCCCTGTTCGGAGACAAGTGCTGGTTCATCGCATCCTCACCACGGCCTTCAGGAAGCCGGGGGGCCTATCGCGGGTGGCGTCGAGCGCAGCCCCCAGTTCCTCGAGCGGATAGCGGTGCGTGATCATGCGCTTGAGCTTCAGCCGGCCGTCGGTCACGGCCTGGACCGCCTCCGCCATGCCGCGCATGTAGACCGAGGCATCGCGCTCATGGGCGTTGACCACGTCGATGCCGCGCCAGTTCCAGAGCTGCATGTCGACCGTGCGCGGCCCATCCTGATGATAGCCGGCGATTACCAGCCGGCCGCGCTCGCCGGTCAGCCTGGCGGCCAGATCGAGCGCCTCCTGCTTGCCGGTCGCCTCGATCACGACGGGATAGAACCGTCCGTCGGTCAGGTTGGATGCCTCCTCGACGGCGCGGCCGGCGTCGAACGGCAGCGCGCGCGCGGCGCCCATCTGCAGGCCGAGCTCGCGCGATTCCGCCCGCCGCGAGATCGCCGTCACCTCGGCCCCGGCGCCGGCGGCAAGCTGCGTCAGGATGGCGCCGAGAAAGCCGATGCCCACGATGGCGACCTGCATGCCGGGGCCGATGGCGCTGCGGCGGAAGATGTTCATCGCGCAAGCGAGCGGCTCGCCGGGAAAATCCACGCCCGCGAATGCCGCCGGCAGCTTCAGCACCGACGAGGCGGGGCCGACGTCGTATTCGGCGTAGCTGTTGTAGAAGAGGGCGGCGACGCGGTCGCCCGGCAGGAGGCCGGAGACCCCCTCCCCCACGGCATCGACCGTGCCCCAGCCTTCGTGGCCGAGATCACCGGGCTTCGTGGGGAAGCTCATCCATTCGGGACCCGACCAGGGGCCGAGATTGGATGCGCAGACGCCGCAGCCTTCCAGGCGAACACGAACCTCGCCCGGGCCCGGCGCCGGGAGCGGCACCCTCGTCACCTCCACGCGTCCAGCGCCGGTCACCACCGCCGCCCGCATGGTCGGTCCCGCATCGCGCGCGGCTGTTGGCTCTCGTTCCCGAAGGGCTATGTTCATGATGTTCCCTGTTGCTGGACCCCGGCTGCCCAACCAGCCGTCCTGCTTCTTGTTCCGGCCGAGGAGCATCTTCTTCCGCCGCATCATCATCTGGAGCATCCGGAACATCCTCCGCCAGCCGCTGTTAGGCCGGCGCCCCAGCGGATCGGAGAACTCGATGCGAATTGCGATGATAGGCGCCGGATATGTGGGTGTGACGACGGCCGCGTGCCTGGCGGAGCTCGGGCACGAACTGGTCTGCTACGAGATCGACACGGAGCGCGTAGCGCGGCTCTCGGCAGGCGAGCTTCCGTTCTTCGAGCCGGGTCTCGCCGAGATGATGCGCGCGCAGATGGGGCGCGGCAGGCTGACCTTCACCGCCTCGCTGGAGAACGCCGCAGCCAATGCCGAGGCCGTCTTCATCGCAGTGGGCACGCCCTCGGCAGCCGACGGCGACATCGACCTGTCCTTCGTCGAGGCCGCTGCCGCGCAACTCGCCCCGCACCTGCCGCACGGCGCTGTGGTCGTCATCAAGTCGACGGTGAGCGCAGGCACGGCGCGGATGATCCGCGAGTTGATCGCGGAGGAGCGGCGCGCGCTCGACGTCAGCGTGGCCTCGAACCCCGAGTTCCTCCGCGAGGGCAGCGCAATCGCCGACTTCATGGAGCCGGACCGTATCGTGATCGGCTGCGACGACCCGCATTCCGAAGCGCTGCTCCGAGAGGTCTACCGGCCGCTGGTGGACCGCGGTGCGCCTCTGCTGGCGACCTCCAGCTGCAATGCAGAGCTCATCAAGCACGCAGCCAACGCGCTGCTCGCAGTCAAGATCGGGTTCGTCAACGACGTCGCCGATCTCTGCGAGGCCGTGGGTGCCGATGCGCTCGCAGTAGCGGAGGGGATCGGCCTCGACCGGCGGATCGGCAAGGCGTTCCTGATGCCGGGGCCCGGCTATGGCGGCTCCTGCTTTCCGAAGGACACCCGCGCCTTCGCCGCGATCGGCCGCCGCAACGGCGCGCCGCAGGCACTGGTCGAGACGCTTGCCGAGCGGAACGAGAGGCGCAAGGCCGCGATCGCCCGCCGGATCGTCTCGCGGGCAGGTCTTACCAGGGGCAGCGTGGTCGCCGTGCTGGGGCTCGCGTTCAAGGCCAATACCGACGATGTGCGCGAGTCCGCTGCGCTGACCATCATCGAGACGCTGCAGCGGCAGGGCGTCCGCGTGCGCGCCCACGACCCGCAGGCACGCCACACAGCAGCCAGGCACCTGCGCGACGTCACCTTCTGCGCCTGCCCATACGAGGCGCTGAAAGGCGCCGACGCGGTCGCGGTGCTGACCGAGTGGCCGGAATATCGCGAGCTCGACGCCGCCCGGATGGCGGAGGCGATGGCCGGCGACCGGGTGTTCGACTTCCGCAACATCCTCGATCCCGTGCCCATGGCCGCCGCGGGCCTCGTGCTTCAGCGCGTCGGCAATGGTACGGACGAGCGGGTGCGGGCGCCGCAACGTCAACATGTCCCGGGCGCCGGCGTGCTCGACCGCCGCGTCGCCGCTCCTCGCGACCTCTGAGCCGGAGTCTCCATGAACATCCACGCGCCCACCCGCCCGCGCACGTCCCTCGTCACCGGCGGCGCCGGCTTCCTCGGCGCCAACCTGTGCAGCCGGCTGCTCGACGAGGGAAACCGGGTCATCTGCGTCGACAGCTTCCTGACCGGACTGCCCGACAACATCCGCCCCTTCATCGGCCGGCGCGGCTTCCATCTGGTCGAGCACGACATCCACGAGCCGCTCGACATCGACGAGCCGGTGCACGAGATCTTCAACCTCGCCTGCGCCGCCTCGCCCCCCCGCTACCAGGCCGATCCGGTGCACACGATGATGACCAGCGTCGTGGGAACCAAGAACATGCTCGACATCGCAGAGCGCCACGGGGCGGCGTTCCTGCAGGCCTCGACCAGCGAGATCTACGGCGATCCGGAGGTGCATCCGCAGCCCGAGGACTATCGCGGCGCGGTGAATTGCACAGGCCCGCGGGCCTGCTACGACGAAGGCAAGCGCGCCGCCGAGGCGCTGTGCTTCGACTATCTGCGGCTCGGCCGGGCCGACGCCCGTGTCGCGCGCATCTTCAACACCTACGGCCCGCGGATGCGGCCGGACGACGGCCGCATCGTCTCCAACCTGATCTGCCAGGCGCTGCGCGGCGAGCCGCTGACCGTCTATGGCAGCGGCGAGCAGACGCGCTCCTTCTGCTTCGTCGACGACCTGCTCGAAGGGCTGGTGCGGCTGGCGCGCGTCGACCCGAACCCGCGCGAGCCGGTCAATATCGGCAATCCCGGCGAGTTCACCATCAACGAGCTGGCGGAACTGGTGCTGAAGAAGACGGGCTCGCGCTCGCGGATCGTGCACATGGACCTGCCGGAAGACGATCCGCGCCAGCGGCGCCCGAACATCTCGCGGGCGCGCGAGCTGCTGGGCTGGCGGCCGGAGATTTCGCTGGAGGCGGGCCTGGAGCCGACGATCGAGTGGTTCGACGAGGTCCTGGCGCGCCGTGACGAGCCGGCGCTTCAGTCGGGCTGAGACGGCCGCAGGAGCTTGTCGTCGGTGAAGCCGGAGAGCACCTCCCGCTCGCCATCGGCCGGGTGGTAGCCGCTGACGTCCTCTATGACGGTGTAGAGCTTGTCGTCGCGGAACGCGCTGGCGAAGGCGGTGGAGACGCCGTCGCCGGGCTTGGCATCGGTGCCGAGATAGTCCCCCTCGGCCTGGCTCGCGATGATCCGCGCATCGGCGGGCGAATCCGCCCTGACGACCACGATGCCGTGGGAAGGCGCGCGATCCCAGTTGAGGTCATTGGCCTCGGCGATCGGCTCCAGTCGATAGATCATGCGTTGCATCATCGGCATCCTCTGCGGGGGCAAACCGCCGTTGCGGCCGCTTGTTCCGATCGGTCAGGAACAAGATCAGGCTTGGTGCGTTGGGATTGCACACGGACCGCTGCCGCTCCCATGCCGACCACACCAACCATATCCCCTACCCTGTCCGAGGTGCTGAACCACAGGGTGCCGGATCCGCGGCAGGCGGCGTCCGGCAAGGTCGCGGGCTTCCGCGCACCCGTCGCGGACGCCAGGCGCATGCGCATCCTGCAGCGTACCGAGCGCGAACTGGCGGCGCTCCTCGCCAAGGCGACCAAGGCCGGTCGCGAAGGCCAGCGCAAGGGCGGCTGACGCCCCGCGCGGGCTCCCGAACATTCTCCATGCTCGAAGGTTGTGACGCGGACATCCTCCAACCGCGAGACCAAGAACATGCGAGCACTCTGCTACCACGGCAAGCAGGACATACGTTGCGATACCGTGCCCGATCCCGAGATCGAGGATCCGCGCGACGCGATCATCCGCGTCACCAGCTGCGCGATCTGTGGGTCGGACCTCCATCTCTATGACGGCTTCGTGCCGGGCATGCAGAACGGCGACATCATGGGCCACGAGTTCATGGGCGAGGTCGTCGAGGTCGGCAGCGGCAACAGGAAGCTCAAGGTGGGCGACCGGGTCGTGGTCCCGTTCACCATCGTCTGCGGCGAGTGCGACCAGTGCCGGCGCAAGAATTTTTCCGTGTGCGAGCGCACCAACCGCAAGCGCGAGCTGGCGGAGACGGCTTTCGGCCACACCACCGCAGGGCTGTTCGGCTACACCCATCTCACCGGCGGCTATCCGGGTGGCCAGGCGGAATATGTGCGCGTGCCCTTCGCCGATGTCGGACCGGTAAAGGTCCCGGACGGGATGACCGACGAGCAGGTGCTCTTCCTGGGCGACATCCTGCCGACCGGATGGCAGGCGGCGGCGGCCTGCGAGATCGAGCCGACCGACACGGTGGCGGTCTGGGGCGCGGGTCCCGTCGGCCAGTTCTGCGTCAGGAGCGCCATCATCATGGGCGCGCGCCAGGTCGTGATCATCGACAACGTTCCGGAGCGCCTCGCCATGGCGCAGGCCGCGGGCGCGATCCCGATCAATTTCGACGAGGAAAGCGTGCTGGAGCGGCTGAGCGACCTCACCGCCGGCAAGGGTCCGGAGAAGTGCATCGACGCGGTCGGCCTGGAAGCGCATGCGACGCGGTCACTCGATTCGATCTACGACCGCATCAAGCAGGCGACCATGATGGAGACCGACCGGCCGCATGTGCTGCGCGAGATGCTCTATGTCTGCCGCCCGGCCGGCATCGTCTCGATCCCGGGCGTCTATGGCGGGCTGGCGGACAAGATCCCGGTCGGGGCGATGATGAACAAGAGCCTCACCATCAGGACCGGCCAGACGCACGTGAACCGCTGGACCGACGACCTGCTGCGACGCATCCAGGAGGGCGAGATCGACCCCACCTTCGTCATCACGCACACCGCTTCGCTCGAGGACGGCCCGGCGCTCTACAAGACGTTCCGCGACAAGCAGGACGGCTGCATCAAGGTCGTGCTCAAGCCCTGACCGGGCTGAGCGACGGGTACGGAAAAGCCCCGCGGCGATGCCGCGGGGCTTCTTGTTTGCCGGTCCAACCGATGGAGATGGCTAGATGCTACCGGGGCGCGGCGGCGTGCCGCTCCCGGTTCCCTCCTGCCCGGACCCGCTGCCATTGCGCGTGGCCGAACTCCCGCTTCCGGACGAGGTGCCCGAGCCCGATGAGCTCTTGGTGCCGGTGCTGCCGGTGCCCGTGGTGGAGCCGAAGGTCCCCGAAGAACCCGTCGAACCACCCGAGCCGCCGGACGAGCCCGACAACGTGGAAGAGCCGGATTGCGAACTGCCCGCCGTCTTCTCGTCGGCGCTCTTCGCCTCGTCGGCCTTTTCCTCGAGCGGCTCGCGTGCCGCCGACGCGGCCGCACTTGCGACCTTGGTCAGCTTGTCGGCGATGGGCTTGTCGCCCTCCGGCATCAGGCCCTGGCGGTCGGCCTCATCCTTGGCGGCGGAATAGGCCTTGCCTGCCGCTTCCTGCACCGCCTCGACGCCTTCGTGGAGCAGGTGCTCGGCGCCTTCCTTGAGGGAGTCCCGGGCCGGGCCGAGATAGCGGTCCTCGGTGCGCGAGACGGGAGTCATGGCGCCGATCGCCGCACCGACGGCGACGCCGATCGCGCCGATGATCAGCGGCTCACGCTCCAGGAGGTCCGAGAACGTCTTCTGGGCATAGTTCGCCACCGAGTCGAACTCGTGCCGCGCATAGGAGGCCGCATCAGCGGCATAGTCCGAGGCACCGTGGGCGGCGTCCGAGAAGGCCGAGCCGACGCGGCCGGCAGCGTCCGATACCGACGATCCCGCATGGCTGGCCGCACCCGAGACGCTGGATGCTGCGCCGCTCGCCATACCTGCCACCTTGGAGCCGGCATCACCCATCGCCGATTTCGCGCTGGACGCTCCGTGGCTCATCGCGTCCGAAGCCTTGCCGGCGGCCGACGATATGCCGGAGCCAACCCCTGATCCATGTCCGCCCTTGTGGGACGACGAGGACGGGCTGCTTCCCGGATAGCTGCTGGGCGCACCTGTGCCGCCGAGCGTGCCGGACGTGGGCGATGAAGCCGCCGTCCCGACGCCGCCGGCGCGGTGGGTCGACCCCGTTGCGTGGCCGTTGCCGGAATGGAGGCCATGGTCGCGGCCGAGCCCGCTGCGATAGTTCGCCGGGTCGACCGAAGACGCATGGCGGCTCGACCGGTGGCTGCCCATCGAGGGCATGCCGCGGCCCGACATGAGCCACGCCAGGCCGGTGCCGATGAGGGCCAGCGCCAGCGGGTTGTCGCGCACCTGGTTCTTGAGGTTGTTGAGGCCGAGCGAGGTGTCGGAATCCTTCATGTAGTTCACGACCTCGTCCATCAGCTGGCCCGGCGTCAGCCGGCCGCGGATGTTCTCGGCGGTCTCGGCCATCTCGGCGCGGACCTGTTCTGCCTGTCTTTCGAGTTCTTCGGGTGACCGGCTCATCGCGTCTGCTCCTTCGCCAGCTGAATGTCCTTGTTGACCTGGTGGGCCGTGCGCTCCGGCGTCAGCGTCGAGGGCGAAACGTTGTCGCTCCCCCGCTTGACCAGGATGGCGCCGATGACGGCAAGCACGACGCCGACGAGCAGCGAGGCCCAGCCGACTCCGAGACCGAGCGCGGCGAGCGCCACGACAAGGGCTTGCAGGAGCACGAGAAGCGCGGCGAGGAGCAGGATCGCTCCGGCAATGATCTCCATCGCGCCGGCCTGCATCTTGCTCAGGCTTTCCTTGACCTCGGCGCGCAGGAGGCGTGCCTCGGTGCGGACGAGCGTCGACATCTGGTTGACTAGATCGCCGATCAAAGTTCCGATCGAGCGCGGATCATGTTGTTCAGTGCTTGCCATGGGAGGCCTCCGTGGTGGTGTGGCGCGCCGTCGAGGAGGTGCCCGCCGATTGGCCGGTGGTGCCGCCGGATGCGGAAGAGGTCGAGGGCCGCGACGAGGCGGCGTAGGGCGAGCCCGTCGAGGACGAGCGCGAGGTCTCGCCGGACCCCTTGCCGGTACCGGAGTGGCTGTGGGTCGCGGAGCTGCCGGCGAAGCGGCCGATCGCGATGCCCGCCAGGATGCTGCCGGCGATGAAGGCGCCGGGATAGCTGCGGCCGAAGCTCCTTATGTCGTCGATCATCTGCCCGGTGCTGCGGTTCTGAAGGCTGCGCGAAAGCCCTTCGAGCCCGCTCGCCGCCTGGCCGATCAGATCGGACGCGATGCCGGGCTGCTTCTTCGACAGGTCCTCCGCGGCCTTGCGGATGGCGTCGGCGAAATCGTGCAGGCCGGTGGCGGCCTCGTCCTTCAGCTGCTCGCTGCGCTGGCGCGCTTCGTCGAGCGCCTGGCTGCCCAGCGAGGACGCGCCCTCCTTGACCGCCTTCAGGCCGTCGCGCGCCGCGTCGTGCATCGCTTCCGCCTCGTGCTCCACACGCTTTATCGCCTTTTCGGCGTCCGTCTGCCCCGCAGGGCCGGCATTTGTTCTTGTCGGATCGTTGATCGCCATCTTGGTGCTCCCTAGCCCAGTCCGAGGAACGAAAGGATGGCGAGGACCACCACGATCAGCCCGATGATGTAGATGATGGAATGCATGGCCCAGCTCCTTTCGAGTTGGTGAAAACGTCAGTTCAGCAAGCCTAATCCCAAGGACCATCAGCTTGTTCCGCTGGTCCGGAACATCTCCGTTTCATTGCGGTTCCGACGGGGAACATCGCGCCCTCGGCGATGTTCGGGAGGTTCAACATCTTCTGCGGAACCCCTCCCCGCACAGCCATCAGGAGACGTCGTGAGCCAAACCGTTCTCATCACCGGCGGCTGCGGCTTCATCGGCCGATACGTCACCGCCGAACTGCTCGAGCACGATTACCGGGTCCGGATCGTCGACAGCCTCGTCGACCAGGTCCATTCGGGCGCCGACCCGCAGCCGGACAAGCGCGCCGAAACGATCTTCGCCGATCTGCGCGACGCAGCGACCGTCCGGCGCGCGCTGGAGGGAGTTGATCATGTGATCCATCTCGCCGCGGAGGTCGGCGTCGGCCAGTCCATGTACGAGATCGCCCGCTATGTCGGCGGCAACGACCTGGCGACCGCGGTCCTCCTCGAGGAGATCGCCAACACGAAGGTGCGCCGCATCGTCGTCGCCTCGTCGATGAGCGTCTACGGCGAAGGGCTCTACGAGGACGAGGGCGGCCAGCGGTACGAAAACGTGCGCCGGCGGCCGGACCGTATCGGGCCTGGGAAATGGGAGCCGACCGGACCCGACGGACAGGCGCTGCATCCCGTCGCGACGGACGAGGGCAAGCCGGTCGACCTCGCTTCCATCTATGCGCTCACCAAATACGTGCAGGAACAGGCGGTGCTGATCTTCGCCGAGGCCTATCGCCGCGAGGCGGTGGCGCTCAGGCTGTTCAACGTGTTCGGGCCCGGCCAGGCGCTGTCCAATCCGTACACGGGCGTGCTCGCCAATTTCGCCTCGCGGCTCGCCAATGGCGAGCGGCCGACGATCTTCGAGGACGGGCGCCAGCGCCGCGACTTCGTCCACGTCCGCGACGTCGCCCGCGCCTTCCGCCTGGCGCTGGAGCAGCGATCGGCTGTCGGTCACGTCATCAATATCGGCTCGGGCCGCTCCTACTCGGTGACGGAGGTGGCCGAACTGCTCGCCGACGCCATGGGCCTCCCTCAGGTCGAGCCCGAAATCCTCGAGAAGGCCCGCGCGGGCGATATCCGCAACTGCTTCGCGGATATCGCCAAGGCGCGGGAACTGCTCGGCTTCGAGCCTCAGCACCGGCTGGAGGATTCGGTCGGGGAACTGGCCGAATGGGTGGCCGGATCGGCAAGCGTTGACCGCGGCTCCGAGATGCGCAAGCAGCTCGAGGAGCGGGGCCTCGTATCATGAGCGGCCGCGCGGACGGCAGCCTGCCACAGCAGCAGTTCGGCTTCGTAGAGTGGTTCAGGCCGGGCGAATACGAGCGTACCGAGGAGATCCTGCCGGAGATCGTCGCCTCGGGGGCGAGCTACCTGCGCACACATCTGTCCTGGGCGGAATACCTAGCGCCGGGCGGACCCGAATGGTTCGACTGGCTGATCCCGAAGTTGGCGCGCGACCTCGACGTGCTGCCCTGCATTCACTACACGCCGCCGTCGATCTCCCGCAACGGCCGCGCCACCGGCGCCCCGCGCCGCCTGCGCGACTATGCCGACTTCATCGACCTCGTCATGTCGCGCTACGGCCAGCATTTTCGCGATATCGAGCTATGGAACGAGCCCAACAACCTGCTCGACTGGGACTGGCGCGAGGATGCGGACTTCGCGCTCTTCTGCGAGATGGTCGGCGACGCCGCCAACTGGATACGAGAATGCGGCAGGCGCCCCGTGCTCGGTGGCCCCTGCCCCTTCGACCCCTACTGGCTCAACCTCATGGGCGAGCGCGGCATCCTCGCGATGTGCGGCGCGGTCGGTTTTCACGGCTTTCCCGGCACCTGGGACAGCGAGAAGGGCAGCTGGGGCGGCTGGGACCTCCATCTCGGCGAGATGCGCAGCGTCCTCGACCGCTACAACCCGCAATCCGAGATCTGGATCACCGAGACCGGCTACTCGACCTGGCGCAACGACGAGTACGAGCAGGTGCGCCGCTTCATCAGCGCGCTCGAGGTGCCGGCCGACAGGATGTACTGGTACTCGTGGCGCGACGTGCCGCACGACGTGGCGGTGCAGGAGGGCTTCTGGTTCGACATGCGCCACTACCACCTCGGCGTCGTCAGCGCCGGGGGCCGGCGCAAGCTGCTCGCCAACCTGCTGCTCGACGGCGGCCTGAGCCGGGTGCGCGCTTTCGGTGAGCTGGCGGCACCTTCGCTGGCACGCGGCGTCAGGCCGGTCGTCGTGACCGGCGGCAGCGGCTTCATCGGCTCGAACCTTGCCGACAGCCTGCTTTCCGATGGCGAAGACGTCATCGTGCTCGATAATCTCTCGCGCCCGGGCGTCGACCAGAACCTCGAATGGCTGCGCGCCGGCCATGGCGGCAAGGTCCACGCGGTACTGGCCGATATCCGCGATCTGCCGTCGATCGAGGGCGCGTTCGCCGACGCCAAGGCGGTCTTCCACCTCGCGGCCCAGACCGCCGTGACGACCAGCCTCGACAACCCGCTCGACGATCTCGACGTCAATATCCGCGGCACCCTCAACGTGCTCGAGGCGACGCGGCGCACCGGCCGCAAGGTGCCGGTCGTGCTGGCCAGCACCAACAAGGTCTACGGCGCCCTCGAGGATATCGAGATGATCGAGCTCGAGGACCGCTACATCCCTGCCAACAAGAGCATCAGGCTGCACGGGATCGGCGAAAACCGGCCGCTCGACTTCTGCACGCCTTATGGCTGCTCGAAGGGAGCGGCGGACCAGTATGTCCTCGACTACGCGAAGTCCTACGATCTGCCGACGGCGGTTCTGCGGATGAGCTGCGTCTACGGCCCGCGGCAGTTCGGCACCGAGGACCAGGGCTGGGTGGCGCACTTCCTGATCTCGGCGCTGGAGGGGCGGCCGATCACTGTCTATGGCGACGGCAAGCAGGTGCGCGACGTGCTCCACGTCAGCGACGCGGTTGCAGCCTACCGCGTGATTCACGACCGGATCGCTGATGTGAAGGGCGAAGCCTTCAACCTCGGCGGCGGTCCCGCCAATGCCGTCAGCCTCAGGCTGGTGCTGGCGCGGATCGAGGCGTTGCTGGAGGGGCCCGTCCCCACGGAATACGGGCCGTGGCGGGCCGGCGACCAGCACTACTTCGTGGCGGACACCCGCAAGCTCGCCGAACGGCTCGGCTGGCGGGCGCGGATCGGCTGGAACGACGGCCTTCGGGACCTGGCGCACTGGCTGAGCGAGAACCGCGGCATCCCGATCGGCCGGCGCCTGCGCATCGAGGCCGGCGAATGACGCGCATCCTGATGAGCCTCGACGCGGTCGGCGGCGTGTGGCGCTACGCGATGGAGCTTGCCGCCGCGCTGCGGCCGTTCGGCTGCGAGGTCGTGTTCGCCGGCCTCGGCCCGCGGCCGGGCGCGGCGCAGGAGGACGAGGCTCGGCGGATCGGGACGCTCCATTGGCTCGACCTGCCGCTCGACTGGATGGTGGATGGCGAGGACGAGCTGGCGGAGGTGCCGCAGGCACTGGCCGAACTCGCGGCAGCGGAGGGCGCCGACCTCCTGCACCTCAACCTCCCGTCCCAGGCAGCAGGAATCCGGACCGACCTGCCGGTCGTCACCGTGTCGCACTCGTGCCTGGCCACGTGGTGGGAGTGCATGCGGGGCGGGCCGCTGCCAGCCGACTGGCTCTGGCAGAAGGAACTCAACGCGCGAGGGTTCGCCCGGGCCGACGCGGTCGTCGCGCCGAGCCGCAGCCACGCGAACGCGCTGCGGCGCTGCTTCGGGCGCGTCGGCGCCGTCGAGGTCGTCCACAACGGCATGGCCGGAACCATCGCAGAGCGCGCGAAGGAACCCTTCGTCTTCGCCGCCGGGCGCTGGTGGGACGAGGGCAAGAACGGCGCCGTCCTCGACGAGGCGGCAGGCAGATGCACCTGGCCTGTGGTGATGGCCGGCGCGACCCTCTCGCCGATCGGGCAGCAGATGTCGCTCCGCCACGCCAGGCCGGCCGGCGCGCTCGACCACGACGCGATACTCGAAAACATGGCGCGGGCGGCGATCGTCGTCTCGCCGTCGCTCTACGAGCCGTTCGGTCTGGCCGCGCTGGAGGGCGCACGGGCCGGCGCGGCGCTCGTCCTCGCCGACATCCCGACCTATCGCGAGCTCTGGGAAGGTGCTGCCGTCTTCTTCAAGGGCGACGACGCGGCGGCCCTCGCCGCCAAGATCGACGAACTCGCCGCCGATCCGCAGCGCCGGGCCGAACTCGGCAGCGGCGCTCTGGAGCGTTCGCGACGCTACCGGCCGGAGCTCCAGGGCGCAGCGATGTCGGAGATTTACGCACGCCTGGCGCGGCCGGCGATCGCCGCGGCCTGATGGAGGTTCGATGAAGTTCGTGTTCTACACCCACTCGCTGGTCTCCGACTGGAACCACGGCAACGCGCATTTCCTGCGCGGCGTCATGCGCGAGCTGCAGGCGCTTGGCCACGAATGCGTCGCGCTCGAACCCGATGGCGGATGGAGCCGCGCGAACCTGCGCGCGGATGGCGGGGTGGCGGCGGAAGAGCGGTTTGCCGGGGATTTCCCGATGCTCCGCTCGGTTTCCTATGGCGACGATTTTGACCACGAGGCGGCTCTCGACGGCGCCGACGTGGTGATCGTGCACGAGTGGACGGAGCCCGCGCTTGTCGCCCGCATCGGCCGCATCCGCCGCGCGGGAGACTTCACCCTCGTCTTCCACGACACCCACCACCGTGCTGTTTCGGCCGGCGCCGAGATCGCCGGTCTCGACCTCGGCGACTACGATCTGGTGCTCGCCTTCGGCGAGGCGCTGCGCCAGCGCTATCTCGCAGCGGGATGGGGAAGGCAGGTCGCGACCTGGCACGAGGCGGCGGATACGGCACTGTTCCGCCCGTTGCCCGAAGAGGAGAAGGAGGCCGACCTGATCTGGATCGGCAACTGGGGCGACGGCGAGCGCTCGGATGAGCTGCGTTCCTTCCTCATCGCGCCCGTGAAGCGGCTGGGACTGCGCGCCCGCGTCAACGGCGTGCGCTATCCGAGCGAGGCTTTGGACGAATTGGACCGGGCGGGCATCGCCTATGGCGGCTGGATTGCCAACGCGGAGGTGCCGCGCGCCTTCGCCCGTCATCGATGCACGGTGCACGTGCCGCGACGCCCCTATGTGGAGACGCTGCCGGGTATCCCGACGATTCGCATGTTCGAGGCCCTCGCCTGCGGCATCCCGCTGGTCTCCGCGCCATGGGACGATGCCGAAGGCCTGTTCAGGCCGGGACAGGACTTCCTCTTCGCGCGCGATGGCCGCGAGATGGAGGAGCACCTGCGGGCGATCCTCGCCGACGACACCTTCGCTGCCGAACTCGCTGCATCCGGGCTCGAGACGATCAAGGCGCGGCACAGTTGCGCCCACCGCGTGCGCGAGCTTCTCGCGCATCTTGCCGAAAACGGCACCGCCCGCGCCCGGCATGGCGCCACTGAAAGGGAGATCGCGGCATGAAGATCGCATTCTACGGCTCCAGCCTCCTCTCCTCCTACTGGAATGGCGCGGCGACCTACTATCGCGGGCTGCTCCGCGCGCTCTCCGCACGCGGCCACGCCATCACCTTCTACGAGCCCGACGCCTTCGACCGGCAGAAGCACCGCGACATCGACCCGCCGGACTGGTGCCGGAGCGTCATATGGCCGGCCGAGCCAAGCGCGCTCCGCGCCGTCGCCGCCGAGGCGGCGCAGGCCGACGTCGTCGTGGTGGCGAGCGGGATCGGGTACGAGGACCAGGCGCTGCGCGACGCGGCCTTCGGCGCGGCGCGGCCGGGAGCGCTGCGCATCTTCTGGGACGTCGATGCGCCGGCGACGCTGGCGGAACTCGCCGACGCTCCCGACCATCCGCTGCGCGAGACGCTGGCAGAGATCGACCTCGTGCTGACCTATGGCGGCGGCGACCCGGTCGTCTACGGCTACCGGGCGGTCGGGGCGGCGCACTGCATCCCCGTCTACAACGCCCTCGACCCCGAGACCCACCACCCTGTCGAGCCGGATGGGCGCTTCGCCGCCGACCTCTCCTTCCTCGGCAACCGGCTGCCGGACCGCGAGGCGCGGGTCGAGAGCTTCTTCCTCGAAGCGGCGCGGCTTTCGCCCGGGCGCCGCTTCCTGCTCGGCGGCTCGGGCTGGAGCGACAAGCCGATGCCGCAGAACGTCGCCTATGTCGGCCACGTCTCGACCAACGACCACAACGCCTTCAACGTCACGCCGCTGGCCGTCCTCAACATCAGCCGCGACAGCATGGCAGCGAACGGCTTCTCGCCGGCGACGCGCGTCTTCGAGGCGGCCGGCGCCGGCGCCTGCCTCATCACCGACCGCTGGGTCGGGCTCGACATGTTCCTGAAGGAGGGCGAGGAGGTGTTCGCCGCCGCCGACGGGCGCGAGGTCGCGGACATACTGGCCGGCCTGACGCCGGAGCGCGCGAGGATCGTCGGTTCCAACGGCCGCCGGCGCATCCTGAAGGACCACACCTACGACCGCCGGGCCGAGCAGGTCGACCGGCTGCTGCGGCAGTTCGCCGACGACGGACGGCTGGAGGCCGCGGAATGAGGATCGTCATCGTCGGACTGGCGCTGTCGTCCGCCTGGGGCAACGGCCACGCGACGACCTATCGGGCGCTGATCCGGGGTCTCGACGCGCTTGGCCACGAGGTGGCGTTCCTCGAGCGCGACGTGCCCTGGTACGCCGAGAACCGCGACCTTCCCTCGCCCGATTTCTGCGAGTTCAGGCTCTATTCCAGCCTCGACGAGCTCGAGCAGACGCTCGGCGCGGAGAGCGAAGCCGACGCCTTCATTGTCGGCTCCTACGTGCCCGAGGGCGAGAAGGTCATCGACATGATGGCTCAGATGAAGCTTCGCCCGCTCTGCTTCTACGACATCGACACCCCGGTCACGATGGCGAAGCTCCGCCGCGGCGAGGCGGAGTTCCTTGCCCGCCGCCAGGTGCCGCTGTTCGACGTGTACTTCTCCTTTTCGGGCGGAGAGGTGCTGAGCAGGCTCGAGGAGGAGTTCGGCGCGGCGCGCGCGGCGGCGCTCTACTGCTCCGTCGATGAGACCTGCTATCGCCCGACGGGCGAGGCGCTGCGCTGGGACCTCGGCTATCTCGGCACCTACAGTCCCGACCGGCAGCCGACGCTCGAGCGGCTGCTGATCGAGCCGGCGCGGCGGCTGCCCGAATGCCGCTTCGTCGTCGCGGGGCCGCAATATCCGAAGGGGATCGACTGGCCAGCCAATGTGGAGCGGATCGAGCACCTGCCGCCGGAGGCGCATGCGTCGTTCTACAGCCGCCAGCGCTTCACGCTCAACGTGACGCGGGCCGACATGATCGCGGCCGGCTGGTCGCCCAGCGTGCGCCTGTTCGAGGCGGCCGCCTGCGCGACGCCCGTGATCAGCGACCGGTGGCGCGGTCTCTCCGACATGTTTCCGGACGGCGGCGCGATCGTGATCGCCGACACGACGGACGACGTCGTCCGGGCGCTGGCCAGGCCGGAGCAGGAGACGGCGTCGATCGGCAAGACCGCACAAGGGATCGTGCTCTCCGCGCATACGGGCCGGGCGCGCGCGGCGGAGCTTCTCGAAGCGATCGAGAGCCTGCGCGCGGGCGGACCGCACGGCGTCCGCTCTTCCGGCCTCACCACCCGGAACATCCCTGGCATCTAGGCCCCGCCTGCACGCCTGTGGTCCTACTCTTGGTGCAACTGGCGCGAAATCCTTCCTTGCATGTCCCGGACGGGCTTCCTAGACCTTGGGCGTGGAGCGGCCACGGCCGCGAGACGGCAGAGGTGAAGCATGAATGGTTCGGTCATCGACGTCATCGGCAACACGCCGCTGATCCGCCTGCGGCGGGTTTCGGAAGAGACCGGCTGCGACATCTACGGCAAGGCGGAATTCCTCAATCCCGGGCAATCGGTGAAGGACCGCGCGGGGCTCTTCATCATCCGCGACGCGGAGCGGAAAGGCCTGCTGAAGAAGGGCGGCGTGATCGTCGAGGGTACGGCCGGCAATACCGGAATCGGGCTCACCGTCGTCGCGAAGGCGCTCGGCTATCGCACCGTGATCGTCATCCCCGACACGCAGAGCCAGGAGAAGAAGGACACGCTGCGGCTTGCCGGCGCCGAGCTGCTCGAAGTGCCGGCGGTGCCCTACAAGAACCCCAACAATTACATAAAGGTGTCCGGCCGACTGGCCGAGCAACTGGCCAAGACCGAGCCGAACGGGGTGATCTGGGCCAACCAGTTCGACAACATCGCCAACCGCGACGGCCACGTCGAAACCACCGCGCCCGAGATCTGGGAGCAGACCGGCGGCCGGATCGACGGTTTCGTCTCGGCGGTCGGGACCGGCGGGACGCTCGCCGGCGTCGCGGCCGGATTGCGGGCGCGCAGCAAGGACATCAAGATCGCGCTGGCCGACCCTTTGGGGGCCGCGCTCCACAGCTTCTACACCGAGGGCGAGCTGAAGTCACACGGCTCCTCGATCACCGAAGGCATCGGCCAGGGCCGCATCACCGCTAATCTCGACGGCTTCCGGCCCGACTTCTCCTTCCAGATCCCGGACGAGGAGGCCCTGCCCTACATCTTCTCACTGGTGCAGGAGGAAGGCATGTGCCTTGGCGGCTCGACCGGCATCAACATCGCAGGCGCGGTGCGGCTGGCGCGCGAGCTCGGGCCCGGGCACACGATCGTGACCATCCTCTGCGACTACGGCAACCGCTACCAGTCGAAGCTCTTCAATCCGGAGTTCCTGCGCACGAAGAACCTGCCGGTCCCCGACTGGATGGAGCGGCGGTCGCAGATAGACCTCCCCTTCGAGCACGTCGCAGCATGATCGCCACCGAGGCCGTGTTCCGCGAGGACGCCTATCGCGCGGCGACCGAGGCGACGGTGGTCGCCATCAACGAGCGGGGCGGCATATTGCTCGACCGCACCGTTTTCTACGCGACTTCGGGCGGACAGCCGGGCGACACCGGCCTGATGCGCCGAAGTGATGGCTCGATCATCGCCATCGCCGCCACGATCAACGGCCAGTCGAAGGACGAGATCATCCACGTCCCGGAGAACGGCGCCGCGCTGCCCGAAATCGGCGAGACGCTCGGCATCGAGATCGACTGGAACCGGCGGTTCCGGCTGATGCGGATGCACACGGCCTGCCACCTCCTGACGGCGGTCTGCCCCTATCCGATCACCGGCGCCTCCGTGGGCGAGGACGAGTCGCGCATCGATTTCGACATCCCCGACGCCGGCGTGACCAAGGAGGACGTGACGGCGAAGATCATGGAACTGGTGCGCGCCGACCACCCGGTCTTCATCCGATGGATCACCGACGAGGAACTCGCGGCCAATCCCTCGCTGGTGAAATCCAAGAACGTGCGCCCGCCGATCGGTTCCGGGCGAATCCGGCTGGTCTGCATCGGCGACGGCGGCGCGGTCGACAGCCAGCCCTGCGGCGGCACCCATGTCGGCCGCACCGGCGAGGTGGGCGAGATCCATGTCGGCAAGATCGAGAAGAAAGGGCGCGAGAACCGCCGGTTTCGGCTAAGGTTCGGCCCGATGCCGTCGAACTGAGGAGCAGCCCGTGGCCGAGCAGCCAAGTCCCTTCGTCGTATCCGCCGACTGGCTCGAGAAGCGGCTGGGCACGCCTGGCCTCGCGATCGTCGACGGCTCGTGGTACCTGCCGGCGCAGGGCCGCGACGCGCGGACGGAATACGACGCGGCGCACATTCCCGGCGCTGTCTTCTTCGACCATGACGAGGTGGTGGAGCCGGACAATCCCCTGCCCCACGCTCTGCCGGCGCCGCGCCATTTCGCCCAGTACGCCGGCTCCATGGGCATCTGCGAGGACGACACGATCGTCGTCTATGACGGCCCGGGCTTCTTCTCGGCGCCGCGCGTGTGGTGGATGTTCCGGATCATGGGGGCGAAGAACGTCTTCCTGCTCGATGGCGGCTTCGACGCCTGGAGCGCCGAGGGCCGGCCGATCACCCCCGAAAAGACCAAGATCGCCGGCTGCCTGTTCGAGCCGCGCATGGACGGGTCCCGCGTGGCGTCCTTCGACGACATGCTGCGGATCGTCGAGACCGGCGAGGCGCAGATCGCCGACGCGCGGCCGCGCGGGCGCTTCACCGGCGAGGATCCGGAGCCACGCGCGGGCATGCGATCGGGCCACATGCCGGGCGCCAGGAACGTGCCGCTCAGCGTCCTGGCGAAGAACGGCCACCTCCTGCCGCCGGACGAGCTGCGGCGCGCCTTCGCCGATGCCGGCATCGACCTCGACCGACCGGTCGTCACCTCCTGCGGGTCGGGGATCACCGCGGCGGCGATCTCGATGGCGCTGGAGACGGTCGGCCAGAGCGACAACAAGCTCTATGACGGCTCCTGGTCGGAATGGGGCGGCCGTCCCGATACCCCTATAGCGACGGGCGACGCCTGACATGGACGCGGTGGCCGGAGAACCGTCGCTCCTGAAGGCGCGCATCACGCATCTCGAGATGCTGGCGCCGCCGGCCGGCCGGGTGCCGATGCCGTTCGGCCCAAAGCTCGCGGTCCTGCGCGCCGAGGCCATTCCGCTCGCCTTCTATCGCTGGCTCTACGAGCAGGTCGGCCGCCCTCACCACTGGCTGCTGCGGCGCAACATCGCCGACGGCGTGCTGGCGGAACTCGTCCACTCCGACAATTGCGAGATCCAGGTGCTCTATTGCGGCGGCTGCCCCGCCGGCTTCTTCGAGCTCGACCTGTCCGAGCTGCCGCACAATGTCGAGATCCTCTATTTCGGCCTGACGCCGGACTATCAGGGGCGCGGGCTGGCCCGCTTCTTCCTGTCGGAGGCGATCTTTGCCGCCTGGGCGCACGGCCCTGATCGCGTCGTCATCCACACCAACACGCTCGACAGCCCGCGCGCGCTGCAGCTCTACCAGCGGGCGGGCTTCACGCCCTACGCGTGGTCCGAAGAGGACGTGCCGGCCTGGGAGTAGCCGCCCGGCTCCGCCTGGGACCGTGACGACGGCTTCGTGCCGACCACGGCCAACCGTCGACCGTAGATCGACTGGTCCGACGCCGCCTGGCGCCAGTAATCCGCCTCTTCCGGGCTGCGGCTTCGCCTGCCGTGCCGCTCGCAGTAGCGTCTCTGCGGGGCGCCGAGCAGCCGCTCCCAGGATCGCTTCGGCTTGGGCTCGTCGAGATCGAGCAGCCGGATATCCTCGAAGCCGGCGAGCTTGAAGTAGAGCCAGAGCGAGGGGAAGCTCCAGGACATAATGTGCATGTGCGTCCCGCGCACAACCTTGCCGCCCAGGCTGGGAAAGCCGGGGAAGAAGCCGCGGGCGACGAATTTGAGCTTGGATTCCGGGTTCCAGATGTTGGGCGTGGTGATGATCAGGATGCCGCCGTCCTCGAGGTGATCCCGGCAGTCCTCCATGAACAGCAGCGGGTTGCCGAGATGCTCGATCCCCTCGCAGGAGACGATCGCGTCATAGCGGCCGAGGTGGGCCGGAAGCCCGCGGTCGAGATCGTGCGCCTGGAGCGATCTGTAGCCCTGCGCGGCCGACACGTAGAGATCCAGCCCGTCCACCTCCGCCGACCAGTCGATCTGCGCGCGGAGCCAGCCGGTTCCGCACGGCGCGTCGAGAATCGTGCTGGCGCGCGCGTCCCTGAGCACCCGGACGACGGCGGGCATGTACTCCTTCAACGGTCCCCTCCTTGGCAGGCGCTGACGGCCGAACTTATGTCAGAGGCAAGTCTCGCCTGTCATCCGGAATTCTGTGGTCCCACTCCGAACTCTCGGTTCGCGAGGCCGGACAAGGAAGAGGCCCGCCGGCGGTGCGGACCGGCGGGCCTCTTCTCCGCGCGGGAGGAGGAGAACGCGGAGAAGCGCTTCGTCAGGCGGCGAGCACCGCGCGCGGCTCGGCCATGTCGTAGCCGAGCGCCTCGGCCACCGCCGCATTGGTCACCCTGCCCTGGTGGACGTTGAGGCCGTTCCTGAGGTGGACGTCCTCGACGAGGGCCTTCAGGCCCCTGTCCGCGAGTGCCAGGCCGTAGTGGAGCGTCGCGTTGTTGAGCGCGTGCGCGGAAGTGACCGGCACGGCGCCCGGCATGTTGGCGACGCAGTAATGGATGATGCCGTCGACCTCGTAGGTCGGCTCGGCGTGGGTGGTCGGCCTCGACGTCTCGAAGCAGCCGCCCTGGTCGATGGCGACGTCGACGAGGACTGCGCCCTGCTTCATGCCCGACAGCATCTCGCGCGAAACGAGCTTTGGTGCGGCAGCTCCGGGGATCAGCACCGCGCCGACGACGACGTCGGCTGCGAAGCACTCTTCCTCCAGCGCCTCGACCGTCGAGTAGCGGGTGTGGACGCGGCCGTTGAAGATGTCGTCCAGCTGGCGCAGGCGCGGGATCGAGCGATCGATGATGGTGACGTCGGCGCCGAGGCCGACCGCCATCTTGGCGGCGTTGAGGCCGACGACGCCGCCTCCGATGACGGCCACCTTGCCGGGCAGCACGCCCGGGACGCCGCCGAGGAGCACGCCCCTGCCGCCATTGGCCTTCTGGAGACCGGTAGCGCCGGCCTGGATGGCGAGGCGACCCGCGACTTCCGACATCGGCGCCAGAAGCGGCAGCCCGCCGCGCTCGTCGGTCACCGTTTCGTAGGCTATCGCAGTGACGCCGGACTGGAGGAGGCCGCGCGTCTGGTCCGGATCCGGCGCAAGGTGCAGGTAGGTGTAGAGGATCTGGCCTTCGCGAAGCTGCGCCCACTCGACAGGCTGCGGCTCCTTGACCTTCACGATCATGTCGGACTTGGCGAAGACTTCCTCCGCGTTCTGGGCGATCCTGGCGCCCGCCGCGCGGTAGGCGTTGTCGTCGGCGCCGATGCCGGCACCCGCGCCCGTCTCGACGAGCACGTCGTGGCCGTGCGCGACATATTCGCGGACCGAGCCGGGGGTGAGGCCGACACGGTATTCGTGGTTCTTGATTTCCTTGGGGCAGCCGACGCGCATCTGTTCCTCCTGAGATGATGGCGGAACCTACCGCAACGTCATTCGAATGTGCTTGCGAAGAGGCCTTTCGGCGCCGGTCCCTTTGCATTATCCTTGCGTCCCGACCCCCCTTCTTCGAAGAATCCACGACGCATGCAACTCGACAGGCTCGATATCGCCATTCTGGAGACGCTTCAGGCGGAGGGGCGCATCTCCAACGCGGCGCTGGCCGAGAAGGTCGGCCTGTCGCAATCGGCATGCTCGCGGCGGCTTGATAGGCTGGAGAAGGAGGGCGCCGTCAAGGGCTACCACGCCCGCCTCGCCAACGCCGCGCTGGGCTACGGCATGACGGCGATCGTCCACATCTCGCTGTCCGGCCAGTTCGAAAAGACGCTCGCCGATTTCGAGGCGGCGGTGAAACGCTGCCCCAACGTGCTCTCCTGCCACCTGATGTCTGGCGAGTACGACTACATCCTCAGGATCGCGGCGCGCGACCTGCAGGACTACGAGCGCATCCACAAGGAATGGCTGACGGCGATGCCGCACGTGACCAAGATCAATTCGTCATTCGCGCTGCGCGAGGTGGTCGACCGGACGATGATGGGCATGCGGCCCGACCTCGGCTAGTGTCGGGGCCAATCGGCTGAGGCTCCTGGAGGCCGACTTGAGGTGCCGGCTGCACGGAGCCGCAGTCAGCCGATGTCTTCACACCCCAAGCTCCCTTCGCGACGCGAGGGCGAGCCTGGTGACCAGCTCGTCGGGAATGGGCTTGCGCGGCGAGAAGGTGACGCCGGTCTTGGTGGCCTTGAGTCCGGCGGCGGCGATATCGTCAAGGTGCGAGGCGATGGCACGCTTGCTGACATACAGGCCACATTGCTTGCCGAATGCCGCATAGCCTGCGACGATAGACTTCCCGAACCCGAACCCCGGCATATCGTACATGATGAGCTCTTCCGCGTCCGGAAGAGCCTGGGCAAGCTGCGTGCGCAACTGGATCAGAAGTGGCCGGAACTGCTCGGGGGCCGCAGCGATGTACGCATCATGGTCGGCAAATTTCGCCATCCCCTACCATCGGCAAATGGCAGCCGCAACGCAACCGCACCCGGCCTAGTTGGCCTCCCGGGGCGGCAGGCCCCTTGCCTCGCGCGAGAACCGCCTATGGTCGTGCCAGGCGCGGTGCGGCTCGCGGATCGCATGTTCGACAACTGGTCCGCCGGTGGTGAAGGTCACTGCGGCGCTGCCGCGCAGCGCCAGGTCGCGTTTGGTCAGGACCGTCGATCGGCCGTCGCAGGGATCGCCTGCGGTCGCGTCGTCGATCACGACTAAAGCGGCCGAGGCGCAATGAGGCGCGGCGGCGGATGCGTCGGCGGCATGGACGACGAGCGCGCCGCTCGCGGCCCGTGCGGTGCAGGCGGCCCCATCGCAGCCGAAGCCCGCCACGCCCGAGCGGCGCGCCGCGGCCGGGCCGAGATGCGCCTCCTTGCCGATTGCCCGGACCCAGTTGTCGACGGTGAAGGCGTTGGGCCGGTCGCGGTTCACGGCGAAGCTGCCATCCGGGGTCACGACGCCGACGAGCCGACCGTCCTCCGATACCAGCACGTGCGGCAATTGCCGCTCGGCCATCAGCCACACCGCGGCGAGCGCCGGCAGCAGCGCCGAGAAGCGCAGCACGGTCGTCGGCAGGGTCAGGAGCACCAGCGCCACCGTCATCAGGAGAACCGCTCCCGTCGGCACGATGCCCACCACGTCGAACGGCGACCGCTCGGCAACCCAGTGCGCCACGGCCAGCACGCATCCGATCGCCAGTCCCATGGCATCGAGAAGGAAGCCGTCGAGACCGAGCGGCATGGCGACGACGGAGAGCACCGCGAGCGGCATGACGAGGATCGAGACGATCGGCATCGCCGCCAGGTTGGCGATCAGCGCCAGCGGCGGCACGCGGTGGAAATGGTAGGCGCCGTAGAGCGCGGTCGCGGCGCCGGCAATGATCGAGGTCATGGCGATGCCGGCAGCGTAGAGGAGCATGAGGCGCGCGGCACGCAGGGCGAGCGGCCTCTCGGCCGGCGGCATCGCAGCCACCGGGCGGCCGGCGCGCCAGTCCGACCACATGGCGTAGACGCCGATCAGGGCAGCGGTCGCCGCGAACGACATCTGGAAGCTGGGACCGGTCACCTCGTGCGGCGCGATCGCGATGACGATGAGCGCGGCGATGGCCAGGTTGCGCATCGTCAGCGCCGCCCGGTCGAAGATCAGCGCGACCAGCATGACGGCCAGCATCACGAAGCTGCGCTGCGCCGCGACGGCGCCGCCCGAGACGGCGAGATAGAACGCGCAGGCCAGGAGTGCCGCGAGCGCCGCGTATTTCTTCACCGGGTGCCGGGAGGAGAAGTTGGGCATGAAGGCGAAGACCGCGCGGAAGGCGAGCAGCACAGTGACGGAGACCAGCGCCATGTGGAGCCCGGAGATCGCCAGTATGTGCGCGAGACCGGTCTTGCGCAGCGCCTCGACCGTCTCCTCCGGTATGCCGGCACGCACGCCGGCGATCAGCGTCGCGGCGATCTCGCCCTCGGCGCCGCCGATGCGGGCGCGCACGCGCTCGGCGAGCGACAGCCGAAGATTTTCGATCCAGAGCGCCGCGGCCTGACCGGGAGAAAGGGCAGCCGACCCCGGCACGTCGGCAAGCATCGCCGGATCGCGGTAGAAGAAGCCGACGGCGCCGATCCCGTCGAAATAGCCGTTGAAGGCGAAGTCGTAGCTGCCGGGGCGCACCGGGCCGGACAACGGCATCAGGCGCGCCCGCCCCTCGACCAGGGCGCCGGGCAGCAGCCCGCCAGGCACCGCACGCGCGGAGAGCCGCATCCGCGCGGGCGCGTAGCGCAGCCGGGGACGATCGGTCGCCAGGACGTCCAACGTCAGCCGCACGCGGCCGCTCGCCTGATGCTCGATCTGCACGACGCGGCCGGTGATGCTGGTCGCGACCTCCGACCCGGCCATCACCGTGGCGGCCTGCCAGCTCGCGACCTTGGCCGCGAGCATGCCGGCCAGGAACATGAGTGCCGCGGCCAGCGCCGCATGGGCGAGGAGCCTGGAGCGGGCACGCGGCAGCAGCGCCGCCAATGCGGAGAGGAGCACGACCAGCACCGGCGCGCCGGGCTCTTCCTCCAGGTTGAAATAGGTGAGCGCCCCGGCGGCCATCGCTACGGGCAGGAAGAGGAAGGCGGTCCCCCTCTCCCACTCTTCCTCGAGCAGTTCCGGCAGCCGTTGCCAAAGCCCGCGCAGGCTGGGCGGCCGGGCGCGTACGTCGGCCGGAACGTTGACAACGGGAGGCTGGTTCGCCGGCGCTGGCTGCGGGCCAAAGTGCCGGCGTTCGTCGACGATCTCGGCCGGTTCCGCGCCCATTCCGGCTCCCCGGGGCGGGTCGAGCGCTTGCGCCCCCGCCAGCCTATGCTACATGAACGCCGGCGCGGCGCCAGCCGCTCCCCCTCCCTCCCGGCCCGGACCAGCCATGACCGATACCGTCGTCACCCGATTCGCGCCTTCACCCACGGGCTACCTGCACATCGGCGGCGCGCGCACCGCGCTATTCAACTGGCTGTACGCGCGCCACACCGGCGGCAAGATGCTGCTGCGCATCGAGGACACTGACCGCGAGCGCTCGACCGATGCCGCGACGGCCGCCATCCTCGACGGTCTCGCATGGCTCGGCCTCGCCTGGGACGGCGAGCCGATCTCGCAGTTCGCCCGTGCCGCCCGCCACCGCGAGGTTGGCGAGGAGCTCGTTTCCAAGGACCAGGCCTATTACTGCTATGCGAGCCCGGCCGAGCTCGACGAGATGCGCGAGGAGGCGCGCGCCGAGGGCCGTCCGCCGCGCTATGACGGCCGCTGGCGCGACCGCGATCCCTCGGAGGCGCCGGCGGGCGTGAAGCCCGTCATCCGCATCAAGGCGCCGCGCGAGGGAGAGACGGTCGTCCGCGACAAGGTCCAGGGCGACGTCCGCTTCCCGAACAAGGACCTCGACGACTTCATCATCCTGCGCTCCGACGGCACGCCGACCTACATGCATGCCGTGGTCGTCGACGACCACGACATGGGCGTCACCCACATCATCCGCGGCGACGACCACCTGACCAACGCCGCGCGCCAGACGATCATCTACAAGGCGATGGGCTGGGATGTGCCGGTCATGGCGCACATCCCGCTGATACACGGCCAGGACGGGGCCAAGCTCTCGAAGCGCCACGGGGCCCTGGGCGTCGAGGCCTATCGCGAGATGGGCTACCTCCCTTCCGCGCTCCGCAACTATCTCGTCCGGCTCGGCTGGAGCCACGGCGACGACGAGGTGATGACGCTCGACCAGATGATCGACTGGTTCGACATCGGCGACGTCAACAAGGGTGCAGCCCGCTTCGACTTCAAGAAGCTCGAGGCGCTGAACGGCCTCTACATGCGCAACATGGACGACGCGGCGCTGCTCGAGGCCCTCCTCGACACGCTGCCCCATCTTCCCGGCGGCGACGCTCTCGGGGCGGCACTCGACGACCGCCGTCGCCAGCAGCTACTTGCGTTGATGCCCGGCCTCAAGGATCGCGCGAAGACATTGGTTGAACTGGCCGACTCCGCAGGCTTCCTCTTCGCCGCGCGACCGCTCGAGATGGACGAGAAGGCGGCGCAGATCATGGAGGATGGCGGCCGCCAGGTCATAGCCGATATCCTTCCGCGACTTCAGGGATTGCCCGACTGGACGGCGGCGGCGATCGAGGCCGAGGTTCGCGCTCATGTCGAGGAGGCCGGCCTGAAGCTCGGCAAGGTGGCGCAGCCGTTGCGGGCGGCGGCGACCGGCCGCGGCGTCTCGCCACCGGTCTTCGACGTGCTGGCGGTGCTCGGCCGCGAGGAAAGCCTGGCACGGCTGGCTGACGCCAGCTAGCGCTTGCCCAAGATGGAGGCGGCATGCCACATTGTGCATCGCAACAAGGGCCGGCCGTCAGCTTGGCAATGCCGGAGCGATGCGCTAGCTAGAGCCCGCCTCCCGGCGCGGCAGCTTCTTCCGGAAAGGCACCCCTCCATTTCCGGAACGACTGAATGAAAGGTGCTGAGATGACGACTTCGACCGCGAAGCTGGAGTTTGCCGGCAAGTCCCACGAGTTCAAGGTCTACGAGGGATCGGTCGGGCCGGAAGTCATCGACATCAGCTCGCTCTACAAGGAGACGGGCGCCTTCACCTACGATCCGGGTTTCACCTCGACCGCCTCGTGCGAATCGCAGATCACCTTCATCGACGGCGACGAGGGCGTGCTCCTCCATCGCGGCTACCCGATCGAGCAGCTCGCCGAGCACGGCGACTTCCTCGAGGTCTGCTACCTGCTCCTCTACGGCGACCTGCCGACCAAGGCGCAGAAGGAGGATTTCGACTACCGCGTCACGCACCACACCATGGTGCACGAGCAGATGAACCGCTTCTTCACGGGCTTCCGGCGCGACGCGCACCCGATGGCGGTGATGTGCGGCGTGGTCGGTGCGATGTCTGCCTTCTATCACGACTCGACCGACATTTCCGACCCGCACCAGCGCATGGTCGCCTCGATCCGCATGATCGCGAAGATGCCGACGATCGCGGCGATGGCCTACAAGTACCATATCGGCCAGCCCTTCGTTTATCCGAAGAACGAGCTGAACTACGCCGCCAACTTCCTCCACATGTGCTTCGCCGTTCCTTGCGAGGAGTACAAGGTCAACCCGGTGCTGGCGCGCGCGATGGAGCGCATCTTCATCCTGCACGCCGACCACGAGCAGAACGCCTCGACCTCCACGGTGCGGCTCGCCGGCTCGTCGGGCGCCAACCCGTTCGCCTGCATCGCGGCCGGCATCGCCTGCCTCTGGGGGCCCGCCCATGGCGGCGCCAACGAGGCGGCGCTCAACATGCTGTCGGAGATCGGCACCGCCGACCGCATCCCCGAATTTATCGCCCGCGCCAAGGACAAGGACGATCCGTTCCGCCTCATGGGCTTCGGCCACCGGGTCTACAAAAACTACGACCCGCGCGCCAAGATCATGCAGAAGACCACCCATGAGGTCCTCGACGAGCTCGGCATCAAGGACGATCCGCTGCTCGAGGTGGCGATGGAGCTCGAGCAGATCGCGCTCACCGACGAGTACTTCATCGAGAAGAAGCTCTACCCGAACATCGACTTCTATTCTGGCATCACGCTCAAGGCGCTCGGCTTCCCGACCACCATGTTCACGGTGCTGTTCGCGGTCGCCCGCACCGTCGGCTGGATCGCGCAGTGGAAGGAGATGATCGAGGATCCGAAGCAGAAGATCGGCCGCCCGCGCCAGCTCTATACCGGTGCTCCGACGCGCGACTACGTGCCGATCGCCAAGCGCTGACGGCCTGCGCCGTCAGCCCTCCCCGCCGCGCCAGTCGGACGCGACCGCGTCGGCATCGAGCCGCTTGCGGAAGCTCTGCCTGATCTCGATCCAGGCGTAGCGCACCGAGTTGCGGACGATCTCCTCGTCGAGGCGCTTGAGATGCGGGGCGACGGGCGCCCATTCGTAGAGCGCGCCCGGGCTTTCGGTGAAGCAATCGGCGCCGGCGGCGACGTTCTCCCAGTTGACGTCTTCGATCCGCTTCTCGAAGCCCTCGAGCCATGAGGCGGGAGCCTCTTCCGCCGGCCACCAGTCGCGCTGCTCCTCGATGCCTGCACGGTAGCAGGCGAGCGCCATCATCCGCTTCTCCTCGCGATCGAGACGGCCGTCGGCGCCGGCGTGGGCGACGGCGTGGACCGTCATGTCCGACAGGCAGGCGGCGAAGACGTGCATCTTGGCGATGTTGACCGACCGGATGAGCACGTCGTCCTCGAACATCGAGGGATAGCGCGTTCCCATGCGGGTCTTGAGATAGCCGTAAAGCTTCTTCTGGGCGACGAAGGCCGAGCGCGACGAAGAGAAGTCGAACAGCCTGGATACACTGGAGATCGGTTCCGACTGGCTGCGCGCGACAAAGCGGGCCTTCGTCTCGCGCCATATGCGTGCCCCGGTCTCCCAAAACTGGCTCATGCTTGTCCCCAGACCTTCCCGGCTAAGACCAATGTCTCAATTCCAATTCGTAAAAACTTCGCTGATGGTCAGGCGCCACCGCTGCGATTCCCGGAGGGGGAGCCGTGGTGCGCTGGCGACACAGGTCGCTAGCACAATCCGAGGGAGGAGGACATCATGTCCAATGGCAACACCCATCTGACCGAGGAGGCCAAGGAACGGTACTGGATCAAGACCAGGAACCTGACCTACGTCGTTCTCGTTCTGTGGTTCTTCTTTTCCATGGTCGTGCCCTGGCTGGTGGGACCGCTGAACAACCTGACGTTCATCGGCTTTCCGCTCGGCTACTACATGATCGCCCAAGGCTCGCTGATCGCGTTCGTCCTTCTGATCTTCATCCAGAACTGGAGACAGGATCAGATCGACGACGAATTCGGCCTCAGCGAAGAATAGGGGGCGATCCAATGAACGGCAGTTTCATAGACAATCTCGGCCGGGTCTACGGCCTCTACACCGGCGGCTTCGTCGTCTTCATCATCCTGATGGCGATCCTGGAGCAGCTCGGCGTGAGCGCGGCCACGATCGGCATCCTCTTCGTCGCCTTCACCATCTTCATCTACGCCGCCATCGGCTGGCTCTCGCGCACGATGGAAGTGGAAGCCTACTACGTGGCCGGCCGGCAGGTACCCGCGGTCTACAACGGCATGGCGACCGCGGCCGACTGGATGTCGGGCGCCTCCTTCGTGGCCATGGCCGGCGGCATCTATTTCGGCGGCTACAGCTACATGGCCTTCGTCGTCGGCTGGACCGGCGGCTACATCCTCGTCAACTCGCTGATGGCGCCCTACCTGCGCAAGTTCGGCTGCTACACCGTGCCGGACTTCATCGGCACGCGCTACGGCGGCAACCTGAACCGCTTCCTGGCGGTGCTCGTGCTGGTCATCGCGTCCTTCACCTACGTGACGGCGCAGATCAACGCGACCGGGACCATCGCGGCACGCGCGCTCCAGATCCCGTTTGCGTATGGCGTCTGGTTCGGGCTTCTCGGCATCCTGCTCTGCTCGATGCTGGGCGGCATGCGCGCCGTCACCTGGACCCAGGTGGCGCAGTATATCGTGCTGATCATCGCCTATCTCGTGCCCGTCATCTGGATGTCGAACGTCCAGGGTTTCGGCATCATTCCGCACTTCTCCTACGGCGAGGCGCTCCACCGCATCACCGAACTCGAGGCGGAGTATGGGCTGTTGCCGGCGGCGCAGGCGGTGCCTGGACTATCGGTGCTCACGACACCCCATATCCAGCCTGTCGGCAACCTTGCCGAATGGCGCTTCGTCACGCTCGCACTGTGCATGATGGCAGGTACGGCATCGCTGCCGCACATCCTCATGCGCTACTTCACGACGCCGACCGTCCGCTCGGCACGCAAGTCGGTCTCGTGGTCGCTGTTCTTCATCTTCCTGCTGTACTTCACGGCGCCGGCACTCGCCACGCTGACCAAGCTGCAGCTGCTCGACCCGAACCTGCCCACCTCGCTCGTCGGCGACTCGATCGAGTCCGTGCTGGCGCTCGACTGGGTGCGCAACTGGTCGAACGTGAACATGCTCGCGATCATCGACCAGAACGGCGACGGTATCGTCCAGCTCAACGAGATCTTCATGCGTGAGGACATCGTCGTGCTGGCGACGCCGGAAATCGCCGGGCTGCCCTACGTGATCTCCGGCCTCGTCGCGGCCGGCGGCATGGCTGCCGCCATGTCGACCGCCGACGGCCTGCTGCTGGCGATCGCCAATGCCCTCAGCCACGACCTGTACTACAAGATCATCGATCCGAAGGCCGACACCGCGATCCGTCTGATCGTGGCGCGCGTCCTGCTGATCGTGATCGGTGCGGCCGGCGCGTTGATCGCCTCGCTGCAGCTGACGGGTATCCTGGGAGCGGTGGCCTGGGCCTTCTGCTTCGCCTGCTCCGGCCTCTTCTTCCCGCTGGTGCTCGGCGTATGGTGGAAGCGCGCCAACAAGGAAGGCGCGGTCGCAGGCATGGTGGTCGGGCTCCTGGTGGGCTCGCTCTACCTCTACCTCGTGCAGGATTGGGACGGCGCCGCCGGCACGGCCTATCCTCTGATGGCGCCCATCCTCGGCCTCGACCATCTGCGCTTCGGCATCGTCGGCATGGCCGCGAGCGCCATCGCCATGGTGGCCGTCACGCTCATGACGCCGGCTCCCGACGAGGAGATCCAGCGCATGGTCGACGAGACCCGGATCCCCTCCGGGCCGACGATCCTGGCCGCCAAGCACTGACGCGCTTGCAATCGACTGGAGGGGGCGGGACATTGTCCCGCCCTCGCCTTTTGCCAAAACGGTAGAGCCCGACATGGAATACAGCTTCCAGGCCTTCCCCTTCTGGGTACTGGCCGTCGACTACATCCTCGGCATGATCATGTGGACGCTGATCGGGCGCGCCGCGATGGGCATCTTCCTGCCGGAGGATTCGAGCTTCTTCTTCATGCGGGTCTTCGTGAAGACGACCGACCCGTTCATCAAGCTGTTCAGGCCCATCACGCCGAGCTTCCTGATCCAGCCGCTGGTGCCGGTCTACGTGGCCTGGTTCTTCTTCATGTTCCGCTTCTACGCCATGCCCTGGCTGCTCGGCTATTCGGTGATGGGCATGCTGTCCTTCCCGCTGGAAAGCGAGATAGCGGGCATCCTCTACCAGCTGTTCGGGCCGACGCCGCCCTAAACGGTCAGTCGGCGAGCGCCAGGAGCAGCGCGGCTGCCGCCATCATGTCGCGGCGGCGGTTGGCGCGACGGGCCCTGGCCTCCTCGTCCTCGCCCCACTGGTCGATGTTCCAGTCCTCGTCGACATGGGCCGCCGTCCAGGCCGCGTCGGGCGTCAACTGCCGCTCCGCCACCGCGAGCGCGAGCAGCGCCGATCCCATCAGCGAGGTCATCACGTGGAGGCAGGCGAGGCTGAGCGGGTCGGATCGCCGTCGCAGATGGACTCCGATCGCGGCCAGCGCCTCCCGCGGCTGATCGACATGCATGACGCCTTCCGAGAGGATGAAGCGGGCCGAGAGGTCCGAGCGCGCCCAGTCCAGGACGGGATCCCAAGCCTCCGCCTGCCGCTCGACGAGCTCGGCGGGCGCGTCGGCGCGGTAGCAGAGCAGATCGGTGCCGGCGAAGCGGAGAATGTCCTCCAGCACCGCCTGCGGATCGGTCGCGACGCCGTCGAGCGCAGTGTTGACGAGGCGCGTCGCCGACATCGTGGGCAGGTCGAGCACCTCGCCCTGGGCGGAAAATTCCGCCGCCACGATCTCCGCGCTCTCGCGGTTGGGAAGGGAAAGCGGCTTGCCGCCCGGCGTCCGCGCCGTCTTTCCGTCCAGCCGCACCTCGTGCCCGCTTTCGGTACCGGCAACGTCGACCGCCTCATAGAAGCGCTTCGGCATGGGCGTGCGCATCGCCTGCCGCGCCCTGGCCATCGGGTCGAAGTCGCGCCTGCCCGCGTCGAGGTCGTTGAGGATGTCTCGCATGTGCTCGTCCGTATGTCGCGTCAGCCGGGCGGTATGCGGCGGCGAACCGGCCGGTTGACGAGGAAGAGGCCCGTGGCGATGAGGGCCAGGGCCATGAAGATGTGCATCGACAGCGGCTCGTTCAACAAGAGCCCGCCGCACAGCACGCCGAAGACCGGGCTGAGGAAGGTGAAGCTCGACAGTCCGGCCGCCGGATAGCGGCGCACCATCCAGAACCAGAGGAGATAGGTAACGGCGACGATGAAGACGCCCTGGAAGATGAGCGACCAGGTCGACAGCGCGTCCATCGCGCGCAACGCCGGCCCGCCGAGCGGCAGGAGCGGCACCGAGACCAGCGCCGTCATCACCAGCTGATAGAGCAGCGTCTTCTCGGGAGCGGCCGTCGCCAGCCGCGACTTCTTGATCGCGATCATCGTCGCGCCCCAGAGCGCGCCGGCGAGCAGGCAGAGGAGGTCCCCGCGCAGCGCGTCGGCATCCGGCAGGCTGAGCTCGTCGGCGAAGACGAGCGCCACGCCGGCGAAGGCGAGCAGCGCTCCGCAGAACTTCACGGTCGTGATGCGCTCGCCCAGGAAGAAATGCGCCCCGATCAGCACCCAGAACGGCATGGTGTTGACCATCAGCGCCGCCCGTGCCGCCGTCGTGTAGTCGAGCCCGACGAAGATCAGCGTGAACTCGGCGGCGAAGAGCAGCCCGACGATCGTGCCGGCGACCAGCGTCCCGTCTTTCTCGAACAGCGGGATGCCGCGCAGGCGGCACCACGCGAAGATGAGCGCGGAAGCAATGACCGAGCGCACCAGGTTCAGGAAGATCGGGCTGTAGCCGACGGTCGAGACCTTGATGGCGACCTGGTTGAAGCCCCAGAAGAAGGTCAGCACCAGCATCATGCCGACGGCGAAGGTGTCGATCGCGTCGCGGCGCTCGAATGAACCGGTCGATGGCGTCAATTCCCGGTCTCCGCCGCGGCGTCGTCGAAGCCGAGCAGGTTCCAGCTCTGCCGCATGTGCGGCGGCAGCGGCGCGGTGACGTCGATCGTGCCGCCCTCGGGGTCCGGGATGACGATGCGCCGGGCATGGAGATGCAGCCGGTTCTGGAGGCCCCCCGGGAACTCCCAGTTCTGGTCGGCCTCGAAATATTTCGGGTCGCCGATGATGGGGTGGCCGATATGCGCGGCGTGAACACGCAGCTGGTGCGTCCGCCCCGTGTAGGGCTCCATCTCCAGCCAGCAGAGCGTCTGCCCCGCCTGCTCGACCACCCGGTAGAACGAGACGGCATGGTCGGCGCCGGTTTCGCCGTGTCTGGCGATGCGCATGCGGTCGCCGTCCGGCGTCTGCTCCTTCACCAGCCAGGTCGATATCTTGCCTTCGCGCTGGCGCGGCACGCCCTTCACCAGCGCCCAGTAGGTCTTCTTCGTCTCGCGCTTCTTGAACGCCTCCGCCAGCTTCATCGCCGCCAGCCGCGAGCGCGCGACGACGAGAACGCCCGACGTGTCGCGGTCGAGGCGGTGGACGAGCCGCGGCTTCTCGCCCTTGCGGTTGCGCAGGGCCTCGAGCATGGAATCGACCGAACGGACGACGCCCGAGCCGCCCTGGACGGCGAGCCCCGCCGGCTTGTCGAGCACCAGCACCTTGTCGTCCTCGTGGAGCAGCATGCGGCCGAGGACCTCGGCGTCCTCCTGGCCGCGCATTGTCCGCACGGTGACGGGTGTGCCGTCGTTGCGATCGACAGCAAGCGGCGGCACGCGCACGACCTGGCCCGGCCGGATGCGCGTGTCGGACTTCGCCCTGCCGCCGTCGAGCCGCACCTGGCCGGACCGCAGCAGCTTCTGCAGCTGCCCGAAGCCGAGCCCCGGATAATGCTGCTTGAACCAGCGGTCGAGCCGCATGCCGTCCTCGTCCGGCTCAACCGTGATCTGTTCTACGCCTGCCATGTCGCCGCTTGTCTCTGTGCTGCCGGGCAATAGCACCCCGTCGGCGCCAATGCGAGCCGCTAACGCCTATGCCGCGAATGCGGGCTACTCGCCCGCGCGCTCGCGCCTGAGCTTCGCCCAATAGTCGAGCCGCTTGCGGATGTCCCGCTCGAATCCGCGCTCGGGCGGGTCGTAGAAGGTCATGCGGCCCATCGCCTCGGGAAAGTAGTCCTGGCCGGAGAAGGCTTCCGGCGCGTCGTGGTCGTAGGCGTAGCCCTTGGCGTAGCCCTCGTCCTTCATCAGCCTGGTCGGCGCGTTGAGGATGTGCTTGGGCGGCAGGAGCGACCCGTGCTCCTTCGCTGCCCGCATCGCCGCCTTGAAGGCGACGTAGACCGCGTTCGACTTCGGCGCCGTCGCCAGGTAGACGCAGGCTTCCGCCAGCGCCAGCTCGCCCTCGGGCGAGCCAAGATAGTCGTACGCGTCCTTGGCCGCGTTGGCGATCACAAGCGCCTGCGGGTCGGCGAGGCCGATATCCTCGCTCGCCATGCGCACCAGCCGCCGGCCGAGATAGAGCGGGTCCTCGCCGGCGTCGAACATGCGCGCGAGATAGTAGAGCGCTGCGTCGGGGTCGGAGCCGCGCACCGCCTTGTGCAGCGCCGAGATCAGGTTGTAGTGCCCGTCCTGGCTCTTGTCGTAGACCGGCGCGCGACGCTGCGCCACGCGCTGCAGCCCCTCGGCGTCGAAGACCTCGCCGGCGGCGGCCGCGCGCCAGACCTCCTCGGCCAGCGTCAGCGCCGCCCGCCCGTCCCCGTCCGCCATCCGGACCAGCACCGCCCTCGCCTCCTCGTCCACCGGCAGCTTCCGGCCCTCGGCCTCCTCGGCGCGATCGAGCAGCGAGCGGATCGCCTCCGGCTCCAGGCTGCGGAAGGTGAGCACGCGCGCCCGCGACAGGAGCGCGGCGTTGAGCTCGAAGGACGGGTTCTCCGTCGTCGCCCCGACCAGCACAACGGTCCCGTCCTCCATGACGGGCAGGAAGGAATCCTGCTGCGCGCGGTTGAAGCGGTGGATCTCGTCGACGAAGAGCAGCGTCTGCCGGCCCTGGCTGCGGCGCAGCCTGGCGGCCTCGAAGACCTTCTTCAGGTCGGCGACGCCGGAGAAGATCGCCGAGATCTGCTCGAAGGCGAGGTCGGTCTCGCCGGCGAGCAGCCGCGCGACCGTCGTCTTGCCGGTTCCCGGGGGCCCCCAGAAGATCATCGAGCCGAGCGAGCCCGAGGCGATCATCCGCGTCAGGACGCCATCCGGCCCGGTCAGCTGCTCCTGCCCCACGACCTCGCCCAGCACCGCAGGCCGCAGCCGGTCGGCAAGCGGGCGTCCCTTGGCCGGCGCGGCCGCCTTCTGCTCGCCGAACAGGTCGTCCATGGTCAGTAGAAGAGCCGCTGCTGCAAGAGCCTGCCGTCGCGCTCGATCGTGAACTGCCACCAGCGCGACTGCATCGATGCGACCGTGCTGAGCGTCTCCGGGCTGTCGATCGGGGTGCCGTTCACCTCGCGCACGATGTCACGAGCACGCAGGCCGTAGGCTTCCGCCGGAGTGCCACGCCGCACCTCGACAATCGCCACGCCCTTGGCCTCGGCGCGCAGCCGCAGGCGCTGGGCGAGCTGCGGGGAGATCGACGCGACCCGAGCGCCTGCAAAGGGGCTGGTGCCCTCGATCACCACTTCCGAGCCGCCGCCCGGAGCGCGCGCCAGTTCGAGCGACACCTCGCTGCGGCGCCCCTGCCTCAGCACTTCGAGGCTGACGGTGGAGCCGATCGGCTGGGTGGCGAGGCGATAGCCCAGCGCATCGGGATGCTGAATGGCGGTGCCGTTCATGGCAAGAACCACGTCGCCCGGTCGCAGCCCTGCCGCGGCCGCCGGCCCGCCCGGCGAGACGTGGCCGACCAGCGCGCCCGTGGGCCGGTCGAGCCCGACGGCCTCCGCCTCCATCGGCCCGATCGATTCGAACTGCGCGCCGACATAGGGCCGCTCGAAATAGTCGCGCCCCTCGCGCGCCGCCTCGACCACGGCGCGGACGATGTTCGACGGGATGGCGAAGCCGATCCCGATCGAGCCGCCCGTCTGGCTGTAGATCGCGGTGTTGATCCCCACCACCTCACCGCCCATGCTGGCGAGCGCGCCGCCCGAATTGCCCGGATTGATCGCAGCGTCGGTCTGGATGAAGAAGCCGAAATCGGTGATGCCGACATGGGTGCGCGCAAGGCCGGAGACGATGCCGCTGGTGGTCGTCTGGCCGACGCCGAACGGGTTGCCGATTGCCAGCACCAGGTCACCCACCTCGAGCGCATCGGAATCCCCGAGCCGCGCCACGGCGAACGGCTCCGAAGCCTCGATCTTCAGCACCGCGAGATCGAGCGACTCGTCCTTCAGCAGGATGCGGCTGTTGAACTCGCGCCCGTCGGAAAGCGCGACGCGCACTTCGTCGGCGTCGCGGATCACATGGTGGTTGGTGACGATCAGGCCCGACGGATCGACCAGCACGCCCGAGCCGAGCGACGATTCCACCCGCGGCGGCATCTGGCGGCCGAAGAACTGCTCGAAGAAGGGATCGCCCGCGAATGGCGAGCGTGCCCTCACCTGCTGCGAGGCGTAGACGTTGACGACCGCCGGCGCGAGCTCGCGCACGAGAGGCGCGAAGGACAGCTGCATCTCGCTGCTGCTGAACGGGACGCGGCGCTCGACCTCGCGCGTCTCGGCCGGCTGCGAGGCGAACATGCCGCCGAGGAAGCTCGACAGCCCGCCCTCCTCGGCCGCCGCGGGCGCGATCAGCACGGCGAGACCGAGAGCGACGATTGCGGAGCGGACGAACATCGGCGGATACCCCCTGCGGCGCGGCGACGGCCGAATCTGCGCCGCGAATGTGCAGAATGAAAGGCTGTCATGGCAGCAGTTCAAGAGGCGATGCGGGCCCCTACAAACGGAAAGCGGCCCGCTCGGGGCCGCTTCTCATCGCATGAGAGTCGATCAGGCGTCCTGGCTGCCACCTTCGTCCGCCTCGGCCTTCGCCTTCTTCTTCGGCGCGGCCTTCTTCTTCGGCTTGGCGTCCTCGGAATCCGCCTTGGCCGCGGCCTCGTCGTCGTCCGCCATCAGTTCGTCGCGCGTCACCTTCCGGTCGGTCACCTTGACCTGGGTCATCAGGTGATCGACGACCTTCTCCTCGAAGAGGGGCGCGCGGATATTGGCGAGCATGCCCGGATTGTTGCGGAACGCGTCGTAGACCTGCTGCTGCTGGTTGGCGGGATAGCGGCGGATGGTCTCGAAGAGCGCGCGCTGCATCTCGTCGTCGCTGACCTGGATGCCCGCCTTATCGCCGATCTCGGCCAGCACGAGCCCGAGGCGCACGCGGCGCTCGGCGAGCCGCTGGTACTCGGCGCGGGCCTCCTCCTCGGTCGTGTCCTCGTCCTCGAAGCTGCGGCCGGCCTGCTCGAGGTCGCGGGTCACCTGCATCCAGATGTTGTTGAACTCGGCCTCGACCAGCTTCGACGGCGCCTCGAACTTGTAGGCCTCGTCCAGCGCGTCGAGCAGCTGGCGCTTGACCTTCTGCCGGGTGACGGCGCCGAACTGGTTCTCGATCTGGCCGCGCACGATCTCGCGCAGCTTGGCGGCCGACTCGACGCCAAGCGTCTGCGCCACCTCGTCGTTGATCTCCAGCTCGCCCGGGCTTGCCACGGCCTTAACCTTGACCTCGAAGGTCGCTTCGCGGCCGGCGAGATGCGCTGCCGCATAGCCATCGGGGAAGCGCACGGTGATCGTCTTCTCGTCGCCTGCCTTGACGCCAACCAGCTGCTCCTCGAAGCCGGGGATGAACTGGTTGGAGCCGAGCACGAGGTTGGAATCCTCGGCCGACCCGCCTTCGAACGCCTCCCCGTCGATCTTGCCGACATAGTCGATCGTGACGCGATCGCCGTCCTCTGCCTTGCCGTCCTTCGTCTCGTAGCTGCGAGCGGAGTCGGCGATGCGGCTCACCTGCAGCTCGACGTCCTCGTCCGGAACGTCATAGACCGGCCGGTTGATCTCGATCCCGGTGACGTCCTTCAGCTCGATTGCCGGGATGATCTCGTAGTCGAGCGAGAACTCGAAATCCGCCTTGCCGGAAAGGACCTGCTCGGCCTCCTTCTCGTCCTCGGTCATGACGATCTCGGGCTGCATGGCCGGCTTCTCGCCGCGCTCCTCGATGATCGACTTGGTCGAATCCGACAGGATCTCGTTGACGACCTCGGCCATGAACGACTTGCCGTACATCTTGCGCAGGTGCTGGACCGGCACCTTGCCCGGCCGGAAGCCGTTGATGCGCACCTTGTCCTTGGCCTGATAGAGCCGCGTCTGGAGGCGAGCCTCCAGATCGCTGGCGGGTACGACCACCTTGATCTGGCGCTTCAAGCCGGTGTTGACGGTCTCGGTAACCTGCATCTTCGAACCTTTTCTTGCCAATGACATCGCCGGTCGGGACCCTGTCGTCCGGCGCTGCGGATCATTCGTGCGGAGCAGTGGATGGTGCGGGTGAAAGGACTTGAACCTTCACGACTTGCGTCACGGGAACCTAAATCCCGCGTGTCTACCAATTCCACCACACCCGCTTCTTGGGCGAATGCGCCCGTGAAAGCGGCGGTTCTATATCACCGGCGGCTGTACGATCAAAGGCAATTCGCAGCCGGCGGCCGAAAATCGCCGGCCTCAGTACCAGGGCTCCTCGTAGAGCATCCGGTCGCCGTCGTGGAGCGACTTGATCTGCGCAGTTCCACCCGCCGCGACGGCCACGCGGACGATGAACACGCGCTGGCCGATGCCTGCCTCGATGTCGCGGCCCTGCCCCTCCGGCACGTAGTAGCGCTCGATGCCGTATTTCAGCGAGACCGGAGACGAGGTGTCGTAGTCGTTCCACCAGCTTGCAGTGCCGCGGATGTCGACCTCGCCCTCGCCGGCTGGCTGCTCGAACGTGGTGTCGAAGCGCGCGGCGACCGGCTGGTGGATCCCTTCCGCGTCGGGCGCCAGGCGGACATATACCGCTCGCTGGTCGCCCCTGTTGTTGTAGGCAGGACGCTCCGCGAACAAGCTCCCCGCAATCTGCGAGATGTTGTAGCGCATTATGACGTAGTCGCCGCGCAGGAGATCGCGCGGATCGACCGGCTCGATCCGCAGCGCCACCTCGGCGCCGTCGCGCAGGATCGCCGCGCGGCTGCCGATCATCGAGGCCAGCACGCCGATCTGGACCAGTGCCACGGCGAGAGCCGCCAGGAGCAGTGTGCGCGGACGGCTCATGACGTGCCCTCCAATGCCGCGGCAGGCGGCGCGGGTGGGTGCAGTCCTCGCTCGAACCGGGCGATCAGCCAGGCGACGCCGGCCAGCACGACGCCGGCGAAGAGGAAGAAGCCCGCCGTGCCGAGCATCGACCCCAGCATCTGGACATAGACGAAGCCGAGCTCGACCACGAAGGCCGCGTAGGCTGCCCACCGCAGCGCTGCGCTCTCGCGCCCGGCGGTGAACAGCGCGCCGAAGATCGCCACGAAGGTGATGACGACAGCCAGCATGAAGCCGCCCTGCTCGTCGATCAGTTGCGCGTGGAGCATCAGCATCCCCGCCATGAAATAGAGGAAGCCGTAGAAGAGCGGGCCGGACCCGAGGCCGACCAATCGCGCCCGCGCCGGATCGAGCTTGGCGAGGGCGAAGAGCGCGATGCCGGCTGCCGCCGTCAGATGCGGCACGGCGGTCTTCCAGACCGTCACCTCGACGGCGATCGCATAGCCCAGCAGGACGAACGCGAGGAGGTGGCGCGAGGCGGCGCTGCGCGTCCAGTAGGACAGGAGCCAGATCGCGGCGCCTATCAGCAGCCAGCCATGAGGAAGCTGGCCGAAGCTCGAGCTGGTGGGGACCTTGAGGCAGAGCCAAACCGCCGACAGAATGACAGAGGCGATGGTGAGCGGAGCGGATCGCAGGAGCGCGGCGGCGAGCGCCGTGCCGCCGAGCCAGGTGAGGATCGCCGCCGTCTCGTCGCCGGTGAGGTGATACATCTGGCCGATCAGCGCAATCGAGGCGCCGAAGGATGCCGCGCCGACGATCCATGCCGCCTCGCCGAAAGCGGCGTGGCCGCGGATCTTGAGGAGCGCGCCGCCGAGGAAGCCGCCGAGGATGAGGCCGGAGAGCATCACCGCCCTCGCCAGACGCGGGATCGCCTCCCAGTTCGCGGCCACGAAGATGAGGATGGCGGCACTCAGCAGCGCCGCTGCCATCATCGCGAAGATCGTGCCGATCCGGACCCGGTTGCGGGGCGAGGCATCGACGTCGGCGACGAGCCGCGAAGCGGTGGCGTCGTCGATCAGCCCGAGACTGACCCACCGGCCGATGTCGCGCTTAACCTTCGCGGCATATCCCACCATCACCTGCCCCCGCGGCGCCCGATGCCGACAGAACGGCTATATCAGCGCGACAGTGTCACAATTGCGGCGAAGGAGCGGCCGGACTACCTGCTGCCGCCCTGGGCGAGGATGTCCTCGGCGAGCGCGATCGCGGTGCGGCGGTCGGCTTCGTCGGAAAGGGCGAAGGCTTCCTCCTGCAGGCCGCGGATCCAGCCCTGGTCGCCGGGAGACGCACGGTGCAGCGCCGCCGTCATCATCGCGAGGCCGCGCACCTGCCGCCCGCTGTGGAAGAGCAGGTTGCCGAGCGTGGCCTCGGCCCCCGCATGGCCCTTCTCCGCCGCAAGCTGCAGCCACAGCGCCGCCTGCTGGACATTGGCGCGAACCCCCTCGCCGGACAGGAACATCCGGCCGAGCTCGAACTGGGCGCCGGGATGCCGATAGTTGGCGGCCGCGCGCATGTAGTAGTCCTGGGCGGCCGCGAGATTGGCCTGCACCGCGCCCGGAATGCCGTGCCGCATATAGGTCGCCAGCGCCACCAGCGCGTCGGAGACATAGGTCTCGTCCGGGCTGCCCGGCTCGACGTCCTGCTGCGCGATCTGCTGGAAGAACTTGAAGGCCTCGTAGTCGTCCCGCTGGACGCCGTCGCCCTCGGCATACATGCGCGCCAGCTTCCAGCGCGCGCCGAGCTGGCCGTTGTCGGCGGCGTAGCGATAGGCCTCGACGGCCTGGTCCTTGTGGCCGCTCTGATAGGCCGAGTAGCCGAAACGGAAGGCGGCCCAGGGATCGCCGCGGTTTTCGAAATTGGGCTGCTGCTGTGCGTAGGCCGCGCCCGTGGCAGCGGCCATCGAGGCAGCGATCAACGCCGAGAATGCACACGTCCTCAACACGTCAACACCCGTCTGCAACCGCGACATCGTGCGGATGCGCCGGCTTGTCCGCCGCGCTGGCCCGCCAGCCCCCGATGATCGCCCTTGCGCTCATGACCAACCTCGCCGCGACAAAGCGCGGACCCTCCGTCACCGTCCGCCTTTGAAACCCCTCCGGACATCATCCGAGGTGCTCCGGGTTTATGGCGGGAACACGGCATCCGGAACCCGGAGGAACCATAGCGCATCGCTTGCGGGTCCGGTGTGGCAGAAGCGCCACAGCGGCTTCCGGCGCCGGCGGATTCGGCCTCAGCCGGACGGGAGATGCCCGCTTGCGTGGCGCCGGAGCAACACCGAAAGCAGCACCGAGCCGCCGATCAGGCCCACCGTCACGCAGAGTGCGGCGACCGCCGGTATCTCGTACCAGTGCGCCATGAGCATCTTCGCGCCGACGAAGACGAGCACGAGCGACAGTCCGATCTTGAGGTAGCGGAACTCGCGCATCATCCCCGACAGGACGAAGAACAGCGCCCTCAAACCCATCACCGCGAAGACGTTGGACGAGAAGACGATGAAGGGATCGTTGGAGATCGCCAGCACCGCCGGGATCGAATCGACGGCGAAGACGAGGTCGGTGATCTCCACCGTGACGAGGACGACGAAGAGCGGCGTCATGTAGAGCAGCCCGTCGCGCCAAACGAGGAAGCGCGAGCCCTGGTACTCGGTGGTCACCCGGCCGGTGCGGCCGAGCAGCCTGACCGCCCAGTTCTGCCGCGGGTCGATCGATTCCTCGCCCGAGCGCATCATCTTGAAGCCCGAGAAGACGAGCAGCGCGCCGAGCGCCATCCCGATGACGAAGAACTGGTCGACCAGCTTCACGCCCGGAACGATAAGCGACAGCCGCATCACTATGGCGCCGACGATGCCGTAGAAGAGGACGCGATACTGCGCCTCCGGCGGCACCGAGAAATAGGAGAAGATGAGCGCGATGACGAAGATGTTGTCGAGCGAGAGGGACTGCTCGACGAGATAGCCGGTCAGGAACTCCGCGCCGCGGTCCGGCCCGGCGAAATAGAACACGCCCGCGGCGAAGACGAGGGCAAGCGAGACGTAGAAGCCGACGGTCAGCAGCGCCTCGCGCGTCGAGATCACGTGGTCCCTGCGGTGGAGGATGAACAGGTCGACGAAAAGCACCACGGCCACGAAGGCCAGGAAACCGGGCCACAGCCAGTCAGCGAAATCCATGGAGGAGGAACTTGTGTTGCGCCGCGTCAGCGCGCTGTCGATCGGTCCGACATCGCAGGCGACGCCTCGCCTGCCAGAGGGGCCCGGCCCGGGTGACTGGCGACAGAAGTGCGCCTTCGCCCGTCGACAATCAAGATGCTGCTGCTGCCGATACGCAAATATTCCTGCGCGAAGTCGCGGAAGGCTCGGAACTGGAAAGAAGCCGGCGGACGCCGCAGTGCCGCCCGCCTCGCGATATCGTCAGGCGTCGCGCAGCAGCCCGAGCGCGACGAGGAGTTTCGCCCTCGCCGCCTCGAACTCCGCCCGCTTCTCCCGCTCGGCCTCGACGATCTCGGCCGGCGCATTGGCGACGAAACGCTCGTTGCCGAGCTTCTTGTCGATGCGCTCCATCTCGCCCTCGGTCTTGGCGATCTCCTTGCCGAGCCGCGCCGCCTCCGCCTGGAGGTCGATCAGCGACCCGAGCGGCAGGCAGAAGGTCGCCTCGCCGATGACGATCTGCGCCGAAGCCTTCGGCGCCTCGGTGGCGAAGGCCGTCTCGTCGACGCGCGCCAGGCGGCGGATCGCCGGCTCGTGGCGGGCGAGCCGCTCCCGCGTCGTGCTGGCGGCGCCGACCGCGACCAGCGGCGCGACGGCAGCCGGCGGGACGTTCATCTCGGACCGCACCGACCGGATGCCGGAGACGAGGTCGACCAGCCAGTTGATCTCGCTCGCGGCCTCCGCATCCTCGAGGCCGGGCTGCGGCCAGCGCGCATGGCAAAGCAATTGCGGCTCCGCGCCTGTCCGGCCCGCCGACTGCGCCCACAATTCCTCCGTCATGAAGGGCATGAAGGGGTGCAGGAGCTTGTAGGTCTCGGCCAGAACATGCGCCGCGACTGCCTGGCTCTCCGCCTTCGCCGCCTCGTCGGAGCCCGAGAAGACGGGCTTCAGCAATTCGAGATACCAGTCGCAGAACGTGTTCCAGACGAAGCGGTAGGCCGCGCCAGCCGCCTCGTTGAAGCGGTAGGTCTCGATACCTTCGGTCACCGCGCGGACCGTCCGCGACAATTCGGTCAGGATCCAGCAGTTGATGGTCAGCCGGGCGTCGGCAGGCGCGAAGCCGGGAGCTGATGCCACGCCGTTCATCTCGGCGAAGCGCGCCGCGTTCCAGAGCTTGGTGCCGAAATTGCGGTAGCCTGCGACGCGCGACGGGTCGAGCTTCACGTCGCGCCCCTGCGCGGCCATGATCGACAGCGTGAAGCGCAGCGCGTCGGCGCCGTATTCGTCGATCAGCTCCAGCGGGTCGATGACGTTGCCCTTCGACTTCGACATCTTGGCGCCGTTCTTGTCGCGGACCAGCGCGTGGACATAGACGGTGTGGAACGGCTCCTCGTCCATGAAATAGATGCCCATCATCATCATCCGGGCGACCCAGAAGAAGATGATGTCGAAGCCCGTAACGAGGACCGATGTCGGATAGTACGTCTTCAGCTCCGGCGTCCGGTCCGGCCAGCCGAGCGTGGAGAAGGGCCACAGGGCCGAGGAGAACCAGGTGTCCAGCACGTCCTCGTCGCGGGTCAGAATCTTGCCCGGCTCGTAGTTCTCGAGCTGGTCCTTGACCCAGTCGCGCCAGGGCGTGTCGACCGCGAGGTAGTACTCGACCGCCTGGTCGAGCGCCTCCTTCTCGCTGCGGGCGACGAAGACATGGCCGTCGGGCCCGTACCAGGCGGGGATGCGGTGGCCCCACCAGAGCTGGCGCGAGATGCACCAGGGCTGGATGTTCTCCATCCACTCGAAATAGGTCTTTTCCCAGTTCTTCGGGACGAACTTCGTCCGCCCCTCGCGCACCGCGGCTATGGCGGGCCTGGCCAGCGTGGCGGCGTCGACATACCACTGGTCGGTGAGGAACGGCTCGATCGGCACCCCGCCGCGGTCGCCGTGGGGCACCGTGTGCCGGTGCGGCTCGACTTGAGCGAGAAAGCCGCCCTCCTCCATCATCGCCACAATGCGCGCGCGCGCCGCGAAGCGGTCGAGCCCGTCGAGCTCCTCGACCGTGCGCCGCACCTCGGGACGCGATTCGAGACCCTCGAGGAAGTCCTCGTTGTCCTTCAGCGTCACGGCCGCCTCGGTCGTCAGCACGCTGATGGCGCGCAGGCCGTGGCGCTTGCCGACCTCGAAATCGTTGAAGTCGTGCGCCGGCGTCATCTTGACGGCGCCCGTTCCCTTCTCCGGATCGGAATATTCGTCCGCCACGATCGGCAGCCTCCGCCCGACGAGCGGCAGGATCGCGTGGCTGCCGACCAGCTTCGCATAGCGCGCGTCGTCCGGATGAACCGCGACGCCGGAATCGCCCAGCATCGTCTCCGGGCGGGTGGTCGCGACGGTGATGAAGGTCGACGGGTCTTGCGGGTCGAAGGTCCGGCCCTCGAGCGGATAGCGGAAATGCCAGAGATTGCCGTCGACCTCGACCTGCTCGACCTCGAGGTCCGAGATCGCGGTCAGGAGCTTCGGGTCCCAGTTGACGAGCCGCTTGTCCTTGTAGATGAGCCCCTGCTCGTAAAGCGTTACGAAGACTTCCAGAACCGCCTTCGACAGCCCCTCGTCCATGGTGAAGCGCTCGCGCGACCAGTCGCAGGAGGCGCCGAGCCGCTTGAGCTGGTTGACGATCATGCCGCCGGATTCGGCCTTCCACTGCCAGACGCGGTCGACGAAGTCGTCGCGCTCCAGGCTGCGGCGGTGGATCTGGCGCTCGGCGAGCTGGCGCTCGACGACCATCTGCGTGGCGATGCCGGCATGGTCCATGCCCGGCTGCCAGAGCACGTTCTTGCCGCGCATCCGCTCGAAGCGCACCAGCACGTCCTGCAGCGTGTTGTTGAGCGCGTGCCCCATGTGGAGCGAGCCGGTCACGTTGGGCGGCGGGATGACGATCGTATAGGGCTCCGCCCCCGGCTCGGCGCCCGCGCCGGCGCGGAAAGCGTCGGCCGCCGCCCATTGCTGGGCGATCCGGGGCTCTATCGAGCGCGCGTCATAGGTCTTTTCGAGCATGGATTGGGTCCGCGGGGTTCCGGTCGTCGGCCCGCTGTAAACCGGATGGGTATGCGCGAGTCAATGCGGCCGGCGCGCGAGGCACCGGCCGCCGGGACTGCTCGGGCGGACGCGGCGTCAGGCGCCGCGCGCCACCCTTTCGATCTCCTCGCGCACCAGGCGCTCGACGAGGACCGGCAGGTTGTTGTCCATCCACTCGCGCAGCATCGGGCGGATCATCTCCTCCGCCATCTCGTCGAAGGACCGCCGCCTCGTCGCGGCGAAGACCTCGGAGAGCTCGCCGAAGGCAGCCGCGACCTGCCGCCCGGCCTGCTCGGAAATGATCGACTGGCGGTGCTCGTCGGCCGCAGCGACGGCGGCGCCGGACGGCGCGGCCGGCTCCGGTTCCAGGTCGAGCTGGTCGAGCTCGGGCATCTGCGGCTCCTCGACTTCACGACGTTCGGCGGCACTGAAGGTCGCGGCGCCGGCCGGCTCATTGACCTCCTGCGTCTCCTCCGCCTCGGTCTCGGTCGAGGCCTCCATCTCGCGATCGATCGCCGACAGGCGCGCGAAGGCGCCGATCTCGGCCATCGACTGGCGCCGCTCGGGCCGGACCGTCTCGGCCTTCGACGGCTTGAGCGACTCGCGGAACGCCTGGACCTCGACGATCGTGTCGTTGGCGGGCGGCGGCACGGAAGCCGCCGGCTGCCGGCGCTCCTCCTCGGCCGTCTTGGCGGCGTCGCTGTCCTCGATGATCCTGCGGATCGATGCGAGGATTTCCTCCATCGATGGTTCGCGCTGCATGGTGCTCGGTTGTGCCATGGTCACTGTGCCGCCCCCGTGACGCTGGAAGTTATCCGGCCGCCGGGCCGGCGACCGTCTGCGAATCATGATGGAAGGCTAGCCTATCGGGCCGCGCGAATGAATCCCCGTCGGGGACCCGCTTCGCTTTCGCACAGGATTAGGGACCTCACCGTCCGTCTGGTGTCCTGAGGCCGTACCAGAGGTCCTTGACGGCGTCGT
>VFQR01000133.1_pt1 | contig 167590 bp, 123 predicted proteins | sample 3512321 | NCBI WGS metagenome assembly VFQR01 (sample SAMN10412374, study PRJNA504923) | tailings metagenome | isolation source: Relicate 3 Philex TSF1 revegetated site | place: Philippines: Tuba, Benguet | collected 2017-08-29
CGAAGCCGAAGCCGAAGCCGAAGCCGAAGCCGAAGCCGAAGCCGAAGCCGAAGCCGAAGCGTTCATGAGGTGGGCCCTAGCCCACGAGGGGCTATACGCCCGCCCCGGTCACCGGAGAGCCCAGGCGCCGCACGGGGCCGCACGCATCACCGGGTGAACGGACGCCGCATTGCACTGAGGCTGTCGACCTGCACCGCGACGTGCAAGGGGCTCCGATCGCCCACCCTGGTCTTGTCCGGGCGTCGCCAAACCCCTACCGTGGGAGCCCGCTCCGGGCCTGCACCGCACTCATGAACACCACCGACGACCTTCCGCCTGCCAATGAGCCGCGCCCCGTCGACCGCTGGTTCGCGAACTACTCGGGCGACCACCGTGACGCGACCAACCAGGCCATCCATGTGGTCTGCGTGCCGCTGATCCTGTGGTCGGTGATCGCCCTGCTCTGGCTGATCCCGGTGCCGCCGGCGCTGGGCCGCGATGGCGCCTGGGCCGGCATGGCCATGGCGGTGGCGGCGATCTACTACTACCGGCTGTCGCGCCCGCTGGGTCTGGTGATGGCGATCAAGCTGGTCGCGCTGGGGTTCCTCACGCACCTGCTGTACGGGGCGCTGGGTGCTACGCACCTGCTGTGGCTGGCCATCGCGGTGTTCGTCGTCGCCTGGATCGGGCAGTTCATCGGTCACCGCTACGAGGGCAAGAAGCCGAGCTTCTTCACCGACCTCGTCTATCTGCTGATCGGTCCGGCCTGGGTGATGGGCAAGCTGATGCGGCGGCTGCGGATTCCGCTGTAGGTCGTGATCGTGCGGCCGTGCATGTTGCGTCGGTGGCGCTAGCGGGTTGCCTCGCAGGAAACAGGACTCTCGCTCGACTCCTGCCGCCGTCGCCCTCGCGAATCGCCTGTCCTCGCGAAGGCAGGGACAGGGGCCAGTGTCCTTTGCCGCAGACGCACGGGTCCTGGATCCCCGCCTGCGCGGGGATGACGAATCCGGGTTCGTTCAGGAACACCGGGTCCGTCGCGCAGGGTAGGGCAACGCTCAGGCGACGATGCCGGTCAGCTTGAGCAGGGCTTCGGCGTACTTCGCGCGCGTCGCTTCAATGACTTCGGCCGGCACGCGCGGGCCCGGCGCGGTCTTGTTCCAGTCCAGGGTTTCCAGGTAGTCGCGCACGAACTGCTTGTCGTAGCTGGGCGGGCTGATGCCGACCTGGTACTGGTCGGCCGGCCAGAAGCGCGAGGAGTCGGGGGTGAGCATCTCGTCCATCACGATCAGCTGGCCGTTCTCGTCGAGGCCGAACTCCAGTTTGGTGTCAGCGATCAGGATGCCGCGCTCTGCCGCGAAGGCCGCCGCGAAGCGATAGATCTTCAGGGTCGCCGCGCGTACGGCCTCGGCCAGCTCGCCGCCGATCAGCTCGACCACGCGGTCGAAGCCGATGTTCTCGTCGTGGTCGCCCACCGCGGCCTTGGTCGAGGGCGTGAAGATCGGCTCCGGCAGCACTTCGGCCTGGCGCAGGCCGGTGGGCAGGGCGATGCCGCAGACCGCACCCGTGCGCTGGTAGTCCTTCCAGCCCGAGCCGATCAGGTAGCCGCGGGCGATGGCCTCGACCGGCAGCGCCTTCAGCTTCTTCGCCACCACGCTGCGCCTGGCGTACAGGGCGAGGTCGGTGCCGGCCGGCAGCACGCTGGCCAGCGGCGTCGACGACAGATGATTGCGCTGCAGCGCGGCGGTCTGTGCGAACCAGAAGTTCGACATCTGGCAGAGGATCTCGCCCTTGCCGGGGATCGGATCGGGCAGCACCACGTCGAAGGCCGAGAGGCGGTCGCTGGCGACGATCAGCAGGTGGTTGTCCGGCAGGCCGTAGACATCGCGCACCTTGCCCCGGTGCAGCAGCGGCAGGTCGAGGTCGGACTGGTGCAGGGTCGTGGTCACGGCAAAGGCCCGGGCTGGCGGAAAGCGCGACAGTTTAGCGGTGCGGGCGCGGGGCTCCCAGCGCGAGCCGCGGCCCAGGGGCTGCGAGCGCGCTTCGCGAACAGGGCGATCGGTTTGGACGCCGACCTCGCGCCGACAGCGCGCCGGTAGAATGCGCGGCCATGAACCCTCGCGCCCTGATGCTGGCCCCGCTGCTGGGCCTTGGACTCTCCGCCTGCAGCCCCGGCGCGCCGGCCGGTGACGCGCCGATCGAACGGCCGGCCCAGCTCGGCATGTGCGCCAGCTGCCACGGCGTCGACGGCATCGCGCTCGCGCCCGGCAACCCGCACCTGGCCGGCCAGGACGAGGCCTACCTTCGCCAGTCCCTGCAGAAGTACAAGAACGGCGAGCGCCGCCACCCGCCGATGCAGGCGGTGGTGGGCGCGCTGCAGGACGCCGACCTGGACGCCCTGGCGCGCTGGTACGCCAGCCAGCCGCGGCAGGGTCAGCGCGCTGCGGCGGCTGAAGCTGCGGCGGCCGATGGCGGCGGCGCGAACTGAGCCATGCGCTATGCCGGCCGCCTGCTGGGTTTCACCTTCGGCTGGATCCTGCTGCGGCATCCGGCCGGTGCGGTGCTCGGCTTTCTGATCGGCTGGGGCTTCGACGGCGGCTGGCTGGCCCTGCGCACGCCGCGGCCCCAGCGCGGTGAGGATCCCTACGCCGTGCTCGAAGTCGATCCCGGGGCCAGCATGGACGAGATCGATCGCGCCTACCGCCGCGCCATGTCGCGTCACCATCCCGATCGGGTCGCCAACGAATCGCCGGCCGTACGCCGTCGCGCCGAGGCCCGCGCACGCGCCATCAATGCCGCCTACGACCGCATCCGCGCAGAGCGCGAAGGCTGAGTCGCGCGCGCTGAACATCGAACTCCCGTCCAACCCGAGCCCACCATGTCCAAAGCCCTGATCGCGCCCTCCATCCTCTCCGCCGACTTCGCCCGCCTCGGCGAAGAGGTGCGCAACGTGCTCGCGGCCGGCGCCGACTGGGTGCACTTCGACGTGATGGACAACCACTATGTCCCCAACCTCACCATCGGCCCTCTGGTCTGCGAGGCCCTGCGCCGCCACGGCATCACCGCGCCGATCGATGTGCATCTGATGGTCAAGCCGGTGGATCGCATCATTCCCGACTTCGCCAAGGCGGGCGCCAGCCTGATCAGCTTCCACCCCGAGGCCAGCGAGCACGTCGACCGCAGCCTGCAGCTGATCCGCGACTCCGGCTGCAAGGCCGGCCTGGTCTTCAACCCGGCCACGCCCCTGCACCACCTCGACTATGTGATGGACCGGATCGATCTGATCCTGATCATGTCGGTCAACCCCGGCTTCGGCGGACAGAGCTTCCTGCCGTCCGTGCTGCCCAAGATCCGCGAAGCGCGCGAGCGTATCCGCGCCTCGGGCCGCGATATCCGGCTGGAGGTCGACGGCGGCGTCAAGGTCGACAACATCGCCGAGATCGCCGCAGCGGGCGCCGACACCTTCGTCGCCGGCTCGGCGATCTTCAACGCACCGGACTACGCCAAGGTGATCGCCGAAATGCGAGCTGAGGTGGGCAAGAGCCGGGATTAGGACAAGAGTCGGGATTGGGGATTGGAGATTCGGGATTCGGGATTCGCAGATCGTTCGGCAAGCCCGCTGTCGAGCCCCTCTCCCCTTGTGGGAGAGGGGTTGGGGAGAGGGGGAAACCTTGCCGCAAGCTTCCTACTCCTCTCCCCCAGCCCCTCTCCCTCAAGGGAAGAGGGGAAGTCGGTATTCGGGTGGCTTGCGGATTGGTTCAGGCCGCAGCTCTGCCAATCCCCAATCCCACCCTCAAACCACCGCCGCCCCGATCACCCGCCACAGCCACAGCTCCACGGCGAGGAACAGCAGGGCGCAGGTGAACAGGGTGAACATCAGCCGGCGCCACAGGCCGAAGCGGGTGCGGGTCCAGGCCGGCAGCAGCATCAGCAGCATGGTGAGCGCTGCGGCCACGACGGCCCATCCCGCCCAGTGCGTCCACAGCATCGCCGGCACCGGGTAGTTGCCGGGCAGGTCGGCGGCACCCGCCTGCTGCAGAGCGATCGACACCGCCACGAAGCAGCCGATCAGCGCCAGTACGCACAGCGCCGCCAGCACCGACACGCCGCCCACCAGCGCATCGGTGGGCCCGCCGTAGCGCTTGCGTCCCAGCCGCCAGACCACGCCGCCCAGCGTCGAGATGGCCAGCAACAGGCTCGCGCCCAGCGCTGCGAACAGCCACTGCGGTGAGCTCAAGCCGTCGACACGCTCGAAGCTGTGCACGCCGCTGCCGTCGGCAAACGCGGCGACGCGACCATCGGCGCCCCGGATGAGGGCGATACGTTGCCCGAAGGCCGACTCGAACAGGTCCTCGCCGATGCGCCGGTACTCGCCGCTGCGCGGGCCGGCCTCGAGCGCCAGGGTCTCGCTGTTGAGCGCGCGCAGGCTCACGCCATCGAAGGCACCGAAGATCGCCGCGAAGCTGCTGAAGACGCGGCGATTGCTGAGGTAGTCACCGTCCACCTCGGCCAGCGCGCCCGGTTCACCGGCTTCCGCCGCCAGCGGCGCTGCCGGCGGCAAGCTCTGCAGGCGCTCGATGATCTGCTCCGGCAGGCGCTGCACGAGAGTGCGGCTGGCGCCGCTGCTCTGGCTGATGAACACGCCCAGGCCCAGCTCAGGTACCAGCACCAGGTTGCTGAGATAGCTCTCGGTGGCGCCATCGTGGCCGGTCAGCAGCAGGCCATGGAACGGCGTCTGGATGAAGCCGTGGCTCACATCCGCGGCGTCCGCACGGTCGCTGTAGGGTCGCGCCCAGATCAGCGCATGCGTTTCCGCGGACAGCAGCCGCCGGCCATCGAGCTCGCCATGGTTCAGATGGAATCGCATCCAGCGCGCCATGTCGGCGGCCGTGGTCGACATGCCGCCGGCCGGCCAGTAGGCGCCGAGCTGCATTTCCGCCTCGATGCGCAGAACCCCAGCGTCAGCGACATAGCCTTGTGCCAGGCGCGCGCGGGTGGCGGCGTCCATCCGCGCCGGTCCATCCCACACGGTGTCGCGCATGCCCAGCGGCTCCAGCAGCTCGCGGCGCAGGAAGCTGCCGTAGTCCTCGCCGGCGATGTCGGCCACCACCTGCGCAGCGAGCGCCGAGCCCCAGTTGGAGTACGAGGTGCGCGTGCCCGGTGGATAGATGCGCCTGGGCTGGTGCTCGGCCAGCAGCTGGGCCAGCGGCCGCGCGTCCTCATCGCCGACCGCGAACACCTGCAGGCTGTCCTCGAAGCCGGCGCGGTGGCTCATCAGCTGGCGCATCGTCACCGGCGCATCGAAGGCTGGTGTCACCTTGACCGCCTGCAGATACGTGTTGACGTCGGCGTCCAGATCGAGCTGGCCGCGATCGACCAGCAGCAGGGCGGCGGTCCAGATGAAGGTCTTGGACACCGAGCCGATCCGGAACAGGGTCTGCTGCGGATCGACCGGCGTGCGTGCGGCAATATCGGCATGTCCGTATCCGCGCAGCAGAGTCGGCGCGTCTGCGCGCACCAGGGCGAGCGTGACCCCGGGCAGCAGATGCTCGCGGCGCAGGGCTTCCACCAGGCCGTCGACATGCAGGGCCAGGGCGTCGATGGCGGTGACTGGCGGGGCGCCGTCTTCAACAGGCAAGTCGATCGGCGCAACGGCGGATTCGCTGAGGGGCTCGGGGTCCAGCACCGCCGCCTGCGCAGGCGAGGGCTCCGGTTCGGACTGCGCCGCTGCCGGCAGCGACGGCGACAGGGCGAGGGCCAGAATCAGCAGGGGCTGCAGCAGGAATCGCGACATGGGGCGGGTCCGGGCAAGGCTGCGCCCACGGTAGCAGTTCGATCCGGCGTCGACGAAGACCGGCGGACGCGATCGCGAAGCGGGCGTCGCTGCGCGTCGCCTTCGGCAGCAGCCTGCCGCGCAGTTGCGCAGGCTGGGAACGAAGCGGACGCAGCGGGACGGCCTGCGGATGGCGCGCCTCGCCGCCCGCCTTGCGAAGTCGGCGGGAGGGCGCGGTACCGACCACGCGCGGCATCGCCAAGCGCCTGATCCAGCGGCCAAAAATCGTTCTGTCATCGAGCCGTCAGGGCACTGGCATGACGCCCGTCGCGGCCCGGGTTCAAACCTGCGGCTCGGCCGTTCCCCGGGGAGGAGCGGTCGGCGCCGAGCACCGGCACACCGTCGGGCCGGCGAACCGCAGTCTCAACTCAAGGGAGAGCTCCACATGAACCTTTCGAACCTCCGCTACGCCGCGCTCGCTGGCGCACTGTTCCTGGCCCTGCCGGCCGCCGCCAAGGACGGCTATGCCGAAGGCGTCTACCGAGACTTCGTGGCCATGCACCAGGGCAGCCTGCGCATCGAGATCAAGGCCGCCGAGTCGGCGCCGCTGGACACCCTGGCGGGGCGCGACATGCAGAGCCTGACCGGCGTCCCGCAGTTCTCGCTGCTGGTCGACGACGAGTCGGATTTCCGTGTGCCGACCGTCCGCTACGTCGATACGAACCGCGAAGACCTCTACCTGCAGGATCTCGCCGCCAGCGTCGACGGCTTCGCCAAGGTCGGCTACCCGCTGGAGCTGGGCGACTACCGCCTGCTCACGGTCAGCACGGAAGTGGATGGCCTGCGCCAGCAGCATGCGGCGGTCGAGTTCTGCTGGAACAGTCTCGGCCACTGCGTGGTGTTCGACCCCAGCATCGACTTCCTCGATTCGACGGTGAACAGCTACCGCGCCGCGCGCGCCGAGGGCTGGGCCCTGCAGATCCACGAGGACAGCGAGGTCGATCTGATCGGTGGCAATACCCGCGCCAAGGCGCGCTGCGGCCTGGCCAGCAACCCGAGCGTGACCGCGCGCAGCTACTCGCGTGGCGCACGCACCGTGACCTACAAGAACCTTTATGGCATCACCATGGTGCAGAAGACGGTCGGTGCGGTGCAGGCCGGGCTGCGCTGCAGCTCGACCTGCTCGCCCAGCCCCTTCGGCTACGCGAATGCCTCGTCGGCCTGGTCGAACATCCCCTTCAGCGTGCAGTGCGGCAATCGCGCCAACAGCGGCACCTCGGGCGGGCGCGGCAAGTTCGTGGCCAAGTCCGGGTGCTCGCACCGCACCGTGCTCGGCGCCAAGTTCTCGGCCACCGCCAAGGGCGTGGGCTTGAGCGCTGATGTGCAGATCGACTCCACCGGCAGCGTCGACATGAACGGCACCGAGTACATCGACACCTGCGGCCGCTACTGATCGCGGGGGCTGAGGTCGCGGCGGCGGGCCAAGGCTGCTCCCCGCCGCCGCGTCCGCGCTCCCTCAGCGCGGCGCGGCCTGTCCCGCAAGCGCGCTGACCCGCAGCACGAAGCCATCGAGATCGGGCGGCAGCCGGCGCTGTCCGGCCAGGCTCTGCGCGCGCTCACGGGCGCGGCGGATGGCGGCGTCGTCGCCGAGGGCGAGTCGCAGTCGCAGCTCCAGCACGGCGGAATCGTAGTCGCGTTCCGGCAGCTGCGGATCGCGCGACAGCAAGCCCAGGAACAGGGTCTCGGCCTCGCTGCTCCGACCCTGCGCCACCAGCAGTTCGACCAGGCCCTCGGTGGCAGAGTAGAGGCGCGTGAGGCGATTGAAGGCCTGCGCTCCCGCCAACGCGGCGCGCAGATCGGCCTCGGCGCCAGCGAGATCGCCCTGCAGCTCGCGCCAGCGGCCGCGCGCCAGCAGGGCCAGCGGAGAGGCGGCGGCCGCGAGGGTGGCCTCGGCACTCGCCGGCAGCACGGGCATCGGCGCCTGCGGCTGGCGCCGGGCTTCAACATGCAGGCCCTGGATCATCAGCTGCAGGGCGAGGTCGCGCGCGTCGGTGCGCACCTGCGGCTCGGCCGCCGCGCCGTAGCGGGCATGGACATGCTCGAACACCGGCAGCGCGCTGGCATAGGCCGCTGCGCCATCGCCGCGCGCCAGCGCCAGCTGGGCCTCGTACAGGCCGAAACGCGCCCGCGACTCCGGATTGGCCTCGCCGCGTTCGGCTTCCGCACGCGCCTGCGCCAGCAGGGTTTCCGCTTCGTCGAGCCGGCCCAGCCCCAGCACGATCAGGGCGCGTCGGCGGTAGAAGGACAGTCGTGCCGAGGCGTCTTCGATCAGCGGCAGCAGGGCGCCGGCGCCATCGTTCGCGGCCAGCGCCTCCTGCCAGCGCAGCTGGCCCATCTGCAGGGCATCGATCGAGCTCAGCGCGTTGAACAGGCGGCCGATGTCGCCCTCGGTGCGGAACACGTCGGCGGCCGCCTGCAGCATCGCCAGGGCTTCGACATGGCGACCGTCGAGCAGGGCCAGCATGGCCAGATTGCTGTTGGCGGAGGCCGCGCGCGCAGCGTCGCCGGCATCGAGGAACAGGCGGTGCGCGCGGGCGAAATCGGGCGCCGCTTCGGCGCCGCGACCGCTGCCCAGGGCCTGGCTGCCGCGCGCCTGCAGGGCCCGCGCCAGCAGCCCTGCAGGCGCCTGGCGCTGTTCCAGCTGCACCACCAGCGCCTCGATTTCGGCGGCATTGAGCGCGGCGCCGCTGAGGCGCTGCCACTGCAGGCGCAGCAGCTGCAGGCGCTCGGCGCCGAATCCGGCGTCCTGCGGCGCAATCGACTCTGCGAGCGCCTCGATGCGCGCGCCGGCGCTGCGCAGCTGGCCGCTGGCGAGGTCGAGCTCGATCCGCAGCAGAGCGATCTCGACGTCCTCGCGCTCGCCGTTCGACAGCCGCGACAGCAGCTGGCGCACGCCCTCGAAGTCGTGGCGCTGCAGGGCGCGGCGCGCCATCGCCAGCGCCTCGCCGGGCGCACTGGCGACGCCCGGATGCCCAAGCGCGTGCAGCAGCGCATCGGTGGCCAGCCGGCTGGCCTCGATCAGATCGGCGTGTTGGGCCTCGACCTGCAGGGGCGGCTCGCGCAGCAGGCTGAGTTCGACCCGCCAGGTGTCCGCCTCGGCGGCCGGCGCAGCGAGGATGCGCAGCGGCGCGCGGCCATCGAAGCGCCGCCGCAGCTGCGCTGCGTCGAGCCGATCGGCTTCGCTGCCCGGCGGCAGGCGAGCCAGCACCTGCTCCAGCGCCACCGGCGCGAGACCGGCCTCGCTCAGGCGTGCGGTCACCACCGCCATCAGCCCGTGGCGCGCCCAGCCGGCGCGCTCGGCTTGATCAACCCGGGCGGGCATCACCGCGAAGCTGTGCGCTGCGCTCGCCGGGCTCGGCAGCGCAGGCCCTGCGGGCCGCGGCAGCAAGGTCCATGCGACCAGACCGAACGCGACGAAGGCGGCTGCGGCTGCGGCCGCTACGGCGAATCGGTGCCGAGCCGGGGGCGGCGGGTATGCAGTCCGTCCCGCATCAAGGGTCTCGTCAACGGCCGCCGGCGCAGGCAAATCGATCGCAGTGTGCTCCGAAAGGTCTCCGGCAGAATGCAGCGGCGCCAGCCAGCGATAGCCATAGCCGGGCACGGTGCCGATGTGGCGCGGCGCCTCACCGCTGTCGCCCAGCGCCCGGCGCAGACGCAGGATGGTCTGCGCCAGCTGATTGTCCGACACGTTGGCACGGCCCCAGACCTGCTGGATCAGCGCATCGCGGCTGACCGCGGCGGGCTGGCGCTCGATCAGGCAGACCAGGCAGTCGAACACCCGCCGCGGCAGCTCGAGCGGCTGGCCCGAACGGGTCAGCAGGCGGGCCTGCGGATCGATCTCGAAGTCGCCGAAGCGGTAGCTCATGCGTGTCCCCACACGCGGAGCGCGGTACGACAGCGCGCGCTGTCGGTGGGCGCTCGATCCTGATTGCGCTTGCAGGGTGATGCCCGCCTCCCCCGACGCGGTGCCGCCCGCCAAGCCCCTGGCCCGCACGGTCCGCGCGTGGCCGGCAGCGAGCATACCTGTCCTCGAAGGCGGGTCTGTGTCGGCGGCAGCGGATTGGCGTGCGGCGGCGTGCTCAAGCCATGCCCAGCCGAATAGGCGCCGGCCGGAGCTGTTCATCCCTGGAGCTGTCCGGTGCAGTGCGGCCAGGCGCGACCGTCCGTGCAGGCGGTCCTGTGGGCTTGCGCGGCGCGCTACTGCGTGCTCTCGAATCCGTTGGCGAACAGCGGCCCCTGCCGCTCGTAGGCGCCGATGTCGGGCGCGCTGCCGGATACCCGCGGCAGGTTGTCGAGGTCGGTGTCCGGCAGCAGGGCCGAGGCGGTGCCGGCATCGATCAGGGCCGAGCCCGGCGCCGGCCGGAAGTCGCCGCCGGCCGCATTCACAAAGCCCGGCGCCACCCCCGGCGCCAGATTGCCGCTGCTGTTCTGCGGCGTGCCGATCAGGCTGTCCCAGCGGCTGTGGCGCAGGCTGCCGGTGTTGATCGAGAAGTCGATGTCGGCGCCCTGGTTCAGGGCGAACACGCTGTTGGCCACTTCGAACTGCACCGCGCCGCCGAAGCCGCCGCCCAGGCGCAGGGCGCGGCAGCCGCTATCGGCGCAGCTGCCGCGCACGAAGGTGTTGCCCCACAGCCGCAGGCGCGGCTGGGCGCTGAAGAAGGGTTCGTTGTTGACCACCAGCGAGGCCGCGCAGGCGCCCCCGCTGCAGGCGTTGTCGTCGAACAGGCTGTTGATCAGCTGCAGCACGCCGCCATCCGTCGAAGCGGCGAGTCCGCCAACCACGCCGCCGGTGTTGCCGCGGAAGATCACCCGCTCGATCAGGATCGAACCGAGGTAGCCGCCGATCGCGCCGATCTGCGCGCCGCCGAAATCGCTGCCGCTGCCGTTGGCGATGCTCAGGTTGCGCAGGGTCAATGCGCCATTGCTGCCGCTGTTGCCGAGCAGCTGCAGCACGCTGCGCGCGCCCTCGCCGTCCAGAACCGAGTTTTCGGGTCGGTCGATGCGCAGGGCGCAGCTGCCGGCGGTGACGCCGAACCAACCACCCTCCAGGGTCAGCGAGTGGTTCTGGCTGCTGAAGTAGCTGAAGGCCACCGCGCCGCTCGCGCGGGTATAGGTACCCGAGCGCAGGCGGATCACGTCGGCCTCGCCATTGCTGGCGGCCGTGTTGAGCGCAACCTGCAGCTGGGTGCCGTCGCTCACGCAGAAGGTCGCGGCGCGCGCGAGCTGGCTGCCGCAGGCTGCGAGTACACAGAGCAGGACGGCGGACAGTCGTGGCGTCGAGGTGCGCATGGAGCTCTCTCCCGAGGGGTGTTGCTGAGTGAATGCAGCGGGGTGCGCCCAGCGAACGCGGCTGCAGCGTGCTCACGCGCGTGAACGCTGCTAGGCTCCGGGCTTCTTCCGGGGGGAGGATTCCAATGAAACTGCTGTTCAAGATCCTGGCCGCGCTGGTCGTGGCCGTGCTGCTGTTGGTGGCCGTCGGATTTGCCCTGCCGTCGGCGTTCCGCGTCGAGCGCAGCGTGCAGATCGAGGCGCCCGCCGCCGAGGTCTATGCGCTGGTGTCCTCGCCGCGCGAGTGGAAGCGCTGGTCGGCCTGGAACGAACGCGACCCTGCCATGCAGATCGAATACACCGGTCCGGACGCCGGCGAGGGCGCGGGCTGGTCGTGGAAGAGCCGCACCGAAGGCAACGGCGAGATGGAGTTCACCGCCGCCCAGCCCGGTGAGCGCGTCGACTACGAGCTGCGCTTCCCGGAATTCGGCATGGAGTCGAAGGGCGTGCTGCGGATCGAACCCGCCGGCAGCGGCGTGCGCCTGTCCTGGAGCAATGAGGGTGACATGGGCGGCAACCCGATCAACCGCTGGTTCGGCCTGTTCATGGACAGCCTGGTCGGCCCGGACTTCGAAGCGGGGCTGGCCAATCTGAAGCGGATCGCCGAGGCCGATTGAGCGCGGGCCGGGTGGAGCTCAGCCTCTGAGATCTGCAGGGGCGGGCTTCGTTGGGTGGTCGGTCTCCATCGGACGCGCTGGCGGATGCGCTGCGCTTGTCCGCCCTACAACTACAAGTGACGCCGAGACATCATCGAAGTCAGGGCCTGCGTTCGTCGCTCCTGCTTGTCGTCGGATACAAGCGACGCCGAGTCCACGCCGAAGCCGACAGCCGGTGCGCGTGTAGGGTACATAAGCGCAGCGCATGTACCACTCGGCCCCTCAGGTCAGCACGATTCTGCTTTGCATCAAGGCCTACGCACAGCCTCAGCCCGGCAGCAGCCGCGCCGCCAGCCCGCTGACGCGCTGGGTCGCACGCGACAGCGCGGTGTGCAGGGCAGCCTCGCTGCACCACAGCGACAGCGCGCGGCGCGCACGCGTCGCACCGGTGTAGATCAGGGCACGGCCGAGGATCGGGTGCTCGGGATCGGGCGGCAGCAGCAGGGCGACCTCGCCGTACTCGCTGCCCTGGCTCTTGTGCACGCTGAGCGCGAAGCCGCCGCCGTGCAGGGGCAGGGCGCCCGGGGCCAATCCGCGCAGGCCCGTGCCCTCTGCGCCGCGTGCCTCGAACCACACCCGCAGGCTGCCGTCGGCTGAGCGCAGGCAGAGGCCGATGTCGCCGTTGAACAGGCCCGCGGCGTAGTCGTTCTGCAGCACGATGACCGCACGCCCCGGATACCAGGCCTGGCCCTCGGGCAGGCCGAGCCGGCGCTTGAGCGCGACGTCGATCGCCGCATCGCAGGCCAGCGCGCCGAACGGCCCCTGGCGCAGCGCGCAGAGCAGCTGCACATCGCGCAGGGCCGCGTGGGCGCGCGTGATCGCCTGCGCCTGTGCGGCCTCATCGACGGGCAGCGGCGCAAACACTTGGCCTGCGTCGAGCGCCGCGTGCAGGCGCTGCGCATGCGCGATCAAGGCGGACTGCAGGCTGCGCGCATCGTCGACGGCGCGCAGCGCGAACGCGTCGCCTGCGCGCGCAGCGGCTCCGGCAAAGCCGCTGATGTCGCCGTCGGCAATCGCCGCATTCAGCGGCTGCAGCGCCGCTTCGGCGCGGAAGCTGTGCTGCAGACGAACCAGATCGCCACGCGGATCGCGCTGCAGCGCCTCGACCAGATCGCGCAGCACCGAACCGGTGCCGACCGAGGCCAACTGCTCGGCGTCGCCGACCAGCAGCACGGCGGCCTCATCGGGCAGGGCCTCGAAGCTGGCGCGCAGCAGGGCCAGGTCGACCATCGAGGCTTCGTCGATCACCAGCAGATCCAGCGGCAGCCGGCGCTCCCGGTGCCAGGCGTGCCCGCGCGCCGGCCCGCGGCTGCCGAGCAGGCGATGCAGGGTGCCGGCCTCGGCCGCGAGTACATGGTCGAGGGCGGGTGCCCACGCGGCGTCGAAGCCGGTCGCGCCCGCTGCCGTCGCATCGAGTGCGGTGGACGCGCTTGGATCAGGCGTCTTCGACGCTGCCTTGTTCGCACCTGTCGCGTCCGTGTCGGGCGCCGTCGCAGGTCGCGTTTCGGCAGCCCTCGCGGCGTCCCGCAGCGCGACAGCCCCGCTCTGCAGGCTCTCTGCCAGCCGCTGTGCCGCCTTGCCGGTCGGCGCCGCCAGCCGCAGACGCGGAAACGCGCCGAAGCGCTGCCGGTGCGCGCGCAGTCGCAACAGCAGCATGCGCAGCACCGTGGTGGTCTTGCCCGTGCCCGGCCCGCCTGTCAGCACGAACAGTCCTCGTTCGACAAAGCCCGCCACCGCCGCCCGCTGCGCCTGCACCGCCGCACTGCGATCGCCGCCGAACAGCTGATCGATCCAGCCCTCAAGGCTTGGAACCCCGATGCCGCCGGCGTCGTCGCCCCCGCGCAGGCGGGGGCCCGGGGTGTCTTGCCTCAGTCGCGAGACCGTTGGATCCCCGCCTGCGCGGGGATGACGAATCGAGGCGTGTTCAAGTGCACCTGCATCAGCGTCGATATCGCTCAGGCTGGGCCCAGACCCACCGGCACCCGACCTCGCGCCGGTCCCGATGCTCGTGCCGCTCGACCCCGCCGCGTTCCCTGGGCAGGCCGTCATCTCGACATCCCATAGGGTGGGCCCTGGCCCACCGGAGCTGGACACCGCCCCGGTCCCGATCGCCGACACAGGCTGGCCACCGCGCCGCGCCCTCAGCATCGCCGCCAGCGCCTGCTCGTGCGCAAAGCTGCGCCGCAGGTAGAACTGCGCGCCTTCGAGCACGAAGGCCCAGCCCGCTGTCGCTGCGCTGGAGTCGGAGTCGCCCGCCGCCATCCGCCCGGCCTGCTCAACGCTCGCCACCAGCGGCTCGCATGCCAGCAGCGCCAGCGCCTCATCCTCCAGCGGCGCGAGGAAGCGGCCGCTGCCTTCGCCAGCCAGCACCAGCACGCTGTCGCCTTCGCCCTCGGCGCGACTGGCCGCGGCAGCCACGCGCGCCAGCAGCATCGAGCCGCCGTGCGCCAGCACCCAGCGCGCCACCGCGCGGTCGATCGCACGCAGCTGGCCGTCCTCGCCGTCGAAACTCTCGCCCAGTCGGTGGCGGAAATCGAAGCGCCCGGCGCCGTCGCAGGTCGCGCTCATGCCGCTACCTCTGCGCGCCACGCGCCGGCCAGCACCACTTGCGCACCCTCGATCAGCTCCGGCGCAAAGCGCTGCCGCCACACGCCAGCGCCCGGCGCCAGCCCCGCCGCGCGCAGGAACAGATACACGCATTCGCCGAGCTGCTGTTCACGCGCATACGCATCGCCCAGCCGCTGTCGCAGGTAGCGGTCCAGCGCCAGGGTGTAGAGCAGGGCCTGGAAGCGGTACTGGCTGTGGTCCATGGCCTCTGCGAGACGCGCGTCGCTGTAGTCGGACACGCGCTCACCCAGCCAGTTGCCCTTGTAGTCGAGCACGTGGAAGCGATCGCCGATACGGAACACCAGATCGATCTTGCCGCTCATCAGCCCCGCCACCCGCCTCGCGGACGCCGGCACCAGCTCGGGCTCACCGTGCCGCGCGCAGGCCGCGGCCAGATCGGCCAGCGCGATCTCGGGCAGGGCGAAGTCGAAGCCCAGCTCGGCGCGCTGGTCCCGCGCCGACACGTCGCCGAGCGCGAGATGGGGCGCGCGCTCCAGCCCCAGCGGGGCCGCCAGGGCTGCATCCAGCCGCAGCGCGAGGCGCTCGCTGAAACGCGCCAGCCCCAGCGGCTCGAAGTCACGTGTGCGCAGGCCCGCAGCGGCCAGCGTGGCCTGCACATGCTCCAGCTGCTGCACGAGCGGCGTGCCGATCGCGCGCAGCTCCAGCAGGCTGTGCAGGGCGTTGCCGAAGCCGGCGCCACGAAGCCCGGCCAGCGCCAGCAGTTCGGGGTGCGGCGCTTCGCTGTGGTTCTGCTCCGGGGGCAGACCGGTGCCGGTGTCCTGCGCAGCGTCGCCCCCGCGCAGACGGGGGCCCAAGCCGTCCTGCCCCAGTCCTGGCTTCGATGTATCCCCGCCTTCGCGGGGATGACGGTTCGCGGTGTCCGCAGATTCTCCTGCATGCCCAAACGGGCTGCGGACGCTCGAAGGGCTCGTGGCCGCGCGACACAGGGACTCGTCGGCCGCCGGAACCAGCGACTCGTCCTGCGCCGGCGCTTCCGCATCCAGCAGGGCTTCGTTCTGCGCGCGGCCGGCGCGGCTCAAAGAGGTGAAGCTGTGCTTGGCCTCGGGCGCGCGTGACGGCAGCGGCCGCAGCGCGCGCGCGCGGCGGGGCGTGTCGCTGCGGTCCGCTTCGACATAGCGCATGCGGGTCGATGCAGGCCACCCCGCGCGCAGGCTGAGAGCTTCAAGCGCCGGTGCTGCGCCCGACTTCAAGGAAGCCGCAAGCTCCGGACGCGCTTCGAACATGCGCTGCATCAGCACGTCAATCGGAGCGGCATCCACGCCCTGATGCGCCTGGATGTTCCAGCCGGCGCGCTTCGGCCGCCCCGGATCCAGCGCATACACATGGCAGGCATGCACCGCGCGGGTCAGCGCGACATAGAGCAGGCGGAAGCGCTCGTCCTGCAGGTCGGCCTGCTGCTGCGCCTTGGCCGCGTCGGCATAGCTCAGGCGTGGACGTGCGCTGTGCACGTCGCTGCGCCGCCAGGGCGCGCGGTCGGTGCCTGCGCCATTGGCCCACATCAGCGGCAGGAACACGATCGGAAACTCAAGGCCCTTGCTGGCATGCAGGGTCAACAGGCGCAGCCGCGGCTGCTGCGATTCGATGCGCAGCTGGCGCTCGTCGGCCGCGGCTTCATCGACGGCCGCACCCGCGCGCTGATGCTGCAGCCAGGCCAGCAGCTCCTCGGGGCCACCCAGGTCTTCGCTGGCGTCCTGCAGCAGCTCGCCGAGATGGCGCAGGTCGGTGAGCAGGCGCTCGCCGCGTCGCGTCGACAGCGCGCGTTCGGCGATCTCGTCCAGCAGGGCCTCGATCAGCCCGGCCACGCCGCGTTCGAGCAGCACCGCATGCAGGGCGCGGAAGCGCAGCGCCACCTGCTGCAGGCCCTCGGGCTCGTCCTGCCAGCGGCGGATCTCGGCGAAGCGCGCGCCCCACAGACGCGTTGCTGCCGCCGCGCGCAGGGCGCCGGCATCGCCCGGATGCACCACGCCGTGCAGCAGCACCTGCAGCTCGCGCGCGGTGTCGCCGGCCAGCACGCTGTCGCGGCTGGTCGCCACGCAGGGCACGCCGCGTGATTCGAGCAGCAAACGCAGGCGGGCGATATCGGCCGCACGCGGCAGCAGCACGGCGATATCGGCGGGCCCCACGCGGCGGCCGTCCAGCGTCTGCGCTGGATCGTTCAGCAGCTCGACGATCTGGCTGGCGCAGGCGCGTAATGCGGCCTGTCGGCGCGCGTCCTGGCCGCCGACGACATCGGCCTGGAAGTGCAGCACCAGCGCGGCCTCGGGCGCGGCGCCGGCAACGCGATAAGGCTTGGCGTCGGCGCGGCCCGCAGCCTGCACGGGCAGGTAGCGGATATCGTGTTCGTCATCGCCCGACAGCGCCTCGCCGCCCAGCGCGAACAGGGCATTGCAGCCGGCGACCAGCGCCGTCGACGAGCGCTGGTTCACCGCCAGGTTCAGATGCTCGTCGACCTGCTCGGCCGCGCGCCGGTAAGCGTGGATGTCGCCGCCCCGGAAGCGATAGATCGCCTGCTTGGGGTCGCCGATCATCACCAGCCGACCGCGCTCGGCGCCCGCGCCGTCGCGGTACAGGCGATCGAGGATGCCGAACTGCAGGGCGTCGGTGTCCTGGAACTCGTCGACCAGGGCCACCGGCAACTGCGCGAACAGGGTGTCGGCCAGCGGCCGCGGGCCGTCACCGCCTGCGGCCTGCGCTTCGCGCGCGAGTGCGGCATCCACACTCTCCAGCAGGCTGTCGAAGCTCTGCTGCCGGCGCAGGCGCAGCAGTGCGTCCATGCGCGCGCGCCCGGCCGCGGCCAGCGCATGCAGAAAGGCCTGCGGTGCGGCCTGCATGCGCGCCAGCACGGGCTCGCAGAGGCTGGCCGCGAACTCGGTCGCGGCCAGCAGCTCGGCATCGGTCTTGCCGAGCTTGCTGACCGCGGTGAGCGCGCGCGCATTCGCCAGCACGTCGATCTCGTCCGCGCTCAGGCACTGCCAGGCCGGCAGGCCCTGAGTGTTGCGCGCGGGGTCCAGTGCCTGCGCGAACGAAGCAAGTGCGCGGTGCAGCTTGGCGCGCTTGTTGAACAGCGCCGCGTTATCGACCACCGCCTGCAGCCGCGCCGCGCGCGCTGCGTCCGGTTGCGCCAACGCCGCAGTGGTCGTGTCCTCGATCGGCAGTGCAGGCGCCTCGACCTCAATGCCGGCCATCAGCGTCGACTTCAGCAGTCCGCGCAGCTGGGCCAGCGACAGTGCCTTGCCGGTCAGCTGCTGCAGCCGGTACAGCGGCTCGTCGTCCGAGCCCTGCTGCATGCGCCGCCACAGATCCGCGCTGAGCTCGTCCAGCAGGCTCTCGGTGGACACCAGCTCGGCGGCGCGGAAGTCGGCACCGGCTTCGATCGGCTGCTCGGCCAGGATGCGTCGACACAGGCCGTGCAGGGTGCTGACCGGCGCGTGCTCCAGCTCGGCCAGGGCCAGCCGCAGCGCCTGCAGGTCGCGCGCAGCGGTGTCGGCAATGCGCCAGCGGGCGTGCAGCCAGTCGAGGGCGGGGTCGGAGGCGGGTGCGAGTGCGAGGTCTCGCACGTCCCCCGCAGTCAAGCCCACCGAAGCCACTTCATCACCCGCACCCGCAAGCGTCGCGAAGTGGCCGGTTTCAGCATCACCCTGCTCGTCGTCCCCGCGCAGGCGGGGGCCCAGGGATTCACCGGCACGATCAATCTGCTGCACGAAACCCGCCGCCTGCGCCTCCGCCCACAGCAGCCGCCGGCGCAGCCGCTCGCGCAGCTCCTGTGCCGCGGCTTCGGTAAAGGTAGTGACCACGATCGCGCGCGGCGACAGGCCCTGTTCCAGCAGCAGGCGCAGGTAAAGCACGGCGATGGTCCAGGTCTTGCCGGTGCCGGCGCTGGCCTCGATCAGGCTGCGCCCACCGGCGCCCAGCGGCAGGGTCGTCCAGTCGTGATGCATCGGCGCAGGGTGGCACAGGGCAGGGCGCTTGGGCAGGTGGCGAGGTCATGTTCCAGCGTGTGCAAGCGCAAGCCCCACTGCACCCAGCCTCAGGCGCCGAGATGCAGCGCTACTCCGGCGACCAGTCCGGCCAGACCTGCTGCAGCGGATCGAACTCCAGCACCTCCATGCGCTCGCCGCGCCAGCCGAAGCCGGTCACCGCGAGCACGCCCTCCTGCATGGGGTCGAGACCAAATGCGTCCTCGATGTCGCCCTCGTTGATCGCCGCGGTAATGAAGGCGCCCATCCCGAGTTCGGTCGCGACCAGGTACTGGTGATGGGAGAGGTGGCCTGCGTCGAGGATGAGGGCGCGATAGCTCTTGGCGTGGCGCCGGTATTTCCAGAAGTTCCGCGCGAAGCGCGCAACGAGAACGACGAACACCGGAGCGGACTCGAACCAGCCCTGCGCAGCCACGAAGCGACCCGCCAGAGCAGATGCAGCTTCCTGCGCAAGCGGCTTCATGGGCTCGAGGGCGTGCTCTATCGGGTGGTAGTGGTACAGGCCACAGGGCAGCCCTTCGACATCGCGTACCAGCAGGTAGGCCTCCAGCGCGTGCAGTCCCCCCGCCGCGGCAGTCGCCCGCTTGAGCACCGGCACTTCAGACGTATGGGTCACAGCGCGTGCGGCATACGTGCGATCCAGCACGAGGGCCAGCAGTTTCAGTGGCAGTGGCTGCGCTTCATCGAAGTTGCGGCAAGTAGCGCGTCGGGCTGCAAGGCCGGTCAATGGAGACCCCAGTGCGTCTCGCTCGAGCGCGATTCGGCAAGTGGGGGCGCTTCGCTCGCGCGTCACTGGAGGTGCGGGGCCGAGCGCCTCCGCCAGCGTCGCACCTCGCGCTTCCAGGGTTCGAGTAGCAGCCTCGGCATCCACTGCCCGCCAACGCGTATGCCGATGGGCGATCGCGCTGAGCGGATGCCATCGGTCGAGCGTGTTCGCTTCGGCGCTCGCGGGCTCATCGATGTCAATCAGCAAGCCCTTCGAGACCAGAGCGTCGATGGTCCCTGAGCCGAAACGATCGACCAGCGACTCCCGTTCCATCCCGGCGAGTTGGCACTCGAGGAGGACCGGCAACCAGTGCGGGAGCAGTTCGATGGGTGCGTCCTCGCTCGCCTTGAGTGCTCGCCAGAACCTGTGCTCGACCATCCGGGGTTCTTCCGTGCCCGTGATCAGGGCCTCCAGATCGAGGCGCTGCTCGCGGCAGGGTTGGAGGACGAAGTCTTCGCAGCAGCGGAGTTTCATTGGAGGGCTTGCGAGTGTGCTTGGGCCGGGCGGCGAACGATAGCCGCTGCGGCGACTCGCCGCACGACCACGCATCGGGTGGAGTGATCGTGGGGCGCGCAGCGCCATCTTCGACCCTCTGGGGTGGCTTGCTACACTCGGCACTCCCATCGGAGGACAGACCCATGAACCTGAGTCAGCAGCAGAGCCTTAACCTCATGCAGAAGCTCGCCCGCGACGACGATTTCCGCGAGAGCTTCCAGAAGGATCCGGTGGTTGCACTCTCGGACTTGGGGATCGAGCGCGAGACCTTGGCGAAACTGGACAGCCGCTGCGCCTCGCCGCAGACGCTTGCAGACAAGTCAGTCTTCGAGAGGCTGCTCGCTGACAGCAGCAGCGTGGAGTTCCAGGCTGCAATGTCGTTCCACGTCCAGCATCTCCGGGTCTGAGGCCACTCTCCGGGCGGGGCGCCGCGTGATCTGCGGCGGCCGCGTTCCAGTACGCTGGCTCGCCGAGTGAAAGAGGGCTTGCCTGCTCGGGTATCGGCTGGCAGGGTCCGAAACGATGTCCGAGTCTGTTGCCTGCTCGGCGGAGTCAGGGCACCGTGTGGCGTTGCACCGCGGCAACGCGTGCCCGCAGTTCTGACGTCCACTGTGTTGCCGGCCAGCTCTGCTCCAGGCGACGCAGCGATTGTTCGGCAAGCTCTGGCGATGCGCTCCGGGCAGCCTCTGCAAGCTCAAGCCAAACCATCGTGCTGAAGGCCACGTTGAACAGCCACAGTGCATAGTCGCCGTGGATTTCCGAGTAGGCCAAGCCACGGTGATTCGCGAGCCACTCTGCTTGGGCGGCGCGCCGATTGAGTGCGTCCGGCTCGAGCAGGCAGTCGAATCGCGTGACGTGTGCCGAGTAGAGTGCCTTGCCCGAATCCAGCAGCGGCTGAAGTCGCCGCAAGCCCGCTGCCGTATCGCCTGAAGCGCAGGCCTGTGCGACCTGGGCCAGGAGCAGGCGTTGCGCGAGTTCCGGATGATCTTCTGCACGCAGCTGACCTTCGATCGCGGCCAGTTGGGTGTCGGCGAGCGAAATCTCGCCAAGGCGGGAAGCGAGCCACGCTACCAGGATGCGCGTCCGCACCAGATCGAAGCGTGCCGCCTGGTCATGCCCGGTGTCGGAAGCTTCCAGCGCAGCCGCGGCTGCGCCCAGAGAAGCAATCGCCTGCTCCTTCGTATCGAACAGCGCGGCCGCTGAGAGCTGCCAGTTGCGCGCCATCGCTTGTTGCCTTGCGCTCATGCTTGCGGCGGCCTCGACGATCCCCTGGAGGCGTTCCGAAACCGCATCAAGCTGTCCTTGATCCATGTCCAGCACTAGATCGGTCAGCTGGGTCGGCAATTGCCGAGTGGTCACTCCGCCCTGTGTGCCGCGATCAAGCGCAGCCTTCGCGTTGCTGAAATCCCGACGAACTGCATGGGCCCCGGCATAGAACTGGTTCTCGAAGCGCCGACCGCTGGCCTCGTAAGACTTGAACTGCGCCAGTGCTTCTTCAATACGGTCCTGCGCCATCAGCACCACGCCGAGGGTGTAATGCACCGTACCTTTGCCGGGATTGCGTTCGTCGAGCGCGGAGCGCAGGGTGCGCTCTGCAGTCAGGGCATCGTTGGCGAGCGCCCAAGCGTAGAAGCCATAGGTGCTGGTGCCAGGCGGATGATCCGGGTAGAGATCTGCAAGCAAGCGCCATCGGCGGAGGGTTTCACCGGGCGTGCCCTCAAGTTCCGCCAGAACGCCTTCGATGCTCAGGCGATCTCTTGGACTGAGCCGCCGCTCAAGCTCAAGCGCCGCCTTGAGCGACTCTCGTGCCCCTTCGCGATCTGCGGAATTCCGCAGGATCACACCGCGCTTCATCAGCGCGAGCGCGAACTCGGGGTCCAGACTCAGTGCTTGCTCCAGCAGGGCCAGCGCGTCCTGAAGCCGGTTTTCCTGCTCGGCCCTGACTGCAAGCGTGTACGCCCGCAGTGCATCGATGTTGGGCGTGGCTGCGCGCTCAAGGGGAAGCGATTCCCCTTCGATCTGCTGCACCGCTTCGCCAAGCCTGCCTCGAAGTTCGCGGTTCACCTCATCGACCGAGAGCAGGACCGATTCGATGCTGTTGCCATCGGCCGCGAGCGAAAGGACCGTCGTCTGATTCTGCGGATCAACCACCTCCGCGGTGAATCGCAGTCGCCCTCCCACCTCCGCCAGTGTAGGTAGCACCAGCGCCCGCGCCTGCTCACGCACGGCGAGCTCGGAACCGATCTGCCTGTCAACCAGGGTGTCATCGGGGTCGCGCTGCATCAGCTCCAGGGCCTGGCGCGTCCTGAGGGGTGAGACGAGATTGACGTGTCGGGATTGCTCCAGCCCGATGCGGAAGGCCTGCTCCAGCGAATCGTCGAAGCGTGCATCGCCGGTCAGATTGCGTAGATCGCCTAGCACCACCCAGTCGCGCTCGGCAAACGCGATCGCCGGCTCGGGCTTGAGGAAATGCCAGGCCGGCAGCGCCACGGCGACTATCAGCGCCATCACCTCCAAGGCCAGCATTGCCGGTCGGCGCCACAATGGCACTTCGCGATGGGCCTTGCCGCTCCAGGCCGGCGCCTTGAAAGGGGCAACGCCTTCCTCGCCGATCTCGTAGACCGGCACGGCTTCAGCCACGCCCTTGAAGCGGAAGTCTCCATGCGCTTTCCACTGCACGCGCGACAGTGCGGCGCCCAGTTCGCCTTCGGCGCGATGCGCCAGGGTGTAGGCCACCCCGGAGAGCAGGATCTGGCCGGGCAGGGCCATGCCCATCAGGCGCGCGGCCACCGGTTTGGCCAGGCCCTCGACCTCGGTGGGCTTCGCCCCCTTGGCGACATCAGCCTCGTCGTTCTGCCAGGTCATCACCTCGCCGACGTGCAGACCGATGCGCGCCGACATGTCGACGCCGTGCTCCAGCGAGAACGCGCGCAGGCCGCGCTGGTAGGCGAGCGCGAAGGCCACCGCCTGGATGGGCCGCTCGAACAGGCTCAGGAAACCGTCGGTCTTGTCGATCTCCTGCCCGCGGTGCTCGCGGATCAGGCCGCGCAGCAGGCGGTCGTGCGCGCGGATCAGCTCGGTGGCGCGCACATCGCCCAGCCGATCGACCAGGGCGGTGGAATCGCAGAGGTCGGTGATGACCACGCTGCGCAGCAGTGCGCGCGCGCCCTCGGGCGCGGGTTCGATGTCGAGGTCTTCCGGTGCAAGCTGGGCGTTCATGGGTATCGCAGCTCCTCGCACGGCAGCGCCGCGGTCGGCCCGCAGGGCGGACGCGCGACTCAAGCGGGCTCCCGGCCCCGCGTGACGACCCCGGCCTCCCGCCCGGGTCGTTCAGGCGGACGATTGTGCGGCAGCGAGGGTCAGGGCGCTACCGGGTAAGCCTGCGATGTGTTCGGGCAGATCTTCGGCACGCTTCCTTGGGCTCAGCGCCAGCCGATAAACCTGCGCCCGAGCGCGTCCTCGGCCAGGCGCCGCATCCGCGGTGAGGGGTCTGTCGCCGCGACGTTCTGCAGGTGCCACTCGGCATGCTCTGGCAGCAGCGCGCGGGCCAGCTCCGCGAGATGCAGCCGGGCGTCCAGCGGCGAGCCAACCAAACCCGTGACCGTGCGGGCGGCCTCGCAGAACATGTACTGGGGCACGGTGTCGCGCTGGGTGTGCGTCATCAGGTTCAGCGACACCGACAGTGTTTCCGGGGCGATCTGCGAGTGCACGTCTTCGAACGCGCGGTAGAGCATCACATCGCCGGTGGCGAGGCGCTCACGCGCGATGTACCGCAGATCCACGGTTTCGCCGATGGCGCGGTCTGTCCACGGGTCGGTCCAGCGCCAGTGGTCCGTCAGGTAGCCGCTGCCGCAGTAGCCGACGGTGAGCAGGTGGAAATTGTGGTTGTGCGGAATGCCATACCCGAACGCGAGACGCTCGTGGTGTGAGAGCTTCGAGAGCGCGTTTTCGGGCTGCCAGAAGTTGGCACGCAGCAGGTAGTTCGGGGTGACCCGCAGCACCAGCGATTGATAGTTGTAGAAGTTGCCGGCCTGGAACTGATCGCCTTGCTGCAGATGGGCCTGCAGAATCCAATCGCCCAGAAAGTGGGGGTTCTGCGCCAGCGCCCGCAGCGGCTGGGCGGCCGTGCGCAGGCTTTCGGGCTCGCGAAAGTCGATGTTCGCTTCGATCCAGTCGACGAACTGCTGCAGCGAGATCGCGGGCTCAGGCTGTGTGTGGAGCTTGAGACTCATGCTTCGGCTCGCGTCTGTTCCAGACTGGCCTGCACGCGCTGCGCCAGCGCAGCGATCTGCGGATGCGGATCGCCGGAGGCGGCGCCCAGAAGCTCTTCGATGCGATCGGGGGCCAGCCTGTTGCAGGCCTGGGTCGCCGCCCAGCGCAGGAAGTACTCGGGCGCGTCGCGCAGACGCTCAGCAAAGGCTTCCGCTCCGCGATGCCGGGTAGCAAGCAGGAAGTCCAACATCAAGCGCTCGCGCGCGGCGTTGACCCGCGCCGGATACATCATCTGCGCCTTGTGGGTTGCAGCGTCGAAGCTCCAGACGAAGCCCCGGTGTCGCGGGCCGTCAATGCGCAGACACAGCGTAGGCCCCTGCACCTGCCAGTCGAAGCTGGTTTCGACACCGGGGCGAAGCCAATGCAGACAGCCGTCAGCCAGCGCGGCTTCATCGGCGTGGTGCAGCTGCTGCCGCGAGTCGAACACGTCGTTGACGACTTCGCCCGAAGTTTCCAGGCGTCGATAACGATCTTCCCGCGCCACAGGCGAAAGCGGGACCAATACGAAGCTGCCGGGTTCGGTGACCCGCGCGCTGCGCGTCTCTGGCGCCAGCGTGGTCAGCCGCAGGCGCACCGCGGGGGACTCATGCAATACCCATTCTCCCGGAGCGCAGCGTGAGGGCAGATGGTCCTGCCGGTGGCGCAGAAGCAGAAGCTCACGCAGCAGCATGCGGCGCAGGCGTGTCCTCACGTGACGGCCTTGGCAGCGCCGCACCAGCTCGCGCAGCGCATCCGCGCAGTTGGCTGCAAAGGCCTCCTCAGCTTGGAGGGACAGACCGTTGAGAAAGGTCGGGTTCTGCATCGGCATGGCGTGCACCTTCAGGCCGCGCCGCGGGGGCGCGGCCTGCAGTCAGCCCTCAGCGCTGGGCGGCGAAGATGAACAATGTGGAGGCCGCATTGGCCTCAGGGCCGGTCATGGCCATGCCGCCGCTCTCGACGCAGGGGTCCTTGCGCGCAGCAAAGATGAAGAGCGTGGACTTCAGTTCGCCCGAGGAGGCCGCGAGGCTGCAGTCCTGATCAAGATCCGGCAGGTCAACGTGCTTGCTCATGTTGGATTTCCTTACGTGCTTGTTAGGCCCTGAAGCGGGCGCCGAACGATAGCATGGCACCTTGGCATGGTGTCCGGGGTCAGCGGAGCGCAGCTGTCTCTGTGGGCGCGTCCGGCCAAAGCTCCGGCACCGGTCCGCGATCTCGGTTGTAGCCAGTGCCGGCAATGGCTAGCACGCCCTGTTGGATGCCGTCGAGCTCAAGACACTCGTCGATCAAGCTCTCGTTGATTGCGAGCGTGATGAAGCAGCCCAAGTCCAGTTCTGCTGCTGCCAGATACAGGTTCTGGGCCACGTGCCCGGCTTCCACATGCAAGACGCGAAGCGCCTTCGGGTGCTGCCGGTACTTGTGCAAATGGCGGGCGAAGTTGCAGCAGAGAACGAGAAGCACTGGTGCGTTCGAGAACCAGGTCTGGCCGGCGAGGGCACGATAGGCGAAGTCCTCGGGTAGAGCGCTGGCAGGCGCCGCGGCGTCCAGTTGCCCCGTTCGGCTGGCGTAGCGATACAGGCCCGGCGGAAGGCCCTCGACCCGTTGCGCCAGCACCCAAAGCTCCAGCGGGTGCAATGCGCCTCCTGAGGGCACGGGGCGGCGGACCGCATCAGTGCCTTCGGCCATCGCCTCGCGGCCAAGTTCGCCTGCGCCTGCCCACAGCAGCGCGGCGAGGTCAGACAGGCTGAGCGCGCGCGACTGGTCGAAATTGCGCGCGGTTCGCCGTTGCTTCACCAGCGCGGAAAGCCGGGGAAGAGCGGTGGCTGCGGGCAGATCGATGGCCCGGTGCGGCGGTGCATGGTCTGGCGGTGGGCCGAAGCTGGCGACGATGTCGCGGATGTCCTGCCACTGACGCGTTTCCGGAAGGGCGTAGTCGCGGTCCTTCCAGCGGCTGGCCTGCATCTGGTTGAGAGCGTCCGTGTCCCAGAAGCTGTCCCGCGCGGCCCGCTCGCGCCGGGCAAGGGGATTCTCGGACTGGTACTCCACCAGCAAGCCGAGCTCAATCAGCCGAGAAAGCTGCGCATCCTTCTGCCACGCCTCGCACTCCTGCCAGAGCGTCTCGCTGAAGCTCAACAGCCGGGTCAGATCCTCCATCTCGATCTGCACGGGCCCGGAGAGATGCGGAGCGCGGGCGCTGAGGCGTGTGGCTGCGCGCTCGACGGTGCCCAGCAGGGCGTGCAGGTCCAAGGCGCCCTGATCAAGCAGAGATACCTGCAGCCCGAGGCAGCGGCGCAGAAGCGCGGACGAATCCGTTCGACTTTCGTTGACCGGCGTTGACGATTCCAGCACGCTCACGGCGCTGCGCTCCGCAGTGCATTCAGCAGATACACGCTCATGTCCTTGTCCCTCAGTCCTGATGTTGCAGAAAAGGTGCTTGACCGGCTTTCCAGCGACGATGCCTACCGCGAAGCGTGGCTGGGCGATCCGGCGAAGGCACTGGCCGAGTTCGGCGTGCAGGCCAAGTCGGAGGATCTGCCGGCGGTGCGCAACCTGCCCAGCAAGGCGGTGATCCAGGCTAACCGCGGTGCGATTCGCGACAGCCTGGTGCGCTCATCCGGCGCTGCGATGCTGATGTTCCTCGCGCACGTTCCAGATCAGAAGTGAGCCCATCGGGTGCCGCGGCTCCTCGTCGCGGCACTCGGAAAAAGCAGTTCTCATGCTGTTATGCCGCGCACGTCAGGGCTTGCCGAATCCGGTGAGCGCCGGCTCGTGACGCGAGTTCCGCGGAGTTCACTTCGCTAAGCCCCACTGGCAGGGGCAGGCAAGGACTGCCAGTGCGATTGGAAGGGAGATGCCTCCCCGAGCGCCTCGCGCGTGGCGGGGCTCAGCCCATCCAGCGGCGGCGCCTCGCAGTTGGACCCTTCCGCCCCTTGCTTGCACCTCTCCCGCAAGGCGTACTGCCTCGCCAGGGCGAGCAGCAGCAGGTTCATTGGCTGCTCGATCTGCTGCTCATTCCATTCAGCGAAGGCTCGTCCGCGGGCGTTGGCGAAGCGTTCCAGATCGCCGGGAGACATGCGCTCACCTTGCAGTTCCTCCCAATCGAACTGCAGCAGGCGTATCCCCGATCGTGCATGCAGGAGATCGGCCTCGAAGCGCGGGTCGGCGATCGGACGTCCCATTCGGCGGAGCGCCGCATCAAGCACGGCCAGATGAGCCGCCCGGATGGGGAGCTCCCGCCAGATCTCGCTCTGGACTGCCACCGAGCGAGCTTGCTCGGCGAGGTCGGAAAATCCAGCGCGCGCTGCCACCAGACCTGCGCTCACTGTGAGGCTGAAGGGCGCAAGGTCGTCTTGCGTCGATAGTTGCTCAAGGCTGGGCAGGCTCTGGGTCAGAACCAGTTCGATGTCGGCGCGCAGGCGTGGATCGCCCAACGCCCAAAGAATTGCCAATCGAGCTGCGCGCGCTCGCGCGGCAGCCGCCAGATCAACGCCCGTGGCCTCTGCGATGACGCTGTCAAGATGCTGAAGGGCCTCCGCCAACTCGCCACCATCCACCAATGCCGCCGTTCTGCGTTGCAGCGCGGCAAAGCGTAGATAGGGGGTTTTCGGTAGTTCGCCGGAGACGAGCGCTTTGGCTTGTTCATGCTTGCCCTGAGCACTCAGTAAATCCGCTTGTCCGAACAACAGCAGATTCCCGCCGCCCAGCATCAGTGAATCGCGAAAGGCCGTGTCGGCGATATCGAACCGGGAAAGCCTCAGGGCACACAGACCCGCGAAGTGCGCCGCCACGTAGTTCTGCTGGGCTCGGGTCTTCGCGGCCTGCTGGAACAGTGGTAGAGCCTCCTCACAGCGATCCAACTGCTGATACAGGATGTACGCTTGGTTGTGTTGGCCCGTTCCCAGCTCGGGGTACAGCGCTCCGAGCAGGCCCCAGGCTTCGGCAGCCTTCTCGGGGCGACCGTACATGGCCGATGCTGCTTCTACGTAGAGGCGCTCCCGTTCAACAAGTCGATCCGCAAGCTCCGTTGCGCGTTGCAGATAGGGACGCGCGCGGCCCGGCAGCTGCATGGAGTAGTAGTAGGTGCCCAGCTTTGCATGTGCCATCGCAAAGTCAGGGTCCAGCTTAAGCGCGTGCTCCATCAGGCGTATAGACCCATCGAAGTCACCGCGGACCCACGCATCGTGAGACAGCGAGTAAGCCCTGAGCGCTTCCAGATTGCTGGTGGTCACGCGAAGCAGTGGTCTGGAGTGGGATTCAATCGAGGCCAGCGACTCGCCCAGCCCTCGGCGGAGCTCACCGATGAGTCCATCGATTTCAGGCAGAAGAGAATCCACCTCGGTGTCGACCCAGCGCTGGAAGACAGCGCGTTCGCCGTCGGGCTGAAGCACATCGATGCCGAGCTTCAGAATCCCTTGACTGCTTCCCATGAGTTTGGGTCGAACAATCGCCCGCACGCCTTCACGCTGCGCAACTTCGGATGCCAGGGCCAGATCAAGGGCGCTGTTGGGGTCGCGTTGCATTCTTCGCAGCGAATCGCGTACCTGCGCGTCCGAGAGCACGTTGATGAAGGGCGTCTGCTCCAGACCTTGGCGAATCACCTGCTCGATCGACCGATCAAACACGGCATCTCCGGTCAGATTCTCAAGCGGTGCCACCAGCAGGAAATCGCGCTCCACAAACGCAATCGCCTGCGTCGGCCGCAGGTAGTCCCAGGCGAACAGGCCCAGCACCAGAAGCGCCACTGCGAACTCGGCGATCAGCACGAACGGGCGCCGCCACAGCGGCACCACGCGCTGCGCCTTGCCGCCCACATGGGGTGCGCGCAGCGGAGCGATGCCGGTCTCACCGACCTCGTGCACTGTCACCGGCTCGGGCACGCCTTTCAGCGTGTAGTCGCCGTGGCGTCGCCACTGCGGATGGAAGCCCGCGCTTTCCAGCTCGTCGTGGGCGCGCTGGGCAAGGCCATGGGCTGTCGCCGACAGCAGCACCTGACCCGGCAGGGCCAGGCCCATCAGCCGCGCGGCGACGGGTTTGGCCAGGCCTTCGACTTCGATCGGCTTGGCGCCGCGGGCGATGTCCTCGGCGCTGTTCTGCCAGGCCATGACTTCGCCGACATGGATGCCGACGCGGGCGCGCAGGGCCTGGCCGGCTTCGCTCGCGAGTTCGCGCAGCGCGCGCTGGTAGGCGAGCGCGAAGGCGGCGGCCTGCACCGGGCGCTCGAACATCACCAGGTAGCCGTCGGTCTTGTCGATCTCCTGGCCGGCGTGTTCGCGGATCAGTCGGCGGGCCAGACGGTCGTGCTCGCGCAGGACTTCGGCGGCGCGCACGTCGCCCAGACGTTCGACAAGCGCGGTCGAGTCGACCAGATCCGCCACCAGCAGGGCACGCAGCAGCGCGACCGCGCGGCCGTCCTGCTGCTGGGTGTTCTCGAGCACGCTGCTCATCCGCCCCTTTCGTCCCCACCGGCCCTCGGGCGCCGCGGTGGCGCGGCCGGTTGCGCGATTGTGTCCTGAACCCGGCGCGGCTGCCATCGTGGCGCAGCGTCCTGCTGCCAGCCGTTGCAACGCGGCGGATCGCGCGTCGGCTGCGCGGCGTGGCGCGTTCGGTCGGGGCGGTCGGCTCGACAGCCGAACCCGGTGAACGCTGGTCTGTGATGTCGCGCGAAGTGCCCAGGGGCATTCGGGGGAATGGCCAGGCTCCTCGCGTGCATCTGGGTGCCCGCCTGCGCGGGCACGACGAGGCGGGGTTTCCCAGGAAGCCCCGACTCACAGCAGGCTGCCGGCGACTCAGAGGATGTAGCGGCTGAGGTCCTCGTCCTTCACCAGCGCGCCGAGCTTGGCGTCGACTTCGGTCGCGTCGATGCGCACCGTGTCGCCCTCGCGGTCGGGGGCCTCGAAGGCGATCTGGTCGAGCAGGCGTTCGAGCACCGTGTGCAGGCGGCGGGCGCCGATGTTCTCGCTGCGGGCGTTGACCTCGTAGGCGATGGCGGCCAGACGCTCGATGCCGTCGTCGGTGAACTCGAGCTTGACGCCCTCGGTGCCGAGCAGAGCCTGGTACTGGCGGGTCAGCGCGGCCTTGGGCTCGGTGAGGATGCGGCGGAAGTCTTCGCGGGTCAGTGCGGTGAGCTCGACGCGGATCGGAAAGCGGCCCTGCAGCTCGGGGATCAGGTCGGACGGCTTGGCCAGATGGAAGGCGCCCGAGGCGATGAACAGGATGTGGTCGGTGCGCACCGTGCCGTACTTGGTGTTGACCATCGAGCCTTCGACCAGCGGCAGCAGGTCGCGCTGCACGCCTTCGCGGCTGACGTCGGCGCCGTAGCCTTCCGAGCGCTTGGCGACCTTGTCGATCTCGTCGATGAAGACGATGCCGTTCTGCTCGCAGTTCTCGATGGCCTGCTGGCGGACCTCGTCCTCGTTGACCAGCTTGGCGGCCTCCTCTTCGATCAGCTGCGGCCAGGCGGCGCGGATCTTGACGGTCTTCTTCTGCGACTTCTGGCCGCCGATCTGGTTGAACATCTGGCGGATCTGCTGGCCCATGTCCTCCATGCCCGGCGGGGTCATGATGTCGAGGCCGAGGTTCTGCTGCGTCTCGATCTCGATCTCGCGCTCGTCGAGCTTGCCCTCGCGCAGCTGCTTGCGCAGCTTCTGGCGGGTGTCGGAATCGCTGCCGCCCTCCTCGGCCATCGGCCAGCCCGAAGGGTCGCGACGGCGCGGCAGCAGGGCGTCGAGGATGCGCTCCTCGGCGCGGTCCTCGGCCTGGCTGCGCACGCGGGTCTTGGCCTGCTCGCGGTGCAGCTTGACGGCCTGGTCGGCGAGGTCGCGGATGATCTGCTCCACGTCCTTGCCGACGTAGCCGACTTCGGTGAAGCGGGTGGCCTCGACCTTGACGAAGGGCGCGTTGGCGAGCGCCGCCAGCCGGCGCGCAATCTCGGTCTTGCCCACACCCGTGGGCCCGATCATCAGGATGTTCTTGGGCGTGACTTCATTGCGCAGGCCCTCGTCCAGCTGCATGCGCCGCCAGCGGTTGCGCAGCGCGATCGCGACCGCGCGCTTGGCCGCGTTCTGGCCGACGATGTAGCGGTCGAGTTCCTGGACGATCTCGCGGGGGGTCATGTTCATTGCGCTTCGATCCGTCGATTTAGGGTGCTTGGAGGCCGTCTTTACTCCCCTCTCCCCTTGTGGGAGAGGGGTCGGGGGAGAGGGGGAGGGTCTGCGGCGCGCTTGCCCCCTCTCCCCAACCCCTCTCCCACAAGGGGAGAGGGGCTCGAAGCCGATATCAATCGGGGCTGCCGGTACCTGCCGCGGGGGTTGGCTAATCTGATCTCGAAACCCCAATCCCGGAATCCCAACCGAAGCCGCCAGCTACAGCTTTTCCAAGACCACGTTGTGGTTGGTGTAAATGCAGATATCGCCCGCGATCTTCAGCGCGCGGGTGGCGACTTCGGCGGGCGGCAGGTCGGTGGATTCGAGCAGGGCGCGGGCGGCGGCCAGGGCGAAGGGGCCGCCGGAGCCGATGGCGATCAGTCCGCCTTCGGGCTCGATGACATCGCCGTTGCCGCTGATGATCAGCGAGGTTTCCTTGTCCGCCACTGCGAGCAGGGCTTCGAGCTTGCCGAGGCGGCGGTCGGTGCGCCAATCCTTGGCCAGTTCGACGGCGGCGCGGATCAGTTGGCCGTGCTTCTCCAGCTTGGCCTCGAAGTGCTCGAACAGGGTGAAGGCATCGGCAGTCGCACCGGCGAAGCCGGCGACAACGCGGCCGTCGGCGATGCGCCGCACCTTGCGCGCATTGGCCTTCATGACCGTGTTGCCGAGGGTGACCTGGCCGTCGCCGGCAACAACGACCTCGCTGCCGCGGCGGACGCTGACGATGGTGGTGGCGTGGAAGCTTTCGCGCATGGCGGCGTGAGGCATTCATGGCGGCGCCTTGGCGCCCGGAATGTTCCTAGCTGGGGGCGTGAGGGCGGGCTTGCAAGCGCGAGCGACAGCAACAGCATCGGCCGCGATGCCGCGATGCCGCGATGCCGCGATGCCGCGATGCCGCGATGCCGCGACGCCCCTGCCCCGGTGCCCCTGGCCCGATGCCCGATGCCGCGAATCGAAGCGCGCATAGGGTGGGCCCTGGCCCACCGGAGCTTGACGTTCACCCCGGTCTGCGCGCTTGTCGCCGCCAAAGCCCCCAGGTGGACCGCGACGCGCAACGACGGATGCAGGGCGTCGTCGCGGCGCCCGCGGTCGCCAAGGGCATGCGCGAGGTGGTGCACAGGCCATGGTGGGCCAGGGCCCACCCTATGAAACATCGCGCTTCTCGAGTGCCCGACGCTGCCCCGATTCCCGAAACCCGATTCCCGATTCCCGATTCCCGATTCCCGATTCCCGATTCCCGAATCCCGAATCCCGGCCCTACCGCGGCAGATCGAAGACCAGCACCTCGGCGCCGACGCCGTGCGCGATGCGCACCTCGGCCTCGTCCTGCAGCTTCAGCGCATCGCCGGCCTTGAGTGGCTGCCCGTTGACGATGACCTCTCCGCGGGCGAGGTGCACGTAGCCGAGGCGGCCGGGCGCCAGCGGCAGCGTCGCTGTCTCGTCGCCGTCGAACAGGCCGGCGTACAGGCGCGCGTCCTGACGCACCGTCACCGAGCCATCGGCGCCGTCCGGGCTCATCACCAGGCGCAGGCGGCCGCGCTTTTCTTCGGGCGGGAAGGCCCTCTGCTCGTAGCCCGGTGCGCCGCCGGGCGCGGAAGGCAGGATCCAGATCTGCAGGAAATGGGTTTCGCCCGCGGGGTTGTGGTTGAACTCGGCGTGCTGCACGCCGGTGCCGGCGCTCATGCGCTGGACCTCGCCGGGCACGATGCTGGCGCGGTTGCCCATCGAGTCCTCATGGGCCAGCGCGCCGTCCAACACGTAGCTGACGATTTCCATGTCGCGGTGGCCGTGGCGGCCGAAGCCGGTGCCGGCGGCGATGCGATCCTCGTTGATCACGCGCAGCGGGCCGAAGTGGACGTGGCGCGGGTCGTGGTAGTCGGCGAAGGAGAAGCTGTGGAAGCTCTTCAGCCAGCCGTGATCGGCATGGCCGCGGTCTTCGCTGCGTCGCAGGGTGAGCATGGTGGGCCTCCTTGGGGTGTGGCCGCATTGTCCCCTCGCGTTCGCGAGCGACCGAGTCCCTGGCGCATGACGCAGCGTTGCGCGCGGGGAACGGCACGGGGCGGATGTGCGGGGCGACGCTCCACACCGGCGATTGCCTGGCGGACGTCCCGATGCCGTGAGTAGGTGCACGATGCAGGCGCGTAGTTGTGCGGGCCTTGCGAGTGCTTTCGGGTGAGGCATGCGGGGTTGGCGTGGGCGCGTGGAGAGGGCCCAGGGGCATGGGGCGGGGCGGTGCAGAGGCCATGGTGGGCCAGGGCCCACCCTATGCAGCGCCGCGCGCCTCGAATGCCCGACGCTGTGCCGAACCCCGAACCCCGAACCCCGAACCCCGAATCCCGAATCCCGAACCCCGAATCCCGAATCCCGAATCCCCAAAAAGCAAACGGCCCGCACGAGGCGGGCCGTCTGTGGTGCCGCTGCAGCGATGACTTACTCGATGTCGAGGAAGCTGCGCAGCTGCTCGGAGCGGCTGGGGTGACGCAGCTTGCGCAGGGCCTTGGCTTCGATCTGGCGGATGCGCTCGCGGGTGACGTCGAACTGCTTGCCGACTTCTTCCAGCGTGTGGTCGGTGTTCATGTCGATGCCGAAGCGCATGCGCAGCACCTTGGCCTCGCGCGGAGTCAGGCCGGCGAGCACGTCACGCACGGTCTCCATCAGGCCGGTGACGGTGGCGTTCTCCATCGGCGACTCGATGCTGGTGTCCTCGATGAAGTCGCCCAGGTGGCTGTCCTCATCATCACCAATCGGAGTCTCCATCGAGATGGGCTCCTTGGCGATCTTCAGCACCTTGCGGATCTTGTCCTCGGGCATGTCCATCTTGACCGCCAGCTCTTCCGGCGTGGCCTCGCGGCCCATCTCCTGAAGCATCTGGCGGGAGATGCGGTTCAACTTGTTGATCGTCTCGATCATGTGCACCGGGATGCGGATGGTGCGGGCCTGGTCGGCGATCGAGCGGGTGATGGCCTGGCGGATCCACCAGGTCGCATAGGTCGAGAACTTGTAGCCGCGGCGGTATTCGAACTTGTCGACCGCCTTCATCAGGCCGATGTTGCCTTCCTGGATCAGGTCGAGGAACTGCAGGCCGCGGTTGGTGTACTTCTTGGCGATCGAGATCACGAGGCGCAGGTTGGCCTCGACCATCTCCTTCTTCGCCTTGCGCGCCTTGGCCTCGCCGATGGCCATGGTGCGGTTGATTTCCTTGATGTCCGACAGCGACAGCGACAGCGCCTGCTCCAGGCCGGCCATGCGCTCCTGCTCGGCGACCACCTGGTCCTTGACCTCGCGCAGGCCGGACGACCACTTCTGCTTGCGGCGGATCATCTCGTCCGCCCAGGTCAGATCGGTCTCGGCACCGGGGAAGGTGCGCAGGAAGTCCTTGCGCGGCATCTTGGCCTGGCGCACGCAGAGGTCGGTGATCGCGCGCTCGTGGCCGCGGATCTCGCCGACCACTTCGCGCAGCTTGCGCACGAAGCCTTCCATCTGCAGCGGGTGCAGCTTCAGGGTCAGGAAGATCTCGGCCATCTCCTCGCGCAGCTTGATGACCTTCTTGTCGGCCGGGCCGACCTTGCCGTGACCTTTCTGGAACTTGGCGTACAGGCCGCGCAAGTCATCCATGCGACGAGCGACTTCGGCCGGGTCCGGGCCGGTGTCGGCGGGGCTGGCGTCGGCGTCGTCCTCGGCGACTTCTTCCTCTTCCTCGTCCTCGACCTCGGCGTCATCGGCCACCACCACGGGCTCGGGTACCGGCTCGTCGATGGTGTCGAGGAAGCCGACCACGATCTCGTTGAGGCGCTTCTTGCCCTCGAGATGCTGGTCGTAATCCTCCAGCAGCATCTGCACCGACCACGGGAAGCTGGCCAGAGCACCCTGCACCTGCAGCAGGCCTTCCTCGATGCGCTTGGCGATGGCGATCTCGCCCTCGCGGGTCAGCAGCTCGACCGTGCCCATTTCGCGCATGTACATGCGCACGGGGTCGGTGGTGCGGCCGGCTTCGGAATCCAGCGAAGACAGTGCGGCAACGGCTTCTTCCGTCGCAGTGTCGTCATCGGTGCCGCGCGAGCCTTCGGCCAGCAGCAGCGTTTCGGCATCCGGCGCAACTTCGTGCACCGCGATACCCATGTCGTTGATCATTCCGATGATGTCTTCGATCTGCTCGGACTCGACGACGTCGTCGGGCAGCAGATCGTTGATTTCGGAATAGGTCAGATAGCCCTGCTCGCGGCCCTTTTGAATGAGCTGCTTGATCTCGGACTGCTGTTCCTGCTTTTCGATGGCCATGCGGCGCCCGGGTTGGATGCGGGTGGAAGTGAACGCGGCAGTATACGCGGCCGAGGGCCTCGCTGCCATGTTTATGAATGCAAAGCGTTTTTTGCTGGGCTGGGGTTCAGGCCCGCGGGGCGAGCCGGCATGCAAGAGCCCTGCCGTCAGCTTTCCAGCCAGAACGTCACCGGCCCGTCGTTCACCAGCGACACCCTCATATGGGCGCCGAACTCGCCCGCTTCAACCCTTGCATGGCGGGCCCGCGCCAGCGCCAGCAGTTCGTCGAAGCGCTGTCGGCCGAGCGCCGGCGGCGCCGCGGTACTGAAGCTCGGGCGCAGGCCGCTGCCGGTATCGGCGGCCAGCGTGAACTGCGGCACCAGCAGCAGGCCGCCGCCGGTGTCCTTGAGCGCCAGGTTCATGCGCCCTTCGCTGTCGCTGAACACGCGGTAGCCCAGCAGCTTCTGCAGCAGGCGCTCGACCTGGGGCGCGCCGTCATCAGGCTGCACGCCGATCAGGGCCAGCAGGCCGGCCTCGATGCGGCCGGTGCAGCGCTCGTCGACATCGACGCGCGCTTCGGTGACGCGCTGGATCAAGGCGATCATGCGGAGTGGGCCTCGCGGCGGGCTGGGGCGGCGGACTATCCGGGCTAAACTCCGCGCATGTCCAGCGCCCCCGAACCGCGCGGCCGCGATCGCGCGCTCGCCGCCCTGCTGCATGCCCTGATGCGGATCATCGGCCGCCTGCCGCTGCGCGTGCTGCATGCGATTGGCGCGGCGCTCGGCGACCTCGCCCGGCGTTTCAACAACCGCGAGACCCGCATCGCCCGCCGCAATATTGAGCTCTGCCTGCCCGAGCTCGGCGCCGATGCCCGCGAAGCGCTGCTGGTCGAGGTGCTGCGCGATGCCGGCCGCACGCTTACTGAAACCTGCCGGCTGTGGACCCGCCCGCAGGCCGAGAACCTGGGGCTGGTCCGCGAGGTGGTCGGCGAGGACCTGTTCCGCGCGGCGCTGTCGGCCGGTCGTGGCTTGATCGTCTGCGCGCCGCATCTCGGCAACTGGGAGCTGCTCAACCAGTACCTCGCGGCGAACACGCCGGTCTCGATCGTCTACCGGCCGGCGCGCCAGGGTTTCACCGAGCTGCTGCTGCGGCGGGTGCGCCAGCACCCCGGGGTCAGTCAGGTGCGCGCCGAGGCCGCCGGCGTGCGCCAGCTGTTCCGCGATCTCAAGGCCGGCGGCGTGCTCGGCATCCTGCCCGACCAGCAGCCCAAGCAGGGCGAGGGCGAGCACGCCCTGTTCTTCGGCGTACCAGCGCTGACCATGACGCTCGTTTCGCGCCTGCTGGAGCGCACCGACGCGGCCGTGCTGTTCGCCTATGCCGAACGCCTGCCCGATGCCCAGGGTTTCCGCATGGTGTTCCTGATTGCGCCCGAGGGCATGGCCGGCAGCGACCGTGCGGCGCTGCAGGCGCTGAACCGCGGCGTCGAGGCCTGCGTGCGGCGCGCTCTGCCGCAGTACCAGTGGGGCTACAAGCGTTTCAGCATGCAGCCGCATGAGCGGCGCAGCGTCTACGACCACGCTGGCGCCGTCGAGCGCGAGTGGTAGGCGCTGCACGCGGTCACAAGCGCGGCGCAGGCAGCATCGCAGCGCGCACAACCATCGAGGTGCGATGTCCATGTCCGAATCCGTTGAGAGTTCCGCTGCGAGCGAAGCGGGCGCGCTGAAGCCGCTGGCGCGGCAGGCGCGCTGGGGCTTCCATTTCGGCTGGGCGATCGCGGCGCTGGTGCCGCTGCTGCCGATCGGACTGATCTCCGGCGCCAATGACGTCGAGGGCCTGCGTCTGCTGGGTCTTCTGGCGGCGGTGCTGCTCGCCCTGCAGCTCGCCGCCTTCCTGTTCGCCCGCGCCAGCTACCGACGCACGCGCTACGCGCTCGATGCCGAGGGCCTGCTGATCCAGCGTGGCGTCATCTGGCAGAGCGAAACGCGGGTGCCGCGCTCGCGCGTGCAGCACACCGACCTCAATCGCGGGCCGATCGACCGCTGGCTGGGCCTGGCCGAACTGCGCGTGCACACCGCCGGCACGCGGCTGGCCGCAGTGAGTCTCGGTGGCCTGAGCGAGGACGAAGCGCGACGCCTGCGCAACGACCTGCTGGGAGAGGACGATGATGCCGTCTGAGCCCGGCCCGCCCGCCGAACGCGGTGAGCCAGACGCGCCACACCGAGCGCAGCCACCGCCGCTGCCAACGCAAGCGCAAGTCGCGGACGAGCCTGGCGCGGTGCTCGGCGAAGCCGGCGAGGCGGCGGTCGCGCGGCTGCGCGCCGAGCACGACCGACGTCTGCATCCGCTGTCCTGGCTGTTCGTGCTGCTCGCCAGCCTGCGCCAGTTCGCCCTGCCGCTGATCGCCTTCGTGGTGTTCGGCCAGCGCGCGGACGAGGACGACCTCTGGTTCCAGGCCATGGGCCTGGCGGCCGGCGTGCTGCTGACGCTCGGCGCGGTGGCGCGCTACTACACCTACCGCTTCCGCATCGAGCGCGGCGTGCTGGTGGTGCGCTCTGGCCTGCTCAGCCGCAACCTGCGGCAGATCCCGCTCACCCGCATCCAGAACGTGGCGCTGAAGCAGGGCCTGCTGCATCGGCTGCTGGGCGTCGCCGAAGTTCGGCTGGAGTCGGCGGTGGGCGGCGGCACGCCGGAAGCGCAGATGCAGGTGCTGTCGCTCGCGGATGCAGCGGCTCTGGAAGCGGTGGTGCAGGCCGCGGCCGAAGCGCAGCCTGTGCGCACGCCAGACGCGTCGACAGCGAATGCATTTGACGCGGTGCCGGTGGTGCGTGCGGATGACGTGCTGCTGCAGCTCGACACCGCCGAGCTGGTCAAGCTGGGCCTGACCTCGAACCGCGGCCTGGTGCTGGGCGCCGTCGGCTTCGGCGCCTTTGCCCAGTTCGGCGGCGACGGCTTCGGCCGCACGATCGCCAATACCGCAGAGGCCGGCGTCGAGTACGCCGGCCAGCTCGGTCTGGGCTGGGTGCAGTGGCTGCTGCTCGGCTTCGTTCTGCTGCTCGCGTTTCTGGCGCTTGCGCGCGCGGTGGCGGTGCTGCTGGTGGTGCTGCAGTTCCACGGCTTCCGGCTGGTCGAGAGCGCCGGCAGCCTGGGTGTCGAGCAGGGCCTGCTGACCCGCCTGCGCATGCGCGCGCCGCTGGCCAAGATCCAGCGCTGGACCGTGTACGACAGCCTGCTGCACCGCGTCTTCGAGCGCCGCAGCGTCCGCGTCGAAACCGCGGCCCTGCAGGCCGTCAACGAACAGCAGGCGCTGGCCGACGTGATACCGATCGCCCCGCCCGCTGAGGTCGATGCCCTGCTGCAACGCTGGCTGCCCGACATCGACTGGGGCCGCTGGCACTGGCAGCCCCTGCATCCACGCGCCTGGCGTCGCGTGCTGTTCCCTTCGCTGCTGGTGATCGCCGCCCTGACCGCACTGGCGACGCTGCGCTTCGGGCCCTGGGCCCTGCTGCTGCCCCTGCTGTTGCTGCCACTGGCCGCGCTGCGCGCGCACGGGCTGGCCAAGCGCTGCGGCTGGGTGCTGACCGAGCGTGTGTTGGCCTGGCGCAGCGGCTGGCTCGATCGCCATGTCTCCTTCGCTGAAGTGCATCGCCTGCAGGGCCTGCGACTGTCGCAGTCGCCCTTCGACCGCCGCCACGGCATGGCCACGCTGTACGCCGACACTGCCGGCAGCAGCCCCTTCACTCACCAGCTGGAGCTGCGCTACCTGCCCGAGGCCGAAGCCCGCGCCCTGTTCGCCGAGCTCAGCCGGCGCATCGCGCGACGGCGGCTGCAGTGGTGAGAACGTTGCGGCACATCCCGTTCGCGCAGCGCGGAACCATGCGGTTTCCGCTGAAAGATGGCCGCGAGGTGCGGAAGCGAGGAAGACTGCGGCAGGTCATTTCAACTACGGGATCAGCGAGCCATCTTCAGCGTGCGCAGGTACTCCTCGCGCCCTTCATACACCCGCCGCAGATGCACCTTGATATCGCGGCCATCCGCGATCACCACGCTGGCTACGCAATGGAAGGACGGACCGGCTTCGGCGTAGCTTTCGCACTCAATCTCGGACTCGAATGAAAGCGTTCCAGGTACGGTGTTCTGCGAGAACAGGACAAGGCTTCTCGGAATCAGGCGGCCTGGCAGCTGATCCTGGCGAAGGTCCGGCCGAAACCTTTCGCCGGCCGCGCGCGCCTTGATGTGGCAGGACTCGGAGTCGCAGCGAACGCTCAAGCGATCGCCACCGGCATAGCGCACGGTCGCCTGTGCCGGCTCGTCCTCATAAGGCGCACTACCCATCGCCACGGATGAGAGCAGTACCAAGCTCCCTGCCCGTACTGGACGCAGCAGCGGTTGGACAGGTCGCAGTGCGGGGGCAGCTGGCTGGACGTCATGGGGGCGAAGACAGGGATGCGAAATCCGTACAAGTGACGGCGCCAGGAGCCGCTGGAAGCGGGGCAGATCAACCGGCTGTACTGCCATGACTACTCCAGCGGATTCAATGGTTTATCGGAGTGGCAACAGTTTCATGCGTGTTCTTGAAAAACAAGTATGAACGCCGCGCGAGCTACTCCCGCCAGAACCCCGGCGTCAGCAGCACCAGCACCGAGAACACCTCCAGACGACCCATGATCATCGCGAAGGTGCCCAGCCAGACCGCGCCGTTGTTGACCTCGGCGAAGTTGTAGGCGACATCGCCCAGGCCGGGGCCGAGGTTGGTCAGCGTGGCCACGGCGGCGCCGAAGCTGGACAGGATGTCGAGGCCGCTGAGGTTCATCGCCAGCGTCAGCATCACGAACACGAACATGTAGATCGCGAGGAAGCCGCTGACCGAGAGCACCACGCTTTCCGACACCGGGCGGCCGCCCATCTTGACCAGGAACTTGCCCTTGGGATGGACCAGCTGCTTGACCTCGCGGAAGCCCTGGCGCAGCACCATGATCACGCGCGCCACCTTGATGCCCGAGGCGGTGGAGCCCGCGCAGCCGCCGATGAAGGCGAGGCCCACCAGCAGCAGGGGCGAGATGCTGGCCCACTCGCTGAAGCCGACCGTGGCGAAGCCGGTGGTGGTGAGGTTCGACACCACCTGGAAGGTCGCGTGGCGCAGCGACTCACCGGCCGAGCTGAAGCTGCCGCCGAACCACAGCGCGGCAGCGACGATCAGGCTGGCGCCCAGCACGATGCGCAGGTAGTTCTTCAGCTCGGAATCGCCGTAGTAGGGGGCCATCGTTGCCCGCCGCCAGGCCACGAAGTGCAGGCCGAAGTTCATGCCGCCGATGGCCATGAAGAACACCGCCATCCAGTCGAGCAGGGCGCTGTCCCAGTAGCCGAAGCCGGCATCGTAGGTCGAGAAGCCTGCGGTCGAGATCGTCGCCATGGCGTGGCAGATGGCGTCGAACAGGCTCATGCCGCCGACCCAGTAGGCCGCTGCGCAGAGCACGGTCAGGCCGATGTAGACCGCCCACAGGGCCTTGGCGGTTTCGGCGATGCGCGGCGTCAACTTGGTGTCGCGGGTCAGGCCCGCGCTTTCGGCGCGGAACAGTTGGGTGCCGCCGATCTTCAGCATCGGCAGGATCGCGACCGAGAGGATCACGATGCCCATGCCGCCGACGAACTGCAGCAGCTGGCGGTAGAACAGCACCGATTTCGGCAGCTCGTCGAGGCCCACGATGACCGTGGCGCCGGTGGTGGTGAGCCCGCTGGTGGCTTCGAACATGGCCGCGGTGAAACTGAGGTAGGGCGGCGCGTACATGAAGGGTAGGGCGGAGACGAAGCTGGCCAGCAGCCAGGTCAGGGTGACGATCAGGAAGCCGTCGCGCAGGCGCAGCTGGTAGTTGATGTTGCGTACCGGCAGCCACAGGGCCAGGCCGATCACCGCCGACAGCGCAAAGCTCGACAGGAACACATGCCCCGTGCCTTCCCCCCAGGCGAAACCCAGCGCGGCGGGCGGCAGCTTCGACAGCGAGGACACCGCGACGATGATGCCCAGCACGCGCTGGATCGCGAAAACACGCCGGCTTGCACTCACAGCCAGGTGGCTCCGGCGTGGAAGAGTGCGGTGAGCTCTGGCAGACGGTTCTTGTCGGTCAGGAACACGATCAGGTGGTCCTCCGCTTCGATCACCACGTCGTGGTGGGCGATGATCAGCTTGTCGCCGCGGACGATGCCGCCGATGGTGGCGGACTCCGGCAGCTTCAGCTCTTCGATGGCGCGGCCGATGATGCGCGAGCTGCGGGCATCGCCGCGAGCGACGACCTCGATCGCCTCGGCGGCGCCGCGGCGCAGGCTGTGCACGCGCGCCGGCGCGCCTTCGCGCACATGCGCCAGCAGCGCGCCCAGCGTGATCTGCTGAGGGCTGATGGCGATGTCGATGCTGCTGCCTTCGACCAGGTCGGCATAGGCCGGGCGGTTGATCAGCGACATCACCCGCTGGCAGCCCATGCGCTTGGCCAGCATCGCCGAGAGGATGTTGGCCTCGTCGTCGTTGGTCAGTGCGCAGTAGACGTCGGTCTGGTCGATGTTCTCCTCGCGCAGCAGGTCCTCGTCGGCGCAGTCGCCGACCAGCACGATGGAGTTGACCAGGTCTTCAGCGATCTTCTTGGCGCGCTCCTTCGAGCGCTCCAGCACCTTGACGCTGAAACGGCCTTCGAGCGCCTTGGCGAGGTTGCGGCCGATGTTGCCGCCGCCGGCGATGAACACGCGTTTGGCCGGGCGGTCGACGCGCCGCAGCTCGCTCATCACGGTGGTGATGTTCTTGCGGTCGGCGAGGAAGAAGACCTCGTCGTCGACGTGGATGACCGTCGCCGCGGTCGGCACGATCGGCTTGCCCTGGCGGAAGATCGCGGCGACACGCGCATCCACGCCGGGCGGCAGGTGGTCGCGCAGCTCGCGGATCTCGTGGCCGACCAGCTTGCCCTGCTGCACCGCGCGCACCGCCACCAGCTGGGCGCGGCCGTCGGCGAAGTCCAGCACCTGCAGCGCGCCGGGAAATTCGATCAGGCGCTGCACGTGGTGATAGACCTGCGCCTCCGGGCTGATCGCCACATCCACCGAGGAGCGGTCGCGACGGATGAATTCGGCGGCGCCGAGGTAGTCGCTCTCGCGGAGGCGGGCGATGCGGGTGGGTGTGCGGAACAGCAGGTCGCAGACCCGGCAGGCGACCAGATTGACCTCATCGCTGCTGGTGACCGCGACCACCAGGTCGGCGTCTTCGGCGCCGGCGTGGCTCAGTACGCGCGGCAGGCTGGCGTGGCCCTCCACCGTGCGGATGTCGAGGCGCTCGGCCAGCTCGCGCAGGCGGGCGAGATCGGTGTCGACCACGGTGATGTCGTTGTTCTCGGTCGACAGCGCCGCCGCCACCGAGGAGCCGACCTGGCCGGCGCCCAGGATGAGAATTTTCATGCGTGAACCAACGCTCCCCTTTGCCTCGCCGCATCGCGCGCTTCATGAAGCCGTCGCGACACCTGCCGAATGATCGCATGCCCGCGCAGGGCGGGCGTCTTCACTACTCGCGCCAGAAGCCCGGCGTCAGCAGCACCAGTACCGAAAACACTTCGAGACGGCCCAGCAGCATCGCCAGGGTGCCCAGCCAGACCACCGCGTCGTTGGCCTCACCGAAGGTCATCGCGACCGTGCCGAGGCCGGGGCCGGCGTTGGTGAGCGTGCCGACCGTGCCGCCGAAGGCCGAAAGGATGTCCAGCCCCGCCGAATTCATCGCCAGCGTGATCGCGATGAAGCACAGCGCCCACAGGATGAAGAAGCCCGAGACCGAGATCACCGCGCTCTCCGACAGCGGCTTGCCGCCGAGCTTGACCAGGAACTTGCCCTTGGGATGCACCAGCTGCTTGACCTCGCGATAGCCCTGGCGCAGCAGCAGGACTGCGCGCGAGACCTTGATGCCGCCCGAGGTCGAGCCCGAACAGCCGCCGATCACCGCCACGCCGAGCACCAGCAGCGGCGCCACGCCCGGCCACTGGGTGAAATCGGCCGTGAGCAGGCCGGTAGTGGTGATCAGCGAGGTGATCTGGAAGACCGCGTGGCGCAGGGCGGTGCCGGCATCGGCATAGCTGCCGCTGAACCAGAGCAGGCCGGCGACCAGCAGACTGCCGACGCCGACGATGCGCAGGAAGGCCTGCAGCTCGGAGTCGCTGTAGTAGCCGCTCAGGCTGGCGCGCCGCCAGGCCACGAAGTGCAGTCCGAAGTTCATGCCGCCGATCAACATGAAGACGATGGCGATGCACTCCAGCAGGGCGCTGTCGAAGTGGGCGAAGCTGGCGTCATAGTTGGCGAAGCCGCCGGTCGACAGCGTCGACATCGCATGGCAGACCGCATCGAACAGGCTCATGCCGGCCACCCAGTAGGCCGCTGCGCAGAGAACCGTGAGGCCGGCATACACCGCCCACAGCGCCTTTGCGGTTTCGGCTACCCGCGGCGTCATCTGCGAATCGCGGTTGAGGCCCGTGCTTTCGGCGCGGAACAGCTGGGTGCCGCCGATCTTCAGCATCGGCAAAATCGCGACCGAGAGGATGACGATGCCCATGCCGCCGATGAAGTGCAGCACCTGGCGGTAGAACAGCACCGACTTCGGCAGCTGGTCCAGGCCGCTGATCACGGTCGCGCCGGTCGTGGTCAGGCCGGAGGCCGCCTCGAACATCGCCTGCGCGAAGTCGAGATGCGGTGGCGCGTACATGAAGGGCAGGGCGGACACCGCGCTGGCCAGCACCCAGGTCAGCGTCACCACCAGAAAGCCATCGCGCAGCCGCAGCTGGTAGTCGGCGCCGCGCACCGGCAGCCACAGCAGCAGGCCGGCCAGCATGGTCGCCGCGAAGCTCGACAGGAACACGCTCGCCGTGTCCTCGCCCAGCGCCAGCGCCAGTACGGCCGGCGGCAGCTTGGACAGCGAGGTGGAGGCGATGACGATGGCGAAGACGCGCAGGCTGGCGCGGGCGCGCGGGCTCATGTGCGGAAGCTCCGCGGCCATAGCGCACGCCGGCGGAAACGCCGACCGTCAAACCCGACCATGCACGTCGCTCCCGACCCAGGACCATCGCGCCGGTCGGTGGCCCGGGAGGGCACGGCCGGAACTGGATGCTGCAAGCGCACATTGTCGCGCCGATGGCCCGGGGCTTGGCAAGCCCCCGACTACGCGGCCGGCGTCAGCCGCGCATACCAGGCCTCGATCTCGGCGATCCGAGCCTCCGCGGCAAAGCGCTCCAGCGCATAGGTCTGACGTGGCGGTGGCGCCTCCAGCACCGGGCGCAGGGCCGCGGCCAGCGCGTTCGCATCGCCGATCGGCAGCAGCGGGCGGCCGATCACCGCGGCCAGATGACGCGCGCCTTCGCTGGCGCTGGCGATCACCGGCAGGCCGCTGCGCATGGCTTCCAGCAGCACCAGACCGAAGGGCTCGTTGCGGGCCGGACTGACGAAGGCATCGAAGGCCGACAGCCAGTCCGAAGGCCGCTCGACAAAGCCGGGCATCAGCACCTCGGTCGGGGCTGAGGCGCGGAGGGTTTTCCAGGCGCTGCCGGCACCGACCAGGGCCAGCCGCGCGCGCGCTGGCTGCGGCGCCAGCTGGCGCCAGGCTTCCAACAGCACATCCATGCCCTTGCCCGGCTCGGCGCGGCCAAGCGCGCCGATCAGCACGGTGTTCTCAGCGAGGCCCAGCTCGGCGCGCAGCCGCGCGCGTGCTTCCGGGTCGAAGCCCGGCGCCTGGGTCCAGTTGTCGATCTGCACGCTGCGCGCGCGCAGGGCCTCGGGAATCGCCGGCAGCTGCCAGGGCGCGATCGCGATCAGTCCATCCAGATCGGCGTGCTGCTGCGGCTTGTAGTGGATGTGCAGGGTGGCGACCCGGCGCATGCCGGGCACGCGCAGGCCCCGCAGGGCGCGGCAGCCGCCGCTCAGGTGCGCGTGGGCGACGTCCGGGCGCTGCTGCTTCAGCCAGCGCCGCACCCGCCAGCGCGACAGCCATTCGCCGCAGTCGACCACCTGCACCTTGGACGAGAGTCGATGCGCGATCGCATCGGCGCGCGGCTCGAAGGCGCAGTGGCGAAGCAGCACCGTGACCTCGTGGCGCTCGGCCTGCGCGTTGGCCAATTCCACGGCGTAGCGCTCGCTGCCGGCGAAGCGGCGGGTCAGCAGCAGATGGGCGATGCGCATCAGCCCTCCTTGCCGGGGCGCAGCTCGACGCCGAGGTCGCGCAGCTTGCGGTACAGATGCGTACGCTCCATGCCGACCGCCTTGGCCAGCTTGCCGACGCTGCCCTCGCATTGCTCCAGCCAGTGCAGCAGATAGGCGCGCTCGAACTGGTCGCGGGCTTCGCGCAGCGGCTGCGAGAAATCGGCGCGGAAGCCGTCCGCCTCGCCGGCCGTGGCGCTGACCGCTGGCGCTGCTGCAGGGCGACGGCCGAGCGCGGCTTCCACTTCGCTGGCCTCGATCTGCTCGTCGCCGCCCAGCACCAGCAGGCGCTGCACCAGGGCGCGCAGCTCGCGCAGGTTGCCGGGCCAGCCGTGGGCGGCCAGACGGGCGGCGGCAGCCTCGCTGAAGCGGCGCGGCGGCAGGCGATCGCGGCTGACGAAGTGCTCGGCCAGGGCCTGCGCCTGCGCCAGCACGTCGGCGCCGCGCTCGCGCAGCGGCGGCACCCGCAGCGGCAGCACGTTGAGCTGGTAGTACAGGTCCTCGCGGAGCCGCTGGCCCGCGAGTTCGGCTTCGAGATCGCGGCTGCTGGCGGCGATCACCCGCGCGCGCAGCGGCACCGGCTGGCGGCCGCCAACGCGGAGCAGCTCGCGGCGCTCCAGCACGCTGGACAGACGCAGCTGCAGCTCGGGGCCGAGCTCGGTCAGCTCGTCGAGATAGAGCGTGCCGGCATCGGCGCGTTCGATCAGGCCGGGCACGCTGCCGGCCTCGCCCTCGGAACCGAACAGCGTGGCCGCAGCGGCTTCGTCGGCAATCGCCGCGCCGGCGACGGTGACGAAGGGCTGGCCGGCGCGTGCGGAGTGCTCGTGCATCCAGCGCGCGAGCCCTTCCTTGCCGGTGCCGGCTTCGCCCAGAAGCAGCACCGGCGCATCGACGCCGGCCAGGCGTTCAAGCTGCGCGCGCAGGCGCTGCATGATTGCCGACTCGCCCAGCGGTGCGACCGACGGGCTGAGCTGGCGACGCAGGGCCTGGTTGTCGGCGCGCAGGCGCTGGGCCTCGAGCGCGCGCTCCAGGGTGATCAGCAGCTTGGCCAGGGTCACCGGCTTCTCGATGAAGTCGTAGGCGCCCAGCCGCGTGGCCTCGACCGCGGTCTCGATGGTGCCGTGGCCGGACATCATTACCACCGGCGTGTCGTCGCCGGCGGTCTTCCATTCGCGCAGCAGGGCGATGCCGTCGGTGCCGGGCATCCAGATGTCGAGCAGCACCGCATCGAAGCGGCCCTCGCTGCGTGCGGCCCGCGCGGCCTCGGCGTGCTCGGCGGTCGCGACCGCATAGCCCTCGTCCTCCAGCACCTCGGACAGCAGCTGGCGGATATCGGGCTCGTCATCGACCACGAGCAGGCGGGCATTGGGCATGGGCGGACTTCCTGCGGAGCGTCGCCGAGAGCGCAGGGCGGACGCGAAGCCTGCAAGGATAGCGGCAGCCGGGGTGGACCGTGGCCATGGCGCACTGGGGGCAGCCGCACTTCCAGGGCGTGCGTGAGGGAGGCGCCGCATTCGCGGGCCGCGCGCTCCGCAGGCGCTCAGTTGAGTACGCGCATCCTCAGCGCGCCCGTCCAGCGCTCGCCGGACTCCAGCCGGATCGGCTCGAAGATGCGGCCCGGCTCGATGCACAGGAAGGATTCGCTGCAGTCGGCGCCGAGATCGGTCAACGCCGCTGCGCCGTCGCGCCCCGGATTCCAGACCACCCAATCGGCAAAGCCCGCGGACTCGATCGCGAGGGTCTGAGCGCCGCACTCCAGACGGAGCGCCTGCGAGCCAGCATCCCTCGTCGCCCCCGCGAAGGCGGGGGCCCAGGGAAGGCTCGCCTCCGTCGTCGAAGCGCTGGCGCCTCGCCCGCCTGGGGGCAACACATTCGAGCTCAGCGCTGCGGCGAAGGGGTTCGCAGGGCTGCATTCGGCAGGCGCGGTGGCTGCGGGCCCGCGGTAGATGCGGTCCAGCGGCGGCGAAGGGATCAGCGCGGGCTGCCCTGTGGCCGGATGCCAGTCGCCGCCTTCCTCGAAACCGCAGTCCGCCAGCCCCAGCACGCGCGCCTGCTCGACTGCGCAGGCGAAGTAGCTGTGCAGGGCGCAGCTGAACTCGAAGGCGCGGGCATCGAGGCTCTCGACTTCAAGGGCCAGCGTCAGCGCATCGCGCTCGATCCTGGCGCGCAGCCTCAAGGCGAAGCGGTGCGGCCACAGCGCCTGCGTGGCGTCCGAGTCGGTGAGCTCAAGCAGCAGTCGATCCGCTTCCTGTTCGCGCAGCTGCCAGCGCTGGGTGCGCGCAAAGCCGTGCCGCGCAAACGGCCCGCGCGCATTGAACTGCGGAAAGATCACCGGCACGCCGCCGCGGATCGCAGCGCTGCCGTCGAGCACGGCGCGCGGGCTCAGGAACAGGCGTTCGCGTCCGCCCGCCTGCCAGCGCAGCAGCTGGCCGCCGAACAGGCTGAACTCGGCCGAGCTCCCTTCGTGCTGGATGCGCAGGGTTTCCATGCTCGCCTCAGTGCGTGTTCGGCGTGCGCGTCGACAGCGCGCCGAGCCACAGCGCCAGCAGGGCGAACAGCAGCACCGACAGGAAGCTCGAATACACCGCGTAGTGGGTGTTGAGCGGAAACAGCAGTGTGAGCAGGGCGAGGCTGACCGGCCAGGCGCGCTGGCGCGCTTCAGCTGAGGCCGCGCGCAGCGCGCGCAGGCCCAGCGCCACAGCCGTCAGCCAGCACAGCAGGCCGAGCGCGCCGGTTTCGCTGAGGATTTCCAGCACGATCTGATGCGCATGGAAGGCGCCCTGCTCACCGCGCTCGCCCTCGAAGACGAATCGGTCATCGCCTGGCGCATGTTCGGGGTAGGCGTAGCGATAGCCGCGCACGCCCACGCCGTTGAGCGGATGCGCCTCGATCATCGACAGCGCGGCGCGCCAGATCGGCAGACGGAAGGACAGTGCGTGATCCAGCGCTTCGGGATCGCCACTGAGCGCCGCAGCGCTGCGCTCGACGCGTTCGGCGAAGCGCTCCGAGCTCTGCTGCAGGGCGAGCCCCGCGCCCAGCAGCAGCGCGCAGGCCAGCGCCAGTGCGCCCAGCCGCTGCGACAGGCGCGGCAGCGTGAACCACAGCAGCAGCACCAGCACGCCGGCATAGCTGAGCCAGGCCGCGCGCGCGCCGGCCAGCCCGATCACCACCGCCAGCGCCAGCGCCGAGAGCGCGAAGCCGCGCCAGCCGAAGCGCTGCTTCGCCGCCACCAGCAGCAGCGGAGACAGCGCCGCCATCACCGCGCCGAGCTTCAGATCGTCGTCGCCGAAGATGCCGCTCAGTCGATCCACGCGATTGGCGCCGCCCAGCGAGATTCCGGCCACGGCCTGGATCAGGGCATCGATCGTCCACAGCGCCACCAGCAGGGCCACACCGTGCAGGGCGAAGGTCGCGCGCCCCGGCTGCGCCAGTCCGTGCTGGGCGTACAGCAGCGCGGGCAGGAAGCGCAGGTCGGCAGCGACTTCGGTCCAGCTCTTCTCCGCTGCGACCGAGTCGAAGGCCGACAGCAGCTCGGGCAGCCAGTAGCCGAGGAAGAGCAGGGCGGCGAGGCGCTGCATCGGTTCTGCGCCGGCGCGGAACAGCCCCGGCACCAGCTTCGCGCCGAGCACGGCCATCACCAGCAGCGGCAGCTCGTAGCTGCGCGAGAACGGCAGCAGGGCGAACACCGCGAGCAGCCACAGCGCCGGCGCCTGCGCGCGTGCGGCCGCGAGAGGGACGCGCAGGCCGCCGTTGCTCATCCGCGTGCGGCCGCGAGTTCGGCGTAGAGATCCAGCGTGGCCCGCTGCATGTCGGCAAGGCGGTAGCCCTCGAAGGGCGCAACCTGCACGGCCGAGGCCAAGAGGCGCTGGGCGGCGTCGAGCAGAGCGGCGCCATCGCCCAGCGGCACCGCGCCGGCCGGATACAGCTCGCGCAGCAGCTCACCGACACCGCCGTGCTCGAAGCCCAGCACCGGCACGCCCATGTGCAGGGCCTCAATGACTGTTCGGCCGAAGGCCTCGGGTTTGCTGGAGAGCTGCAGGACCAGATCGCTGATCGCATACACCTCGGCCACGTCGGCGCGCGGCGGGGTGATCACCAGTCGATCCTCGACGCCGGCCGCCCGCGCCTGCGCGCGCAGGCCCGCCAGATAGCGCTGGCGCCCGGCCTCGTCGGCGCCGAGCAGCAGCAGGCGCGCATCGACGCCGCGCGCGACCAGACCCGCCAGCAGTTCGATCGCCTGCGCATGACCCTTCAGCCGTGTGCCGCGGCCCGGCAAGGTCAGCAGGCGGCCGCCGGCCAGCTGCGGATGGCTGCGGAAGAAGTCCTCGCGCCAGGCTGGCGTGGGCTGGTGCCCGCGCGGAAAAGCGTCGGGCTCGATGCCGCGCGGGATCACCACGTAGCGCTCGTCCGGCACCTGCGGATAGTGCTGGCGCAGGTAGTCGCGCACCGTGCGCGAGACGCAGATCACGCGGTCGCCGCGCGCCATGATCGCGCTGTAGCGGCCCGGCGAGTTCAGTCCGTGCGCCGTGGTAATGAAGATCGGCCGCGGCCGCAGCCCGATCATCGCCGCCAGCGCCATCCACGCCGGCAGCCGCGAGCGCGCGTGCACGATATCCGGCTTGACCTCGCGGATCAGCCAGCGCAGCGCGAAGATCCGCGCCGGCGTGGCCAGCGACTTCGCGCCGATCTTCAGCTCGATGTGGCTGCTGCGCTCCTTCTCCAGCTGCGCCACCAGCCGGCCGCCGCCGCTCACCACCCACGAGCGATGCCCGTCCGCGACCAGCGCACGCCCGATCTCCAGCGTCGAGCGCTCGACGCCGCCGGCATCCAGCCGCGGCAGCAGCTGCAGCACGGTCAGACGCTTGGGGCCCGCAGGCTGTTCGATGGGCTCGTCGGGCAGCGGCTGCCCGGGGTCGGCTTCAAGCATGGTGTGCAGTTCGCGCTCGGGCGTGCGGAGGTGGAGGGTGGCGACAGCGACAGACGCTGCCCGCATGGACGAGAGCCGCCGCGCAGAGGCGAAACAACGCGGCCTCCATCTTCATGGGGACGTGCGTGCGGGCGCAGCCGTGGCGCGGGGAAGACAGCAGGCGCAGCGGCAAGGGGCGAAGCGAACGCGGGCACAGGGCCCGAGGCTTCAGCCCTTCAGCACGTAGTGCGCACCGCAGTAGGGACACGTCGCCTCGCCCTTGGCTTCGACGGCCAGGTAAACCTTGGGATGCGAGTTCCACAGCGACATGCCCGGCATCGGGCAGGACAGCGGCAGATTCGCCCGGGTCACTTCGTAGCGGTTCTGGGCGTTGGCGGGGATCACGCGGTCGGAGGCGATGGCGGGCATGGTGTGAGGGCGCGATGGGCAGAGGGTCTGCAGTTTAGCGCGGCAGGGGGCTGCCTCCGCTCTGCGCGCCCGCCATCATCACCTCAAGCCAGCCGGGCTGGGGGTGATGCGGCGCCCGATGGAGGTGGCCTCAGCGCGCAGCCTGACTGAGCCTCTCCAGAGCCAGCCCACGGGCTCGCGTGAATCACTCAGGCTCGAAGCCATTGCCGAACAGCCCCAGCGGGTCGACCCTGAACACGTGGGCGGCGCCTGATTCCGCCATCGGCGCTGCCTGCCTCGGCGCCCCGACCAGCAGGGTTTCGCCGCTGAGGGCCAGCACTGCCGCCATCCAGCTGGGGTTGGGATTGACGCCCGTGTTCAAGGCGCTGGCCGGCGACCAGGTGCCGCCGCTGCGCCGGAAGGCGATCGGCGGAAGGGTCAGGCTCTCGGACCACTTCTGTCCTGCGATCACGGCATAGTCGCCCTGCAGCTGCACGGCCCCTCCGAACTGGTGGTAGCCCGGCCAGGGCGGCGAGAGCTCGGCCTGCTGCAGCCAGACGCCGCTGTTGAGCGCGTAGACATAGCTCCGGCCGTGGTTCGCGGTTGCGAAGGGCGCGCCGATCAGAACGCTGCCGCCGGAGATCGCTACCGCACGGCCAAAGGCGTTGCCCGCCACAACGGTGGAGGGCACCAGCTTGGCCTGCTGCGACCACAGGTTGCCGCTGCGCGCGAAGACGAAGGCAGAGCCCGAGCCGGATCCGTGATCGTCGTCGCCCGGGACCCCCACGACCAGCAGGTCGCCGGTTTCGGACAGCTCCAGCGCATGACCGAACTCATCGGCTTCCGTGGCGCTGCCGCCCGCACTCACCCGCGCCTGCTGGGTGAACTGCAGGGCCGCGTGCGATCGTGTGTAGATGTAGGCTACGCCGGCATCGGCCGCGCCGGGCAGATCCTTGAAAGGTGCGCCCACCGCCAAGGTGGTGGCCGTGGCGCCGCGACGCATGGACATCGAAGCGCCGAAGCGATCTTGAGGGCCGCTGTCCGCGGCGAGGAGTTTCTCGACGGCAGCGAAGTGGCTGTTGGCATCGGCGCGCTCGAAGACATGCACGGCGCCGCGTGCGGCGTTGTCGAAGCGGGCGCCTACCGCGATCAGGTCGCCAGCCACGGCCACCGCGCTGCCGAAACGGTCGCCCGCTGTCAGCGTGGTGTCGGGATTCAGCAGCGTCTGCTGCAGGCTCCAGGCGCCGTTGATCCTGCGGAACACATAGGCGGCGCCGGCGTTCGCGCCCTTGATGTTGCTGGCCTCTGGGGCGCCAACCACGTCGGTGTCGCCGTCGATTGCGACGGACGCGCCGAAGTTGTGGTCTTCGCCGGGGTCCGCCGGCAGCAGGAGCGTGTGGGCTCCGTGGGCTGGGCTCGTGGCGAGGATGAGCAGCAGAATCGGGGCAAGGCAGTTCAGTCGGAAGTGGATCACGGGCGTTCCCTGGCAGGGCCACTCCTGTGTGGCTTCCCGGGAAACGCGGATTACCTGGGGAAGCGGACAGGGCACGACGTCTGTCGCGTCCACCGCCGCTTCGTGACCCCCGATCCACGCCAAGCAGCGTGCCTCGGGTACTCCGCCCGTGCGACGAGGCACCGGAGGATCCGCATTGGGACTCGCGCATCGCCGACTTGTCACCGCGCCCAGCGCCACGTGCATTCGACCGTAGGGCGTACTCAAGCGCGGGAACAGCATGGTCGGGGACCGGCGGGCAACATCGTGATGACACCGGTGGCGATGCAGGCACCGCTAATCCTCGGCCCTTCTGCGGCGTAAGCCCGGGCTTCGTCCATCGAGGGGAGGCACCGTCTCGGTGGTTCAAACCATGAAGCTTTCATGCTTTCATCACGCGTCCCGGCGCCAAGGCGTCGTCCCTCTCGACGCGCCCACGCCATGCCAAAAGCTGCCAGCAAACCCGCCATCGATCTCAAGCGCGTCCTCGGTGTGGTGCTTGGCATCGCCGCGTTGACATGGTGGACGCTCGACCGCGCCGAGTACTTCATCGCGCGCAGCATCCTGGTGGCCTATGGCGACTTCGAAACAACCTTCCGCGGCGCCTGGTTCGAGTGGGATGGCGATCTCTACGCCAAGGATTTCCGCATCGTCGATGAGGAAACCGGCGAGACCGCGCTGCGTGCAGAGTACGTGGTGGCCGAGACGCCGGGCTGGTTCTGGGTGCTGCGCAACCTGATCTTCCAGAAGCGTCAGCACCGCATCAAAGTGGATCGCATCCATCTGGAGCTGCTGGGCGTAGAGGCGCATGCCGACCTTGGCGACCCGAGCCTCGGCGATCTCGGGCCCTTCAGCGCCGATGCGGCCTCCCCCTGGGACGGTGAAGGCTGCAGCGATCTGATCGGGTTCAGTCGCTTCCAGCTGACTGAGCTTGGCTTGAGCCCGGGCCCGGCACGCCTGGTGTTCGACTACGACATCAACGGACGCGATCTGGACGCGCGCGTTCTGCTTGAGGTGCCGGGCGTGTCGCAGGTGCGGTTGACACGCAAGGAAGAGCTGCTGGGCGGCAGCAACGCGCTGGTGTTGGACCACCTGGAGACGCGCATCCATTCAGAGCGGTTGGAGATCGAAGACCTCGGCTTCGTCGCCGCGCGCAACCGCCACTGTGCGGCCGCGGCGGGAATCGACGAGGCGACTTTCGTGCAGCGGCATATCGACTCGCTGCAGCGCATCTTTGCGCACTACGGCCTCGGCGTGGATACGGCGTCCGTCGGCCTGTATCGCGAGTTCGCAGCCCGCGGCGGCAGCCTCGTCGTGGACCTTCGCTACGTGCCGCCGCTGGAGTCGATGGATTTCTACGCCCTGCGGCAGTCGATGGAGGTGCTGCCGCGCCTCAGTCTGAATTTGCAGCGAGCCGGCCGCAGCGTGGGCGTACAGCTCGCACAGGTGCGCGAGCGCCCTCTGGATGGCTTCGACAGCGCCCTTTCCACCTGGCGTCTGATCGAGCGTGAGCAGGAGGCGCTTGCGCGCAGTGCAGGCACTGGCAGCGGTAGAGCGCTGGTCAGCCTGGGGGGCAGTGGCGGCGCACGCTCGGGCCGCAGCGTGCAGCCGGCGCGGGCGCAGAGCGGGCCATCAGCGGCCTCGGCTGCATCGCCCACGCTTGCCGCTGCCGATGCCTTGGATGCGGTGCCTGCCTCTCGTCCGGAAGCCCCTGCCGACGGTGCATCGGATCCCGCCTGGCAGCCGGAGTTTCGCGATCCCAGCGCCCTGCAGTGGGACGAGTTGAAGCCTCTGGTCGGTGAGCAGCTGCGCGTGTTCACCCGCCACAGCGGCGGGCGCGTGGTCGAGCTGATCGAACACAGATCGAGCGAGCTGCGCGTGCGCGCGGCGCTGGGTGGCGGCAGCGCCGAGTACACGATCCAGCGCGAGGCGTTCCAGTTCGCACGGAAGATCTGAGCGCGAGAGAGGGCGCCAGCACAGCCTCGGCAAGCGCCGGGGGCGTGCCGCTGATCCAGCCAAGCCGGAGCCTTCTGATGCCGGCTGTCGGTGGGCGGGTCCGAAGTCCGAGCCTGATCCCGACGACGCGAGTGGGTCTCTGACGGGCGTCAGTGCGCTTCCTGGCCCCGCCGAGCGTACACGCGCGGCACGCCGTGCCCAGTAACGACCAACGCGCAGGAAGCGCAACGCCAACTCGGCTACCCTCTGCTCCCTCGGGAAACGCAAGGACGCAGGCAGGCATGGCCATGGATGCTGCAATCGAGATCCGCGCGCTGGGCAAAACCTATGACAGCGGCCACGTCGCGCTGAAGGACGTCTCTCTGTCGATCCGCCGCGGCGAGATCTTCGCCCTGCTGGGGCCGAACGGTGCCGGCAAGACCACCCTGATCGGCATCGTCTGCGGCACCGTCCGCCCCAGCTCCGGCCAGGTGATCGCCAACGGCTTCGACATCCAGCGCGACTACCGTGCGGCGCGCGCCTGCATCGGCCTGGTGCCGCAGGAGCTGGCCACCGAAACCTTCGAGACGGTGTGGGCGGCGCTGCGCTTCTCGCGAGGGCTGTTCGGCAAGCCGCACGATCCCGCCTTCCTGGAACAGCTGCTGCGCGACCTGTCGCTGTGGGACAAGCGCGACGCCAAGATCATGAGTCTGTCCGGCGGCATGAAGCGCCGCGTGCTGATCGCAAAGGCGCTGGCCCACGAGCCGCAGATCCTGTTCCTCGATGAGCCGACCGCGGGCGTGGATGTCGAGCTGCGGCGCGACATGTGGCGCCTGGTCGGCGGCCTGCGCGAGCGCGGGGTGACCATCATCCTCACCACCCACTACATCGAGGAGGCCGAGCAGATGGCCGACCGCATCGGGGTGATCAACCGCGGCGAGCTGCTGCTGGTCGAGGACAAGCACACCCTGATGCGCAAGCTCGGCCGCAAGCAGCTGACGCTCAGCCTGAGCGAGCGCATCGAGGCGCTTCCGCAGGCGCTGTCCGATCTGCCGCTGGAGCTTGCCCGCGACGGCGAGGCCCTGGTCTACACCTTCGACTCGCAGGGCGAGCGCAGCGGCATCGCCACCCTGCTGCGCCGGCTGCAGGACGCCGGCATCGGCTTCCGCGACCTGCACACCGAGGAGTCCTCGCTTGAGGACATCTTCGTCAACCTGCTCAAGGCCCCGCGATGAACCTCTACGCCATCCGCGCCATCTACCGCTTCGAGATGGCGCGCACCTTCCGCACCCTGGGCGAGAGCCTGGCCGCGCCGGTGCTGACCACCTCGCTGTACTTCATCGTGTTCGGCGCCGCCATCGGCTCGCGCATGGGTGATGTCGACGGCGTCAGCTATGCCGCCTTCATCATCCCCGGCCTGATCATGCTGTCCCTGCTCAACGAGAGCATCTCCAACGCCAGCTTCGGCATCTACATGCCCAAGTGGTCGGGGACGATCTACGAGCTGCTCTCAGCGCCAGTCTCGGTGACCGAGGTCGTGCTCGGCTACGTCGGCGCGGCCACCACCAAGTCGCTGATGATCGGCCTGCTGATCCTGCTCACCGCGCGCTTCTTCGTGCCCTACTCGATCGAGCACCCGCTGTGGATGCTGTTCTTCCTGGTGATGACCGCCGCCAGCTTCTCGCTGTTCGGCTTCCTGATCGGCCTGTGGGCGAACGACTGGCAGAAGCTGCAGGTGATCCCGCTGATGGTGATGACCCCGCTGACCTTCCTCGGCGGTGCCTTCTATTCGATCAGCATGCTGCCGCCGTTCTGGCAGACCGTCTCCCTGTTCAACCCCATCGTCTACCTGATCTCCGGCATGCGCTGGGCCTTCTACGGCCAGTCCGACGTGGCACCCATGCTCTCGGCCGCGATGATCGGACTGTTCTTCGTCGTGTGCCTCAGTGCGGTGACCTACATCTTCCGCAGCGGGTGGCGGCTGCGGAGTTGAGGGCGGGCTGAGTCGCGGGCGTTGGTTCCAGACTCGACGCCGCTCCTGCTCTCGCAATCCTGCTCGCGCAGAATTCCTGTCGCCGAGCCACACCTGCCGCGAACGCGCTGAAACGCCTTCGCTACGGCGTCTGAGTTCTTTCACACGTTCTGAGTGTTTCCGGCTTCAGAACTTCGGCTGGGGTTTGTTCAGGCCCGTACTCAGGGCTGGAGCCCCGTCGGCGCTGGCGTGGCGATAGGCGCATCCAGCCGCACCACCAGATAGGGAAGAAAGAACTGCGTCACTGGGCCGACGCCGAGTGCGAACACCACGGTGCCGACGCCGACAGTGCCGCCTAGTGCGACGCCGGCCGCGAGCACCGTGAGTTCGATCAGGGTGCGCACCCGCCGGATCGACCAACCGCTGCGGCGGGCCAAGCCGGTCATCAGGCCATCGCGTGGACCCGGGCCCAATTGCGCGCCCACATACAGCGCGGTGGCGAAGCCGCAGGCCAGCACGCCGCCCAGCATGAAGGCGATCTGCAGGGCCCAGCCTGAAGGGGCGCCGAGCAAGGCCAGGTTGATGTCGGCGAAAGGCCCCAGCAGCAGCGTGTTCGCCAGCGTGCCCAGGCCCGGCATCTGGCGCAGCGGAATCCAGGCCAGCAGGACGGCCAGTGACGCGATCACGATCACGGTACCCAGCGACAGCGGCACGTGCAGCGCCACGCCGAGGTGGAAGACATCCCAGGGCGAGGCGCCCAGCGCGCCCTTCACCATCAGGGCGATCGCCACGCCGTACAGCCACAGCCCCAGCAGCAGCCGGAGCAGACGCTGCGGCAGATGGCGCGCCTTGAGTTGATCGATCGGGCCGAGGTTGGCCAAGGGGGTAACGGGCGTGGTGGTTTTCATGGCGCCACGATCTCGATAATTGGCTCTTCAATACAGAGCCAATTCTGCGATAGTGGCCCCATGCATCGATCTCTGAGTCCAGAACGCATCGCCGCCCTGGTCGGCGACTTCCCGCGCGCTCCGGCCTACCGTGGCCTCTGCCTTGCGCTGCAGGAGCGCATCGGCGACGGACGCATTCCGCTTGGCTGTCGCCTTCCCAGTGAGCGCGCGGTGGCGCCGGTGTTGGGCGTGTCACGCAATACCGTGACCCGCGCCTATGCGGATCTGGTGAGCGCAGGGTTCGCCATCGCCAGGCAAGGCTCCGGCACCTTCGCCGCGGTGCCAGTGGAACGCCGCCGCGCGCACGACCATGTGCTGCATCCGCTGGGCAGCGGACAGTCTGCCGAGGGCGCGATCGATCTCAACTGCGCGGCGGGTTCTGCGACGCCGGGTGTCGCCGCTGCCTACGAGCGCGCGCTGGCTGCGCTGCCTGCCTACCTGTCCAGCGATGGCTATCTGCCCTCGGGCCTGCCCGTGCTGCGCGCACTCATCGCGGACACGTACTCGAACCGCGGCCTGCCGACCAGCCCTGAACAGATCGTCATCACCAGCGGCGCGCTGGCAGCCATTGGCATCGTGGTGCGCGCGCTGTCGCGTCCGGGCGACCGCATCGCGGTGGAGTCGCCGGTGTACTCGAACGCGATCGAAGCACTACGGCTGGGCGGCGGACGCTTGGTCAGCGCGCCCATGGGCGACGCGCTCGGCAGGGAGGGATGGGATATCGACGCCATCAATGCCACCTTGCGGCAGACGTCTCCGCGTCTTGCTTACCTGATTCCCGACTTTCAGAACCCCACCGGCTTTCTGATGGCCGACCCGATGCGCGCGGACTACGCGCGTGCCTTGCGCGGCACGCACACGACGGCCATCGTCGACGAGACGCTGCAGCCGATCCTGCTGTCCGATGTGCCGATGCCCGCGCCGTTTGCCTGCCACTCAAGTGATGCCATCACCGTCGGCAGCGTCTCGAAGATGTACTGGGGTGGCCTGCGCGTGGGTTGGTTGCGGGTGTCGCCTGAGCTCGTCCCGCGCATGATCCGGGCGCGCGTGCAGAGCGACCTGGGGAGTTCGCTGTTCGACCAATTGGTGGTCGCCGAACTGCTGCAGTCGCCCGACATTCTGCAGCTTCGACGCGAACAGCTTCGCCGCCGCCGTGATCTGCTGGTGCAGGCACTGCGCGAACACCTGCCGGAGTGGCGCCTGCGCGTGCCCGAGGGAGGGCTATGCCTGTGGGTGCAGCTGCCGCGGGGCAGTGCGACCCGCTTGGCCGCCGATGCCGAGCGCGAGCATGTGCACGTGGCGCCGGGTCCGATGTTCAACGTCGAAGGCGGCTCGGACGCGTGGCTTCGGATTCCGTATGCGAAACCGGAGGCCGAGCTGACACAGGCGGTTGAGCGGCTGGCGCGCACGTGGCGCAGCCTTGCCTCTGAATCACCACGCCAGCGCAGGGCAACGCGACTCCTGATTGCCTAGGGGGAATGGAGGCTGGTTGCGCGAGGATCGTGCGCACGCAAGGGCGTGAGCGTGAGCGACATCCGCCCTCTGTATTGGCTGCTTCCGCAGCGAGTGGCGGCTGCGGAGTTGAGCGCAGGCCGCGTCGAACAGGGAGATGCGTGCCGACGCCCGACGCGCGCTCCTCAGCCCGGCTGCGCAGGCAGACGCACCATCCGACTCATCAGATGCTCCAGCGTGGCGTCCAGATCGCCGCCGCAGCGGCCCATGTGCACGGGCGAGGTCTGGATGATGGCGCTGCGTTGTGCGGTGAGCCAGTGGAAGCGCGTGCGCGGCGGCAGCAGGCCGATCGGCGCCGCGGCTTCACCGCCGCGGCAGATCGCCGGGATCGCATCCAGATGCCGGCAGACCAGTTCCATGTCGATGGCCGGGTCGAGCGCGCGCAGGCGCGCTGCGTCCACCTCGATGCGCGCCTGCAGAAACCCGGCCGCCTCGCAGGACAGGATCACCCCGACGTTGATGAACTCCTCGCGCTCCACGCGCGGCACCACGCGGATCACCGCGTAGTCGTAGAGCTCATGCGCGCGCACGGATCGCCTCCTGCACGAAGCCCTGGCGCTCGGCCAGCCGGCGGCTCAAGTAGTCCACGTAGGCCGCGCGCTGGGCGCGCGGATCGCCGAAGTCCTGCGCGCCCTGCAGCCACGCATCGGGCACCTGCGCCACCACCTCGGCGATCGCATCCCCCTGCAGGCGCTGCGCCATGTCCGCATCGACCTCCCCGATGGCGGCCGCCGCGCGCAGCAGCACGTGATCGCGGATCAATGGGAAGGGCTTGCCGGCCTGCGCCGCATCGCCATCCCAGCCGTGGTGGAAGTACAGCGCCGCGCCGTGATCGATCAGGAACAGCCGGCGATGCCAGACCATCAGGTTCGGATTGCGCGCCGTACGGTCGAGGTTGTGGATGTAGGCATCGAACCAGACGATGCGCGAGGCCAACTCCGCATCGGGCTGCTGGGCCACCGGATCGAAGTTGATCGCGCCGGGCAGATAGTCCGTGCCGAGGTTGAGCCCGGCGCTGGCGCGAATCAGATCCTGGATCTCCGGATCGGCCTCGGTGCGGGCCAGCTCCGCGTCCAGATCCATCAGCACGATCTCCGGCACCGGCAAGCCCAGCGCCCGCGCCAGCCCACCCGCGATGACCTCCGCCACCAGCGCCTTCGGCCCCTGGCCCGCGCCGCGGAACTTGAGCACATACAGCCCTTCGTCCTCGCCTTCCACCACAGCAGGCATCGAACCGCCTTCGCGCAGCGGGGTGATGTAGCGGTTGGCGGCGAGGTGGCGTAGGGGCATGGGGGGAGGATAGCTGTCGGCTTGGGTGTGGGAACGGCGCGGTGGAGTTGGGGAAGCGGCTCCGACCTCGCCACTTCATCGAGGCTGTGGCTGGAAGCAAGCCCAGGTCAGCCTGCTTGCACGACGCTTCATGCCCCTGGAGGACCAGAAGGCAGAATGCTTCTTGCGTTCCTGTTACTGGATGAGGCCGCTTTCGACCCAAGGCGGCCTCCATGTCCTTCGAAAAAATGTACTCTCATCCCGCCTTTCCACCTGTCATAGAGCGATGCGAGGCGACCCACTATTCCTGGTGTACGGTGTCCACGCAGGACGTCCTGAAGATGTCTACTTCGGTTCGTTCCGCACCCGGAGTGATGCCGAAGCGGCCGTCGCTCGGCTGCAAACGAAGGAAATGCACGGCACGAGCTGGGCGGCGCGCTACCACAATCGTGGTTTTGTGATTCGCGAGCGCTTGGTTGATGTTGACTTTGAGATTCCCTCGCGACCAAAGCCGCGGGACCGCTTTTGTGTCCGTGCGACCGCGGAGGAAGGGGTGGTCGGCCGCGTTCAAGTAGAAGTGCTCGAACGCACTGCGCAAGGATTCGTCGAGCGGGCTCGGTACGCCCGCAACCACACGATGTTCTCTACCTTCGAACCCTTTCGCCAGCGTGGCCGCGACCTCGCGCTGGTGTCTTGCGAATACACCAAGTCTGCTGTGCTGGATCTGGCCACGGGCAAGATCATTGCCGAAGAGCCCGATGAGAAGTCGGGATTCTGCCCGGCTGGATTCTATGTGCCCGACTGGTGCGACCTGCACGACGATTCGATTTTGCCCGGTTCGCCATTCTGGTCGAAGGACAGGGAATTTCCGGACGGAACTTTCGGTTTCGTCTGGGGCTGCACTTGGGGTGACGACAGCACCTGGAAAGTGCAGTGGCTCGACCTTTCGCGCGTAGCTGAAGGTGTGCTCACACGCGAGGAGCGCTTCGGCTACATGGAGCTGTCTACACGCGACTGGCGCTCACCGGCTCTGTCGCTCGATCCTCCTCCACCCGAAGGCACCGCGCCGCCGCCGTTCATCGGTGTGCGACTGGACAACGGCAAGTTACGGGCCTCGTTCGACGTGCTGATGGATGTTGACCTCTCCACCGGGAAACCCATCGATTGGCAGCGGCTACGCATTGAGAGCCTTGACTGATTTACCAGCGGTAGCCGCCGAAGGCTCCAGGAATTTCTTGCCCGCTTGGCGGGGGAGCTTACGAACAGAGCTACGTAAGGCTAGCGTCACGCTCAGGAGCCGGCTGGTTGTCCTGCCAGGCCGCATAGGTGATTGACGTTCCTTGTACGCGCCATGATGTCCGCCCGTTATCTGGTCGGCCAAGAATGGTGGCCGACGCAGCGCTCGGGCTCTTGAACCCCGCGTCCTTCAGGAAAACGAGATGCGCCCCGTCATCGGACGCCCCTAGCACCCCAGCTTCGAGGAGCTCACTTCGAAATCTACTGTAGGTGTGGGCTGCCCCCGTCCACTCGAGCTTGGCCTGCGAGCCGGCTAAGACGATGAACATGCCATCGCCCTCCTTGGCCAAGGCGGCGATCCCGTGGCGTGAGCTTTCGAGCTCGAACACTAACGTGGCGTCGGGTGACTCGAGTTCGGTCAGCAAGGCTGCCGCAAGGTCAGATTTGCTGCGACGGCCCTCCAGTCGCCAGTGAGTCTCAAAGAGACGCAACATGGACTCGTGTCGAGTCTGCATTGAGCCGGCGGTCCATTCCTCCTGCTGGAGCACCTGAGTCGTCAGTGCGAACGCACAAGCACCGTCCCTACTGAAGTACGTCGATTTCTTCCAGGCAAAGTCGCGGTTGCTCGCGGCGCTGTTCTTCTTGCGGCTCAGGAGCGCAAGGTTGCCGAGGCGGTGCACCCAAAATTGGTGCTCATTCTTGTCCGACACCCAGGATGCCCATTGGCTGTTCGGCGCAGGTTGCTGGGGCATGACGTGCTCAATCGATACGACATCGTGCTTGTACGTAGCGCTGCCGTCGGAGATCAGCTGATCGAGTCTCAGTAGCAGAGTTGACAGCGCGCGGGGGGAGTGGGTGTCGTAGAGGGGGCCATCCAGTGCCACATAGGTCCGGTGCTGCTCTTCTGGCGAAAGCTGCAGGGGCGCATCGTCTTCATGAAGATCCGCACCGGTTTCGATCGCACGGGTGACCTCGGAGAAGCGCTCCATCCGCTCGTTGATGCCCGTCCTGCGCGCCAGCATTGAGTACGCAAGTCGCTCCAAGTCTCGAAAGAAGGCGAGCATCGGCTCCGGGTGCTCTCGGTGCCGCACATAAAAGATGAGCGCAGGTGGCACCCAATCCGTAAACTCCAGTCGATTGAGCCAGCGCAGATGCTCGTTAACCTGCTCGGCGAGATGGGTGCTGGCGTAGTCGGCACCTCGCAGCTCCCGGAGCGCTGCCGCCATCGGCAGCAAGATCTTGTCCACGAACGAGCGGGGCTCCGCGGCTGGCGCGACATGCTCCTTAAACTCCTTCAGCAGCGTGCCCTTCGGTTTGGCCTTGCGATAGACCATGCGGATGTGACTGAACAGATCGCCGAACTCTTCCCGGCCAAGATCCTCTTCCGCGTCTTCCCACTTGCGCGTGTAGTCCACGCGAAGCGCCGAATCGATGCCTCCGATGATTTCGGCCTTGAGGATGTCGGTGGCACTGAGATCGAGGCCGCGGCTGTTGAGCACGCCGAAGATCCGGTAGGCCGAATCAAGGTCCGGCGTGGCGACCGTGACCAGAAAGCAGCGGGTAATCACGAACTGCACCAGCCGCACCAGTTCGTCTTGCGACAGCCGTGACAGGCCATCCAGAAACACCTTGGCGTTGCCGCGCAGGCGGGATTGCGCTTCGGGCAGCGGAGAGTTGAGGGATACCAGCTTGAGTAGGCCGTCCTCGTGCTGTACATACTCGCGGAAGAAGTGGCGGTCGCGCTCGCGCAAAGAAAGCCTGTAGCGTGCCTCAGTAGCCGACACCACATCGCCGTGCTCGTAGATGCGCTTGGTGATACCGGCTTGCACCCCAGAATCGGGAACGATGGCGCGAATTGCTGAAAGCAGCAGTGTCAGCGTGGTCAGCCGCTGCTGGCCGTCAACGACCGTGGCTTCAGGCCGCGTCTCTGGCTTGATCAGGACGATGCTCCCAAGAAAGTAGGGCGGCGCATCGCTCAGCTGGACGGGCGCGGCGCGCATCGCGTCGAGCAGGTCGTCGAACAACTCCTGGGCTTGCTCATTTCCCCATGCGTAGGGCCGCTGATAGCCCGGGATAGTGAACACGTAGTCATCGCTGAAGATCTTGGCAAGTGACTGCTCTTTTGCGGCCAGCGTTTGGGTCATGACGCTCTCGGTTCCGTGTTCAATTCAGCTCTGATTCAGCGCGGAAACGCGGGCAGGTTCATTCCCCAACCAATTGTCAGCGCTGCTCCACTTCAAGATTCCAACCCGCGAGTCAAGAGGCCACCCGCCCATGCTGCGCACTCTCCGCGGCAGAGCCCCAGACTCACCTCAACACCCCCACCATCGGATGCCGCGCACTAGCCGCATCCAACACAACCCGCCTCACCTCCAGCCCCTGCGCTTCCCCCGGACAGCGCTGCAGGGCCTGCTCGTAGTCGTCTTCGGTGCCCTCGCCCACCTGCAGGCCCAGCGGTGACGGCAGGCGCATGCCGACGAAGTTGCGGCCGTCGCCGGTCGCGGCCTTGATCCAGCCGATGTAGGTCACGACGCCCGCGGGCGCGTCAAAGCGCAGGCCGAGGGTGCCCTCGTTCGGTACCTGGTAGCCGCTGCCGCCGCCGGCGTAGTTCCAGTAGCGAATGGCGTTGAACTGCTGCTCGCCGCCGCGCACGACCTCGCAGAAATAGAACCAGCGCTGGCGCGACTGCATGTCAACGATGTCCCATTCGGTGTCGTTGCCCGTGATCGATCCGAACTCGGCCTTCAGGATGCCGGGGATGTAGTCGTCCGGCGTGGCGGGCTGCTCGACCTGGCCGAAGTAGGTGGTCAGGGCATTGAAGCTCTGCTGGCACTTGGTCTGCGACTTGTGCCAGCAATCCACACCGTAGCGGCCGATGACATAGCCGCGCTCGGACAGCGGCACGGCCTCCAGCCGCTGCTGCTTGACCTGCGTGTATGGCGTGCACCCCGACACGGCCACCAGCGCGAGCGCAGCGCTGAACACACGACTGCTTCGGATTTTCATGTCGCCCCCTGATTCGAGCCCGCATCAAAGTCCATGCAGTGGCGGGCGTCAAGCCAGGTCACGGGTCGAAGTGGGGCCGATCGAGCAGCGGCGGGCGTGCCCTTTGAGCCGGGAGCGGGGTCGAGCCCGCGTTCCAATTTCTGGCATGGGCCAAGGCCCACAGGGCGACCGCTTGCCTCGTGTTCCTTCTATGTGTGGTCTGGCGTCAGCCTCGGGTGCTCGCCATTCCGAAACACTGCGCGTACAGCCCCGTGGCCTGCAGCGGGTCGCCTCACGCCCGCTCCAGCGCCTGCCCCAAATCCGCCAGCAGATCCTCGATGTGCTCGATGCCGATGCACAGGCGCACGGTGTCGGGGCTGACGCCGGTCTTCTCCAGCTCGGCCGGTGACAGCTGGCGGTGGGTCGTGGAGGCGGGGTGCGTGGCCAGCGACTTGGCGTCGCCGATGTTCACCAGGCGGGTGAACAGCTGCAGGGCGTCGAGGAAGCGCGCGCCGGCTTCGATGCCGCCGGGCAGGCCGAAGGTGAGCAGGCCGGAGGCGCCGCGCGGCAGGTACTTCTGCGCCAGCGCGTGCTCGGGGTGATCGGGCAGGCCGGCGTAGTTCACCCAGGCCACCTTCGGGTGCTGCTGCAGGTACTGCGCGACCGCCAGGGTGTTCTGGTTGATGCGCTCCATGCGCAGGTGCAGGGTCTCGATGCCCTGCAGGATCAGGAAGGCGTTGAAGGGCGACAGCGCCGCACCCGTATTGCGCAGCGGCACCACGCGGGCGCGGCCGATGTAGGCGGCGGGGCCGAGCGCCTCGGTGTAGACCACGCCGTGGTAGCTGACGTCGGGTTCGTTCAAGCGCGGAAAGCGCGCCCGGTGCTCGGCCCAGGGGAAGCGGCCCGAGTCGACGATGGCGCCGCCGATGCTGTTGCCGTGGCCGCCGAGGTATTTGGTCAGCGAGTGCACGACGATGTCGGCGCCGTGCTCGATCGGCCGCAGCAGGTAGGGCGAGGGCACGGTGTTGTCGACGATCAGGGGCACGCCGTGGGCATGCGCGACCTTCACCACCGCTTCGATGTCGGTGATGTTGCCGCGCGGGTTGCCCACCGATTCCACGAACACCGCCTTGGTGCGCGCGTCGATGAGTTGGGCGAAGGCATCCGGCTCGCGGTAGTCGGCGAAGCGGGTCTCGATGCCGAACTGCGGCAGGGTGTGGGCGAACAGGTTGTAGGTGCCGCCGTAGAGCGCGCTCGACGACACGATGTTGTCGCCAGCTTCGGCAATCGTCTGGATCGCATAGGTGATCGCCGCCTGACCCGAAGCCAGCGCCAGCGCGGCGATGCCGCCTTCGAGCGCGGCCACGCGCTGCTCCAGCACGTCGGTGGTCGGATTCATGATCCGCGTGTAGATGTTGCCGGGCACCTTCAGATCGAACAGGTCGGCGGCGTGCTGGGCGCTGTCGAAGGCGTAGGCCACGGTCTGGTAGATCGGCACCGCCACCGCGCGGGTGGTCGGGTCCGGCGTGTAGCCGCCGTGCACCGCGATGGTTTCGGGCTTCCAGTTCGGGGGGCTCTGGCTCATGTGGGCGGCTTCCGTGGGCGATGGGCCCTCGAAGCTAAGTGAGCCGCCACGCCCGCGCCGGCATATGGCGCGGCTTGCTCCGCGACGGACTAAGCCGGCGAGGGTCGCATCATCAGGAATCGCGGCGTCCGGAAACGACGAAGGCGGCCCGAGGGCCGCCTTCGTTCGAACCGCGATGCCGAAGCGCTTACTCGGCCGCTTTCAGTGCGCCCTCAAGACCGATCGAGATCTTGATGTCGTCGCCCACGGCCGGCACGCCGTAGTTCATGCCGAAGTCCGAGCGCTTGATGGTGGCGGTGGCGTTGAAGCCGACCCACGGGGTCTTGCGCATCGGGTGCTCGCCGATCTTGTTGACGGTCACGTCCAGGGTCACCGGCTTGGTCACGCCGAGCAGGGTCAGGTTGCCGGCCACGGCCAGCTTGCCTTCGCCGTTCTGGGTCACGCCGGTGGTCTCGAACGTCATCGCCGGGTGCTGCTCGACGTTGAAGAAGTCCTGGTTCTTGAGGTGCCTGTTCAGGCCCTCGTGGCGCATGTCGACGGTGCTGGTGTCGATGCTGGCGCTGACGGTCGAGTTGGCGAGGTTCTCCGGATCGACCTTGAGGTCGATGTCGAACTTGGTGAAGTCGCCGTACATGTCGGAGAAGCCGAGGTGGTTGACGTAGAACCACACGCGGGTGTGCGACAGGTCGATCTCGACCGGCTGCGGCGCGGCGAAGGCGGGGGCGGCGAAGCTGGCGGCAAGCAGGGCGGCGGCGATGGGCTTCAGCATGGGCGGTGTTCCTCGTGGAGAAGGCGCGGGCGCGCCGGTGGGCGAAGCGCCGCGAAGCGACGCGATGGAGTGGGGGAGGGCGGGCTTACAGCACCTGGCAGGCTTCGTCGAAGGGCAGGCGCGGGCTGCGCGGGAACAGCTTGTCGGCGTCGCCATAGCCCAAGTTGACCAGCACATTGCTGCGCCAGCCGGTGTCCTTGAAGAAGGTGCTGTCGACCAGCGCGTTGTCGAAGCCGGACATCGGGCCGGCATCGAGGCCGAGCGCACGCGCGGCCAGGATCAGGTAGGCGACCTGCAGCGTGCCGTTGCGGAAGGCGGTGGTTTCGGCGACCTGGGCGCTGCCGGTGAACCAGCTGCGCGCATCGGTGTGCGGAAACAGGTAGGGCAGCTTGTCGTAGAACTTCGGGTCGTTGGCGACGACGACGGTGACCGGCGCCGACATCGTCTTGTCGAGGTTGCCGGCCGACAGCGCGGGCTTGAGCTTTTCCTTGGCCGCCTGCGACTGCACGAAGACGAAGCGCGCCGGCGAGCAGTTGGCGCTGGTCGGCGCCATCTTCACCAGGTCGTAGAGCTGCTGCAGCAGGGCGGGCTCGATGGCGCGGTCCTGCCAGCCGTTGTGGGTGCGGGCCTTCAGGAACAGCTGGTCGAGGGCGGTGCTGTCGATCGCGGTCATGCGGGGACTCCGGAAGCGAGGTGGGGAAGTCGCGCGGCCATCGCCGCGTTTTCACGATCGTAAAGGCTAGGGCGCCCGGGGTCAGGGCCCTGTGAGCACGCTGCGAAGTGTAGGGACATCACTGCCGTGGAATAATCCGGCCCCGACGCAACGCTGCGTTGCAGAGCCGGGGCCCACCGCATGCATCCGACGCTGGCTCCGGCCTGGGTCCTGACCGATGGCGCCACCGGCAACCGCAAGCCCGCGCTGGCCCTGGCCGAGTCCCTGGGCATCGAGCCCTATGAGTGGACGCTGCAGACCCCGGCGCCCTGGCGCTGGCTGGCGCCGCGCTGGCTGCCGACACGCGGCGAGGTATTCGCGGCGGGCTTCGAGCAGGCGCTGCGCGAGGCGCCGCCGCGGCTGGCGATCGGCTGCGGCCGCCAGGGCGCGCTGGCGACGCGCTGGCTGAAGCGCCATGTGCCCGGCTGCAGGGCCGTGCAGATCCTCGATCCGCGGATCGATCCGCGGCACTGGGACGCAGTGCTGGCGCCAACGCATGACGGGCTGGAGGGGCAGAACGTCCTGGGCTTCACCGGCGGCCTGCACGGCGTCGATGGGCCGACGCTGGCGCGGGCGCGGATCGCCCATGCCGAGCTGTCGCGCCTGCCCTCGCCGCGCACGGTCGTGCTGCTGGGTGGCCCGCATTCCTCCTTTGATCTGGACCGCGGGCTGTGGCTGCGGCTATGCACGATCCTGCATCACTGGCAGGCCCGCGACGGCGGCAGCCTGCTGGTCAGCAGCTCGCGGCGCACGCCGGCCTGGCTGCGCGAGGCCGCGCGCAAGGATCTGGGCGATCTGCCCGGCCTGCAGTGGCACGGCGAGGCCGACGGCCCCAACCCCTACGGCGGCCTGCTGGCCTGGGCCGAGCGCATCGTGGTCACGCCGGACTCGGCCAATATGCTGTCCGAGGCCTGCGCGACCGCGGTGCCGGTGCTGGTGCCGGCACTCAAGCCGGTGCGCGGCAAGCTGGGCGAGCTGTACCGCGATCTGCTCGAACGCGGGCGGGTGCGCCCGCTCAAACTGGACTACCAGGCCTGGGATGTTCTGCCGCTGCGCGAAACCGCGCGGATCAGCGCGGAACTCCGGGCGCTGCTGTCTGCGAACCCGGTCACGTCCGGGGCCGCCGAAGCGCGCCCGAACTTAAAGTAGTTTCGAGTTTACGCAGGCAAGCGCATGTTTCCCGACGCGTTTGCCCGGGAATCGTCAGAACCTGTTCAGAAAACCCCAATGCAGACAGGGGTTTAGCCGCGTTTTCGCTCCGGAATTTTCTTGACACCCCCAAACCCCGCGCTTAGTGTGGGCAACCGTAGAAAAAACGGGCTTTTTGTGGGGTTCGGTGGGGAATGTTTCAGGGCGAGACCGCTATCACGATCGACGACAAGGGCCGGCTGGCGGTGCCCACCGCTTACCGCGAGCTCGTCGTGCGCGAGTGTGCGAGCCGCCTGGTGGTGACCTACAACCCCTATGAGCAGGGCTGCCTGTGGCTGTACCCGGTCGCGGCCTGGGAGCAGGTGCGCAATCAGGTCAACGCCCTGCCGAACGCCAAGAAGGTGCACCGCGCCCTGCAGCTGAAGCTGGTGGGTGCTGCGACCTTTGTCGACGTCGATGCGAACGGGCGCCTGCTGCTGCCGGCCAGCCATCGCAACGCCGCCGGCATCGAGAAGAAGGCCGTCCTGCTGGGCATGGGCGGCAAGTTCGAACTCTGGAGCGAGCAGGCGCACCTCGCGCAGATCCGTCAGACCATCGGGGAAGACGAGATCAGCGACGCCATGCTCGACCTCACGCTGTAGCCGGGGAGGACTCGGGCGATGCGCAACGAAGCGCCGCCGGCCGACCACATCCCGGTGCTGTATGCGCAGGTCATGGACGGTCTGCGGGTGGTCAAGGACGGAACCTATCTGGACGGCACCTTCGGCCGCGGCGGACACGCGCGCGGGGTGCTGGCCCAGCTCGGGCCGGCCGGTCGACTGCTGTTGATGGACAAGGACCCGCAGGCGATCGCCTGCGCCGAAGCCGAGTTCGCGGGCGATCCGCGGGTGGCGATCCGGCGCGGCAGCTTCGCGGGTCTGGCGGAGTGGGAGGCCACGGCCGGTGGGCTGGATGGCGTGCTGCTGGACCTCGGGGTGTCTTCGCCCCAGCTGGACCAGGCCGAGCGCGGCTTCAGCTTCATGCAGGACGGGCCGCTCGACATGCGCATGGATCCGGACTCCGGTGAAAGCGCAGCGGAGTTCCTGGCGCGGGCCACCGAGACGGAGATCGCGGATGTGCTGTGGGCCTATGGCGAAGAGCGGATGAGCCGGCGCATCGCGCGGGCCATCGTCGCGCGCCGGCCCGAGGCCCTGCTGACCCGGACCGCCGAGCTGGCCGACCTGGTGCGTGCCTGCATCGGTCGCGGCGAGCCCGGCAAGCACCCCGCCACACGTACGTTCCAGGCCTTGCGGATCTATCTGAACCGCGAGCTGGACGATCTGGTTACAGGGCTGGCGGCCGCCCTTTCCCGGCTGAAACCGGGGGGGCGGCTTGCCGTTATCAGCTTCCATTCGCTGGAGGACCGCCAGGTCAAGCAGTTCATGCACGGGCTGGCCAAGCCGGCGCCCGGCAACCGGCGCCTGCCGGTGGCCGCCGAGTTCAAGCCGACGCTCGCCCTGATCGGCGGCGCCATCCGCGCCGAGGCCGACGAACTCGCGACCAATCCGCGCGCCCGCAGCGCGGTGCTGCGCGTGGCGGAGAAGCTCGCATGAACCTGCGCGTGCTGATCGGGCTGCCGCTGGTGGTGGGCATCGTGCTGAGCGGCATCGCCCTGGTGGAGTCGCGCCACGAGCATCGCCTGCTGTTCGCCGAGCTGACCCGGCTGGAGGCCCAGCGCGACGAGCTGAACATCGAGTTCGGCCGCCTGCAGCTGGAGCAGGCGACCTGGGGCGAGACCTTCCGGATCGAGCGCGTGGCCCGCGAGCAGCTGGGCATGCGTTCGCCCGAACCCGTGGAAATCCAGGTGGTGCGCCAGTGAGCAAGTCGCGCCGGCCCGCACCGAACCTGCGCATGCGCCTGAACCTGCTGGCGGCGGGCCTGGCCTGCTGCGGCGTGCTGCTGGTCGCGCGTGCGGCCGACATGCAGCTGCTGCGCGCCGAGTTCTATCAGCAGAAGGGCGAGCAGTACCACCTGCGCGAGCTGCCGGTGCCGACCTCGCGCGGGATGATCACCGACCGCAACGGCGAGCCGCTGGCGGTGTCGACGCCGGTCGCTTCGCTGTGGGCGAACCCCAGGGAGCTGTCGCTGCACCCGCAGCGCATTCCCGAGCTCGCGGCTGCCCTCGGTATCGACACCGCCACCCTGCAGCAGCGCGTGGCGGAGCGCGCCGACCGCGAGTTCCTGTTCCTGCGCCGGCAGATGAACCCGGACGATGCCGACCTGGTGATGGCGCTGGAGATCCCCGGCGTGCACAACCGCCGCGAGTTCCGCCGCTTTTATCCGATGGGCGAGATCGCGGCCCATGTGCTCGGCTTCACCAACATCGACGATGTCGGCCAGGAGGGCTTGGAGCTCGCCTTCAACGACTGGCTGAGCGGCACCCCCGGCAGCAAGCGGGTGGTGCGCGATCGCCGCGGTCGGCCGATCGACGTCGACCTGCTGGCCGCCGCCGAACCGGGCCGCGACCTTGCGCTGTCGATCGACCGGCGCCTGCAGCATGTCGCCTACCGCGAGCTGCGGCGGGCGCTGGAGGAAAACCAGGCGGCCTCGGGCACGGTGGTGATCACCGACGTGCCGACCGGCGAAGTGCTGGCGATGGTCAATCTGCCGACCTACAACCCGAATACCCGCGAAGGCGCCGACCCGTCCTCGCGGCGCAACCGCGCGCTGACCGACGTGTTCGAGCCGGGTTCGGTGATCAAGGTGTTCACCGTGGCCGCGGCGCTCGAAACCGGGCGCTGGAAGCCCGATACCCTGATCGAGACCAGCCCGGGCTACATGCCGCTGGCCCGCCACACCATCCGCGACATCCGCAACTTCGGCACGGTCAGCCCGACCCGCCTGCTGACCAAGTCCTCCAATATCGCCGCGGTCAAGCTGGCCCTGGACATGCCCAACGAGCATTTCCACGACGTCCTGCGTCGCTTCGGCTTTGGCGAGCTGACCGGCGCCGGCTTTCCCGGCGAGCAGGCCGGCGTGCTGATGGAGCCGCGCCGCTGGGGCGTGCTGGAGAAGGCGACGATCTCGTACGGCTACGGGCTTTCCACCAATGCCCTGCAGATCGCCCAGGCCTATGCGGCGATCGGCAACGGCGGCGTGTGGATGCCGCCGACCTTCGTGCGCGGTGGTGCTGGCGAAGGCCGCTCGGTGATCGATCCGCAGCTGGCGCGGACCCTGATGGACATGCTGGAGACCGTGACCGGGCCGGAGGGCAGCGCGACCCGCGCCCGCGTCTCCGGCTACCGCGTCGCCGGCAAGACCGGCACCTCGCGGCGCTCGGTGGCGGGCGGCTACGAGAAGCGCTACATCAGCATGTTCGCCGGCCTGGTGCCGGCCTCGAACCCGCGCCTGTCGATGGTGGTGGTGATCAACGATCCCGACCCCCAGCAGCACTTCGGCGGTCTGGTCGCAGCGCCGGTGTTCGGCCACGTGATGGCCGATGCCCTGCGCATCCTCGACGTGCCGCCGGACGATATCCAGCAGTGGTACGTGTCGACGCCGATCCAGGCGCCGGCGCTGCTGCCGGGCGAGCTGCCGCTGGAGGCCGAGGGCGCGATCGAGCCCACGCCCGATAGCGGGGTCGCGCAATGAGCCCGCGCCTGCCGCCGCTCAGCCTGCAGGAGCTGCTGCCCGAGTGCGGCGACCTGCCCGAACTCAGCGTAAGCGGACTGCGCCTCGACAGCCGCGCGGTCGAGGCGGGCGAGGGCTTTGTTGCGCTCGCTGGCGCTCGCACCCATGGCCTGCTGCATGCGGCGGAAGCGGTGCGGCGCGGCGCCGTGGTGGTGCTGTCCGAACCTTTCGAGGGCGCAGCACCGCTGCTGCCGGTGCCCCTGCTGGTCGTGCCCGGCCTGCGCGAGCGCCTGCCGCAGCTGGCCCAGGCCCTGTACGCCGCACCGACGCTGGGCCTGGAGCTGGTCGGCGTCACCGGCACCAATGGCAAGACCTCGACCGTGCAGCTGAGCGCGCAGGCGCTGCAGCTGCTGGGCCGCGTCGCCGGCAGCATCGGCACCCTGGGCGCCGGCCTGCACGGCCAGCTGGTGGCGCATGAGCGCACCACCCCCGACGTGCTCGAAGTGCATCGCCTGCTCGCCACGCTCAGCCTCAGCGGGGCCCAGGTGGTGGCGATGGAGGTCTCCTCGCATGCGCTCGACCAGGGCCGCGTCGCCGGCCTGCAGTTCGACGTGGCGGTGTTCACCAACTTGAGTCGCGACCATCTCGACTACCACGGCACCATGGCCGCCTACGCCGCCGCCAAGGCCAGCCTGTTCGCCTGGGACAGCCTGCGCGCGGCGGTGATCAATCTCGACGACGCGCAGGGCGCGCTGATCGCGGCAGGACTGCCCGAACGTGTCGACCTGATCGGCTTCAGCGCGCTGGGTGCGGGCAACGCGGTGCTGCGCGCGGGCGACGTCGCGCTCGACGCCGCCGGCCTGCACTTCCACCTGCAGTACGGCGTCGAGTCGGTGCGCATCGATTCGCCCCTGCTCGGTCGCTTCAACGTCGACAACCTGCTGGCCGTGGCTGGCGTGCTGCTGGCGCTGGGCGTCGACTTCGCCCGCGTCGCCGCGCTGCTGCCGCGGCTGGAGCCGATTCCCGGACGCATGAACCGCCTCGGCGGCAGCGCCGGCCAGCCGCTGGTGGTGGTCGATTACGCCCACACCCCGGATGGCCTGGAGCAGGCGCTGTCCAGCCTGCGCCAGCACACCGCCGGCCGCCTGCTCTGCGTGTTCGGCTGCGGCGGTGATCGCGATCGCGGCAAGCGCCCGCAGATGGCGAGCATTGCCGGCCGCCTCGCCGACCAGGTGATCGTCACCGACGACAATCCGCGCAGCGAGGATGGCGAGGCCATCGTCGCCGACATCCTTGCCGGCTTCGCGCCGGAGGCGGCCGTTGAGGTCGAGCGCGACCGCGCAGCGGCCATCCGCGCGGCGATCCGTGCGGCCGGGCCGGGCGACACCGTGCTGGTTGCCGGCAAGGGCCACGAGACCTATCAGGAAACCGGCGACCGGCGTCTGCCCTTCGACGATCTGGCGGTGGCGGCGCTGGCACTGCGGGGTGGCGCATGAGGCCGCTCAGCCTGACCGAAATCGCCGGGTTCGCCGAGGCCCGCCTGCGCGGCCCGCAGCGCGCCGGCCAGCCGGTGCTGCGCGTGCAGACCGATTCGCGGGCGATTCGCGAGGGCGATCTGTTTGTCTGCCTGCGCGGCGAACATTTCGACGGCCATGACTTCGCCGATGCCGCCTGCGCGGCGGGCGCGGCCGCCCTGCTGGTGCAGCGCCCGCTGCCCGTGGAGCTGGCCCAGCTCGAAGTCGCTGACACCGTACAGGCCCTGGGGCGGCTGGCGGCCGGCGTGGCGCGATCGCGCTCGACGCGGGTGTTCGGTCTGACCGGCAGCAACGGCAAGACCACGGTCAAGACCCTGCTCGCCGGCATCCTGGAGCGGGTCGGCAGCGCCTGGGCCAACCCCGGCAACTTCAACAACGAGATCGGCATGCCGCTGTCCCTGCTGAACCAGCCGGAGGGCGCCGAGTACGCGGTCTACGAGATGGGGGCCGGCGCGCCCGGCGACATCGAGTGGCTGGCGCGGATCGCTCGGCCGCGCTACAGCCTGGTCAACAACATCGGCCCGGCGCACCTGGAGCGCATGGGTTCCCTGCTCGGCATCGCCGAGACCAAGGGCGCGATCTACCGCGAGCTGCCGGCCGACGGCGTCGCCGTGATCAATGCCGACGATGCCTTCGCGCCGCTGTTCGCGCAGATGGCCGGCGCGCGCCGCCAGCTGCGCTTCGGGCTGGACAACGATGCCGACGTGTATGCCGAGCGCCTGCAGCCCACCGAGTCCGGCAGCCGCTTCCGCCTGTGCACGCCGGCCGGCGGGCTGGACCTGCATCTGCCGCTGCCGGGGCGCCACAGCGTGATGAACGCGCTGGCCGCGGCCTCGCTGGCGGTGGCGGCGGGCATCGACCTGGTGCAGATCGGCGAGGGCCTGGAGGCCGCGCAGGGCGTGGCCGGCCGCTTCCAGACGCGCGCGCACGCCAGCGGCGCCGAAATCATCGACGACAGCTACAACGCCAACCCTGGCTCGGTGCGCGCCGCCATCGACACGCTTGCCGCGGGCGGAACGCCTGCGTGGCTGGTCCTGGGCGACATGCGCGAGCTAGGGCCGGATGCCGAACACCTGCACGCCGAGGTCGGTGCGCATGCGCGCGCGCAGGGCCTGGCCGGCGTGTTCACGGTGGGCACGCTCGCGGCCGCGGCCAGTCGGGCCTTCGGCGAGGGCGGCCAGCACTTCGAAACCCAGGAGGCCCTGGCCGACGCCCTGCGTCCGCGTCTGGCGCCCGGCCTGCGCGTGCTGGTCAAGGGCTCACGCGGCAGCCGCATGGAGCGCGTGGTGGCGGCGCTGTTCGACGGACAGGGCACGCCTGCGGGAGGTGCGCATGCTGCTTGAGCTCGCGCGCTGGCTGGAGGGCTTCGACCGCTTCTTCGCCGTCTTCAACTACCTGACCCTGCGCGCGATTCTGGGCGCGCTGACGGCGCTCGCGCTGTCGCTGTGGCTGGGCCCGGCCTTCATCCGCCGACTGGCGGCGCTGAAGTCCGGCGGCCAGCCGATCCGCAGCGACGGCCCGCAATCGCACTTCTCCAAGGCCGGCACGCCGACCATGGGCGGCGCGCTGATCCTCTCGACCGTGGCCGCCTCGACCCTGCTCTGGGCCGATCTGTCGAACCGCTACATCTGGATCCTGCTGGGCGTGCTGGTGGCCTTCGGCTTCATCGGCTGGCTGGACGATTACCTCAAGATCGTGCGGCGTGACCCGAAGGGCCTGAAGTCGCGCTGGAAGTACCTGCTGCAGTCGGTGTTCGGCCTGATCGCCGCGATCGCGCTGTACGCCACCGCCGATGTGCCGGCGGCGACCGCCTTCCACATCCCGCTGGTCAAGGACTTCGCCCTGCCGCTGGGTCTCGGTTTCATCGTGATCGCCTACTTCTGGATCGTCGGCTTCTCGAACGCGGTGAACCTCACCGATGGCCTCGACGGGCTGGCGATCATGCCGACCGTGCTGGTGGCCGCAGCGCTGGGCGTCTTTGCCTATGTGTCCGGACACGCGGTGTTCTCGCAGTACCTGTTGATTCCGCAGATTCCCGGCGCCGGCGAGCTGGTGATCCTGTGCGCGGCGATCGGCGGCGCGGGCCTGGGCTTCCTGTGGTTCAACACCTATCCCGCGCAGGTCTTCATGGGCGATATCGGTGCGCTGGCGCTGGGCGCCGTGCTGGGCACTCTTGCCGTGATCGTCCGCCAGGAGCTGGTGCTGGTGATCATGGGCGGCATCTTCGTCATCGAGACCCTGTCGGTGATGATCCAGGTCGCGAGCTTCAAGCTGACCGGCCGCCGCGTGTTCCGGATGGCGCCGATCCACCACCACTTCGAGCTCAAGGGCTGGCCCGAGCCGCGCGTGATCGTCCGCTTCTGGATCATCACCGTGGTGCTGGTGCTGGTTGGGCTCGCCACGCTGAAGGTGCGCTGATGAGCGGACAGCTCAATCCACAGGCGCAGAAGCGCGAGGAGATCGCCGGCGAGTTCGACCGCGTGCTGCTGGCGGTGGTGGTCGCGCTGGTGTCGATCGGCGTGGTGATGGTCGCCTCCAGCTCGCTGGCGGTGTCCGAGGGGCACGGCGTCGAGAGCTTCTACTACCTGCAGCGCCATCTGTTCTTCCTGGTGGTCGGCGCGATCGGCGCCGGCCTGCTGATGCGCACCGAGCTGCGCCTGCTGGAGCGTCGCGGCGCGGGTCTGCTGCTGCTCGCGATCGTGCTGCTGGTCGCGGTGCTGGTGCCGGGCATCGGCCGCGAGGTCAATGGCGCCACCCGCTGGATCGACCTGCGCTTCTTCGGCTTCCAGGCGGTCGAGGCGGTCAAGCTGCTGATGATCCTGTGGCTGGCTGGCTACATGGTGCGCTACCGCGAGCAGCTGCAGGACCGCCTGTGGGGCGTGCTGAAGCCGATGGGCGTGCTGGTCCTGCTGAGCGGGCTGCTGCTGTGGCAGCCGGACTTCGGCTCAACCGTGCTGCTGTGCGCGATCACCGCAGGCATGCTCTGGCTGGGCGGCGCGCGCGTGCCCTACCTGATGGCGCCGGCCGCGCTTGGCGGCATCGCCCTGGCCGCGCTGGCGGTGTTCGAGCCCTACCGGCTGCGCCGGCTGGTGTCCTTCCTCGACCCCTTCCAGGATCCGTTCGGTGCCGGCTACCAGCTCAGCCATTCGCTGATCGCCATCGGCCGCGGCGAAGCCACTGGCGTGGGCCTGGGCGCCTCCGTGCAGAAGCTGTTCTACCTGCCCGAGGCACATACCGACTTCATCTTCGCGGTGTTCGCCGAAGAGACGGGCTTCCTCGGTGTCAGCGTGCTGGTCGGCCTGTTCGTGCTGCTGGCGGCACGCGGCTTCTGGCTGGGCCTGCGCGCGATCGAGATGGGCCGCATGTATGCGGGCTACTGCGCCTTCGGCGTCTCGCTGTGGATGAGCCTGCAGTCGCTGGTCTCCATTGGCGTCAACATGGGCGTGCTGCCGACCAAGGGCCTGACCCTGCCGCTGATCTCCTCGGGCGGATCCAGCGTGATCATGAGCTGCGTGGGGATCGGCCTGCTGCTGCGGGTCAGCTACGAAGCCGAGCGCGCGCGCCGGCAGACCGGCCGCCTGCGCGGTGAAGACCTGCAGGATCCGGCCGAGCTGCTGCAGCGCCCGGCGCCGGCCGCGCCGAACAGGATCGAGGTGCCGAGCCCGGTGTTCCGTCCTGGCCCGGCGCGCGCGCGCATCGAGCCCGGCATCGGAGCCCTGCCATGAGCGGCCCCGTGCTGATCCTCGCCGGCGGCACCGGCGGCCACATCTTCCCGGGCCTCGCGGTGGCGCGTGCGCTGTCGGCGCGCGCGGTGCCGGTCGAATGGCTGGGCGCCGAGGGCGCGATGGAAACGCGGCTGGTGCCGGCGGCCGGCATTCCCCTGCACACCCTGCCGGTGCGGGGTCTGCGCGGCGGCGGATGGCTGCGCCGCCTGACCGCGCCCTTCATGCTGCTGCGTGCGCTGCTCGGTGCACTGCGCCTGCTGCATCGGCTGCAGCCGCGCTGCGTGCTCAGCTTCGGCGGCTTCGCCGCTGGCCCCGGCGGGTTGGCGGCCTGGCTGCTGCGGCGCCCGCTGCTGCTGCACGAATCCAACCGCGCGCCGGGCCTGACCAATCGGCTGCTGGCGCGCCTTGCGCGCCGCCGCCTGGTCGGCATGCCCGGCACGTTTGCGCACGAGCAAGTTGTCGGTAATCCGGTGCGCGCCGCGATCGCCGACCTGCCCGCACCCGAGCTGCGCCCGCGCGCGCCGGGCCCGCTGCGCCTGCTGGTGATCGGCGGCAGCCAGGGTGCGCGCGCGCTCAACCTGCACTTGCCCGAAGCGCTGCGCCTCTCCGGCGTGTGCTGCGAAATCCGCCATCAGACCGGCACATCCGCGCTGGAGGCGACCGCGCAGCGCTACGCCGAGGCCGGCCTGCGCGCTGACACCACGGCCTTCATCGAGGACATGCCGGAGGCCTATCGCTGGGCGGACCTCGTGGTCTGCCGTGCAGGCGCCTCGACCTTGGCCGAACTCTGCGCGGTGGGCCTGCCCGCCGTGCTGGTGCCCCTGCCCACCGCCGCCGATGACCACCAGAGCCGCAATGCCGACTGGCTGGTCGAAGCTGGCGCCGCGCTGAAGCTGGCCGAAGGCGAGGGCTTCGCCCAGCGTCTCGCCGATCTGCTGCGCGCGCTGGCGGCGGATGCCGATCGCGCCCGCGCCATGGCGATCGCCGCGCGGCGGCTTGCGCGCACCGATGCCGCCGAGCGTGTCGCCGATCTCTGCATCGAGGAGTCACGCCGATGAGGCGTTTGTCCGACCACGGCGACATTGCCACCGCCTTCCGGCGCGTCCATTTCGTCGGCATCGGCGGCGTCGGCATGAGCGGCATTGCCGAGGTGCTGTGCACGCTCGGCTACACCGTGTCCGGCTCGGACCTGGCCGAGGGCGCGGCCACCGCGCGCCTGCGCGAGCAGGGCGTGCGCGTCGAGATCGGCCATCGCGCCGAGAACCTGCGCGAGGCCGACGTCGTGGTGGTGTCGAGCGCGGTCCGCGCCGACAACCCCGAACTGGTCGCCGCGCGCGCCGAGCGCGTACCGATCGTGCCGCGCGCCGAGATGCTGGCCGAGCTGATGCGCTTCCGTCGCGGCATCGCCATCGCCGGCACCCACGGCAAGACCACCACCACCAGCCTGACCGCCAGCGTGCTGTCGGAAGGCGCGCTCGATCCGACCTTCGTGATCGGCGGCAAGCTGCTGTCGGCCGGCGCCAATGCCGGGCTGGGGCAGGGTGACTGGCTGGTCGCCGAGGCCGACGAGAGCGACGGCAGCTTCCTGCGCCTGACCCCGCTGATCGCGGTGGTCACCAATATCGATGTCGACCACCTCGAGAATTACGGCGGCGACTTCGCCCGCGTGCAGGCGGCCTTCTCCGAATTCCTGCACCGCCTGCCTTTCTATGGCCTCGCGGTGCTGTGCATCGACGACCCCGAAGTGCGCGCGCTGGCCGAGGAGATGCCGCGTCATCTGGTCACCTACGGCTTTGCCGAGGATGCCGACGTGCGCGCCAGCGCAGTCCACCAGGTCGGCGCGCAGATGCACTTCGACCTGCATCTGCCGGGCGAGGCGCCCTTGCCGGTGGTGCTGAACCTGCCGGGCCGGCACAACGTGCAGAACGCGCTGGCCGCGGCCGCCGTCGGCTGGCAGCTGGGCGTGGACGGCACGGCGATCACGCGCGCGCTGGCCGGCTTCCAGGGCGTGGGCCGACGCTTCAATCGTCTCGGCGCGGTCGCCTTGCGCGAAGGCGCCGCCGAGCTGGTCGACGACTACGGGCATCACCCGCGCGAGCTGGCCGCGACGATTGCCGCAGCCCGCGGCGGCTGGCCGGACAAGCGCCTGGTGCTGGCCTTCCAGCCGCACCGCTACAGCCGCACACGCGACCTGCTGGACGATTTCGCCGCGGTGCTGAGCGAAGTCGACGTGCTGGTCCTGACCGAGGTCTATCCCGCCGGCGAAGCGCCGATTCCCGGCGCCGACGCGCGCGCCCTGGCCCGCGCCATTCGCGCCCGCGGCCGCATCGATCCGGTGCTGGTCACGCATCCGCGCGATCTCGCCGCGACCTTGCCCGACCTGCTGGTCGACGGCGATCTGCTGATTCTTTCCGGCGCCGGTGACATCGGCCGCAGCAGCCAAGCGCTCGCGGCCACCGGACTCGACTTTTCTGCCCACACGGACGGGGCCGCATGAGCATGAACACACTCGATCCCAAGACCTTCGGCCGCGTCGCCGTCCTGTTGGGCGGCAGCTCCAGCGAGCGCGAGGTCAGCCTCGACTCCGGGCGCAATGTGCTGGAGGCGTTGTGCGAGCGCGGCGTCGATGCCTTCGCCGTCGATGGCATTCCGGCGCTGCGCGAGCTGCTGGCGAAGGGCGCGGTGGATCGCGTCTTCAACATCCTCCATGGCCATCACGGTGGCGGAGAGGACGGCATCGTGCAGGGCCTGCTCGAAGCCTACGGCGTGCCCTATACCGGCTCCGACGTGCTCGGCTCGGCGCTGTCGATGGACAAGATCCGCAGCAAGCAGGTCTGGCTGGCGCTGGGCTTGCCGACGCCGCGCTACGTGCGCCTGAAGAAGGGCGACGACGTGCAGGCCGCAGCGCGTTCGCTGGGTCTGCCGGTGATCGTCAAGCCGGCCTGCGAGGGCTCCAGCGTCGGCGTCAGCCGCGTGTTCAGTGAAGCCGACCTCGATGCCGCGATCGAACTGGCCGCGCGCTATCCGGGCGAGCTGCTGATGGAGCAGCTGATCGAGGGCGGCGAGTTCACCGTCGGCATCCTGGATGGACGCGCACTGCCGAGCATCCAGATCGTGCCCAAGGGCGCCTGGTACGACTACGAGGCCAAGTACGTCTCCGACGAAACCCGGTACCTCTGCCCCGGCCTTGAAGGCGCCGCCGAAGCCGAGCTCGGCGCGCTCGCGCTGCGAGCCTTCGAAGCGCTGGGCTGCCGCGGCTGGGGTCGGGTCGACGTGATGCGCGACCGCGAGGGCGGCAACTGGCTGCTGGAGGTGAACACTGCGCCCGGCATGACCAGCCATTCGCTGGTGCCGAAGGCTGCGCGCCAGACCGGGCTCGGCTTCGAGGACCTGTGCCTCGCCATCCTCGCCCAGACTCTGGAGGGCTCCGCGCGCGCATGAACGCCCTGGTCCGCCTGTTCGCCTGGCTGTTCGCGCTCACCGTCGTCACCCTGCCGGTGGTGGCGGTGCTGAACGGCTGGTTCGCGTCCGAGCGCTGGCCGCTGGGGCAGCTGCGCGTGTCCGCCGAATTCCAGCGGGTCAGCGCCGAGCAGGTGCAGGCGGCAGCGCGGCCGCATCTCGACCGCGGCTTCTTCGCGGTCGACCTGGAGGGCGTGCGCGCCTCGCTCGCAGCCCTGCCCTGGGTGGAGCAGGTGGCGGTGCGCAAGCTCTGGCCCGACACCCTGGAAATCGCCCTGGTCGAGCACCGCGCGCTGGCCCGCTGGGGCGAGTCGCGCCTGCTGTCCGATCGCGGCGTGCTGTTCGAGGTGCCCGATCTGGAGACCCTGCAGGGTCTGCCGCGCTTCGAGGCGGCCGACAGCCAGATCGACGAGGTGATGCAGATGTACGCACGCACCCAGCCCCTGCTGACCCTGGTGGGCGATGCGCCGCAGCACCTGCAGCTGTCGCCGCGCGGCGCCTGGACCCTGCTGCTGGGCAGCGGCACCGAGCTGGTGCTGGGCCGCAGCCAGCCGCTGCCGCGGCTGGAGCGCTTCGTCGCCGCCCTGCCTGAACTCAAGCGCGCCGAAGCGCGCCCCCTGCTGCGTGCCGACCTGCGCTACGCCAACGGCTTCGCCCTGCTGTGGGCCGAGCCCCCGGCACTCGAGGCCGGTACCCCCGCTGCTCCGAGACGGAACACATGAACCGCAAAGGCGACAAATCCCTGATCGTCGGCCTCGACATCGGCACCTCCAAGGTGGTGGCCCTGGTCGGCGAGTACACGCCCGATGAGCCGCTCGAGGTCATCGGCATCGGCAGCCACAGCTCGACCGGGCTGCGCCGCGGCGTGGTGGTCGACATCGAGTCGACCGTGCATTCGATCCAGCGCGCGATCGAGGAGGCCGAAGTGATGGCCGGCTGCGAGATCCGCTCGGTCTACGCCTCGATCTCGGGCAGCCACACCCAGTGCAAGAACTCGCCGGGCATCGTGCCGATCCGCGAAGGCGAGGTCAGCTACGGCGACATGGAGCGCGTGCTCGAAGCCGCCAAGGCGGTGGCGATTCCGTCGGACCAGAAGATCCTGCACGCCATCCCGCAGGAGTACATCGTCGACAACTCGCAGGAGGGCATCCGTCATCCGGTCGGCATGTCCGGCGTGCGCCTGGAAGTGCGCGCGCACCTGGTGGTGGGCGCGCAATCGGCGGCGCAGAACATCATGAAGTGCGTGCAGCGCTGCGGCCTGCAGGTCGACGACCTGATCCTGGCCGGCCTCGCCAGCTCGCAGGCGGTGCTGACCTCGGACGAGAAGGAACTGGGCGTGGCCCTGGTCGACATCGGCGCCGGCACCACCGATATCGCGGTGTTCGCACAGGGCGCGATCCGCCACACCGCCTCGCTGCCGATCGCCGGCGACCAGGTCACCAGCGACATCGCCCATCTGCTGCGCACGCCGACGCCGCATGCCGAGGAGATCAAAGTGCGCTACGCCTGCGCGCTGGCCCAGCTGGCGACCGCGGAAGAGAGCATCCAGGTGCCCAGCGTCGGTGATCGCCCGCCGCGGCGGCTGGCGCGGCAGGCGCTCGCCGAGGCGGTGCAGAACCGCTACGAGGAGATCTTCGAGATGGTGCAGGCCGAACTGCGCCGCTCCGGCTTCGAGGAGCTGGTGCGCGCCGGCCTGGTGCTGACCGGCGGGGCCTCGCGCATGGAAGGCGTGGCGGAACTGGCCGAGGAAATGCTGCACATGCCGGTGCGCATCGGCATCCCGCAATACGTCGGCGGCCTGGGCGAAGTGGTCGGCAACCCCGTGCATGCGACCGGCGTCGGTCTGCTGCTGTGGGGCAGCCAGCAGGAGCGTCCGCGCCGCGCGCCGGTGGTGCCGGGCAAGGTCGGCAGCGCCTTCGGGCGCCTGCGCAACTGGTTCAGGGGCGAGTTCTAGAGCCGTCGGCGCCATCGCGCCGGCGGAATCAATCAGGGGTCATCAAGCAGCTGCGTCACAAGGAACGGAAGGAGAGCATGATGTTTGAACTGGTGGAGCGGGCCGCACCGAATGCGGTCATCAAGGTGGTCGGAGTGGGCGGCGGCGGCGGCAACGCGGTCGCGCACATGGTGAATTCCAGCCTGGAAGGCGTGGAGTTCATCTGCGCCAACACCGACTCGCAGGCGATCCGGGGCACCGGCGCCAAGCACATCCTGCAGCTGGGCTCGGGCGTGACCAAGGGCCTCGGTGCGGGCGCGAATCCGGAAGTCGGTCGGCAGGCCGCACTCGAGGATCGCGAGCGCATCGTCGAGGCGATCTCGGGTGCCGACATGGTGTTCATCACCGCCGGCATGGGCGGTGGCACCGGCACCGGTGCGGCACCGGTGATCGCCCAGCTGGCCAAGGAGATGGGCATCCTGACCGTGGCCGTGGTCACCAAGCCCTTCCCCTTCGAGGGTCGCCGCCGCATGCAGGTCGCGCTGAAGGGCATCGAGGAGCTGTCCAGCCACTGCGATTCGCTGATCACGATCCCCAACGAGAAGCTGATCACCGTGCTCGGCCGTGACGCCACCATGGTCCATGCTTTCCGCGCCGCCAATGACGTGCTGCAGGGCGCGGTGCAGGGCATTGCCGACCTGATCGTCCGTCCGGGTCTGATCAACGTCGACTTCGCCGATGTGCGCACGGTGATGAGCGAGATGGGCATGGCGATGATGGGCTCGGGCTGCGCCCGCGGCGAAGAGCGCGCCATGGAGGCCGCCGAGAAGGCGATCAGCAACCCGCTGCTGGACGACATCAACCTCTCCGGCGCCTGCGGCATCCTGGTCAACATCACCGCCGGCCCCGACTTCACCATGCGCGAGTTCGACGAGGTCGGCCGCACCATCGAGGAGTTCGCCTCGGAGGACGCCACCGTGGTGATCGGCACCGTGCTCGACCACGAGATGCAGGACGAGGTCCGCGTCACCGTGGTCGCCACTGGCCTGAACCGCGGCGTGGCGGCGCGTCCGCAGCCGCGCGGCGAGCGCATCGAGAAGATCGAGACCCCGCGCCTGCGCCCGGTCGCTGGCCTGCGCGATGCCACCACCGGCATGGCCATCGACCCGGTGGCCGCCTCTGCCCCGCGGGCTGCCGCCCGCAGCGAAGGCCGCGTCGCCACCGCCGACCTGCCGATGGACTACCTCGACATTCCGGCCTTCCTGCGCCGCCAGGCCGACTGATCGCGCTGCACAGGATTCCGCCCCGACCGCGGGGCTGAATCGCCGCCGACCGCGTTCCGTCCGTTCCCGGAACGCGGTCACGGTTTTCCGAGATCTGTTGTTTTCGTGCGACAGATTGTGGGGTTTCTGCCGATTGCTACGCTTGCGTGACGGCAGGGCGCGTGCCATCCTCCGGCTCGTTTGCCACGTACCCCGTAGGGACTCCGCCCGCGCATGATCCGTCAACGCACGCTCCGCAATGCCATCCGCGCCACCGGCGTGGGCATCCATTCGGGTGACAAGGTGTACATGACCCTGCGCCCGGCCGCGGTCAACACCGGCATCGTGTTCCGTCGCACCGACCTGGCCGAGCCCGCCGAGGTCAAGGCCTGCGCGCACTGCGTCGGCGAGACCAGCATGGCCAGCACCCTGGTCAACAAGGACGGCGTCAAGGTATCCACGGTCGAGCATCTGCTGTCCGCGCTCGCCGGCCTCGGCATCGACAACTGCTACATCGACCTGTCGGCCGCGGAAGTGCCGATCATGGACGGCTCGGCCGGCCCCTTCGTGTTCCTGGTGCAGAGCGCCGGCATCGAAGAGCAGAACGCCGCCAAGAAGTTCATCCGCATCAAGAAGACGATCACCGTCAAGGACGGCGACAAGTGGGCGCGCTTCGAGCCCTTCGAGGGCTTCAAGGTCGGTTTCACGATCGACTTCAAGCATCCGGTGTTCTCGAAGAGCACCTCCAGCGCCGAAATCGATTTCTCGACCACCAGCTTCGTCAAGGAAGTGAGCCGCGCGCGCACCTTCGGCTTCATGAAGGACATCGAGATGCTGCGCGAGCGCAACCTGGTGCTCGGTGGTTCGATGGACAACGCCATCGTGCTGGATGACTACCGCGTCCTCAACGAGGATGGCTTGCGCTACGAGGACGAGTTCGTCAAGCACAAGATCCTCGACGCCATCGGCGACCTCTACCTGCTCGGTCACAGCCTGATCGGCGCCTTCTACGGCTACAAGTCGGGCCATGGCCTGAACAACCAGCTGCTGCGCGCCATGCTGGCCGACGCCTCGGCCTGGGAAGAGGTCACCTTCGAGGACGAGGCGACCGCGCCGATTTCCTACGCGCATCCGGCGCAGGCGATCGCCTGAATCATTGAAGTTCCGAATTGGCTGCCGTCTTGGCGGCCTTGGGGTGTTCGCCCCTTCAGGAAGCGGGATCGGCCAGGGAGGCCAAAGCCAGCAGCTGCTGGCGGAGTTCGGGATCGGTGGCCTGGAAGGCCGCGTCCCGCAGCGCCGCTGCAGCCGCCGGTGTGACGGGTGAGTGCGATGCCTGCTCCGGGGGAACGGTCAGCATCGGCGCCACTTTCACGGTGAGTTCGAACGCCGGCACGCCGGCTTCGGCGGCGGCGGCCAGCAGGGCCTCCGATTCCAGCCGGAGCCTGTTTCGCCACAGCGGAGAGCTCGCCAGAAAGACAAGCCTGCCTTCGCGCACGTTGGCCAGTCGACACTGGCCGGCCAGCGCGTCGGGCAGGGACTGACGCAGACGCTTGTCGAGCGCACCCAGGGCACGGGCGCGTTCGATCAGGCTGTCGAGAGACGAACCTTCCTTGGGCGCGAGCAGCGGCTGGAAGGAGCTCTTGGAAAAAGTCTGCATGGGCGAACGAACGACCGGAGTGCCATGAACATCATCATCGTAGCGAGTTTCCTGAAGGCGCCGCGCAAGCTGAATCTGCTTGACCCGCGCCTGATTGGCGGCAGTGTTGCCGCACTCGCCCTGCTGATCGGCAGTGGATTCGGGCTTGGCTGGGCCCTGCGCTCGAGCGAAACGCTCGCGCTCAACCAGCTGCAAGCGCTGAACCAGGAACTGGTCGAACAGCGCGACGCGATCGAAGTCGCCCGCACCGCGGCCGAGGAAGAGCTGAATGCCATGGCCGCGCGCCTGGGCCAGCTCCAGGCCCAGGCCAACCGCCTGAACGCGCTGGGCGAGCGCCTCACCCAGGTCGGACGCCTCGAAGACGGCGAATTCGATTTCTCCGAGCCACCCGCACTCGGCGGCCCGGAGGACATGGGTGCGGTGTCCAATCGCAGCAAGCGCGAGCTGGTCGATTCGCTTGATCGGCTGGCCGAGCAGCTGGCCCAGCAGGGCGACCAGCTGGGCGTGCTGGAGAGCCTGCTGCTCGACCGCGAGCTGGAGCAGGCCATGCTGCCGACCGGCAGCCCCGTGCGCTCGGGCTACGCCTCGTCGAACTACGGCACCCGCATTGATCCCTTTACCGGCCGCAGCCATTTCCACTCCGGCGTCGACTTCAACGGCCCGCGCGGCACCGACATCCTTTCGGTGGCTGATGGCGTCGTGGTGTTCTCCGGCCGTCATCCCGGCTACGGCAACATGGTCGACATCGACCACGGCAACGGCTATGTCACCCGCTATGCGCACAACCAGGAGAATCTGGTCAGCGAGGGCGACCGCGTGCGCGCGGGCGAGCTGATCGCCAAGATGGGCTCGACCGGCCGCTCGACCGGCTCGCATGTGCACATCGAGGTGATCCACAACGGCCGCACCGTCAATCCGCATCCCTTCCTGCGCCAAGCGCGGCAGGCGCCCGCGCGGGGCTGAGCCCCTCCCGTACGCGCGCCCAGCGTGTGCTGCGTTTCCTCCAGCGCTCACGCTTGATTCGCGCAAATTCACCCACAGGTTAGAATGCCGGGCGCTGCGGCGCCCGAGCGCCCGACAAGGCCGCTGCGAGGCGGCCTTTTTCGTTGGCGACCCGCAACGCTTCCCTCCACCCACACGCCGGCCTCGCGCCGCGACCCGGAACTGCCCATGTTCAATGCCCTTCTGACCCGCATCTTCGGCAGCCGCAATGAGCGCCTGGTGCGGCAGTTCACCAAGTCCGTCGGCCGGATCAATGCGCTGGAGCCGGCGATGCAGGCTCTCGACGATGCCGCACTGCAGGCCAAGACTGGCGAATTCCGCGAGCGCCTGGGCAAGGGCGAGACAGTCGACCAGCTGCTGCCCGAGGCCTTCGCGGTGATGCGCGAAGCCGCCCGCCGGGTGCTGGGCATGCGCCACTACGACGTGCAGCTCATCGGCGGCATGGTGCTGAACTCCGGCCGCATCGCCGAGATGCGCACCGGTGAAGGCAAGACCCTGATGGCGACCCTGCCGGTGTACCTCAACGCGCTCGAAGGCAAGGGCGTGCACGTGGTCACCGTCAACGACTACCTGGCCAAGCGCGACGCCGCCTGGATGGGCCGCGTCTACAACTGGCTGGGCCTGTCGGTCGGCGTGGTCTACCCGGGCATGCCGCACGGCGACAAGAAGGCCGCCTACGCCGCCGACATCACCTACGGCACCAACAACGAATACGGCTTCGACTACCTGCGCGACAACATGGCGCTGCGCTTCGAGGACCGCTTCCAGCGCGGCCTGCACTACGCCATCGTCGACGAGGTCGACTCGATCCTCATCGACGAGGCGCGCACGCCGCTGATCATCTCCGGCCCGGCCGACGATTCCCCCGAGCTCTACGTCCGCGTCAACAAGCTGGTGCCGAAGCTGTCGCGGCAGAGCGACGAGAAGGGCGAAGGCGATTACTGGGTCGACGAGAAGGGCAAGCAGGTGCACCTGTCGGAGGCCGGCATGGAGCACGCCGAGCAGCTGCTGCGCGAGGCCGGCATCCTCAAGAACGACGAGGACCTCTACGCCGCCCACAACCTCGCGGTCGTTCACCATCTGAACGCAGCGGTGCGCGCGCACGCGCTGTTCCAGCGCGACGTCGACTACATCGTGCGCGACGGCGAGGTCATCATCGTCGATGAATTCACCGGCCGCACCCTGCCGGGACGGCGCTGGTCGGACGGCCTGCACCAGGCGGTCGAAGCCAAGGAAGGCGTGCCGATCCAGCGCGAGAACCAGACGCTGGCTTCGATCACCTTCCAGAACTACTTCCGCATGTACAAGAAGCTGTCCGGCATGACCGGCACGGCCGACACGGAAGCCTACGAGTTCCAGAGCATCTATGGCCTGGAGGTCACGGTCATCCCGACCCACCGGCCGATGATCCGCAAGGACATGCCGGACCTGGTCTTCCTCAAGAAGGAAGCGAAGTACAAGGCGATCAGCGAGGACATCAAGGCCTGCCACGAGCGCGGCCAGCCGGTGCTGGTCGGCACCACCTCGATCGAGACCTCGGAGCTGCTGTCGAACCTGCTGAAGAAGCAGAAGATCCCGCACGAGGTGCTGAACGCCAAGCAGCACGAGCGCGAGGCCCACATCGTCGCCCAGGCCGGTCGCCCGGGTGCGGTCACCATCGCCACCAACATGGCCGGTCGCGGTACCGACATCGTGCTCGGTGGCTCGCTGGAAGCCGAGCTGCAGGCGCTGGGCGAAGGCGCCGCGGACGCCGATCGCGAGCGCGTGCGCAGCGAATGGCAGGCCCGCCACGAGCAGGTCCTGCAGGCTGGCGGCCTGCACATCATCGGCACCGAGCGCCACGAGAGCCGCCGTATCGACAACCAGCTGCGCGGCCGCTCCGGTCGCCAGGGCGACCCCGGCAGCTCGCGCTTCTACCTGAGCCTCGAAGACAACCTGATGCGCATCTTCGCCGCCGACTGGGTGCAGAAGGCGATGGCCTTCCTCGGCATGAAGGAAGACGACGCCATCGAGGACCGACTGGTCAGCCGCCAGATCGAGAAGGCGCAGCGCAAGGTCGAGGCGCACAACTTCGACATCCGCAAGAACCTGCTCGACTTCGACGATGTCAACAACGACCAGCGCAAGGTCATCTACGAGCAGCGCAACGAGCTGCTGGAAGTGGAAGACGTCAAGGACACGGTCGCCAGCATCCGCGCCGACGTGTTCACCGAGGTCACGCACCAGCACGTGCCGGCCAACTCGATCGATGCGCAGTGGGACATCGAAGGCCTGGAGAAGGTGCTGGCCGCCGACTTCGGCCTGCAGGTCGAGCTGAAGAAACTGGTCGAGGAGCGCGAGGAGCTGACCGCCGAGGACATCGCCCGCCATGTGGTCGAGGCGGCCGACGCGATGTTCGCCGAGAAGGAGGCCCAGGTCGGGCCGGAGCTGATGCGCGCCCTCGAGAAGCACGTGATGCTGACCGTGCTCGACGGCAGCTGGAAGGAGCATCTTGCGCGCATGGACTACCTGCGCCAGGGCATCCACCTGCGCGGCTACGCGCAGAAGCAGCCCAAGCAGGAGTACAAGCGCGAGGCGTTCGAGCTGTTCTCCGAACTGCTCGAGAAGGTCAAGCGCGAAGTGACCACCATGCTGGCGCGGGTGCGCATCCGCTCCGAGGACGAAGTCGAGCGCCTGGAAGCGGAAGATCGCCGTCGCGCCGAGGCCGAGGCCAAGCGCATGCAGTTCCAGCACGAAAGCGCGGGTGGCTACGGCGCCGATGAAGAGGCCGCCCAGGTCCAGCAGGCGCAGGCCCAGGCGCCAGTGCGCGTCGATCCCAAGGTCGGCCGCAACGATCCCTGCCCCTGCGGTTCGGGGAAGAAGTACAAGCACTGCCACGGCCAGCTGGCCTGAGAGCACGCAACGGGGCCGCGAAAGCGGCCCCGCTGCTGTGCGGGCAGGCAAGGCCCCAGGACCGATCCAGCATGACCGAGGCCCTGCCCGAGCTGCGCGTTGCTGCCGGCCTGCTGTTCGATGGCGGCGGCCGGGTGCTGCTGGCGCAGCGGCCGGATGGGCGCGAGGACGCCGGGCTGTGGGAGTTCCCCGGCGGCAAGCTAGAAGCGGATGAGACTGCGTACGAAGCCCTGCGGCGCGAGCTGTCCGAAGAGCTGGATATCGACATCACGGGCGGCCAGCCCTTGATCCGCGTGCCGCAGCGGCAATCGCGACGCCTGCTGTGGCTGGAGGCGATCGAGGTTCACGGGTGGCGCGGTGAGCCGCGCGGGCTGGAGGGGCAGGACCTGCGCTGGGTGCTCCCTGAATCCATCGATCCCGCAGCGCTGCCGGCGGCGGACCGCCCGATCCTCGCCTGCCTGCGCCAGCCTGCGCAGTACTGGATCAGCCCCGAGGCGGTCGCTCAGCCGGACGCGTTCGAGGCCTGGTTTGCAGCGGCCCACGCAGCTGGAGCCCAGCGCCTGCAGCTGCGGGTGCCGGCGCTCGGCGCGGACACGCGCGCGGAGCTGGCGCGCCGCGCCGCCGAGCGCGCGCGGGCGCTGGGTATCGAGCTGCTGCTGAACGCGCGCGGCGATGAGGAACTTGATCTCGCCGCTGCCCTCGGCTGCGGCGCCCAGTTGAGCCATCGCCTGCTGATGCAGCTCACCGGGCGGCCGCCGCTGCCTTGGGTCGGAGCGTCCTGCCACGACGCGAACTCACTGCAGCGGGCCGAGTCGCTGGGCTGCGATTTCGCCCTGCTCTCGCCGGTGATGCCCACCCGCAGCCATCCGCAGGCCGCCGCCCTGGGCTGGTCAGGCTTCAGCGCCCTGCGCGCTTTCACCGCCCTGCCGGTGTATGCGCTGGGCGGGCTTGGCACCGCCGATCTCGCGGCTGCACGCATGGCTGGAGCGCAGGGCGTCGCCGGCATTCGCGGCTACTTCGACTGCGGAGACGCCTAGCAGCTTGTTGAAAAACTCCCTTCCGGGGAGTTTTTCAACTCGGCGGTCCGGCGCAGGTCCGTACCGCCTCACGACACATCAATCGATTACGCGCTTGCTTCGTCGTCCCGGCCATCCCTGGCCGGGCTAGCAGCCTGCTTTTCAACAGCCTGCTGGCGGGTGCCCTCTGCCCGCGATGCCGGCGCCGTGGCCGGCGCCGGCTGCATGAGGCGGCTCAGGCCCTGCCGGGCAGACGGAAGTCGACCGGAACCCGCGCAATGGCGGACACCGGCCGGCCGTCGCGTTCGGCGGGCTTGAAGCGCAGGCGCTTCAGCGCGTAGTCGACGGCAGCGCGATCGAGCACGCGGTGTCCGCTGGAGCGCTCGACCTCGACATGGGTCGGCACGCCCTGGGCGTCGACGTGGATGCGCAGCAGCACCAGCCCTTCCTGGCGGGCGCGCAGCGCCGGCCCGGGGTAGGTCGGTGATCCGGGCGGGCGCGCATAGGCCAGCTGGCTGACCTCGTAGGGCCCGTCGTCGACCGCCGGTCCCGGGTCGGCGTAGGCGCTGGGCAGGCTGGGGGGCGCCTCCACCGGTGGTGCAAACACCGTCATTGCATTCGGCTCGGGGAGTTCCACGGGTGGCGGTGCCGCGACCGCCAGCGGCGGCGGCTTCGGCACCGGCAGGCGAGGCTTGGGAGGGGGCGGAGGCGGGGGCGGAGGGGGCGGAGGTGGAGGTGGCGGCTCGATGAAGACCACCTGCGGTGGAGCGGCGGATGGCTCGGCTTCGACGGTCTCGATCGGCTTGGCGCCGACAAACAGCATCAGGCCGGCGCCCAGATGCAGGCTCAGGGTGGTGGTCATGCCCAGGCAGCGCATGACCGAGAAGCCCTGCTGTGGCTTGGATTGGACAGACATGGAACGCGCTCCCCCTGGCGGCGGAAGGGCCAGGCGAAGCCTTGTACGCAGCGCGTCGGCAAACGGGGTTGCGGCGCTTCGACCTCTCGGACGCGGCTGCGCCGGGCGCTTCGGGAGAGCGGTCGCTGCCGCTATACTTCCGTGATCGCCGCCACGACTTGATCGTGGTGACGCTTCGTGTGTCCTCGCCTGCACGTGCGCCCTGCGCGCCCGTCGCCACCCGTCCCGCAGGCGTCCGGTCTGTCGCCGGTCGCCGCCAATGGAGCCGCTATGAGCATCGAACATCTTGAAGACATCGCCCAGGCCATGGTGGCCCCGGGCAAGGGCATCATCGCGATCGACGAGTCCACCAACACCATCAAGAAGCGCTTCGAGGCGGTCGGCGTGGAGAACACCGAGGAGCACCGTCGCGCCTACCGCGAGATGCTGCTGACCACGCCGAACCTGTCGCAGCACATCTCCGGCGCGATCCTGTACGACGAAACCCTGCGCCAGGCGACCCGCAGCGGCATGCCTTTCGCCGAGTACATGGCGAAGAACGGCATCCTGCCGGGCATCAAGGTCGACAAGGGCACGGTGCCGCTGGCCGGCTTCCCGGGTGAACTGGTCACCGAAGGCCTCGACGGCCTGCGCGACCGCCTGAAGGAGTACGCCCGTCTCGGCGCCAAGTTCGCCAAGTGGCGCGCGGTGATCACCATTTCCGACGACACGCCCTCGGGCAGCTGCATCGAGGCCAACACCCACGCCCTGGCCCGCTACGCCGCGCTGTGCCAGGAGCAGGGCATCGTGCCGATGGTCGAGCCCGAGGTGCTGATGGATGGCGCGCACGACATCGAGACCTGCTATGAGGTCACCGAAGCCACCCTGCGTTCGCTGTTCGGTGCGCTGTACGAGCAGAACGTGCTGATTGAAGGCACCATCCTCAAGGCCAGCATGGTCGTGTCCGGCAAGGACTGCCCGGAGCAGGCGTCGGTCGAGGAAGTGGCGCTGGCCACCCTGCGCTGCCTGCGCGCCTCGGTGCCGGCCAACCTGCCGGGCATCGTGTTCCTGTCCGGTGGCCAGAGCGACGAGGCCGCGACCCAGCACCTGAACGCGATGAACCAGCTCGGCCATCGGCCGTGGCCGCTGTCCTTCAGCTACGGCCGCGCCATGCAGCAGGCCGCGCTGAAGACTTGGGCCCAGGACATGGCCGGCAATCTGGCGGCGGCGCAGAACACCGTGTTCGAGCGCGCCCGCGCCAACGGTCTGGCTGCACTGGGCGAATACGGCGGCTGACCCGCGCGGTCGCCAGCATCGCTCACGCGGCACGCGAACGCCGGCCCCCGAGGCCGGCGTTCGCGTTTGTGGGGCCGGTGTGCAGGGCGACGGCACGGACAGGGCCGGGGCGGGCGCACACCGATCGCATCCGCGGGCGAGGGTTGGCGGCGCGTGCTCCCGCGGCTGAGACCGGCAGCGGACCTAGACCGAGGTCGAATGTGCGGCGGGCCGCGCCAGCGCCAAAGTCCGCCTTCACAGGCCCACGACTTGCAGGTCGGGCGGTCTGCACCTGTCCAATGCCGGAGCGCGACATGAGTGAGTCGATCGAACCGACTGTCCTGCAGTCGTTACCCCTGCCGATCGCCTGGTTCGATGCCGAGCGCAGGCTGAGCGTCTGCAGCCCGGACATGGGGCGTCTGCTCGGCCTTTCGCCGCAGGCGGCGCTGCCGCTCGCTGCCGCCACGCTCGGTATGTCGGACTCCGCGTTCGCTGGCCATGAGCATCCGCTCCAGCTGCACGGCCAGACGCTGCGGCTGTGCCCCTTCCAGGACGGCTGGCTGCTGGCACTCGCTCCGGGCGCACGCCAGGATCTGCTTGCGCTGGCTGCCACCCAACTGCAGGCCTGCGACCTGAGCCTGCCCGAACTCCCCGCTGATGTCGGCGCAGATCCCCGCCTTCCGGCCTTGAAGTCCGGTTTCGGCAACCTGTCCGAGGCGCTGCGCCAGGCCGTCCTGCTGGTGCGCGAAGTGGCGGCGTCCGTACCTGCCCTCAATCACGGCAATGCCCAGGTGCGCGAGGCTTCGGGCCAGCAGGTGCAGGAGGTCGAACACGCGCTGGCCGCGGCGGAAGCGCTGGCCAGCGGGCTGCGCGAGGCGGGTGAGGCGCTGGCCGCGGTGCGCGGCCTGTCCGACGAAGCCGGTCAGCTGGCGGGCAGCGGATCGGCGACGGCGCAGTCCTTCCAGCAGACCATGCAGGCGGTCGAGGCCAGCACCCGCCGCGCCGATTCGATCATCGAGATGATCGACAGCGTTGCGCTGCAGACCAACATCCTGTCGATCAACGCGGGCATCGAGGCCGCGCGTGCCGGCGACGCCGGGCGCGGCTTCGCCGTGGTCGCCCGCGAGATCCGCGCGCTGTCCGAGCGCACCGCCGGCGCCGCCCGCGATGTCCGCGGCACGCTGGACGACATCCATTCGCGGATGGGCGAGGGCCTGCGCCAGGCCTCCGACACCCGCAACGTGCTGGATCGCGTGGTCGGCCTGATGCAGCGCGCCGGCGAGGCCATGCGTGACGGCGGCAGCCGGGTCGGCGCCCAGGTGCAGGCGGTGGCGGGCCTGCAGTCGCTGTTGGGCGACGTCTCCGGCCATGCCCGCGACAACCTCGCCGCGGTGGAGTCCATGCTCGCCGCCAGCGCCGGCATCGCCAGCGGAATCGGCACGCTTGAAGACTGCGTCGGGCTGTTCCGGCTGAGCGCCGACCCGCTGGCGGAGCCGCGCCATGCGCGTGCGCTGGAGCTGGCGCGCAGCGGCGCCGACCAGGCGGGTCGCGCGCTGGAGGCGGCCCTCGCCGGGCGCCGGCTGGCCGAGGACGCACTGTTCTCGCGCGACTACCGGCCGATCCCGCGGACCGAGCCGCAGAAACATTCGACCGCCTTCGATGAGCTCTGCGACGGCCTGATGCCCGAGTTCCAGGAAGCCCTGGCCGGCGCCGAAGCCTGGGTGGTTTACGCGATCAGCGCCAACCGCGATGGCTACGTCCCGACCCACAACGACCGCTTCTGCCAGCCGCTGACCGGCGACCCCAAGCACGACCTCGTCCACAACCGCACCAAGCGGATCTTTGCCGACCGGGTCGGCCGCACGGTGGGCGCGCACACCGACCCGTTCCGCCTGCAGGTCTATCGCCGCGACACCGGCCAGATCATGTTCGACATGTCGGTGCCGATCCGGGTCAAGGGCCGCCACTGGGGCGGTTTCCGGGTCGGCTACTCGCTGGCCTGAGGACGCAGCGACGGGCGTGGCTGGCGGCGCCGCCCGCGCGGCGCGCACGTGCTGCAGGCCGGCTGGCCTGATTGCGTACACTCCTCGGCCGCGCGGCCCTCCGCCGCAGTGCATGGAGACGTCCTTGAACGTGCGCATTCCCTGTCTGTCCGGCCTGCTGCTGGCCGCCCTGGCCTTGGCGGCTTGCTCAAGCGCGTCGGATTCCGAGGCGCCTGCGGTCACCGCCGAGCCGAGTCCGCCCGCTGCAGCCGCTGGCGCCGCTGCCGACGAAATCGATCCGGGATTGATCGCCGACCCGCGCTTCGAGATCGCCGGCGTCAACGTCCCGCTGCAGCACTGGAAGCTCTACCAGCACGCGGGCGACGCCTCGTTCGAGATGCGCGTCGAAGGCGACGAGGTCAGCCTGCGGCGGATCGGCGTCGAACCTTGGGGCACCATCGAGCAGGCGATGCCGGCGGATGCCCTGGTCGGCAAGACGCTTGAATGGTCGGCCGAGCTGTGGGGTGAGCTCGGCGAGGCCCGCGGCGAGGCCTTCGACGCCGCCGGGCTCGCGGTCACAGTGATGGGCTTCGGCCCGCATGACCTGCCGATGATGGGCGCGCGGCATCTGCTGACCCAGTCCAGCGAGCCGCCGCTGTCCACCGGTCCGGTGGCGCGCCAGCGCTACGCGATCCGCTTCGTGGTGCCGGAGGGGCGCGAACTCGAGCTCAAGCTGGCCCTGCAGCTGACCCGCGATGGCGAGCTGCACATGCGCGCGCCAAGCCTGCGGGTGATCGAGGACGCCACCGCGCCCTGATCAAGGCGGGTGCGCTCAGCCGTCGGCAGCCGGCGGACAGGTAAAGCCGCGCAGCGCGCCTTCCGGTCGCCCTGCCAGCCGCGCCTGCAGCGAGCCCGCGCGCCCCTGCAGGCGCCAGTCGTAGATCAGGCTGAAGGCCATCACCCGCGCGACATATTCGCGGGTCTCGTGGAAGGGAATGGTCTCCAGCCACAGCAGACGGTCGTCGAGCAGCGGTGCGAGCGGTGGCCGTGCCGCCAGCCAGCGGCCGACCGCGGCCGGGCCCGCGTTGTAGGCCGCGGTCGCGAGATCCGGACGGCCGCCATGCGCATCGAGCATCTGCCGCAGATAGGCGCTGCCGAGCTCGATGTTCAGCTCGGGCTGGTACAGCGCCTGCGGGCCGCTGAAGCTCAGCCCCAATCGGCGCGCGGTGTCGCGCCCGGTGCCCGGCAGCAGCTGCATCAGGCCGCGCGCGTCGGCCGGCGAGCGGGCCGACGGCATCCAGCTGCTTTCGGCACGGATCAGGCCAGCCACCCAGGCCGGCGGCAGGCCCTGCTTTCGCGTCTCGCGCCGCAGCGCGCGCTCATGCGGCAGCGGGAAGCGCTGCGCGTAGTAGCGCATGCCTTCGCCGCTGCCCAGGGTCTGCGAAGCGCGGTCGTACCAGCCGCGCTGCAGTGCCGCCTCCACCGCCAGTGCCTGCTGCGGCAATGTCAGTCTGTTGATGGCGGACAGCCACTCCTGGTGGGCCCAGCCGGGGCGATCGAGGGCGAACAGGTCGAGCGCGCGCGCCACGCCGCCCGCGGCCAGCGCGCGACGGTCGGCGCGCCCACTGGCGGCCGGTAGCGGGCACAGGGCGTAGTCGCGACCGCTGAGATCGGCCGCAAGGAAGCCGTGGAAGTTGGGTTCGTTCGCGGCCCTTGCGAGCAGCTTGGTGGCTGCATCGGTGTCGCCTACCGCGGCGCGCAGGCGCGCTTCGATCAGCTGCCAGCGCGCGCGCTCGCGCAGCTCGGCGGGCATCGCCGACAGCGCGTCAAGAGCTTCGCGCGGCTGGCGGCGCGCGATGGCCTCGCGCACCCGCCATTCGTGCAGGCGCGCGTCGAAGGCGTCGGCCGGTACGCGGGCGAAACGGGCGGCGGCTTCCGGCAGATAGCTGGCGGCGCTCCACAGGGCGATCGAATGGCGCAGCCGGCCGATGCGCTCGCCTTCCAGGCCCAGCGGTGTGGCCAGCGCGTCGAGCAGGGTCTCGGCGGCGCCGGGGTCGCGGCGCGCCAGCGCGACCAGCCCTGCCTCGACCGCGGCGCGCGCGCGCGGCGTCGAACTCCAGCCCGTTGCGCTCGCCGTGGGCGCTTCGATGAAGCCTGCTTCGGCCTCGACGCGCGCGCGCAGCGAGGCGTCCAGATCGCGCGCCAGATGGCGCATCAGGCCGCCATTGCCGCGCTCCGCAGCGGCCTCGATGCGCTGCAGGGTGCGCGCGGTATCCAGGCGGCCAATGCGGCGCAGGGTGGCGATCACCGGGTCGCAGGCCTTGGGCAGACTGTCGCCGCGGTCCCATTCGGCGAGCGCGGCATCGATCACGCCGGGATCATCGCCGCGGGCGAAGCGCGCGCTCAGCGCGTGGCAGCGCAGTTCCGGGTCCGCGTCGTCGCCCTCCTGCAGCGTGATCTGTCGGAAGGCCGTCCAGTCGCCACGCTCGCCGAGCTGGCGCAGCGTCGCCCGCCGCAGTGTGCGGGCAGGTGGGGTGTCGTTGTGGCGGTCGAGGAAGTTGAGCACCGCATCGGCATCGATGCGCCCGCCGCGGCCGCGGAGGTACTGCTGCTCGATCCACGGCCAGAGGGGATCCTGGCCATGCGCCAGGACCAGACCGCGGAACTCCTCTTCAGTGGCGCGCGGCACTTCGGCAAGCGCAGTGCGCAGGCGCGCGAGACGATCGCGATCGACCGGCAGCAGGTCTTCGGCATGGACGCCCGCGGCGAACGCGAAGGCCAGCAGGCAGGGCAGGGCGGTGCGCAGGGACTTGAACATTCCGTGTCGTGGGCGTGGGTGGCGGCGTCCGGCGGACGCAAGACTGTGTGGGACAATCGCGGGCCGCAAAGGTGCCCGGTCGAGGTGGCAGCAGGCCGTGCCGTGCTGTGCCGCAGGCCGGCATTCTTCCACAGGCCCGCGCGCCTCGAACCCACGGTGGCAGCCACGCATGAGTCTCCTGCTGATCTATCTGGCGCTGGGCGCCTGCGCCGGCCTGCTTGCTGGCCTGCTCGGCGTCGGCGGCGGTCTGGTCATCGTGGCCGCCCTCGCCTGGCTGCTGCCCCTGCAGGGCGTGCCGGCCACCCAGGTCATGCACGTCGCGCTGGCGACCTCGCTGGCGAGCATCATCCTGACCGGTCTCTCTTCCGCCCGTTCGCATGCGCGCCGCGGCAGCGTGCTCTGGCCCAGCGTCTGGACCCTGGTGCCCGGCCTGATGCTGGGCGGCGTGGGCGGTGCCCTGTTCGCCAGCGGCCTGGCAAGCGACACCCTGCGCTGGTGCGTGGCGGGGTTCTGCCTGCTGGCAGGCAGTCAGCTCGCCTTCGGGACGCCGCGCGCCGAGCGCGAACGCAGCGATGCCCCGCGTTCGCCGGCCCTGGCTGCGGCCGGACTCGGCATCGGCGGCCTGTCCGCAGTGGTCGGGATCGGCGGCGGCAGCCTGACCGTGCCCCTGCTGGTCTGGCTCGGCGTGCCGCCGGTGCGCGCGGTCGGCACCTCCAGCGCCTGTGGTGTGGCAATCGCTGTGGCCAGCGCCAGCAGCTACGCCTGGCTGTCGCCGCCAGCGGCGAACCTGCCCGGTTCGCTGGGCTACGTCTATCTGCCGGCAGCATTGGGCATCGCGCTGGCCTCGGTGCTGATGGCCCCGCTCGGCACCCGGCTGGCGCATCGCCTGAGCGGCCCGGCGCTGAAGCGGGTGTTCGCGGGATTCCTCTATCTCGTGGGTTTCAGCCTGCTGCTCCGATAGGCGGAATGTCCGCTTGGGCTGAACTGTGCGCCGGCGGATCAGCTGTGCTGCATGTCCTCTTGTCATTCCCCGGGCGCCGCGTTCACACTCCGCGCGCCGGCGGACTCGGGGGAGCCGACCGGCGCCATTCCGCGCCCACGGGCGCTTCATTCATGAGGGGAATCATGAACACCATCCGTCACCGCCTGTCGGCGGCGATCCGCTGTGCCTTGCCCGTTCTGCTGCTGCCCGCGCTCGCGGTGGCGCAGGACGAGGCCCGCGAACTTGACCGCGTCGAAGTCACCGGCTCGCGCATCAAGAAAGCCGAGATCGAAGGGCAGTCGCCGATCCAGGTCATCACCCGCGAGCAGATCCAGCGCACCGGCCTGACCGCCGTCGCCGACCTGCTGCAGCAGATGACCGCCGGCGGCTCTTCGCTCAACACCAAGTTCAACTCCAGCGGCAATTTCGGGTTTCCGCCGGACGGCAGCGGTGTCGGTGCCGGTGCGGCCACGGTCGACCTGCGCCACCTCGGCGCGCAGCGCGTGCTGGTGCTGGTCGACGGCGTGCGCTGGGTGAATGAATCCTCGGCCTCGGGCGTGGGCTCGGCCACCGACCTCAACACCATCCCGGTCGGCATCATCGAGCGCATCGAGATCCTCGAAGACGGGGCGTCCTCGATCTACGGCTCGGACGCCATCGCCGGCGTGGTCAACATCATCACCCGTCGCGAGACCGACGGCGCCCAGGTCTCGGTGCAGTACGGCGGCTATGGCGGCGACCGCGGCGAAACCAGCTCGATCGACGCCAGCATTGGTGGCAGCGGTGATCGCCATGCCTTCTTCTTGGGCGTCTCGCGCACCGAACAGAAGGAGATTGCGTCCTCGACCTACGACTTCTCGGGCGTGCCGCGGCCGGGCACCGGTCTGGCGTTCGGCAGCTCCGGCACGCCGAACGGCCGCTTCATCTTCTTCCCCGGCGAGGCCAGTTCGGCCTGTCCGTTGACCGATCTCGATGACAACCCGGCCACGCCCTCGGTGCCGTTCTGCAACATCACGACGCCGAACGGCCAGTCTTACCCGAACGGTGTCAGCTACCCGCAGGATTTCATCCCGTTTACCACCGCGAACCGCTTCAACTTCGCCGAGTACAACCTGATCCTGACGCCCAGCACCCGCAAGTCGGTGTTCTCGCAGGGTCGCATCGAGCTGGGCGAGTCCACCACCGCCTACGTGCGCGCGCTGTTCAACCGCCGCGAGTCGGCCAACCAGGCCGCGCCCGAGCCGATCTTCCTCGGTCCCGATGCCGGCACCGGCAACCCGTATGCGGATGACATCCGCATCTCGGCCAGCAACCCCTTCAACCCCTTCGGCTTTGACCTGATCTCCAGCGGCCCCGGCGCCAACCTGGTGCTGATCGGTCGGCGTCCGGTCGAAGGCGGCCCGCGTCGCTTCGAGCAGGTGGTCGACACCTGGTACTTCGGTACCGGCTTGGAGGGCAGCTGGGACCTGGGCGGCCGCAGCCTGCTGTGGGACCTGAACTATGCGCGCAGCAGCAACCAGGCCGAGCAGACCAACTTTGGCAGCTACAACATCCGCCGCATCGCCCAAGGCCTCGGCCCGCTGTCGGCCTGCCAGGCCGACCCGCAGTGCGTGCCGATCAACATCTTCGGCGGCCCGGGTACGCTGACCCGCGAGATGCTGGACTACATCCAGCCGGTGGTCCGCGACAGCAGCGAGAACAACATCGAGCTGGTCTCGGGCAACCTGACCGGCGACCTCTTCAGCTTGCCCGCAGGTGCACTGTCGTTCGCGACCGGCTTCGAGCACCGCCGCCTGGACGGCTTCTACCGCCCGGACGCACTCACCGTCGCCGGTGAGTACAATGGCGTGCCTTCGCTGCCGACCTCGGGCGAGTACGACGTCACCGAGTATTACGTCGAGCTCAATGCGCCGCTGTACGAGGCCGGCAGTTCGCGCCTCGATGTGAGCGTAGCCGGCCGCTATTCCGACTACTCCACCTCCGGCGGCGAGACCACCGGCAAGCTCGGCCTGCGCTGGCAGCTCAACGAGCAGTTCCTGCTGCGCGGCACCTTCGCGGAAGGCTTCCGCGCCCCCTCGATCGGCGAGCTGTACGGTTCGGCCAGCCGCTTTGACGCCCAGCTGGACGATCCCTGCCTGATCAGCCTGTCGGGCGCGCCGCCGGCGGCCAACTGCGCGGCCTTCGGCGTGCCTGCGGGCGCCCAGCAGGCCAACTCGCAGATCTCGGTCACCACCGGCGGTAACGCCGATCTGCAGCCCGAGATGGTCGATAGCACCTCGGCCGGCTTTGTCTGGAGCCCGGGCTTCGCCGAGAACAGCGGCTGGTCGCAGCGGCTGGATATCGAGTTCGCCTGGTACCAGCACGAGCTGGAAGGCGGCATCCAGGCCATCGATGCGCAGACCCAGCTGAACCTGTGCGTGGCCGAAGGCCCGGAGTCGACCTTCTGCGAAGGCATTACCCGCGCCTCCACCGGCGGCATCAACGGCTTCGACAACCGCCTGCAGAATCTGGGCAGCATCGAAACCAGCGGCTACGACATCGATATCGGCTGGACTCTGCCGGAGACCGGCCTCGGCCAGTTCCGCGTCGACTGGCAGAACACCTTCGTCGACGACTACGTGGCCCGTGGCGCCAACGGCGTGCAGCAGCCGCGTCGCGTCGGCATCGAGGTCAACAACAGCGCCATCCCCGAGTGGACCTCGAACCTCGCGCTGGACTGGACCTATGGCGACTTCAGCGCGCGCTGGACGACCCGCTTCATCGACCGGGTGACCGAGGACTGCGGCGACGCCCGCGGCTTCGAGGTCTGCCGTAACCCCGCGCCGAACGCCAACCCGCTGGGCTCGACCACGTATCACGACCTTCAGCTGGGCTGGCAGGCGCCGATGCTGGAAGGCACCCGGTTCACCCTGGGCGTGAACAACCTGTTCGAGAAGCAGGCGCCGCTCTGCCTGTCCTGCTCGCTGAACGGCTACGACGCGTCGACCTACGACCTGCCGGAGCGCTTCATCTACGGCAAGATCGACGTGAACTTCTAAGCCATGCGGCCGGTGGACGAGGCGTCTCGCAGCGTCCACCGGCCGGTCGCCTGAACGGCGGATGCGCGCGCAGCATCAGGCGCGCATGCGACCGAGCAGCAGCCGGGCGACGGCTCGCGGATCCAAACCAGCAGCGGCCCTGAATCGCGAGCCCGTATTCGTCGCCGAGTACTCAGGGTGAGATCGCCGCCGCGCGCTCGCGTTCGATCAGCCGGTTCGCAATCTCCAGCATGCGGGCGTGGCTGCCGGCCTGACGCGCGCCGATGCGGTAGCGTCCGTTGACGATCAGCTCGGGCGTGCCGGTACTGCCGTAGGCCTGCACGGTCTGCTTCGCGCGCGCCACCCTGGCATTGGTCGACATCGCGTTCATCGCCGCCAGGAACTCCTGGGCGTCGGCACCGTGCTCGGCGAAGAGTGCGGCGATGTCTTCGATGCTGTCGATCGGCCGGCGTTCGGTGTGCACGGCGACGAACACGGGCGCATGCGCCGCTTCAAGCACCCCCAGCGCCTCGGCCGCGAAGTAGGCGCGCGCGTACAGGTCCCAGGCGCCGCCGAAAGCCGCCGGCTGATAGCGGAACGCCACGTCGTCGGGCAGGCCCGGCTTCCAGGCGTCGATGTGCGGCTGCAGGGCCGCACAGGCGCCGCAGCTGTAGCCGAACACTTCCACCACCTCGATGCTGCCGGGCGGCGCCGTCGTGGCCACCGCTGGCTCGATCAGCGTGTAGTCGCGTCCGGGCTGCAGATCGTCCGCAGCCGCGGGCGCGCACAGCGCGAGAGCGGCGGCGAACAGCGCCAGCAGCAGGACAGGAAGGCGCATCGTCATGGGGCAACTCCGGCGATGGGGAGCGTTTCCCCAGGGCCGGCTGCGACCCGCGCGGGCGCCGCGAGTTCTGCCGTCCGCGCCGAAGCGTGCCTAAAGCGCGCCGGGTACCTCGATCTCGGCCGCCACCGGCAGGTGATCGGCCGGTGCGCCTTCCAGCAGCCAGCGGCGCTGCACCTGGATGCCTTCGCTGACCAGGATGTGGTCGATCGCGCGCTTGGGTCGCCAGCTGGGAAAGCTCGGCAGCGTCTGCTCGGGCGGCAGCAGGCGGGTGCGGCGGTACAGCGACTGCATCTCCGCACACAGCGGCTCGCAGTTGAAGTCGCCCATCAGCAGGGCGCGTGGGGCGTCCTCGATCAGCTCGGCGATGAAGCTGAGCTGGGCCAGCCGCGATTTCACCCCCAGCGAGAGATGCGCCACCACCACCACCAGCGCGTCGCTGCCCTGGCCATAGCGGGCCAGCAGGGCGCCGCGGCCGGGAATGCGCCCGGGCAGCGGGTGGTCGATCACTTCCTGCGGTTCCAGCCGGCTCAGCAGGGCGTTGGCGCTGGTGGCGATGCCGCCCATGCGGCGGTTCGGCTGGTGGCTCCAGAACGGGAAGCGGCCGCGTTCGGCGAGGTAGTGGGTCTGGTTGATGAAGCCCGAGCGCAGCGAGCCGGGGTCGGTCTCCTGCAGGCCCACCAGATCGAAGCCGCGCGCCATGCCGGCCAGCGCATCGAGGTTGCCGCGCTTGTCGCGGTGCGGCAGCACGTGGTTCCACGGCCGCGACACGTAGTCCATGTAGCGGTCGGTGCGCGCGCCGGCCTGGATGTTGGCGCTCAGCACGGTCAGCCGCGTCGAGGCCGGCACCTCAGATGCAGCGGCCCCGGGCGCTGGGGCGACCGGGGCCGGGGCAGAGGGCTTCTTGGGCACGGGTGAAGCCGGGCGGCTTCAGCGGCCAGCGGCGGCCGCGTGTTCTTGCGCAACCAGCGCGTCGACGATCTCCAGCATGCGCGGGAAGCCGCCTTCGCGCGGCGACATCACGCGGTACTTGCCGTTGACGATCATCGAGGGCGTGCCGTCGACGCCGTAGCGCTGCACGGTCTGCTGGGCGCGCGCGATCTTGGCGTTGACGGCGAAGCTCTGCATGCTCGCCATGAACTCCTCGCGGCTCACGCCGTACTCGGTGTACAGGTCGGCCACGTCCTCGATGCTCTGGATCGGCTTGCGGTCGGTGTGCAGGGCCTTGAAGATCGCGTCGTGCGACTTGTCGAGGATGCCCATGGTTTCGGCCGCGTAGTAGGCGCGCGCATAGACCTCCCAGGCGCCACCGAACACTGCCGGCATGTAGTTGAACTGCACGTGCTCGGGCAGGCCCTTCTTCCAGTCGTTGACGATCGGCTGCAGGGTGGCGCAATGCACGCAGCTGTAGCCGAACACTTCGATGACCTCGACCTTGCCGGCCGCGGCGCTGGTCGGCACCGGCGGATTGATCAGCTGGTAGTCGGTACCGGCGGTGAGGTTGGCGGCGGCGGGCGCCTGCGCCGAACAGGCGACGGCGGAAGCCAGCAGGGCGGTAGCGGCGATCAGGCGCATCAGCATGTGGGGTCTCCAGATAAGTGAAGGCCCGCCGAGCTTAGGCGGGCCAGTCTGAACATCGGGTCACGGCGCGCGGGCGGAGCCTGCGCAGCCGCCCTGCGACCCCGTTCGGAGCCGCAGGTTCCCCGCAACTACTGCGCTTCGTGCAGGCCTTCGATGTAGGTCGCCAGCGCCTGGATCTCTTCGTCGGTCAGGTAGCGGGCCACGCCCGCCATCACCGCATTGGCGTTGTCGCCGCGGCCGTACACGGTGCCGTCGCGGAACAGGTTCAGCTGGGCCGCGGTGTAGCCGGCGTGCTGGCCGGCGAGGTGCGGATAGGCCGGGCCCGGGTTGCCGTCGCCGGCCGGGCCGTGGCAGGCGCCGCAGGCGGGAATGCCGCGCTCCAGGTCGCCACCGCGGTAGAGCTTCTCGCCGACTTCGTAGAACTTGAGGCCCTCGTTCGGGCCGCTGCTGATCACGGTCTCGTCGGCGAGGCCGGCGCGGGCGGTCTGGCCGGCGAAGTAGGCGCCGATGTCGCGCATGTCCTGCGGCGACAGCATCGCCGCGAAGCCGAGCATGATCGCGTTGTTGCGCTCACCGCTCTTGTACAGGGCGAGGTGGCGGGCGATGTAGCGCTCGTGCTGCCCGGCCAGCTTGGGGTACTGCGGATCGGCGGAGTTGCCATCCATGCCGTGGCAGGCGGCGCAGACCGCAGCCTTGCCCTGGCCGGCCTCGGCATTGCCGGGGACGACGGCGGCCGTGTCATCGGCCAGGCTGGCGACCTCGGCCGCCGCCTGTTCGGGCGCGGCGGTGACTTCGGCGGCGTTCTGCGCGAGAACGGAAGAGGCGGCCAGCAGGCCCGCCAGCCCAAGGAAGCGGCGAAAACTCATACACTTGCTCCGAACTGGAATGCTGTTTCGACCGCTGGCACCACCGCAGGCTGCGGCAGGGCGCGGGAATCGCGGGATTATTCCAGCCCGCCCATGACGGGTCAACGAAGCTGAAGCGCGCAGCTTCGCCGTCCGCACTGGATCCTCTGATGTCCGAGCACCACCCCTTCCGTGCCGCCAGCTACCTGCTGAGCGTGCACAACCCCCGACAGCTGCCCGCGGATGACGGCCTCGAGGTCGCGATCTCCGGTCGATCGAACGCCGGAAAGTCCAGCGCGATCAACAAGATCTGCAGCCAGACCGGGCTCGCCCGCACCAGCAAGACCCCCGGCCGCACGCAGCAGCTCGTCTACTTCCAGCTGGCGCCGCAGCGTTTCCTCGTCGACCTGCCGGGCTATGGCTATGCCAAGGTCCCGCCGGAGCTGCGCGATCACTGGCGCGGCCTCATCGAAGGCTACTTCCAGAGCCGGCGCGCGCTCGCCGGCCTGGTGGTGGTGATGGACATCCGCCACCCCCTGCGCGAGTTCGACCAGCAGATGCTCGGTTTTGGCGAGGCCCGCGGCCTGCCCTGCCACGTGCTGCTGACCAAGGCCGACAAGCTGGGCCGCGGCGCCCAGGCGCAGACCCTGCGGCAGGTGCGGGCGGAGCTGTCCGAAGGCCAGAGCGTGCAGCTGTTCTCCGCCTCCAGCGGTCTCGGCGTTGAGGAAGCGCGCGAGCGTCTGGCCGGCTGGCTGCAGCTCGGCGGCTGAGGTGGCAGCCGTGGATGCTTCCGCGCGGCGCATGCGCGCGCAGCAACTGCTCGCGGGCGGGCAAGCACAGCGCGTGCTGGATGAGTTCGGCGCCTTGCCGCTCGGCGACCTCGACGCCGACCTCGCGTATTTCCTTGCGGTGGCCGCCGCCAAGTGCGGTCTTCGCGATCTCGCCGAGCCGGCGCTGGCGCACTGCCTCGCGCTGGCGCCGGAACATCCCGGCGGGCGCTTCCAGCGCGCCGTGTTCGCCCAGGCCGACGGCAAGCTGCAGGCCGCACGCGAGGACTTCGCCGTGGCCGCACGCGCCGCTCCCGCCTGGGCCGAGGCCCACTACAACCTCGGCGTGATCGAAGCCGGACTGGGCGACTTCGCCGCGGCAGAAGCCAGCTATCGGGCCGCGTTGCAGGCGCAGCCGCGCCTGCTGCCGGCCGCCAACAACCTGGCCAATCTGCTGTGCGATCGCTCGGCCGAACAGGACGCCATCGCGCTGCTGCAGCAGGTCCTCGCCTCGGCCCCCGCGTTTGCGATCGGCTGGGCGACGCTCGGTCGCAGCCTGCTGCGGCTCCGCCAGCCCGGGCCGGCGATCGAGGCCCTGCGGCGGGCGCTGAGCCTGGACGCAGCCCAGGGCGCGGCCTGGCAGAACCTCGGCGACGCCCACCAGCTGCAGGGCGACGTCACTGCTGCAGCCGAAGCCTACGCACGGGCGCTGCAGCTTGAGCCGCAGTCCGCTGCGCTGGCCTTCAAGCTCGACACCCTGCGTGGCGCGCAGCCGACGCGACCGCCGGATGCCTATGTCCGCGATCTGTTCGACGGCATGGCTGGGGAGTTCGACCACTGGCTGGTGGACACCCTCGGCTATCGCCTGCCGGAGCAGCTGGCGCGCTACCTTCCCGATGCCAGCGGCCTCGACGTGCTCGACCTCGGCTGCGGCACCGGGCTCGCGGCGCCTGCGCTGCGGCCGCTGGCGCGTCGTCTGGAGGGCGCGGACCTGTCGTCGAACATGCTGCGGCAGGCAGGGGCTCGCGGCCTCTACGATGCCCTGCATCAAGCGTCACTGCAGGACCTGCTGGCACGCGAGGCGGCGTGCTGGGATCTGCTCTTGGCGGCGGACGTGTTCGTCTACGTCGGCGCGCTGGAGCCGGTGCTGGCGGCGGCCGCGCGTGCCCTGCGTCCCGGCGGCTGGCTGCTGTTCTCGATCGAGGTGGCGGCGGACGCGGAGACGAGCGGCTTCGCCCTGCAGTCGACCGGCCGCTACGGCCACAGCGCCGACGTGCTCGCGCGGCAGGCGCAGGCCCTCGGATTCACCGTTGAGCTGGATGCGCCCATCGATCTGCGGCGTGAGCGCACGCAGATGCTGCCGGGGCGGGTGATGCGCCTGCGCCTCAAGGGCCAGGGCAACGCTGAAGAATTCAGCGTTGCCGCGCGCCATGGAGGGCGCGCCCGCGGATCGAGCGCGTAAGCGCTTGATCCAGCGCAAGCGAGTCCGGACATGTGCCGGACACGCGACCACTGATCAAGGCCAGGAGGGACTTGATCAGTCTTGCCCTAAGACGCCTCAGAACAGCTCGATGTCGTCGCCCTTGTTCTTCATCTTCTCCATGAAGTCGGCCAGCGCCTGCTGCACGCTCTTGCCGTGCAGCAGCACCGCCTCGAACATCTCGACCTCTTCCGGCATCGAATAGCGGGCGCGGATCTTCTCCTGCAGGGCCACCCACTGTTCCGGCGTCGTCGCGCGCTGCTCGTCGCTGACCACCTCGGCCAGCCACTCCAGGCTGTGGCTGACGTGGCTGAGCCGCTGCACCAGGCGGTCGTAGAACTGGAAGGCGATGATCGACTGGTGGACCATGCCGGTCACCTGCGAGGCGGCGCCGGACATCCGACGCCGGATCTCGCCGAGCTCGCCGTCCTCTGGCAGCCGGTTGGCATCCTCGGCGATCACGCCCATGTGCTTGGCCATGATCGTGAAGGTGTCGGTGAGCACCTCGACTGAGCTGTCGCTGTCGCGCATCGCGCCTTCGATCTGGCCGACCGCGAGCTCCATCATCAGCACCGTCTCGCGCATCTTGTCCCAGTTCGGGTCGGGGATCCGCACGCGGGTGCCGCGGGGCTCGGCGGGTGCACTCATGTCACGACTCCTGGATCAATGGATGGGCGGCCGTCGCTTGGCCTTGCCGCATTCGGGCGGCGTGGTCGGAAAGCAAGTCCTGTACCGTCGTGCGACATGCGCGCCGGCGCCCATGGGACGGGCGTGCACGCAGGCAACGCCACCGCGGAAATCTGCGGCATGTGCCTTGCAGCCCAACAGGGTTTTCCGAATCCGGAAGTCCGCGGCTTGCGCGAGTCCCGTTCCCACCACCCGCCCGACACGACGCGCGCGCCGCGGCGGCGCGAACGCCGGATTGGCCTGCTGGCGACACTGGCCTTCCTTGGCATCGTCGGGCTGCTGGCCGTGGTCGCCAGCGCGCCACCTCCGCATCCGCCGCTGGTGGTGGCCGTCGGGCCGTGGCTGGGCTATGACCCGCTGGTCCTGCTGCGCGAACAGGAGCGCCTGCCGCCGGGCATGCGTCTGGTCGAGCTCCCCTCGGCCACCGATACCCTCGGTGCGCTCGGCGATGGTCGCGTTGATGCTGCTGCGGTCACCCTCGACGAAGCCCTGCGCCTGCACGCGCGCCTGCCCGACCTGCGGGTGATCGCAGTGCTTTCGGAATCGCGCGGTGCCGATGGCGTGATCCTGCGTGCAGGGCTCGATCCCACGGTCGGCCTCGCCGGGCGGCGGATCCTGGTCGAGGACAGTGCGGTCGGCGGCCTGGTGCTGGCAGCGGCGCTGAACGCCGAGGGTCTGACGCCACCGCAGGTGCGGCCGGTCGAGGTGCGCGCGCAGCATCTGGCGCGGCGCTGGTCTGACGCCGATGTCGATGCCATCGTCGCCTACGAGCCCCTGCTCAGCCGCCTGGTCAGCGAGGGCCACAGCCTGCTGCACAGCACGCGCGAGCTGACTGGCCTGGTCTACGACGTGCTGGTCGTGCGCGAAGCCCTCCTGCTCGAACGCGAACCCGAGCTGCGGCAGCTGCTGCTTGCCTGGGAGCTGGCGGTCGCGCCGTTCGCTGCGGGCGATGCGCTGCCGCTGGATCGGCTGGTGCCCGGCACCGGCTTGAGCGAGAGCGAGTATCGGCATGCCCTGGAGGGCATCGACTTTCTTCAGGCAGCCCGCAGCCAGGCCCTGTTGGCTGGCGCGGACGCCACCCTGCAGCGACTGCTGTCACAGCTCGCGACGCTGCTGCAGCTGCCGCAGGATCCGACCGCGCCGCTGGCGCGTACGCTGCTGACGCCGGGCGTGCAGCCGCAGCCGAGCGGGACCCCGCGCGATGGTCGCTGAGCGCGGACTGCGTCGACTGCTGAGCCACTGGCCGGCGCGCTTCAGCCTGCCGCTGGTGCTGAGTGCACTGTGCGCGGTCGCACTGCTGCTGATGTTCAACCTGCGCAGCGGACAGGCCACGCAGCACGCCCGCGCCGAGATGCGGCAGGACCTCGGCGAGCTCGCCAACCTGACCGCACGCCGCCTGGACAGCTATGCCGAGCTCGGCGACAACGCCGGCGCGCGCGGCATCGTCACCCGCCTGGGACTGTACGCGCTGGTGGTCGAAGCCTGGCAGCTGGATGCGTCCGGCCGGGTGGTGCACAGCCTGCGTCGCTCCGATACCGGGCGACCCTTCGACGAGGTGCGGCAGCGGCTGCCCGACCCGCTGGACACCCTGGTGTCCCGTCTGGAGGACGCAAGGCTGGATCAGGGCGCGACCCAAGTGCAGGACACCCTGCGCCTGCAGGTCGAGCCGGTGCTGGTGCGCAGCGATCCGCCCGAGCGCGGGCGGCTGGTGCTGATCGGCGACAGCGCGGCGGCCGAAGCCGAAGCGCACTGGAACCTGCGCCGGGTGTTCCGCACCGAGGCGCTGATTCTCGGCGTCGCGGCGATCTTTGCCTGGTGGTGGCTGCGTCTGCAGCTGCTCGACCGCAGCGCGCGCCTGCAGTCCGCCGCCGAAGCCCTGCGCAGCGGCCACGTGCCCCTGTCGTCCGAGGTCGGCGGTCGCGATGAGCTGGGCGCCATCGGCCGTGCCCTCGACGCCGGCTTTGCCCGCCTGCGCCGTCATCAGTCGATCCAGCAGCTGGCCTTGGCCAGCAGTCGCAGCCTGGTCGAGGAGCGGCCGCTGCCCGAGCGCCTGCAGGCCGTCTGTGAGCTGCTGGTCCAGAGCAAGGCCTTTCATGCGGCGCGCATCCTCGCCGAGGATTCCGCGGCCACGCCGCTGTGCGGCGCCGGGCAGATGCCGGGTCCCGCCGGCCAAGCCTGGCGCTTCCCGCTGCAGGTCTTCAGCATCGGCGATCCGCTGGAGCCGGCCGTGCTCGAGGTCTGGCCCAGCGAGGCGGGACACGGCGAGCACGACTGGAAGCCAGCGCTCGAAGTGCTGGCGCGCGACCTGGAGCAGCAGATCGCGCGGCTGCGCGCCGAGCACGCCCGACGCAGCGCCGAGCGCCGCGAGCGGCTGGCGATGGACGCTGCCGAACTCGGCGCCTGGCAGCTGGAGCTGGCGCCCCCGCGGGTCCGCCTGTCGGCGCGGGCGGCGAGCATGCTGGGTGCGAGCGGACTGGACCTGCCCGCCCTCGTCGATGGGCATGCGGCGGCCAGCGCCAGCATCGAGTTTGGACAGTCTCGGGAGGGCAGTCCGGATCCGCTGTTCCTGCTGCAACGCCTGCTGCACCCGGATGACGCGCAGCGGCTGCGCGCGCGCCTGCGCCCGGGTGAGCCCTGTCCCAGCCTGCTCGACGAGGAGTTCCGCGTCGGCAGCGAAGGCGACTACCGCTGGCTGCTGGGTCGCGGCACCGTGGTCGAACGCGATGCCGCCGGCCACCCGCGTGCGCTGGCGGGCGTGCTGATCGATATCGACGCGCGCAAGCGCGCCGAGTCGGCGCTGCGGCTCGCCAGCGAGGTGTTCGAGAGCAGCCAGCTCGGCATCCTGATCTGCGGCGCCGACGGCCTGATCATCGACGTCAACAGCGCCTTCGAGAGCATCACCGGCTACCCGCGTGAGCAGGTGCTCGGGCGCTCCCCCAAGCTGCTCTCGTCTGGCCAGCATCCGCCGGACTTCTACCGCGCCATGTGGACCGAGCTGCGCGTGCGCGGCCGCTGGGACGGCGAGATCTGGAACCGCCGCGCCGACGGCAGCGTGTACCCGCAGTGGTTGACCATCACCCGTGTCGACGACGCCGAAGGCCAGCCGCTGCACTACATCGGCCAGTTCGTCGAGACCTCGGACCGCAAGGCCTTCGAATCGCGCATCGAGTACCTCGGCGCCCACGACCTGCTGACCGGCCTGCCGCGCCGCGAGCGGCTGATGCAGGCGCTGCAGGCGGAGCTGCAGGCCGGCGCATCGAGCGTGGTGCTGATGCACGTCGACATCGACCGTTTCCGCCAGATCAACGAATCGCTGGGCTATGCCGCCGGCGACCTGCTGCTGCGGGCGGTACCGACCCGGCTGGCGCGCGTACTGCCCGCCGAAGCCTGGGTGTCGCGGATCAGCGCCGACGAATTCCTGGTGCTGGCGCCGGCCGCTGGATCCGCGGACGCGCAGGCGCTGGCCACGCGGGTCCACGATGCCCTGTGCGAGCCGATCGAGGTCGACGGCCGCCAGCTGGTGCTCGGCATCAGCGTCGGCTTCGCGCTGGGTCCCCGGGACAGCGCCGATGCCGAAGGCCTGGCCGCGGCCGCGCAGCTCGCGCTCGGCGCCGCGCAGCTGGCCGGGCGCAATCTGGTGCAGGCCTTCCGCAGCGAGTTCACCGGGCGCAGCCTGGAAGCGCTGACCCTCGAATCCGAGATGCGCGCGGCCCTGCAGCGCGGCGAGTTCTTCGTGGTCTACCAGGCGCAGGTCGATCTGCGCACGGATGCGCTGGCCGGCTATGAGGCGCTGGTGCGCTGGCGGCATCCCCAGCGCGGACTGATCTCGCCGGCCGACTTCATCCCGCTGGCGGAAGACACCGGCCTGATCGTGCCGCTGGGCGAGTTCGTGCTGCGCGAGGCCTGTGCCGCGGCGATGCGCCTGCGCGCGAGCGGCCTGCCGGCGGTCCCTGTGTCGGTCAACGTCTCGACCCTGCAGTTCAAGCGCGAGGATTTCGAGGCCACCGTCGAGGCCGCCCTGCGCGACAGCGGCCTGCCCGCCGAAGCGCTGGAGCTGGAGCTCACCGAGTCGGTGCTGATGGACCACGCCGACGCCGTGCTGCTGCGCCTTGACCGCCTGCGCGCGCGCGGCCTGAAGCTCGCCATCGACGACTTCGGCACCGGCTTCTCCTCGCTGGCCTACCTCGGGCGCCTGCGGCCGGACCGGCTCAAGATCGACCAGAGCTTCGTGCGCGGCATGGGCCGCTCGGTCACCAGCCAGGGCGTGGTCAAGGCGATTCTCGCACTGGCCGAGGAGTTCGGTCTGGCTACCGTCGCCGAAGGCGTGGAAACCCAGGAGGAAGCCGCGGTGCTGCGCGCGCTCGGCTGCGACGCCGGCCAGGGCTACCTGTTCGCCCGCCCGCAGGAGGAACACCTGCTGCGCTGGCCGCTTGAACCCCCTGCTCAGGGCCAGGACCAGCTCGGCCGCACGTCGCCCCGAGTCAACGCGCTCCCATAGGGTGGGCCCTGGCCCACCATGGGCTCGACCTACATCGCAGGCTTGGAGGGATTCCGAGCGCACATCCGTTACACCTCGGCGCCACGGTGGGCCCTGGCCCACCCTAGGGCTCGCGCTGCTCGATCCGGGCGCGCAGTCCGTCGACCACCGCATTGACCAGCACGATGCCGACGCCGACCGTCGCCACCACGCCCAGCACCAGGGTGTAGTCGCGGTTGAGGGCGCCCTGCACGAAATAGCGGCCCAGGCCCGGCAGGCCGAAGATCTGCTCGACCACCGCCGAGCCGCTGAGCAGGTTGATCGCCGCCGGTGCGATCCAGGCCAGCAGCGGCAGCAGGGCCACCGGTGCGGCATGCCGCAGCAGCAGCGTGGATGAGGACAGACCGCGCGCCCGCGCCGCGCGGTACCAGTCGGATTCCCAGGCCTCCAGCAGACCCGCGCGCACCAGCCGCGCCGCATAGGCGAGGTTGGGCAGGCTGAGCGCCAGCACCGGCAGCACCAGTTGATCCGTGCGCCCCCAGCCGCCGGCCGGCAGCAGCTTCAACAGCACCGCGAACACCAGCACCAGCAGGGGTGCGACCACGTACTTGGGCAGGGCCAGGCCGAGGCCCGACAGGCCCATCAGCAGGCGATCCGGCCAGCGACCGCGCGCCCGCGCCGCCAGCCAGCCCAGCGGCAGGGCGAGTGCGATCGCCAGCAGCAGGGCGAGGCCGCCGGTGACGAGCGTCACCGGCAGGGCCTGCAGGATCAGGTCGCTCACCTGCTGGTCGGGATAGGTGAAGCTGGGGCCCAGATCGCCGCGCAGCAGCCCGCCGAACCAGTCGAAGTACTGCTGCCACAGCGGCGCATCGAGGCGGTAGGCCTGGGCCAGGGCCGCTTCGATCTCGGGCGGCGCCGCGCGCTCGCCGTCGAAGGGGCCGCCCGGCGCCAGCCGCAGCAGCACGAAGCACAGGCTGAGCAGCAGCCACAGGGTCAGCGCGGCTTCAAGCAGGCGCGAAGCGAGGCGGCGCGCCAGCTTCATTCGGCGAAGCGCAGGAAGCGGCTGGGGTGGCGGTCCAGCGGATTGGGCTCGAAGCCGCGCAGGCGCGGGCTGACCAGATGCTTCGAGGTGTAGAAGTACAGCGGCACGATCGGATGGGCGTCGAGCAGGCGCGCCTCGGCCTCGCCGCGCAGGCGCGCACGCTCGTCGGGATCGCTGGCCGCGCGCGCTGCCCCCAGCAGGCGCTCGTACTCGGCGTCAGCAAAGCCGCTCCAGTTCAGCGGGCTGCCGCTGGCGAACAGGTCGAGGAAGCTGCCGGCATCGTCGTAGTCGGCGATCCAGCCGCCGCGGAAGACCTCGGTCACCCGGCGCTGCCGGCGGTTGGCCACGAACACCTTCCACTCCTCGTTGCGCAGCTCGGTGATCACCCCGAGCTGCTCGCGCCACATCGCCGCCACCGCCAGCGCGACGCGGCGATGTACGGTCGAGGTGTTGTAGCGCAGGCTGAGCCGCGCGGGGTTGTCCGCCGAATAGCCGGCCTCGGCGTAGGCCGCCCGCGCGCGCTCGAGCCTTTGCGCAGGCGTCCACTGCGCCCACGCCGGCTCGGTCGGCGCATGCCCGCGAACGCCGGGCGGTACGAGGCTGTAGGCAGGCGCTTCGCCCATGCCGGTGACCGCGCGCACCAGCAGTTCGCGGTCGAGGCTCAGGTTCAGCGCTTCGCGCAGCGGTTTGGAAGCGAGCGGCGCACGCTCGATGTTCAGGCCCAGAAAGAACACGCCGAGATAGGGGCTGATGCGCAGCTCCTCGCCGAAGCGCGCGCGCAGCCGGTCCAGCCGGCCCGGCGGCACCGTCTCGGTGATCTGCAGATCGCCGGCGGCGTAGCGCTTGAGCTCGCTGGCCGCATCCTCGGTGACGTGGAAGCGCACGCGCTCGATGGCCGCGGGCGTGTGGAAATGCGGATTGCGCGCGAGCGTGATCATCGACTGCGGTCGCCAGGCTTCCAGCGCGTAGGCGCCATTGCCGATCAGCCGGCCCGGCTGGGTGTGGCTGCTGCCGTGGGTTTCGACGGCGTCGACCCGCAGCGGAAACGCGATCGGCAGGGTCAGCCGCGGCAGCAGATCGATCGGCGCGTGCAGACGGATGCGCAGCGTGCGCGCATCCAGGGCCTCGACGCCGAGCGCGTCCGGCGGCGCGCGGCCCGCCTGCACCCCGGCGCCGTTGTCGATCGCATACAGCAGCGGCGCCAGCGGTGCGGCCGTGGCCGGTTCAAAGGCGCGGCGAAAGCTGGCCGCCACCTGCGCGGCATCGATGGGCTGGCCATCGCTCCAGCGCGCATCGGCGCGCAGGGTGAAGGTCCATTCCAGCCCATCGGCGCTGCTCTGCCAGACTTCCGCCAGCCCCGGGATCAGGGCGCCGTGCGCGTCTTCCGCGACCAGGCCCTCGTACAGATCGCGCAGCACGTTGGCGCAGGCGATCTCCTGGCAGCGGTGGGCGTCCAGCGTCGAGGGCTCGGGCCCGTTGCCGCGCTCCAGTGTCGTCTGCGCCAGCGCCGGCCACAGGGGCAGGGCGCAGGCGAGCAGCAGGGCGAGGGCAGTGGTGCAGGAACGGGGCGGGCGCATCGGCAAGGTCGGGAGGCTTCCATGAGGGGCTGCTAAGCTCGCGGCCCCGCGCGATCTTCCGCGCGCCGTGCATGATGGCATTCCCTTGAGCCCGACTTCTTCCTCCACAGCCGCCGATGATTCCGCCAGCCTCGCGCAACAGCTGCAGGCGCTGATCGACGGCCTGCCCGAGGACGGCCTTGCGCTCGGTGTGCTGCTGGATGCGGTCGGCGACGAAGGCCTGCTGCTGCTCAGCCTGCTGCTGGTGCTGGTGTTCCTGATTCCGGTCTCGATTCCGGGCGTCAGCACGGTGTTCGGTGCGGCCATCCTGCTGGTTGGCTTGAGCCGGCTGTCGGGCCGGCCGCTGTGGATTCCGGCGCGGCTGAAGCAGCGTCAGCTGCCGGCCGAGCGCGTGCGCGCAGGCTTGAGTTCGGGCCTGGTCTGGGTGCACCGGCTGGAGCGCATCAGCCGCCCGCATCGCCTGCCTTCGCTGGCCGACGGCCGCGGCGTCGACCTCATCAACAATCTCGCCTTCATCAGCGCCGCGCTGCTGTTGATGGCGCCGTTCGGCTTCGTGCCCTTCAGCAACACCCTGCCGGCGCTGGCCCTGCTGTTCTACGCGGTCGGCCTGATCCAGCGCGATGGCCTGGCCATCCTGATCGGCCATGTCGCGCAGATCGCCACCGTGATCTACTTCGGCGTGCTGATCGGTGCGGGCGGTCTGGCGCTGGGTCAGCTCTGGCAGAAGCTGGGAGGCTGAGGCCAGTTGCAGCCTCGCTGCCGCTTCACGTAGCCGCGCGCAGTGTGCGCGCCGCTTGTGCGGCGTCCCGGCTGGCCCCACTTGCCAGCATCCGGCACAGGCAGTGCGTGCACCATCGCTTCGGCCGCGTGCCGGGGCCCCTCGCCACCCAAGGAGTTCCGCGTGTCCAGCCCCAGCAGCGCGCACGATTCACGGATCGAATCCAGGCAGCAGCTCATCGACGACCTCGCCGCCGGCAACAAGCCGCGCGAGGCCTGGCGCATCGGCACCGAGCACGAGAAGTTCGGCTTCCGCCTCTCCGATCTGCGCCCGCCCACCTACGACGGCCCGCAGGGCATCCGCGCCGTGCTCGAGGGCCTGGCCCAGTTCGGCTGGACGCCGGTGATCGAAGGCGGGCACCTGATCGCGCTGAAGAAGGACGGCGCCTCGGTGACGCTGGAGCCGGCCGGCCAGCTTGAACTGTCCGGCGCGCCGCTGGAGAACCTGCACCAGACCTGCCGCGAAACCGCTGGCCATCTGGGCGAGCTCAAGATCGTCTCGGATCGCCTCGGCATCGGCTTCTTCGGCATGGGCTTCCAGCCGAAGTGGCCCCGCGAGGAGATGCCCTGGATGCCCAAGGGCCGCTACAAGATCATGCGCGAGTACATGCCCAAGGTTGGCGGACTCGGCCTCGACATGATGACCCGCACCTGCACCGTGCAGGTCAACCTCGACTTCGCCTCCGAAGCCGACATGGTCAAGAAGTTCCGGGTCTCGCTGGCGCTGCAGCCGATCGCCACCGCGCTGTTCGCCGACTCGCCCTTCCGCGAGGGCCAGCCCAACGGCTTCCTGAGCTATCGCTCGCACATCTGGACCGACACTGACCCCGACCGCACCGGCATGCTCGACTTCGTGTTCGAGGACGGCTTCGGCTTCGAGCGCTACGTCGACTACATCCTCGATGTGCCGATGTACTTCGTCTACCGCGAGGGTCGCTACATCGACGCCGCGGGCCTGAGCTTCCGCGATTTCATGCGCGGCGAACTGAGCGTGCTGCCGGGCGAGAAGCCGACGCTCAGCGACTGGGGCGATCACCTCACCACCGCGTTTCCGGAAGTGCGGCTGAAGCGTTACCTGGAGATGCGCGGCGCCGACGCGGGCCCCTGGAGCCGGCTGTGCGCGCTGCCGGCGTTCTGGACCGGCCTGCTGTACGACGACACCGCGCTGGACGCCGCCTGGGACCTGGTCCGCGACTTCAGCATGGAGGAGCGCAACGCCCTGCGCGACGGCGTGCCGCGGCAGGCGCTGAAGCTGCCCTTCCGCAACTCCAACCTGCTGGAGCTCGCCCGCGAGTCGCTGAAGATCGCCGCCCACGGCCTGCAGCGCCGCGCGCGCCTCAACTGCAACGGCGTCGACGAGCGCATCTACCTCGAATCCCTGATCGAGATCGTCGACAGCGGCCAGACCGCCGCCGAGCGCAAACTTGAACGCTTCCACGGCGAGTGGGGCGGTTCGGTGGATCCGCTGTTCCGGGAGTATGCGTACTGACCGGGAATCGGGGTGAGCCGGTGTGCTCGCGCGGCACTGCCGCGCACACCGGCGAACGCACGAGCGCTATGCGCGAGGGCCGGGTGGGAATCGGGAATCGCCAGAGGCTGAGCGTTTCCAGGCCTTGCTGTGATGCGAGGCAATGCGGGTTTTCGTGGGCCGCGAAGTGGCGCTGCTGCGATTCCCGATTCCCGATTCCCCATTCCCGGCCTACCATGTCGACCCCAGCATTCCAAAGGCCGACACCATGCCCTCGATCACGCCGCCCAACGCGCCGTTCTCCGACGCCGACTTCGAGCGCCTGGATGACCTGCTGTGGGATGGGGCGGTGCCGCGCGACGGCATGAACCTGGAAGCGGTCGACGGCTTCTTCAGTGCGCTGTTCGTCGCGCCGGTCGCGGTCGATATCGATGAAGTGCTGCCGGGCATCTGGGGCGGTGGCGATGCGCCCTTCGACGACGCGGCCCGCAATGAGGAGCTGCGCAGCCTGCTGCTGGCCTACTGGCGCTCGGTCGGGCGCCGCATCGCGCAGACCGATCTTGACGACGCCAGCGCGCACATTCCCGCCATCCAGCTCAGCGAGACCCTGTTCGAGGCGGTCAGCGAGAGCCGCCTGGACACGCTGGAAGACGACACGCCCTACGGCGCCGACTGGGCCGCCGGCTTCGAGTACGGCATGTACCTGCAGCAGGAGGCCTGGGACGCGCGCCTGGAGGCCGACCCCGATCTCGAGGAAGCGCTGAGCGTGATCTTCGCCCTGACCGAGCCCGAGGACGAGGAGTTCGACGAGGCCGACCTCGACGATGATCTCGAAGACGACGATTTCGAGGACGTCGATGCGCTCGAGGGCGAAGCGCGCGAGGAAGGCATCGAGGCGATTTCTGCCGAGGGCCTCGAAGCGGCGATGCGCGACCCCGAGCTGGCCCGCACCGCGCGCCTGATCGAGCAGGCCGGCGTGCCCGACACCCAGGTGCGCGCGGCGCTGGACGAGATCCTCAACGTGGTGCGCGGCGGTGATCCGGTGCCGGGCAGCCCGATCACTCGCGAGGGCATCGACGCCTCGCTTCGCGAGGCCATGGCCGAGCCGGATTTCGATGACGGGGACTTCGACGACGAAGCCTTCGACGACGAGGAGATGCTGGCGCCGCTGACTCCGGCCGAGCGCCTGCAGCTGATCATGGATCTGCCGGGCGTGCTGCAGACCCTGCACTTCGTGCGTCTGGAGGAGCTGAAGCCGCAGCCGGCGCGCCGCGAGTCCGAGGTCGGACGCAACGATCCCTGCCCCTGCGGCAGCGGCAAGAAATACAAGAAGTGCCACGGCGCGCCCGACGCGCTGCACTGAAGGCCACGCAAGGACGCCGCCCATGTCGCGCACCATCGCCATCGTCGAGGACGAGCCGGCTATCCGCGCCAACTACATCGACGCGCTGAGCCGCTACGGCTACCAGGTGCACGGTTTCGCCAGCCGTCCGGAGGCGCGGGCCGCCTTCGCGCTCAAGCTGCCGGACCTGGTGCTGATCGACGTCGGCCTCGGCGACGAGCCCGAGGGCGGCTTCGAGCTCTGCCGCGAGCTGCGCACCCGCGCGCCGACCCTGCCGATCCTGTTCCTGACCGCGCGCGATGCCGATATCGACGTGATCTCCGGCCTGCGCCTCGGCGCGGACGACTACCTGAGCAAGGACATCTCGCTGCCGCAGCTCACCGCCCGCGTCGCCGCGCTGTTCCGCCGCATCGACGCGATGCGCTCGCCGGCCGCGCGCGACACGGTGTTCACCCTGCGTGGCCTGCGCCTGGAGCTGGAGCGCATGCAGGTCAGCTGGAACGGCGAGTCGGTGCCGCTCACCGTCACCGAGTTCTGGATCGTGCACGCGCTGGCCCGCCACCCCGGCCACGTGCGCTCGCGCGAGCAGCTGATGCGCGAGGCCGAGGTCGTGGTCGACGAGGCCACGATCACCTCGCACATCAAGCGCATCCGCAAGAAGTTCGAGGCCATCGACGCGAAGTTCGACGAGGTCGACACCGTGCACGGCGCCGGCTACCGCTGGCGGCCGTGATGGTCCACACGTTCCGCGCCTGAACCATGCGCCTGCGCCAGCAGCTGGTGCTGCTCGCCGCCGCCGCGCTGGCCCTGCCGGCCGCCGGCTGGGTGCTGGTGCGCGAACTGGAAGCCCAGCTGCGTCGCGGCCAGGAAGCCCAGCAGACCGCCACCCTCGAAGTGATGGGCAGCGCCATCGAGCGCGCCCTGCTGCGCGACCCTGGCCTGCTGCCGCTGGCGCCCGGCGGCCTCAACGTGCCGGCGCATGCAGGCCCGATCGAGATCGATGGCTACGACAGCGAATGGACGCAGCCGGCGGCCGCGGCGCGCGTGCTCGACGGCGGCGGGCGCCTGCGCCTGCGGGCCGCGCGCAGCGAGCAGGCCCTGCACCTGCTGATCGAGGTCGACGACGCCAGCCGCGTGCGCGCCGAGGCGTCGCAGCCGGAGGCGCAGTATTCCGACCGCGTCGAGCTGGATCTCGATACCCCCGAGGGCAGGGCGCGCCTGCGGCTGGCCAACAGCGCCCCCGGCGCGCTGTCGGTGCAAGCCCTGGGCGGCCCCGCGCCGCGCCTCAGCGGCTACTGGCAGGAGGACGCGCGCGGCTACCGCATCGAGCTGCGCCTACCGCCGGGGCTGCGGCCGCTGGCGCTGGGCGTGCAGGCGATCGACCACGCGCGCCCCGGCGAGGCCGGCCAGCGGCTCGGCGACGGCCTGCTGCGGCCGCTGCGCGAGCCCGAGCCCGCGCTGGGCGACCTGCTGGCGGCGCTGTGTCCGCTGGCCCACGTCTGCGAACTGCAGGACGCCGAAGGCCAGGGTCTGCTGCAGGTCGGTGAACTCGCCGCCGACGCCGGTCAGGTGTCGGGCTGGCGACGCCTGTTCACCGCCGTGGTCGGTGGCATCGAGCCGGTCGACACGGAGGCCGTCACTGACGGTGCAGAGGGGGCTGCGTCCGCGCGCTGGCGCGCGATCGAGGACGGCAACCGGCTGCAGCTGTCGACGCGGGCGCGCCTGCAGATCGAGGGCGAGGCGCGCGGCGTGCTGGTGCTGCGCCAGGCCAGCGCGGCCCTGCTGCTGGCTGACCGCGCCCTGCTGCGCGTGCTCGCCGTCAGCCTGGCCGTGGTCCTGCTGCTGGCGGGCCTGCTCTACGTGTTCGCCGGGCGGCTGTCGACCCGCATCCGCCGCCTCTCGCAGCAGGCCGAGGCCGCGCTGGCCCGCGGCGGTGCCGATGCCGCGCGCGGCTTCGAGCGCAGCGCCGTGGTCGACGAGCTTGGCGAGCTCTCGCGCAGCTTCGGCACCTTGCTTGACGAGGTCGCCGGCTACACCGCCTACCTGCGCAGCCTGGCGGGCACCCTGTCGCATGAACTGCACACGCCGCTGGCGGTGGTGCGCGGCTCGCTCGACAATCTCGAAGCACAGGGCCTGCCTGAGGCCAGCCGCGTGTATCTCGACCGTGCCCGCGCCGGCAGCGAGCGGCTGGCGGCGATCGTCCGCGCCATGGGCGAGAGCTCGCGCATCGAGCGCGCCATCGCCAGCGCCGAGCCGGAGGACTTCGACCTCGCCGCGCTGGTGCGCGCCTGCGGCGAGGGCTATCGCGAGCTGCTGGCGCCGCGCCTGCTCGAAGTGCAGGTGCCTGCCCAGCCCATGCCTTTCCACGGCGCGCCCGATCTGATCGTTCAGGCGCTCGACAAACTGGTCGACAACGCGCGCAGCTTCTGCCCGCCCGAGGGCGAGATCCGCATCGAACTGGGCGCCGCCGCGCAGGGCCCGCGCCTCGCCGTCGCCAACACCGGCCCGACGCTGGCGCCGGGCCGCCACGAGAAGCTGTTCGACGCCCTGGTCAGCCAGCGTCCGCGCGGCGCGCCAGCCGGCAGCGCGCCGCATCTGGGGCTGGGCCTGCACATCGTCCGCCTGGTCGCCGAGCGCCACGCCGGCAGCGCGCGTGCGGCCAACCTCGCCGACGCCAGCGGCGTCGAGTTCACGATCGAGCTGCGCGGCATGCCGCGGGCGCGTTGAGGGGCTCGAATGCGCCGGATGCAGCGCAGGCTTCCGACCCTCCTGCCCCCAAGGGTGTGCCTGGAATGCGTGACCTCGGCGTAGGGTGCGCCCGTGGCGCACCGCTCTGACTCACGCGCCCGCCGCTTGGAGCTGCGTCGCGTGCGTTTCTCCCAGCGCGTGGCGAACGGCGAACTCCAGCATGGTGGGTGCCACGTGGCGCTCATGCACGGGGCGGATCGCGAACATGTAGAACGCCCCGAACAGGTTGCGGGTCTGGACGCGCGAGGCCAGACGGATCTGCCAGAGGCCTTCCGGCGTGAGACAGGCGCTGACACTCGATCGGAAGACGAGGTGTCGGTCGTCGGCGCCGAGAATCACCTCCGCCCAGCGGTCGTCCTCGTCGACATGGCGGGCAAGCACCGGAAAACGCCCCGCGAACCGCTGGGCGCAGTCCTTGGCCTGCAGGGACGAGACGGGACAGCCAAGTTCTGCGGTCCTCAGCCCGAGTGGGCCCACCAGCCGATTGCGCAGCCTCATCAGCAGGCCAACGCTGGTGGGTGGATTCTCGACGAAGCCCGCGAGTACCTGCAGCAGGAGACCGCGGGCCGAGGTCGCCGGCCAGCGCCCGGCAGCGAGCTCAAGCACGACGCAGTCGTCGTGGCCTGTCGCAAGCGCCTCGGGCAGTCGACTGCGGGCGGGCAGGGCGGGTTCGTGGCGCGCACGCAGCGGGGTGATCGCCGTGCTCACGAAGCCGGCAGCGCGGTGACCGAGGCGCAGTCGGCTGCGCAGTCGGCCTGCGGCTCGTCGCACGCGGGCGCATAGACCCTGCAGCAGGCCATCGGGCCCGTCTTGGACGCCGAGGTAGTGGTTCGCCTGCGCCGGGGTACTGGTGCTGATGAGCGGAAGCACCGAGTCCGGCAGGGTCTCGGTCAGGCCTGGAATGCTGGCCTCGTTGGCGAGGACGCGGGCCCGCGCTGCGGCATCGAGGCTGCCGCCCAGCTCATCGGGATGGCAGGACAGCGCGAACAGCGCGCCGTGCCCGCCGTCTTGCCGGGCCGGCAGGAACTGGTGCCAGACGCCGCCGCCGAAGCGCACCGTGAACAGGCTGTCGGCAGGCATGTGGACGTCATGCAGCTTGCGTACGAAGCTGCACGGATCGACCGCGATCTCGGCATCGCTTGCGCAGGAGAACCGCAGCCGTGCCCCGGCGCTGCCGGCGATCGCCGTGAAGATCCGCGCGCTGGCGTGGCGATGGAAGGGGTGGCCAGTGGGCCCCACGCTGAAGCTGTAGAGCGAGGAAGGATCGCCGTGGGCGAGGTGCATGCCGGCCAGGCGAACCGAAGGCTCGTCGAGCGCGTCGAGGAACCCGGGGTGTTCGCGCTGCCGCTCGGTGGCCTGCGCCAACAGGGCGTCGCCGCTGCCCGGCGCCAGCTGTGCGATCAGATGCACCTCGATCGGCTGCGAAGCTTCTCCGGTGGCGATGCGCAGGGTCGGAAAACCTTTCCTCACTTCGAACGTGGCGTCCATGGTCATGCGCTCCTACTTGGGGTTCCGGGCCGAGCGTGTGGCGGACTCGCGCTTCAGCGGACGCGCTACCGGGCAGACTTCCGAGGCCCAGGCAAAGACCGTGTTGGTCAGGCGTTCCGGCACCAGCTGGAAGAACACGAACTGGCCGCGCTTCTCGCGGCGGATCAGCCCGGCGTCCTCAAGGATGCGCAGGTGTCCGGACAGCGCCGGCTTGCTGAACTCGAAGCGTTCCCCGATCTCGCCGGCGGTCAACTCGCCCCCGTTGAGATAGGCGAGGATCTTGCGGCGCGGGGTGGAGGCCAGGGCGGCGAACACGCGATCGATGCTCATGGAGAGTTAGTGAATTAGTTAACTGATCGCAGTCTAACCATGCGCTCGCGAACTGCGCAAGCGCAGGATCGATGTGGCAAGGGCCGGGTGCGGCGTGCAGTGCGCACTCGGATGGCAGGGGCCGCTGGATCGGTCGCTCTGCGCCGGCATCCACCCGGCGATACCGAACTCGGCTACCCCAGCAGGTGCAGGCGCACCTGGTCGCGGCCGCTTTGCTTGGCGCGATACATCGCCTGGTCGGCGCGCCGCATCAGCAGCGAGAGGTCGTCGCTGGAGTCGCTGAGCTGGGCCACGCCGACCGAGACGCTGAGCTCCAGCGGCGTGCCGTTGACGAGCAGCGTCGCCTGCTTGACCGCAAGACGGATGCGGTTGGCCAGGTCTTGGGCGGTCGTCGCGTCGCCGCCGGCGATGAGGGCGACGAACTCCTCGCCGCCGCAGCGGGCGAGCAGGGCATCGGTCGGCAGCGGGGCAGTCATGGCGTCGGCGACCAGGCGCAGCGCGCGGTCACCGGTTTCATGGCCGTAGTCGTCGTTGACGCGCTTGAAGTGGTCGACGTCGAGCATGAGCAGGGCGCAGGCGCTGCCGCTGGCCTTGCAGGCCTCCAGCCGCTGGCCCGCCTCGCGCAGGAAGGCGGCGCGATTCAGCAGCCCGGTCAGGCCGTCGATGTTGGCGTGCCGCTTCAGGTCATCGAGATTGCGCTCGCTGTCGAGCAGGGCGAAGCCGAGCGTGGCCAGGGCCGGCGCCATCAGGGCGATGCCCAGCAGCAGGCTGTGCGACTGCGGCGCGCGGATCCAGTCCAGCCCGGGAGCCCAGTCCGCCAGCAGCATCAGCACCACCCGCAGCCCCAGCAGCAGGCCGGCGCCGAGCAGGCTGAACGCGACCAGCAGGGCCTGCATCGAGCGCGTCGGCTGCGCCAGGCGCAGGGCCAGCAGGCCGGCGGCGATCGCGTAGCCGGCGCTGAGCAGCAGCAGGGTGCGCGTGCTCATCGGCTCGCCGGGCCGCAGCAGCAGCCAGGCCAGGCTGGCCAGCGCGACCAGGACGACCGGCAGGACGAAGCTGGCGGCGCCGGCAGGGCGCCCGCAGAAGGCGCGCAGGGCCCGCCAGTATTCGACGAAGCCGGCCATGATCAGGGCCTTGCCCGGCACCGCCAGCCACAGCGGCCCGTAGCTGCGCGACAGCTCCAGCACCAGCCAGCCCAGCGGCGCGAGGATCAGGGCGCGCGACCAGATCTGCAGCGGCAGGGCGCGGACAGGGCCGTGATGGCGCGACAGTCCGATCAGGCTGGTCCCGAAGGCGAGGCAGATCAGCAGGGCGATAAGCGCCACGGATTGCGGGTCGAAGCTCATCGGCACTCCCTCGAGACAACGCTGAAGAATTCAGCGTTGTCGCGCGCCATGGAAGGCGCGCCCGCGGATCGAGCACGCCAGTGCACGATCCCGCGCAAGCGAGTCCGGACACGTGCCGGACTCGCGACCACGGATCAAGGCCAGGAGGGACTTGATCCGTGTCGCCTTAAGACGCGCGACCGTACACGCACCGTCCAGGTGAATTGCGGACCCGCATCACAAGGCGTCCGATCGCGCGAGGCCCATGGCGGGATCCTTGGCAGGGTGCCGCGTCGCGCATTCTTGAGGGGCTCGATTCCGGCCCGCAGAGGGTGTACAAATGTACACCTATGAGCCCCATCGACCCTTCGCTGCCGCCGCCTGACCTGCCGCCCCAGCGCGCCGCCGTGTTGGCTTTCCTGCGCCGCGAGCTGGCCGCCGGGCGGGCGCCCAGTCTGGCGGAGATTGCCGAGGCCTTCGGCTTCGCCTCGCGCAATGCCGCGCAGAAGCATGTGCAGGCGCTGCTGGCCGAAGGCCTGCTGGAGCAGGATCCCGGCCGCAAGCGCGGTCTGCGCCTGCCCGGCGGCAGCGCCGACCTGCTGGAACTGCCGGTGCTGGGGCGGGTCGCGGCGGGCGTGCCGATCGGCGCCGACATCGGGCTCGACCAGCAGCGCTGGCTGGACCGCCGCCTGTTCAGTCCGAGCCCGGACTACCTGCTGCGCGTGCAGGGCGATTCGATGATCGACGACGGCATCCTCGACGGCGATCTGGTCGGCGTGCAGCGCGGCGCCGATGCCCGCGACGGGCAGATCGTGATCGCCCGCGTCGACGGCGAGCTGACCATCAAGCGCCTGCAGCGCGAGCGTCGCCGCATCCTGCTGCTGCCGCGCAATCCCGCGCATGCGCCGATCGTGGTCGAGCCCGGCCAGGACTTCGCCATCGAAGGCCTGTACTGCGGCCTGGTGCGGTGCGCCTGAGATGGCCGTCGCCAGTCTTGATGCCCTGCTGCAGGCCCAGACCCTCTGGCATGCCGGGCGGCGCGCGCTGGCCACGGTCGAGGGCGAGCCGACCGGGCTGCCGGCGCTGGACGCCCTGCTGCCGCAGCAGGGCTGGCCGCGCCGCGCCCTGACCGAGCTGCTGCTGCCGGCCGACGGGGTCGGCGAGCTGTCCCTGCTGATGCCCACCCTGGCGCGCCTGAGCCAGGCCGGCGAGCGCGTGCTGCTGATCGCGCCGCCCTATCTGCCCTATGCGCCGGCCTGGCAGCAGGCCGGCGTCGACCTGGCCGCGCTCGACATCGTCGAGGCCGCGCCCGCCGACGCGCTGTGGGCCTTCGAGCAGGGCCTGCGCAGCGGCGCCTGTGCAGCGGTGATCGGCTGGCCGCAGCGGGCCGATGCCGCCGCCCTGCGGCGCCTGCAGGTGGCGGCCGACAGCGGCGCCTGCCTGGGCTTCGCCCTGCGCGATCGCCGGCACGCCGCCAACCCGTCGCCTGCGGCCCTGCGCCTGGAGCTGTCGCGCGGAGCCTGGCACGTGCGCAAGTGCCGGGGCGGCCCGGTGCCCGCGCAGCCGTTCGTGCCGGCGGCGTGCTGAGTCGCCGCCATGCTGTGGGCCTGCGTACTGCTGCCGCAACTGGCGCTGGATGCCGTCCAGCGGCGCCTGCCCGGGCCTGAGCGCGCCCTGGCCCTGGTCTCCGGGCCGGCCCAGCTGCGCAGCCTGCAGGCGGTGAATGCGGCGGCGGCGCAGGCCGGCCTGCATGCGGGCATGCGCCTCACCGCCGCGCATGCCCTGCTGCCCGAGCTCGCCCTGGCCGAATACCAGCCCGAACACGAGGCCCAGGCGCAGCGCTTTCTCGCGGCCTGGGCCTACCGCTACAGCTCGCTCGTCTGCGCGCAGTGGCCGGGCTGCCTGGTGCTGGAGGTGCGCGGCAGCTTCAGCCTGCTGGGGCCCTGGCCGCGGATCGAGGCGCGCCTGCGCGAGGAGCTGCAGGCGCTGGGCTTCGCCCATCGGATCGCGCTGGCGCCGACCGCGCGCGCCGCGCATGTGTTCGCCGGCCTGCGCGATGGCCTTGCCCTGCTGCAGCCGCAGGCCATGGCCGACCTGCTGGACCGGGTGCCGGTGCGGCATGCGCGGCTGCCCGACGAGGCCGGCGAGCGCCTGCAGCGGATGGGCATCCGCGAGCTCGGCGGCCTGCGCCAGCTGCCGCGCGACAGCCTGCGCCGGCGCTTCGGCCTGGCCCTGCTGGAGCACCTCGATCGCCTGTACGGGCAGGCCGAGGACGCGCTGCCCTACTACGCGCCGCCCGATCACTTCGACATGCGCGTCGAGCTCGGCTTCGAGGTCGAGAACCATGGCGCCCTGCTGTTTCCGCTGCGCCGGCTGGTCAACGACCTGGCCACCTATCTGTCGATCCGCGACGGCGGCGTGCAGCGCTTCCTGCTGCGGCTGGAGCACGAGGGCTCGGCTTTCACCGAGGTCGAAGTCGGCCTGCTGTCGGCCGAGCGCGAAGCGGCCCGGCTGTTCGAATTCAGCCGCAGCCGGCTGGAGCGGGCGCGGATTCCGGCGCCGGTGCTGGCCCTGCGCCTGCTGGCCCGCGAGCTGCCGCCCTTCGTGCCGGCTACCCGCGACCTGTTCGACCGCCGCGAACAGCAGCAGCTGCCCTGGCCGCAGCTGCGCGAGCGCCTGCGCGCGCGCCTTGGCGACAGCGCGGTCTACCGCATCGCGCCGGCGGCCGACCCCCGCCCCGAACACGCCTGGCGGCGCCTGCAGGGCGATGCCGCGCGGATCGGCGAAGCGCCCCCGCGACCGCCGCGGCCGCTGTGGCTGCTGCCGCATCCGATCCCCCTGCGCGACCCCTGCCTGCGGGTGCTCGAAGGCCCCGAGCGGCTTGAGAGCGGCTGGTGGGACGGCGCCGACGCGCGCCGCGACTACTACGTGCTGGAAACCTCGCAGGGCCAGCGCGCCTGGGCCTTCGCACCGGCGGGCGAGCAGGGCGGCTGGATGCTGCACGGCTGGTTCGCGTGAGCGAGCGGGACCGCAACGCCGACGGCCCGGCCGGGCCGCCGCCGCGCGCCTGGCAGGTGGCACAGCGCCTGCGCGCGGATGCCGCCAACGATGACGCCGCGGCCGACCTGCCGGCCTATGCCGAGCTGCACTGCCTGTCCGACTTCTCCTTCCTGCGCGGAGCGGCCAGCGCCGAGGCCCTGTTCGAGCGCGCCCAGCGCTGCGGCTACGAGGCGCTGGCGATCACCGACGAATGCTCGCTGGCGGGCATCGTGCGCGCGCTGGAGGCCTCGCGCGCGACCGGCCTCAAGCTGGTCGTCGGCAGCGAGTTCCGCCTCGACTGCGGCCTGAAATGCGTGCTGCTGGTGGAGTCGCTGGCCGGCTATGGGCGCTTGTGCGAGCTGATCAGCCGCGCCCGCCGCGCCGCCGACAAGGGCCAGTACCGGCTGCTGCGGGCCGACCTGGAGCAGCTGCTGGCCGGCGTGCCGGCCGAGGACTGCGGCCTGTTCGCGCTGTGGCTGCCTGCCACCCGGCCCGATCCCGCGGAAGGCCGCTGGCTGCGCAGCTGCTTCGGCGAGCGCGCCTTCCTCGCCGTCGAGCTGCTTCGCGAAGGGAACGATGCCGCGCGCCTGCGCCAGCTGCTGGACCTGGCCGAAAGCCTCGGCCTGACGGCGCTGGCCGCCGGTGACGTGCACATGGACCTGCGCCGCCGGCGCGTGCTGCAGGACACGATGACCGCGATCCGCCATGGCCTCACCTTGGACGACTGCGGCGCGCACCTGTTCCGCAACGGCGAACGCCACCTGCGCAGCCGCCGCGCGCTGGCCAACATCTATCCCGCGCAGCTGCTGCAGGCCAGCGTCGCGCTGGCCCGGCGCTGCCATTTCCATCTCGACGAGCTGCGCTATCGCTACCCTGCAGAACTGGTGCCGTCCGGGCACACGCCGACCAGCTGGCTGCGCGAGCTCACCCTCGAAGGCATGCGCCGGCGCTGGCCGGAAGGCACGCCGCCGGCGGTGGTCGCGCAGATCGAGGGCGAGCTGGCCCTGATCGCCGAGCTGGGCTACGAGGCCTTCTTCCTGACCGTCGAGGACATCGTCCGCTTCGCCCGCTCGCGCGGCATCCTCTGCCAGGGCCGCGGCTCCTCGGCCAACTCGGCGGTCTGCTATGTGCTCGGCATCACCGTGGTCGACCCGACCGAGAGCCGCCTGCTGATGGCGCGCTTTTTGTCGAAGGAGCGCGACGAGCCGCCGGACATCGACGTCGACTTCGAGCACGAGCGGCGCGAGGAAGTGCTGCAGTACGTCTATGCCAAGTACGGCCGCGAGCGCGCGGCGCTGGCGGCGACGGTGATCCGCTACCGCGGCAAGAGCGCGGTGCGCGACGTCGCCAAGGCCTTCGGCCTGCCGCCGGACCAGATCGCCCTGCTGGCCGAGTGTCATGGCTGGGGCAATGGCGACACGCCGATGGCGCAGCGCCTGCGCGAGTCCGGCTTCGATGCCGACAACCCGCTGATCGCGCGCATCCTCGCGGTGACCGAACAGCTGCGCGGGCATCCGCGGCATCTCTCGCAGCATGTCGGCGGCTTCATCATCAGCGACGCGCCGCTGTCGAGCGTGGTGCCGGTCGAGAACGCGGCCATGCCCGGCCGCACCATCATCCAGTGGGACAAGGACGACCTGGAGACGATGAAGCTGCTCAAGGTCGACTGCCTGGCGCTCGGCATGCTGAGCTGCATCCGCCGCACGCTCGAACTGATCGAGCGGCACCGCGGCTACCGCGTCGATCTGGCGCGCCTCCCGCCGGGTGACCCGGACACCTACGCCATGATCCAGGCCGCCGACGTGGTCGGCGTGTTCCAGATCGAGTCGCGCGCGCAGATGAGCATGCTGCCGCGGCTGAAGCCCAAGGACTTCTTCGATCTGGTGGTGGAAGTGGCGATCGTGCGCCCGGGCCCGATCCAGGGCGGCATGGTGCATCCCTACCTGCGCCGCCGGCAGGGCCAGGAGGCGATCCACTATCCCTCGCCGGGCATCGAGGAAATCCTGGGCAAGACCCTGGGCATCCCGCTGTTCCAGGAGCAGGTGATGGAGCTGGTGATCCATGCCGGCTACACGCCCGCCCAGGCGGATGCACTGCGCCGCTCGATGGCGGCCTGGAGCCGCGGCGGCGACATGGAGCCGCACCGGCTGCGCATCCGCGCGCTGATGGAAGACAAGGGCTATGCCTCCGACTTCATCGACAAGATCTTCGAGCAGATCAAGGGCTTCGGCTCCTATGGGTTTCCGCAGAGCCACGCCGCCTCGTTCGCCAAGCTGGTCTACATCAGCTGCTGGCTGAAGCGGCACGAGCCGGCCGCTTTCGCCTGCGGCCTGCTGAACGCGCAGCCGATGGGCTTCTACTCACCCGGCGAGATCGTGCGCGACGCGCGCAGGCCGGGGGCGACGGGGCGCGCGGCGCTGGAGCTGCTGCCGATCGACGTGCAGCACAGCGACTGGGACAACCGCCTCGAAGGCGGGCGCCCGCGACGGGGCGACGACGCTGGCGAACAGCCGGCCCTGCGTCTGGGCCTGCGCCAGCTCAAGGGCCTGTCCGCCGAACGCGGCGAGGCCATCGTCGCCGCGCGACGGCAGCGGCCCTTCGCCGACGTGCACGACCTCTGCCTGCGCGCCGGCCTGGATGAGAAAGCCCGCAAGGCCCTGGCCGAGGGCGGCGCCCTGCAGGCCCTGGTGGGCCATCGCCACAGCGCGCGCTGGGCGATGGCCGGCATCGAGCAGCAGCGGCCGCTGCTGCCCGACAGCCCGGAGGAAGCGATCGTCGTGCTGCCGGCGCCCACGCTGGCCGAGGACCTGCTGTCCGACTACGCCAGCCAGGGCCTGAGCCTGCAGGCGCATCCGCTGAGCCTGCTGCGCGAGAAGCTGCAGCGGCTGCGGGTGCTGGACTCGCGCCAGCTGCGCGCCACTCCGCACGGCCGCGGCGTGCACGTGGCCGGTATCGTGACCCAGCGCCAGCGCCCGGGCACCGCCAAGGGCACCCTGTTCGTCAGCCTTGAGGACGAGCACGGCAGCGTCAACGTGGTGGTCTGGTCGCATGTCTCGCAGCGCCGCCGCAAGGCGGTGCTCAGCGCCCGCCTGCTGGCCGTGCGCGGGCGCTGGGAATACGCCGATGGCGTCGGCCACGTGATCGCCAGCGACCTGCACGACCTGAGCCCCCTGCTGGGCGGGCTGCAGACCGGTTCGCGCGATTTCCATTGAGCGTGGTCGGGGCGGATTGCGGGGGGCTGCTGGGCCACTGATCGCGCTTGCAGGGAGGCTCAGAGCACAGCCTTCGGCGATGTTCTGGTACATGCGCTTCGCTTGTGTGCCCTGCGCGTACAGCGGATTGCCGCTCTGGTGCAGGCAAGGCGTCATTCGTTGTTGTAGGGCGGATAAGCGCAGCGCATCCGCCGGCAGGTGCGAAGGACGCCTTGGCCCGAACGAAGCAGATGCGGACGGCGCCCTGGCTTGGCCACTGTCGAAGCTCTGCTGATGCTCTCAGGCCGGGTGGGATCGAGCCTGTGGCGATGTTCTGTTGTTGTTGCCTTCGCTGCTGCCATTGCTCTTGCTCTCCGCTTCGAACAACGCAGCGAACAACCGCAACCGCGGCGAGCGTGATGCTCACGGTGGGCCAGGGCCCACCCTATGGACCGAGCAGGGCGACATCGGCGGCCTTCGCCCAGGCCGCGTAAAGCTCGGCGCTGGGGTGCAGGCCGTCTTCCGCGACCCACTCGGTGCCGCGCTCCCGCGAGACGGCGCTGGTGTCGACGAAGCGCACGCCGCGGGCCTGCGCAATCTCCGCGGCTGCGGCGTTGAAGGCGTCGAGCTCGCGGGCGATCTGGGCGGTGTCACGGCCGCTCTTGGCGCCGAAGGGTGTGACGCCCCAGTCGGGGATGGCCAGCACGAGCACCCGCTGCGGGTCGTCGCCGGCCAGCGCCAGGGCGCGTTCCAGCAGCGCGCTGAACTGCTCGCGGTACTCGTCGAGCGGTCGCCCGCGGTACTGGTTGTTGACGCCGATCAGCAGGCTGACCAGATCGAAATCGGCGCGCGTGCCGACCGGGTACTTCTCGTCCATCGCCGCCGCCAGCTCGTCGGTGGTCCAGCCGGTGGTGGCGATGATCTCGGGCGGGTCGAAGCGGAATTCGCGGCGGTTCAGCAGATCGACCAGCTGCACCGGCCAGCGCTGGTCGGCGGCGACCGCTTCGCCGATGGTGTAGGAGTCGCCCAGCGCAAGATACGAGCGGCCCATCACGCGACCGCCCGCTTGATCGCCTGCGCCTGCCGCTCCAGCGCGCCGTCGATGCGCCGGAACACCTCGGCGATGTCGGCGGGCTCCGGCAGCAGGGTCACGCGGAAGTGGTTGCGGTAGGCCACGTTGAAGCTCGAACCCGGCACGATCAGCACGCCGTCCTGCTCCAGCAGCTCCAGCGCGAAGCGGTAGTCGTCGAAGCCGGGCAGGTCGCGGGTGTCGACGCCCGGAAACGCGAACATCGACCCACCGGGTGCGACCACCGACAGCCGCGGGCTCTTGGCGCAGGCGTCGAGCACCGCCTGCCGCGCGGCATGCAGACGCCCGCCCGGCGCAGTCAGCGCGCTGGCGGTGTCGGGGCCGTTGAGCGCCGCCGGAATCGCCCACTGCGCGGGCACGTTGGCGCACAGACGCAGCGCGCCGAGAAGATCAAACGCGTGGTGGTATTCGGACAGCCGCCCGCGGTGACCGGACAGCACCACCCAGCCAGCGCGGAAGCCGCAGCCGCGGTAAACCTTGGACAGGCCGCCGAAGGACAGGCAGGGGACGTCGCCGCACAGTGGTGCGAGCGGCACGAACTCCGCGCCGTCGTAGGTCAGGCCGTCGTAGATCTCGTCGACCATCAGCACCAGGCGGTGGCGCTCGGCGATCTCGACGATCTGCTGCAGCAGCTCGCGCGGGTAGACCGCACCGGTCGGGTTGTTCGGGTTGATCAGCACCAGCGCGCGGGTGCGCGCGGTGATCAGCGCCTCGATCTGCTCGGGATCGGGCAGGAAGCCGTGCTCGGGACGGCAGTGGTAGTAGCGCGGGTTGCCGCCGTTCAGCAGCGTGGCCGCGCTCCACAGCGGGTAGTCGGGGCTCGGCAGCAGCACTTCCTCGCCGGGGTTCAGCAGGGCGCGCAGGGCGATGTCGATCAGCTCGCTGACGCCGTTGCCCAGGAACACATCGTTTGGGGTGACGCCGGCGCTGCCGCGCGCGACATGCAGCGCGGCGACGGCTTCGCGGGCCTGCGGCAGGCCCTGCTGGTGGCAGTAGGGATCACTGTCGGCGATGTGCTCGACGATCGCCTGCTGGATGTGCGCGGGCGCATGCAGGCCGAAGGCGCCGGGGTTGCCGATGTTCAGCTTGTAGAGCCTGCGCCCGGCCTGCTCCAGCTCCCGGGCTCGCCGCGCCAGCTCACCGCGGATCTCATAGCGGACCTGTTCAAGGCGTTGGCTGGTCGGAACGGGGCGGTGCGACATGGGCGTGGGGCAGGCGTTGAGAGGGCGTCAAGACTAGCGGGAAACGCCTGGTGGCGTTAGGAGGTTAGAGCCGGGAATCCAGAATCGGGGTGAGCCGGCGCGTTGGCGCGCCACCGCCGCGCGCGCCGGCGAACGCCCGAGCGCTGTGTGCGAGGGCCGGGAGTGGCCAAGCAATCTTCGATGAGTCCAAACGGGGCGGAGACTGACCAATGCATCTGTTCGGGCTCTTCGCGAGCCTTCTCCCCTCTCCCCAACCCCTCTCCCACAAGGGGAGAGGGGCTCGACTCAGTGTATCCAGGGGCTCCGCCAGCCCTCGACGCAATGCAGGTATGCGATTGCCCCCCCAACAGGCGCCGATCGCTCGTGCTTCGCCCCAAACAACAAGGCCCCGCACGAAGCGGGGCCCTGAGGTCTGCTGCAGGAGTCGGGCAGCGGCTCTGCCGATTCCCGATTCCCAATTCTCCGTTCCCGGCTCTCAAACCAACTTCTTGAACCGCACCCGCTTCGGCTTGGCACCTTCCTCGCCGAGGCGGCGCTTCTTGTCTTCCTCGTACTCGCGGTAGTTGCCCTGGAAGAACTCGACGTGGGAGTCGCCTTCGAAGGACAGGATGTGGGTGGCGATGCGGTCGAGGAACCAGCGGTCATGGCTGATCACGAAGACGTTGCCCGGGAACTCCAGGATGGCGTCTTCCAGCGCGCGCAGGGTTTCGATGTCGAGGTCGTTCGAGGGTTCGTCGAGCAGCAGCACGTTGCCGCCCTGCAGCAGGGTCTTCGCCAGGTGCAGGCGACCGCGCTCACCGCCGGACAGGGTGCCGACCAGCTTCTGCTGATCCTGGCCCTTGAAGTTGAAGCGGCCGATGTAGGCGCGCGACTGGATCTCGATGCCGTTGATGTTGAGGATGTCCGAGCCGCCCGAGACTTCCTGGAACACGTTGTGGTCACCCTCGAGCTTGTCGCGGCTCTGGTCGACGTAGGCCAGCTTGACCGTCGGGCCGGTGGTGATCGTGCCGGAGTCGGGCTTTTCCTGGCCGGTGATCATCTTGAACAGGGTCGACTTGCCGGCGCCGTTCGGGCCGATGATGCCGACGATGGCGCCGGGCGGCACGATGAAGCTCAAGTTCTCGATCAGCACGCGGTCGCCGAAGCTCTTGGTGACGTTCTTGAACTCCATCACCGAGTTGCCGAGGCGCTCGCCCGGCGGGATGAAGATCTCGTTCGTCTCCTGACGCTTCTGGTAGTCGACCGACTGCAGCTCGTCGAGCTTGGCCAGACGCGCCTTGCCCTTGCTGCGGCCACCCTTGGCGTTCTGCCGCGCCCATTCCAGCTCGCGGGCGATCGCCTTCTGGCGCGCCTTTTCCTGGTTCTCTTCCTGCTTGAGGCGCTCTTCCTTCTGGACCAGCCACTCGCTGTAGTTGCCCTTCCAGGGGATGCCGCGACCGCGGTCGAGCTCGAGGATCCACTCGGCGGCGTTGTCGAGGAAGTAGCGGTCATGCGTCACCGCCACCACGGTGCCGGTGTAGCGGGCGAGGAACTGCTCCAGCCACTCGACCGATTCGGCGTCGAGGTGGTTGGTCGGTTCGTCGAGCAGCAGCATGTCGGGCTTCTGCAGCAGCAGGCGGCACAGCGCCACGCGGCGCTTCTCACCACCCGAGAGCGGGCCGATCTTGGCGTCCCAGGGCGGCAGGCGCAGGGCGTCGGCCGCCACTTCGAGCTGCTGTTCCAGCGTATGCGCATCCCCCGATTCGAGGATGGCTTCCAGCCGCGCCTGCTCGGCGGCAAGCTTGTCGAAGTCGGCGTCTTCCTCGGCGTAGGCCGCATAGACCTTGTCGAGCTCGGCCTGCGCCGTGAAGATCTCGCCCAGGCCTTCCTGCACGGCTTCGCGCACGGTGTGCTCGGGGTTGAGCTTGGGCTCCTGCTCCAGGTAGCCGACCTTGATGCCCGGCTGCGGGCGGGCCTCGCCCTGGAAGTCCTTGTCGACGCCGGCCATGATCCGCAGCACCGTCGACTTGCCCGCGCCGTTCAGGCCGAGCAGGCCGATCTTGGCGCCGGGGTAGAAGGACAGCGAGATGTCTTTGATGATCTGGCGCTTCGGCGGCACGATCTTGCTGACGCCGATCATCGTGTAGATGTACTGCATGGCGGGGTCCTGATCCTCGGGCGTGGGTCGCGCAGGCGGAGGGCCCGATGCCGGAAGGGCAGCAGGCGTTCGCACAGGCGCGGAAGACCGCGAAGTCTAGCAGGGCGGGCGCCGGAGCGCCCCCGGGCAGAGCGGCAGGCCGCGGACCATGGGGTCGGGCCCGGGCATGGCTCGACGCCCGCCGCGGTCGACCATCGAAGCCGCATAGGGTGGGCCCTGGCCCACCATGAGCTCCACGCTCGCCCCGATACCCGGTCGGAGCTGCATACGGTGAGCTCTGGCCACCCAAGGGCGCCGCGCCCGTCGAAATCCCTTGCAGAAGCGAAATAGGGTGGGCCCTGGCCCACCATGAGCTCGACGCTCGCTCCGGTCCCGATCCCGGTCCCGATCCCGATCCCGATCCTCCGCACTCGCCGGATTCGCGCGGCATCGGGCGGCGGATCGCGGCGAACATCAAGGCCACGGTGGGCCGGGGCCCACCCTATGGGCGCACGCTTCGGTGCTTGGGCTCGGCCAGCGCGATGGGCAACGGGGTTTTCGATCGCGCTCGCGTGACCCGCGCGACATGTCGCAAGCGATGACCGCGGCGGACATCGCGGCCACGGTGGGCCAGGGCCCACCCTATGGGCGTTGCTGGGCGGGCACGGGCGTGCTGCTCCGCAGCATCGGCCGAAGGTACGGCAGCGGATGCCTGAGCCCGGCGGGTAGAATCCGCGGCCTTGCCCCACATCCTTGCGAGGCCACGCCCATGAGCGACACCGCACCCGCCGTCCGCGGCGGCAAGAACAAGGTCTACCCGAGCGCGGACGCCGCGCTGCGCGATCTGGTCGCCGATGGCCAGACGCTGGCGGTGGGCGGCTTCGGCCTCTGCGGCATCCCCGAGGCCCTGATCGCCGCCCTGCGCGATTCCGGCGTCAAGGGTCTCACCGCGATCAGCAACAACGCCGGCGTCGATGGCTTCGGCCTGGGCCAGCTGCTGACGACCCGCCAGATCAAGAAAATGATTTCCAGCTACGTCGGCGAGAACAAGGAGTTCGAGCGGCAGTACCTGGGCGGCGAACTCGAACTCGAATTCAACCCGCAGGGCACCCTGGCCGAGCGCCTGCGCGCCGGCGGCGCCGGCATTCCGGCTTTCTTCACCCGCACCGGCTACGGCACCGTGGTCGCCGAGGGCAAGGAGACCCGGCAGTTCCCCGACGGCCACTGGTACGTGCTTGAAACCGCCCTGCATGCCGACGTCTCGCTGGTGAAGGCCTGGAAGGCCGACCGCGCCGGCAACCTGGTCTTCCGCAAGACCGCGCGCAACTTCAACCCGGCCTGCGCGATGGCCGGCAAGGTCTGCGTGGCCGAGGTCGAGGAGCTGGTGGAGATCGGCGAGATCGATCCCGACCACGTGCATCTGCCGGGCATCTACGTCGACCGCATCGTGGTCAACGCTACACCCGAGAAGCGCATCGAGCAGCGCACCACCCGCGCCGCCTGAAGCCTCGACACGCATAGGGTGGGCCCTGGCCCACCGCAAGCTCGACACCGCCCCGGTCAACGCACACACAACATCGCGGGCCCAAAGCCCGCTCCATCGAAGGAAACCCCGACATGCCCTGGACCCGCGACGAGATGGCGCAGCGCGCCGCCCGCGAACTCACCGACGGCGCCTACGTGAACCTCGGCATCGGCCTGCCGACGCTGGTGGCCAACCACATCCCCGACGGCATGGACGTCTGGCTGCAGAGCGAGAACGGCCTGCTCGGCATCGGCCCCTTCCCGACCGAGGCCGAGGTCGACGCCGATCTGATCAATGCCGGCAAGCAGACCGTCACCGCCCGCGCCGGCGCCAGCTACTTCGGCAGCCACGACAGCTTCGCGATGATCCGCGGCGGCCACATCGACCTCGCCATCCTTGGCGCCATGCAGGTCACCGACAAGGGCGACCTCGCCAACTGGATGGTGCCCGGCAAGATGGTCAAGGGCATGGGCGGCGCGATGGACCTGGTCGCCGGCGTCAAGCGTGTGGTGGTGCTGATGGAGCACACAGCCAAAGGCGGCGAGCACAAGATCCTGCCCGCCTGCACCCTGCCGCTGACCGGCGTCGGCGTGGTCAACCGCATCATCACCGAGCTGGCCGTGCTGGACGTGACGCCGGCAGGCTTGAAGCTGATCGAGCTGGCGCCGGGCGTGAGCATCGAAGAGCTCGGCGAGAAGACCGGCGTGCCGGTCGCGGCCTGAGGCTCCCATTCGTTCCTCGGGATTCCACGGGCTCCCTGAGAGCCATGTTGGGCCGCGCTGCGCTTGGCCCAACCTACGGGTGACAGGCTTCGGTAGGTTGGGCCAAGCCGAAGGCGCGGCCCAAGGCCGCATACCCGCGAATCGCTGACTCAGTCCGGTAGGTTGGGCCAAGCGCAGCGCGGCCCAACGTGATTCATTGGTGGCTTGCGCGTGTGTTGATCTTCGCGCTTCCGGGGCCTGCCTTCAGACATCCCAGCAGCGCGTGGATCACAGCAGCAGCGAGGGCGCGATCCGGCCGTTCTCGACCGGCAGCGTGTCGCCCGGCTTCTCGCGCAGGCGGCTCTCGCCCTCCAGCTCGCCGTAGCGCCAGCGCACGTCGTAGCCGACCACGCGCTCGCGTTCGCCGATCTGGATCTGCTGGCCCGGCTGCGTGTTCACACGCTGGCTGCCGGTGCCGCTGTCGGCGCGGTACTCGACGTCGTAGGCCACCACCACGCGCTCGCTGTCCTGCACGTCGCGGCACTCGCTGACGGTCTCGCTGTAGGGGCGGCCACCGGTGTGGCGACGGTCGGCCTCCTTGCCGATCGCGCCGCCGGCCAGCACGCCTGCGGCAGTCGCCGCCGCGCGGCCGCTGCCGCCGCCGACCTGGTTGCCGAGCAGGCCGCCGATCACCGCACCCGCGACCATGCCGTCCTTGTCGCCGAAGCGCTCGGGCGCGCGCCGCTGCACGGTGCGCTGGGTGCACTGCTGGCGGCTGACCGGGCGGTCCTCCTCGACCGGAGTCACGCGCAGCACATCGGCCAGCACCGGCTCGGTCACGCGGATCGGCTCGGCCGACAGCACCTGTGCCTGGTTGGCGCGCGAGAAGCCGCCGTAGGAGGCGACGGCAACGCCACCCAGGGCGAGGACGGAGATCGCGGCGATGATCGGGGTCTTCATGGGATCCACCTGTGTTCGAGTGTGTCGGATTGCAGCCCCCTGCCACGTCGGCAGCCTAGGGATTGCAACTGAATGTTTCCCGAAGTGCGGTGGTGCGCGTGGGGGCGGCGTTCAGCGGCGTGAAGCCGTGGTGTGGGCGGCGACCGGGGCCAGCGGTCGAGGCCACGGCGGGCCAGCGCGCAGCCAGTGTTTCCCGAAGCGCGCTGGTGGACATGCGGCCACGTTCAGCAGCGTGATGCGGCGGTGTTGGCGGCAACCGAGGCGAGCGGTCGAGGCCACGGTGGGCCAGGGCCCACCCTATGCGGGTGCGGTGCGTTGGTGCGTTCGGCCCTGGATCCGTCGGTCGGACGCGAACAAACCACGCGCCGCGCTCGCCCCGATCCCAAACAAAGCGAGCATAGGGTGGGCCCTGGCCCACCATGAGCCGCACGCTCGCCTCGGTCTTGAATCGAAGCGTCATAGGGTGGGCCCTGGCCCACCATGAGCCACACGCTCGCCTCGGTCCTCCAACGCAGCGAACCAACGCCCGCTCTCAAACTCCGAAGCGCTGCGCCACGTCGTTCTGGTACGGAATGGCCAGCGCCGCGCCGCGGCGTTCGGTGGACAGCGCCGCCACCCGGCCGGCCGCGGACACCGCGGCGGCGAAGGGCGCTTCGGGCGCATTCGCCAGCGCCGCCGCCAGCGCGCCGCTGAAGGCATCGCCGGCGCCGGTGGTGTCGATCGGCTGCACGCGTTCCGGCGCGCTGCGGTAGTGCGGCTGCGCATCGCCGCGCAGGGTGTCGGGCGCATGCGAGACGAAGGCGCCGTGCGCGCCCAGCGTCACCACCACCGTCCCCGCGTGCAGGCCGCGGCAGAGCGCATGCAGGGCCTCATCGCCCAGCGTTGCCAGCGCATCGGGCGCAGGCGCATCCAGCCCCCGCAGCTTGAGCTGCTGCACGAACTCGGTCTCGTTCGGCGTGATCAGGTCAGCGCCGTCGACCAGCTCAAGGTCGCGCGCATCCACCGGCGGCGCCGGGTTGTGCAGGCAGAGCACGCCGGCGGCGCGGGCGATCTTTTGCGCGGCCAGCGAGGCCTCGTAGTTCACTTCATGCTGGGTCACCAGCACCCGCGCCGCGCGAATGACCGCCGCCTGCGCGGTGATGTGGGCGACGCTGAGCGCCGCGTTCGCGCCTGGCCCGACCACGATGAGGTTCTGCCCGCTGTCCTCGACCAGGATGGCCGCGGTGCCGGTGGCAAGCTCCGCATGCGTCTCGCAGTGCAGGGCCAGGCCTTCGCTGAGTGCGAGCTCGCGCATGCCGCGGGCGATGGCGTCATCGCCCAGCGCGCCGATGAAATGCGTCGCCACGCCCTGGCGTGCGCAGGCGATGGCCTGGTTGAAGCCCTTGCCGCCGGGGCCGGTGTCGAAGGCGCCGAGGCGCGTTTCGCCGGGCACTGGAAAGCGCGCGGTGCGCCAGACCATGTCCTGGTTGTAGCTGCCGACGACGACGACGCGCGCGGGCATGGCGTCAGCTCGCGAGCTGGGTCAGCACGCCGGCGATGGTGGCGGTCATCAGCGTTGCCAGCGAACCGCCGAGCACGGCCTTCAGGCCGAAGCGCGCGAGGTCGCCGCGGCGCTCGGGCGCCAGCGAGCCGATGCCGCCGATCTGGATGGCGATCGAGCTGAAGTTGGCGAAGCCGCACAGCGCATAGGTGGCGATGATGATCGAGTTCTCGCCCAGGCTGTCCTTGATGCCGGAGAGCTGGTTGTAGGCGAAGAACTCGTTCAGCACGACCTTGGTGCCGATCAGGCCGCCAACCGCATTGGCGTCCTCCCAGGGCACGCCCACGACCCAGGCGATCGGCGCCAGCACGTAGCCCAGAAGCACCGACAGGTCGACCGGCTTGCCGAGCGCGGCGGACAGCCCGCTGATCTCGGCCAGCCAGCCGATCGGTGCATTGATCAGCGCGATCAGCGCAGTGAACGCGAGCAGCATGGCGCCCACGTTCAGCGCCAGCTTGAGGCCTTCGGACGCGCCCGAGGCCGCGGCGTCGATGACGTTGGCCGTGGTCTTCTCGACCTCGACCTCGACCTTGCCCAGGGTCACCGGCTTGCCGGCCTCGGGGCAGAGGATCTTGGCGATCACCAGGGTCGCCGGCGCGGCCATGATGCTGGCGGTCAGCAGGTGCTTGGCGAACTCCGCCTGCTGGGCCGGATCGTCGCCGCCCAGCATCAGCACGTAGGCGCCGAGCACGCCGCCGGCAATGGTCGCCATGCCGCCGACCATCAGGGTCAGCAGCTCGGAGCGGGTCATGCTCGACACATAGGGCTTGACCACCAGCGGTGCCTCGGTCTGGCCGATGAAGGCGTTGGCGCAGACCGACAGGGTTTCCGCACCCGACACGCGCATCGCCTTGGTGATCACCCAGGCCATGCCCTTGACCACCGCCTGCATCACGCCGAGGTGGTAGAGCACGCCCATGAAGGCGGCGAAGAAGATGATCGTCGGCAGCACCTGGAAGGCGAAGATGAAGCCCAGGGTCTCCGACTTGGCGAGGTCGCCGAAGATCAACTGCGAGCCCTGCGAGGTGAAGCCCAGCAGCTTGACGAAGCCCTCGCTGAGCGCGCCGAAGATGCTGGCGCCCCAGGGCGTCATCAGCACGAAGATCGCGAACACGATCTGCAGGGCGACGCCGGTGCCGACCAGCCGCCAATCCACGCTGCGCTTGGCCTCCGAGAACAGCCAGGCGATCGCAATCAGGCAGGCCAGGCCGAACAGGCCGAACAGGATCTGCAGCATCGGGTCTTCCCCCGCGGCGCACGGCCGCTTGAATACGCGAAAGCGGCCACCGCGGCCGCCGGATCAGGTCGTTACCACGGCAGGCCGGCGGCCCCTGCGGTCAGGCCGGGCAGGGTAGGACAGTGCAGGCGGGGTGACAAGAATTGGGGCTTTTGAGCGGGGATTGGGGATTGGGGATTGGGGATTGGGGATTGGGGATTCGGGATTCGGGATTGGGGATTCGGGATTCGGGATTCGGGATTCGTCGAAGCCGAGTTGCATAGGATGGGGCCTGGCCCGCCATGAGCCCCACGCTCGCTTTGGCCCTGCCTGGTCGCTCGAAGCGAGGAGCAAGAGCTTTTGGTCTGTCCTTCGGGTTGCCGGCCTCTGCGACGTCGTAGGGTGGGCCCTGGCCCGCCATGAGCCCAAGGCTCGCGAAGCGTCGAGGACTGAACCGCGGGTTGGTCACGCGCCAAGACGCGTCGAAGCCTCGGTGGGGCAGAGCCCACCCTATGGCTGGCTCGCGTTTGCAGGGCGTGTTCGCACCCGCGCGCTGGCGTAAACTGCGACACCCCATCGGGGAGTAGTCGCGCGCTGGTGTTCTTTGCGGAACCGGCGCGACCGCACGTCAACACACTGGGCCGGCAGGCCCTGGCGCGCGGAGTCGATGACCGGAATCCTCCGGCATCGGGCCTGACGAGACCGCTGGCGATGCGTCGACCCGGGCCGGGTGCGGCGTCTCGTCCGCGCGTCCCACCCGTCACCTGGCCCACGAGACACCACCGCCATGGAAGCCCTGCTGTTCTCCACGCTTGCCGTCGCGATCGCTGAAATCGGCGACAAGACCCAGCTGCTCTCGCTGATCCTCGCCGCCCGCTACCGTCGCTTCTGGCCGATCGCCTGGGGCATCCTCGTCGCCACCCTGCTGAACCACGCGCTGGCCGGCTGGCTGGGCTCGGTGGCTGCGCACTATATCCCCGAAGGCGCGCTGCGCTGGATCCTGTTCGCCTCGCTCGCGGGCATGGCGATCTGGGTGCTGATTCCCGACAGGCTTGATGACGAGGATGCGCCCAAGCCGCGCTTCGGGCCCTTCCTGGCCACCACCATCGCCTTCTTCATCGCCGAGATGGGCGACAAGACCCAGATCGCCACGGTGCTGCTCGCGGCCAAGTACGAGCAGCTGCTGATGGTGGTGCTGGGCACGACGATCGGCATGCTGCTGGCGAACGTGCCGGTGGTGGCGCTGGGTGCGAAGTTCGCCCACCGCCTGCCGCTGAAGGCCGCGCGCTATGCCGCTGCGGTGGTGTTCGCGGTGCTGGCGGTGCTGGTGCTGCTGTAGCAAACCTTGCAACGCACACTCGTAGCTTGGGCCAAGCGCAGCGCGGCCCAACACCGCATGCTCGAGTCTTGCCAAGGCCGGCTCGCCTGCGATGTTGGGACGCGCCTGCGGCTTGTCCCAACCTACCGAAGCTGAGGCTTGTCCCAACGCCCTGCGTTCAAGGCCTGACGCGATCCGCGCGCCGGCTGCACGACGTGGTCATAGGGTGGGCCCTGGCCCACCGAAGCCGCGGCTTCGCGTTCACGTACGCGCCCTGCCGCGCAGCCGGATCCGCCAGCCCTCGGCGGTTCACGGCCATCGCCGCACGCGCCGACACCGGGGCAAGCGTGGAGCTCCGGTGGGCCAGGGCCCACCCTATGAGCCGCGCTGTTGCGCCTCATCGGCGATCCCTCTCCGCGCTTCACCTATCATTCGGCCCACATCCACTTCCGATCGGCCGTCCGGCCACGCCCCCATGCCCATCTATGACAGCGTCACCGACCTGATCGGCAACACCCCGATCGTGCGCGCTCGCAACCTCGACACCGGCTGCTGCGAGCTGTTCTTCAAGCTCGAAGCCATGAACCCCGGCGGTTCGATCAAGGACCGCATCGGCTTGACCATGATCGAGGCCGCCGAGAAGGCGGGGAAGATCAAGCCCGGCGACACGCTCGTCGAAGGCACCGCCGGCAACACCGGCATCGGCCTCGCGCTGGTCGCGCAGCAGAAGGGCTACAAGCTGATCCTGGTCGTGCCCGACAAGATGAGCCGCGAGAAGATCTTCAACCTCAAGGCCATGGGCGCCGAAGTCGTTCTGACCCGCTCCGATGTCGCCAAGGGCCATCCGCAGTACTACCAGGACCTCGCCGAGCAGATCGCCCGCGAAACCCCGGGCGCCTATTTCATCAACCAGTTCGGCAACCCCGACAACCCGCGTGCCCATGAAGAGGGCACCGGCCCCGAGATCTGGGCGCAGATGGAAGGCCAGATGGACGCCATCGTCTTCGGCGTCGGCTCCTCGGGCACGGTCACCGGCCTGTCGCGCTTCTTCAAGCGCGAGGCCCCGCACGTCGAGCTGATCCTGGCCGACCCGGTGGGCTCGATCCTCACCCAGTACATCAACGAGGGCACGCTCAGCACCAAGTCGGGCAGCTGGCTGGTCGAGGGCATCGGCGAGGACTTCCTGCCGCCGATCTCCGACTTTACCCACGTCAAGAAGGCCTACTCGGTCAGCGACCGCGACAGCTTCCACGCGGGTCGCGAGCTCTTGGCGAAGGAAGGCATCCTCGGCGGTTCGTCGACCGGCACCATCCTGGCAGCCGCGCTGCGCTACTGCCGCGAGCAGACCACACGCAAGCGCGTGGTGATGTTCGTCTGCGACACCGGCAACAAGTACCTGTCGAAGATGTACAACGACTACTGGATGCTCGACAACGGCTTCCTCGAGCGCCCGCAGCACGGCGATCTGCGCGACCTGATCCTGCGCCCCTACGCGCAGCGCGACACGGTCGTCATCGGCCCGAACGATGCGCTCACCGTGGCCTACCAGCGCATGAAGCTCTACGACGTCAGCCAGCTGCCGGTGATGGAGGACGAGCGCCTGGTCGGCATCGTTGACGAGAGCGACGTGCTGCTGCACGTGCATGCCGACGAAGCCCGCTTCCGTGACCCGGTGTCCACCGCGATGATCACCACGCTCGACAAGCTCGACGTGCGCGCGCCGGTCGAAACCCTGCTGCCGGTGTTCCAGCGCGGCCACGTCGCCATCGTCATGGACGGCGACCGCTTCCTCGGCCTGATCACCCGCATCGACCTGCTCAACTACCTGCGGCGCAGGGTGGCTTGAGGGCTGGGAATCGGGAATCGGGAATTGGGATTCGGGATTCGCAGAAGCGAAACACACGGTTCCAATCCGGTTGGTCGGTGCGGCGAGGTGTAACAAGGCGAGCAATAGGGTGGGCCCTGGCCCACCATGAGCTACACGCTCGCCGCACCTTCCCGCTCGATCCCCCCACCCGAACCGGTACCAGCGTAGCGCTTCGATCCGATGCGCTGCGGCAGCGGTGAGCTTCACGCGTTTCCGGCGCCGCGAGCTCTTCGGAGGTTCGTGTCGGCCTGCGCGTGAGACCGGGGCCAGTGTTCGGCTCGGACATAGGGTGGGCCCTGGCCCACCATGAGCCACACGCTCGCCGCACCTCGGCGATCGATCCCATCACCCGATTCAAGCGCATCGATCCCACCGCCCGAACCAATGCCAACGCAGCGCTTCGATCCGATGCGCTGCGGCAGCGGTGAGCTTCACGCGTTTCCGGCGCCGCGAGCTCTTCGGAGGTTCGTGTCGGCCTGCGCGTGAGACCGGGGCCAGTGTTCGGCTCGGACATAGGGTGGGCCCTGGCCCACCATGAGCCACACGCTCGCCGCACCTCGGCGATCGATCCCATCACCCGATTCAAGCGCATCGATCCCACCGCCCGAACCAATGCCAACGCAGCGCTTCGATCCGATGCGCTGCGGCAGCGGTGAGCTTCACGCGTTTCCGGCGCCGCGAGCTCTTCGGAGGTTCGTGTCGGCCTGCGCGTGAGACCGGGGCCAGTGTTCGGCGCATGGTGGGCCAGGGCCCACCCTATGCAGCTCGGCTCCTGCGAATCCCGAATCCCGGCCCGGCCCTCGCGCACAGCGCTCGGGCGTTCGGCGACCCGCGCGGCAGTGCCGCGCAAGCGGGCCGCCTTACCCCGAATCCCGGCCTCTAGAGCCTAAACCGCGCCACGTTCTCCGCCAGCCGCGCGGCCTGCTCTTCCATCGCTCTTGCCGCGGCCGTCGCTTCTTCGACCAGGGCTGCGTTCTGCTGGGTCGTCTCATCCATGTGGGTGACGGTGTTGCTCACCTGTTCGATGCCGGCGGTCTGCTCGGCGGAAGCCGCGCTGATCTCGCCCATGATGTCGGTGACGCGCTTCACCGAGGCCACGATCTCGGCCATGGTGGCGCCGGCGGAATCGACCAGCTGGCTGCCCGAGCCGACCTTCTGCACCGTCTCTGAAATCAGCCCCTTGATCTCGCGCGCGGCCGCGGCCGAGCGCTGCGCCAGCGTGCGCACCTCGCCTGCGACCACCGCGAACCCACGGCCCTGTTCACCGGCGCGCGCCGCTTCTACCGCGGCGTTCAGCGCGAGGATATTGGTCTGGAAGGCGATGCCGTCGATGACGCCGATGATGTCCTCGATCTTGCGCGACTGCGCGTTGATCTGGCCCATGGTGCTGACCACCTGGCTGACCACCTGGCCGCCGCGTTCGGCGACGTCGGCGGCACCGATCGAGAGCTGGTTGGCGCTGCGCGCGTTCTCGGCGTTCTGGCGCACGGTCGAGGTCAGCTCTTCCATGCTCGCCGCGGTCTCTTCCAGCGCCGCCGCCTGCTGTTCCGTGCGCGAAGAGAGATCGGCATTGCCCGAAGCGATCTCGCTGGCGGCGGAATTGATCGCGCCGACGGCCTGCTGGATGTCGCCGACGATCTCGCGCAGACGCGCGACGGTGGCATTCGTCGCCCGCTGCAGCTCGGCGAAGCGACCCTGCGACTGGCCCTCGATGCTGCGCGAAAGATCGCCCTCGGCGACGGCAGCGAGCACCCGGCAGGTGCGGTCCAGGCCGTCGTCGGCCGTGGCCATCAGCTGGTTGAGCGAATCCACCATCTCGCGGAAGGCGAACTCGTAGCGCCCGGCCTCGCCGCGCAGATGGAAGGCGCCCGCGGCCGCGCCCTGCGAGAGCCGCAGGATCTCGTCGCGCACGGCCAGCAGCTTTTCGCGCACGCCGTCCACCGCTTCGCTGATGCGGCGCTTCTCGCCGGGCAGCTCGGGCATGCGCGCGCTCATGTCGCCGCGCGCATAGCTCTGCACCACCGCGACGATCTGCTCGCTGGTGCCGATATGGCCCTCGGCCAGGCGATTGACGCCGGCGGCCATCTCGCCGAAGGCACCCGGGTAGCGCTGCGCATCGATGCGGTGATTGAGCTCGCCGGCCTCGTGGCTGCGGCTCATTTCGGTCTGCTCGGACATGAAACCCTGCAGCGCCCCGCGCATGTCGAGCAGCGAGCGATTCAAGCGGCCGATCTCGTCCTCGCGCGTGCGGTCGATGCGCGCGTCGAAGCGGCCGTTGGCCAGCTGTTCGACGGTGGCGACGGCCGCACCCAGGGGTGCGCCCACCAGGCGTCGCAACAGCAGCAGGGTGGCGATGATCACCACCGTCGACATCAGCAGCGCCACCCAGAACACGGTGACGCCGACGGCGCGGGCGCCGGCCAGCAGCTCGCTCATCGGCAGCTCGGCGGCCAGCGCGAAGCGGCCCGGGTAGTCGCCGATGCGGATCGGCATGTAGACCTGGGCGCTGTCGGCGTCGAAGCTTTCGTAGCTGCCGTCGGCGCCGACGGCCGCCAGCATCTGCGCGGCGTCCGCTGCCGCATAGGGCTTGCCGACCAGGCTGGCATCGCGATCGGCGACCAGGGCGCCCTTGGCCGAGATCAGGCGCACGCGGCCCTGCTGGCCAACGCTCACCGCCGCCAGCCGCTGCTGGAGCGCGGCAAGGCCGGTGTCCACACAGACGATGCCGATGAACTCGCCGTTGCGGATCAGCGGCGTGGTGAAGGTGGTGATCAGCACGTCCTTGCCGTCGATCGGGTAGAGGTAGGGCTCGATCATCACCTCGCCGCGGGTCTGCTTGGCCAGCTGGTAGTAGTCGCCGTCGCCCGGCGTGTCGTAGTTCTCCAGCACTGCCGCTTCCACTCCACGTGGGGTGTGGAAGAAGTAGGGCACGAAGCGGCCGCTGGCGTCGTGCATGGCATCGGCCGACGCGAACTCGGCGTCGCGGCCGTCGAAGGCGTCGGGCTCGAAGCCCACCGCCATGCCGACGAACTGGGTTTGCGGGGCCAGCAGGCTCGTGGTGAGCGTGGCGACGCGGCTGCGGTCCTGGCGGCCCTGCTCGATGTCGTCGAGCAGCGTCCGCGCCAGCGAGCGCGTCAGCAGCGGGCCCTGGTTCAAGAGGTCGGCGACGGCGTTGGCCTCGGCGCGGGCCACCGCACGCAATTCCTGCAGCGCGCTCTCGCGCGCGATCGCCGCGGCGCGCTGGTAGATCACCACGCCTGCCGCGATGAAGCCGAGTACGGTCAACAGACCAATCAGCAGCGCCGCCTTGGCGGCGACGCTCCAGCGTCGAAAAGTGGACATGGATAACCCCCGGCACAAAGCCCCAGGGATTGAATGCAACTGTCATACCCGCAGCGCGGAACGTTTCGCCGTACCACCCGGGCGGCGAGCGGCGTCAGGTGCCTCGACGGCCGGCCCGCGCGACCGGAGCCGAACACTGGCCTGGCATCGGCTGTACGCCTCGCATGATCGTGGCGGATGCGCTGCGCTTATCCGCCCTACAGCGGCGCGTGACGCCGTGGCTCCAAGGGAGCCGCGGGCTTGGCGAGATCCAAAGGTCCTTCAGCAGCAAGTTCGAACACCGGCTTGTGGCTCCGTTCAAGGCACCGCGTCCCTCGCGGTCGTAGGGCGGATAAGCGCAGCGCATCCGCCAGCGCGTCCGAAGGAAGCCGGCGCTCAACCGCAGCCGTAGGCTTGGCCCGATCCAAAGGCCCGCCCGCACCAAGCGCCCACCACGCTGTCTACTGGATCAGGTCGACCTGCTTCGCCGCGGTGTCGTCCAGCAGCCCGAAGTGCCCATCGGTACAGGCGGTGCTGCTGTCACCGTGGCAGCCGCGAGGCGATGGCAGCCCTGCCGCCGCGCAGCCATATAGGGTGGGCCCTGGCCCACCATGAGCCAAACGCTGGGCTCACCCATGAGTGCGGCGCCCACCACGCCGACTACTGGATCAGATCCACCTGCTTCGCCGCGGTGTAGTCCAGCAGCCCGAAGTGCCCGTAGGTATAGGTGGTGCTGCTGTTCTCGCCCCAGATCGCACTGGAGTGCACGCCGCCCACGGTGCAGACGCCGCTGCCGCAGACGATCTGGTCGTAGTAGGACTTGATCGAATGCACGCGGTCGCCGAAGCGCACGCCGTTCAAGCCGGTCAGGAAGGGGCTGCCCACCGACAGACCCCAGTACCCGCAGGTGCTGGTCGCGACATTCCACGGATAGCTGCCGCAGGTCCACAGGCCGCGGAAGGCGCCCGCGATGCCGATGAAGCTCTGCACATAGGGGCGCAGGGCATTGCGCTGGATCACCCGTCCGGCCAGGGTGCCGCCCATCGAGTGGGTGATCACATCGACCTTGCCCGTGCAGGAGCCGGCGATGGCATTGACCATCGCGTTCAGCACCGGCGTCTCCTCGCTGCCGCTGTGGTCGTTGCAGGCCGCACAGGTCTTGCTGCCCCAGCTCGGGCGGTGGATCTGCGCATCGGTGTAGCCGCGGCGCTTCAGTTCAGCCACGGTATTGGCCCAGTCGGCAGGTGCGCCGGTATTGCCATGCACCAGAACCACCGCGTCGCGGCAGCTCTGCGCCATGGCCGGCAGCGTGCACACGGCAAGAGCGGCCACGCAGGCCGCGCGGATCAGAGTCTTCATGCTGTTCCCTCCCCAGGGTGATGGCGGGCGGCCGTGGTCGACCGTCTCTCGCCAGTCCCGATGCTCCGCCCGCCGATGCGCTTGCGCAGCTGTACGAAAGGACAGTGCCGATCCCCTCGCACGCAGGTGGCGGATGCGCTGCGCTTATCCGCCCTACGCGCACCGGGGCTGCTGGCTTCGTTGGCGGCGCGGCGTCTCATGGAGTCGTAGGGCGCATAAGCGCAGCGCATGCGCCGGCGAGTCCGGAAGACGACGTGCGCCGAGCGGAGCCGTGGCTGTGGCTTCGTTGAAGGAACCGCGTCACCCGCGGCTTGGTGGCGGATGCGCTGCGCTTATCCGCCCTACGCGCACACGGGCTGTCGGCTTTGTTGTAGGCATGGCGTCACTCGCGGTTGTAGGGCGCATAAGCGCAGCGCATGCGCCGGCGAGTCCGGAAGACGACGTGCGCCGAGCGGAGCCGTGGCTGTGGCTTCGTTGAAGGAACCGCGTCACCCGCGGCTTGGTGGCGGATGCGCTGCGCTTATCCGCCCTACGCGCACACGGGCTGTCGGCTTTGTTGTAGGCATGGCGTCACTCGCGGTTGTAGGGCGCATAAGCGCAGCGCATGCGCCGGCGAGTCCGGAAGACGACGTGCGCCGAGCGGAGCCGTGGCTGTGGCTTCGTTGAAGGAACCGCGTCACCCGCGGCTTGGTGGCGGATGCGCTGCGCTTATCCGCCCTACGCGCACACGGGCTGTCGGCTTTGTTGTAGGCATGGCGTCACTCGCGGTTGTAGGGCGCATAAGCGCAGCGCATGCGCCAGCGGGTCTGGGGGAAGCCGCACCACAAGCGGAGCCCCAGACAGCGCGCGATTTGGACGCGCGATCCGTCGCCCCCCATCGCCACCCGATCACCCCCCCCCCTATCGCCCGCCCGCTGCGCACTGACCGCGCAAGACCCATGCCACGAACTGCAGAGCGACATCAGGCCGCCGTTCGCCTGTGGCATCCGCCTTGCACTCCGAACACCACCGCTATGGGCCGGAACGGCTCATCACGGATGCGAAGGAGGAAAGGACGTGCTTAAACCCTTGATAAACCTGATCTGCTTTCTGCTGAGCCGGATTTCCGCCGAAGCCTTCCGGCACGCGTTCCCGGCAGGCGTCAGCTTTCCGGCGCTGTTCGCTCTGGCGCCGACCCCCGCCCGCGTCGGCCTGACGTCGGCGGCGCCCGTCCTCCTTCGCACTCCCCTTCTTCGCAGCCCGGCGTTCGCGCCCGGGCTGCGCCTGCGTTCCGCCGCTGGCCACTGGCCGGCGACGCAACCCCTCCGGGCGGCCTGCCCGGAGCACGCGGCCCGGGTGGGACTCCCCCCCGGCCGGGCCTGCAGCACCACGGCCTTCGGGCTGTTTGACGCCACGCGCGAGCGTGGGATGGGTCATCCAGCCGGCTAGGCGGTGCCCGTAGTAGACGGGGCACCGCAGTCGGTGCCTGTTGTTCTCTCAAATCATCATCAAGAAAGAGACCTCACCATGACTGATACACATCCCACATCGCCGCGGGGCGCACCCCCGGCACGGAGTTGGGGCAGGAGGCTGGCCGCGTCTGCGGCTTCGCTGATGCTGCTGGCGGGCGCCGCCATCGCCCAGAACAAGCCTGAGCCGGCTGCGGTCAAGAGCCATTTGGAGCTCGGCACAGTTACGGCCACCAGCAATATCGCAGGTGAGACGGCGAACTACGAGTTCACCTTCCGGCATGGCGGCGGGAATGCCGACGCAACCGATCCGAACATCCGAATCACCTTCCCGGCGGGCTACGGCTTGGGTGGTGCCTCCTGGAATCAAGCAGGGTCAGGGCTCGGTCTCGCCGATCCCCCGCCGGCTGGCTCCTGGTCGAGGGACACAACGTCGACTGTTAACAGCGGCACGCGTTTGCTGAACCTCGCGATCACCGATGGCTTCCAGTCCCTCAACGGACAAACCACCTACCGCGTGGCGATCACCGGCGTGGTCAACGCCCCCACGGGCGGAAACCAATCCATCCAGATCCAGATCCTGCAGTCTGACGGCGTTACCGTCAGCACCAATGGCGCCGTCAACTTCGCCCTGACCGGCCCGCCCAACACCCCGAACGCGCCATCCGCCACCCCCGGCGCAGGTCAGGCCACCGTGAACTGGACCGCGCCGGCCAACGGCGGTTCGCCCATCACCGGCTACACGCTTGAGATTTCCGGCAACGGCGGGAGCAGCTGGTCCGATGCGCCGGGCGCCTGCGCGCCGGCCACCACCGAGGCCAGCACCGCAACTTCCTGCGTGGCCAGCCCGCTCACCCCTGGCGCCGGTTATGAGTTCCGCGTTCGCGCCATCAATGCGATTGGTGCCAGCAGCTTCAGTGACGCGAGCACCACCATCGTGATCCTCGCGGCGACGCCGGATGCGCCGACCGACGTCGGTGCCACCGCCGGCAACCAGTCAGCCACGGTCGACTGGACGGCACCAATCAACGACGGCGGTGCCACGATCACCAGCTACTCCGTGACAGGCTCGCCATCGGGCAGCTGCACGGCGGTGGCGCCGGCGACCAGCTGCGAGGTCAACGGCCTGTCGAACGATCTCGGGTACACGTTTACCGTTGTGGCTACCAACAGTGCCGGCAGCGGTGCTGCTTCCAGTCCCTCCCCGGAAGTCTTCCCCCAGCGCACCGCCAGCACGACCGCCATCACCGGCACCACCGCGTCCTTGAACGGCGGCACGCGTGCGCGCACCAACGAGAGCTTCACCGTCAACTTCACGGTGAGCAGTGCGGATGCGACCGGCGTCAGCGAAGGCGGCACGGTCACGGTTGAAGCGCAGACAGCAGGCGGCGCCGTGGTTGGCAGCTGCAGCGGCGCGGCCACTGCAGGCGCTGGCAGCTGCGTGCTGAGCGGCCTGAAGCCCAGCGACAACGTCGCTCGCCTCGTCGCATCGCTGGCGCAGACGCCGCGTCTGCTGGCTTCGCAGTCCAGCCCGTTCGCGTTCGACGTCACCCGCAGCAACACCACCAGCACGCTGAGCAGCAACAGCCCCAGCGTGTTCGGCCAGGACATCGTGCTGAGCGCCAGCTTCAACGCCACCGCGCCGGGCGCCAATCCGGTCACCGGTACGGCGCGCTTCGTGCGTCAGCCGGGTAACGTCACGGTCGTTGAAGTGCCGATCGTGCCGGGCATCGAGGGCGCGGCCAGCACGGCCACCACCACGATCACCACCAACCCGGATGTCAGCCTGTCGCCGATCACCTACAACGTGGTGATCCTCGACAACACCGACTTCATCGGCAGCAACAACAGCACCGTGCACACGGTGAACCGCGCCAGCACCACGGTGACGATCAATTCGATCTCGCCGGCCGCAGGCCCGGACATCGAGGTCAACGAGACGGTGACGGTGAGCGCCACGGTGGCCGCGGTGGCCCCGGGCGAAGGCACGCCGAACGGCACCGTGCAGGTGCGCGGCACCGGCGGTGACGCTGCTGCCACCACCGGCTGCGACATCAGCCTGTCCGGCGGCACCGGCACCTGCCAGCTGAGCTTCAGCACCAAGGGTGATGCGACGCTGGTCTTCAGCTACGTGCAGAGCGCCAACTTCGCCGCCAGCAGCAACAGCCAGGCCGTCACGGTGCTGGGCCTGCCGGTGACGCTGACGCTGACGCCGCCGGGCGCTGCGCCCTTCTTCGGCAACAGCTACGACGTGGCCTACAGCCTCACGGGCGGTGCCGGCGACTTCGAGGGTGCGGTCAGCCTGAGCGCGACCGGCCCGACGAATGCCACGGCCACCTGCGTCAGCAACAGCACCCCGGCCAACAACACCGGCGTCTGCACCTTTGCCGGCGGCCAGGATGTGGGCGCCTACACGCTGGACGGTGCCTATGCGGGCGATACCCAGGACCTGCCCGCCATTGACGGCGACAGCCTGAGCATCGTGCAGGCCACCACCGAGCTGACCGTCACCACCACGCCGAGCAGCTCGGCGGCGGGTGAGGACGTGCTGTTCGCGGTCGAGCTGACCCTGACCAACGGGACGGGCGCACTCGACGGCGACATCGAAGTCACTGCCAACGGTTTGACCAACGCGGGCGTCACCAGCTCGGGATGCACGATCACGGTTATCGCGCAGACTTCGCCCTTCACGGCCGACTGCACCCGCGCCTTCACCCTGTTCGGCGACGACCAGGTGGTGTCGGCGGTGTTCGTGCCCTCCAGCACCAACTTCGCGGGTGACTCGGCGACCACGCTGCACGACGTGACCTCGGCCTCCACCCAGACCCTGATCACCGGCTTCACGCCGGCCAATCCGCAGGTCGGCGACGCAGTGACGGTCGGCTTCGACGTCAACGGCGGCGAAGGCACCTACGAGGGCGTGATCAACGTCAGCGTCAACGGCAGCCCGGTGACCTGTAGCCCGGCCCTGAGCTTCGACACCACCACGGGTATTGGCAGCTGCCGCGTCCCGGCACTGTTCCAGGCCCCAGCCGACTACAGCTTCGTGGTGGCTTTTGACGGCACCGACGGCGGCAACGACGGTGATTCCAGCAGCGACGCCACGCTGGTCACGGTGGACGCTCGCAGCACCACGCTGGCCCTGTCCGCAGCCCCGGCCGAGGACCAGCAGGCAGGCGTGGATGTCGTGTTCACCCTGAGCACGGCGGCAATCACCGACGGCTTCCTCGACGGCTTTGCCGACGGCAATGTCGCAGGCGGCACTGCCTATGTCTGCCTGTCCTCGTCGCCGGTCTGCGACAGCGCCAGTGCGCTGTGCACCGCCTCCCTGAGTGGCTCCGGCACCACCGGTGCGGCCACGGGCACCTGCCCGGCAGCCTTTGCCGCGGTCGGCAGCTACAGCTTCGTGGCCCGCTACGTCGGCAACGACAACTTCGCCGGCAGCAACAGCCTGCCGCTGGCCTACACCGTGGAGCCGCGCGACACCAGTATCCTCATCACCCGCGTCAGCAGCTTCACCAGCGGTGCCTCGCCGGCGGCTTCTGCCCTGGTGGGCGAGCAGGTGACGGTGAGCTTCGACGTGAGCGGCGGCCTCGGCGAGTACGAGGGCAGCGTCACGGTGTACGCGGACGGCCCTGGCCCGCTGTCGGCGATCTGCGACAACGGCAGCTTCAACATCGAAACCGGCGAGGGCAGCTGCACCTTCAGCGTGGGCAATGACAACGGCCTGGAGCAGGTGGGTACCTGGACCTTCATGGCCGACTTCATCCCGGGCGTGGAAGGCAACGACGCTTTCTCGAGCACGGGTGAAGAAGCTGCGGGCATCAACATCCTGCAGGCCAGCACCACCCTGGTGCTGAGCAGCAGCCCGGCGCCGAGCGTGTTCGGCCAGCCCTTCACCCTGACCGCGACGGTCACGGCGACGCCGCCTTCCGAGGGCTACCCGACCGGTGACGTCAACTTCTTCGACGGCGAGAGCAATGCCATCGGCGTGGTGACCCTGGCTCCGACTGCAACGCCGGGTGTGTCCACGGCGAGCATCGCCAATCTGACCCGCGACGTGGCCCTGCCCAATGGCTGGCGCTTCGTGGCGGCGACGATCACCAACCCGAACTTCGCGGGTGCCAACGACTTCGGCTATGACCACCTGGTCAACCGCGACAACCAGACGGTTGCGGTCACGGCGCCGGGCTCGCTGCCCTTTGTCGACGGCGGCAGCTTCGACGTGTCGGCACTGGCGACGGCCAACTTCACCGAGCTGCCCAGCGGCCAGGCGGTGAGCCTAAGCGCCGGTCCAGCCGAGGTGTGTTCGGGCAGCGGTTCGAGCACGGGCGGCAGCGATGTCTCCATCAGCATCATCGGTGGCGGCACCTGCGTGATCACGGCCAGCGTTCCGCAGTCGAACAACTACAACTTGGTTGCGCCGCAGACGGTGAACGTCACGATCACTCCGATCGACCAAGCCATCACCTTCGGCGATCTGCCCTACCGCCCGGCCGGTGCCGCTCCGTTTACGGTGAGCGCCACCTCCGACAGCGCTCTGCCGGTGAGCTTCTCCTCGCTCACGACCGGCGTCTGCACGGTCAGCGGCAACCTGGTGGCCTATGTGTCAGCGGGTGTCTGCGAAATCGCTGCCGATCAGGCCGGCAATGCCAGCTACAACCCGGCTGAGCAGGAAGTCCGCGACTTTGTCTACGTCGCGATCCAGATCGAGGGCGAGCCGGCGGACGGTACGGTGGGCGAGTCCTACGGCGAGTCCTTCAATGCCGTCGGCAACGGAGCGTTCCCGCCGTTCACGTACGCGATCACTGGTGGCACTCCGGTGCCGGGTCTGACCCTCACTGCGGGCGGGTACTTGGAAGGCGAACCCACCACGGCCGGCACGTACACCTTCACGATCACTGCTACCGACAGCACGCTTGCCGGTCCGGATCGCGTGGGCGCGCCGTACTCCGGCAGCCGCGAGTTCACCATCACGTTCGCCAAGGCGGCACAGGTCATCACGGACTTCCAAGCGGATCCGGCCAGCCTGGTCTTCCAGGGCGATCCGGCAACGCTGACGGCCACGGGCGGCCTCTCGGGCAATCCGGTGGTGTTCAGCTCGCTGACCGAGGACTTCTGCACCGTGACCGGCGACCAGGTCTTCCCGGTGGCGGCTGGCCCGTGCGTGGTCGCGGCTAACCAGCTGGGCAACGATGACTACGAGGCGGCTCCGCAGGTCACGCTGGACATCACCGTGGCCAAGGCCGAGCAGGCTGCACTGACCGCAGTGGCGACGCCGGCCATCGTGCCGTTCAACGCCACCAGCGCGCTGAGCGTCACCGGGGGCACCACCAACGGCGACGTTACCTACGTGGTCACCGCGGGTGAGACCTTCTGCTCGATCACCGGCAGCACCCTGACGGCGATCGCGGCGGACGGCAGCTGCACCGTGACGGCGACCATGGCGGGCGATGACAACTACCTGCCGGTCTCCGCAACGGTCGGGCTCACCACGATCAAGGCCGATCAGGTCGATTTCGCGGTCGCGGCTGACCCGACGACAATTGCCTACAACGGCACCAGCGCGCTGAGCACCAGCGGCGGCAACGGCGGCGGTGCGGTGAGCTATGCGATCACCGGCCAGACCGTCATCGCTGGCGATGACGTCTGCTCGCTGAGCGGCAGCACCATCACCGCGACCGGCATCGGCACCTGTGAAGTCACGGCGACCAAGGCCGCCGACGCCAACTACAACGTGGCGACGTCCATGGTGGTGATCACCGCGATCAAGGCTGACCAGACGATCACCTTCGGCGACAACCCGGGCCCGCTGACCATTGGCGGAACGACCGGCAATGTGGTGGCTACGGCGAGCAGCAACCTGACCGTGACCTACGGCGTGGCCGTGGTCAGCGAGAGCGTCTGCGAAGTCAACCCGAGCAACGGTGGCATCACCATGATCACCGCCGGCACCTGCGTGCTGACGGCGAACCAGGGTGGCGATGACTTCTACAACCCCGCTACGCAGGTCACACAGAACGTCGTGATCAACCAGGAGCAGCCGAGCATCAGCCTGGTGGGCAGCGCTTCGCCGACCAGCCCAGGGGATTCGGTGACCTTCACGGCGACCGTCAGCGGTGGCTTCAGCCCGACCGGCTCGGTGACCTTCCAGAACAACGGTGTGGACATCGCCGGCTGCGTCAACGTGGCGCTCGCCGGCCTGACGGCCGAGTGCGTCACCACGGCGCTGCCGCAGGGCAGCAACCCGGTCACCGCCGTCTATAACGGCGACATCAACAACCTGACCGCGACCAGCAACCCGGTCACCCAGGTCGTGCTGACCGGCACCACCATCACGCTGAGCCCGGGCAACATCACCGAGGCGCGCTTCGGCCAGACGGTGAACGTCGGCTACACGGTGGCGGGTGGTGTGGCTCCGAACGAAGGCAACGTGACGGTGACGGCGACCCGCCCGGGTTCGACCGTGACCTGCACGGCGCCGGCTTCGGCGGGCACCTGTGCGCTGACTGGCCTGGTCACCACCGGCCCGGTGCTGCTCGACGGCTACACCGTGTCGGCGGCCTACGCCGGTGATGCCAACGACGGCGCCTCGGCGACGACGGCTTCGCAGACGCTGAACGTGCTGCGCTCCAACACCAACACGGCGCTGACCATCGCTCCGGTCACCAGCTCGCCCTTCGGCCAGGGCTTCACCCTGACCGCGACGGTGACCGCGGTGGCTCCGGGCGGCGGTGTCCCGCCGGGTACCATCGTGTTCCTGCGCGATGGCGAGTCGATCGGTGAGGTTCCGCTGGTCGGCGGTGTGGCGACGTTCAACGTGCCGGCGGGTCTGGCGGTGAACAACTACGTGTTCCGCGCCGAGTACGCGCAGACCACCAACTACCTGCAGAGCTTCGCGAACACCAACTACGCAGTGACGGCCAAGGCCACGACCACGACGATCACGGGCGCTTCGGCCAACCCGTCGGCGCTGTCGGCCGAGGTGCTGTTCAGCTACACGGTGACCACCAGCCCGGCGGATACCACTCCGACCGGCAACGTGACCCTGACCGCCAGCACCGGTGAAACCAACACCTGTACGGTGGCGGCGGGACAGTGCGGCCTGACGTTCGCGACGGCCGGTGCGCGCACCGTGACTGCCGCCTATGCCGGCGACCCGCAGCATGCTGGCAGCACGTCGGTGGCCTTCGCCCACAGCGTCAATCAGGCCGAGCAGGCCGCGCTGGTGGTGACCGCCACGCCGCAGACCATCGCCTATCTGGGCACGAGCACGCTGGCGACGACGGGCGGTTCGGGCACGGGCGCGGTGAGCTACGCGGTGACCGGCGGTACCGGAACCTGCGCGATCGTGGGCAGCACCCTGACCGGCAACGGCGTGGGCACCTGCGAAGTGACGGCGACCAAGGCGGGTGATGCGAACTACCTGCCGCAGACCGGCACGGTGACGGTGACCGTCGAGCAGGCCGAGCAGGCTGCCCTGGTGGTGACCGCCACGCCGCAGACCATCGCCTACCTGGGCACCAGCGAGCTGGCAGCGACCGGCGGCAGCGGCACGGGCACGACGATCACCTTCGCGGTGACCGGCGGTACCGGCACCTGCGCGATCACGGGCAGCACCCTGACCGGCAACGGCGTGGGCACCTGCGAAGTGACGGCGACCAAGGCGGGTGATGCGAACTACCTGCCGCAGACCGGCACGGTGACGGTGACCGTCGAGCAGGCCGAGCAGGCTGCCCTGGTGGTGACCGCCACGCCGCAGACCATCGCCTACCTGGGCACCAGCGAGCTGGCAGCGACCGGCGGCAGCGGCACGGGCACGACGATCACCTTCGCGGTGACCGGCGGTACCGGCAGCTGCGCGATCACGGGCAGCACCCTGACCGGCAACGGCGTGGGTACCTGCGAAGTGACGGCGACCAAGGCGGGCGATGCGAACTACCTGCCGCAGACCGGTACGGTGACGGTGACCGTGGAGCAGGCCGAGCAGGCTGCGCTGGTGGTGACCGCCACGCCGCAGACCATCGACTATCTGGGCACGAGCACGCTGGCAACGACAGGCGGTTCGGGCACCGGTGCGGTGAGCTACGCGGTGACCGGCGGCACCGGCAGCTGCGCGATCACGGGCAGCACCCTGACTGGCAACGGCGTGGGCACCTGCGAAGTGACGGCGACCAAGGCGGGCGATGCGAACTACCTGCCGCAGACCGGTACGGTGACGGTGACCGTGGAGCAGGCCGAGCAGGCTGCGCTGGTGGTGACCGCCACGCCGCAGACCATCGACTATCTGGGCACGAGCACGCTGGCAACGACAGGCGGTTCGGGCACCGGTGCGGTGAGCTACGCGGTGACCGGCGGCACCGGCAGCTGCGCGATCACGGGCAGCACCCTGACTGGCAACGGCGTGGGCACCTGCGAAGTGACGGCGACCAAGGCGGGCGATGCGAACTACCTGCCGCAGACCGGTACGGTGACGGTGACCGTGGAGCCGGCCGCACAGGCTGCGCTGGTCGTGACCGCCACGCCGAACCCGGTGATCGCCGGCCAGACCAGCGCGCTGACGACGACGGGCGGCTCAGGCACCGGTGCTGTGACCTACGCGGTCACCGCGGGCGGCGCCAACTGCTCGGTGACGGGCAGCACCCTGACTGCTCTGGCTGCGGGCACCTGCACCGTGACCGCGACCAAGGCGGCGGATGCCAACTACCTGGTGCAGACCGGCTCGGTGGTAGTGACGGTGAACCCGGCCACGGTGGATCTGTCGATCGTCAAGACCGGCCGCTACACCCTGACCGGCATCACCTGGGAACTGCTGGTGAGCAATGCCGGCCCGGGCGTGGCCAACGGCGCCAGCGTCATCGACGCCCTGCCGATCCAGGTTCAGAACGCCAGCTGGACCTGCGTCACCAACAGCGGCGGCGGCACCTGCCTCACGGCCAGCGGCACCGGCGATGTGGATGTGGATGTCAACCTGCCGGCCAACAGCAGCGTGGTGATCACCATCACCGCGAACGTGATCGGCACCCCGGCGGCGATCAGCAACACCGCGTCGGTGATTGCGCCGGACGGCATCACCGACACCAACCCGGCCAACAACACCGTCACCCTGAACCTCCCGGTGGCGCTGTTCGCGGACGGCTTCGAAGGCAACGGCCTGCAGGTCAACGCAGTGCTGAAGTCCTCGGGCGGTGTGGTCGAGATCGACGGTGCTGCGCTGGAAGCGGTGGTCGACAGCTACAAGTCGGTCAACGCCGCCCGCTACGTGCTGGGTGAGCAGCAGCTGCAGCTGCAGGTTCGCGAAGTGAACGGTCTGCTGCAGGTCCGCCTGCTGCAGTCCGACGCCAAGCAGAGCCTGAGCAGCACCCGCTGGATCGAGGTGTGGCCGGGTGACGCGGTGCGTATCGACTACGCCAGCGCCAACGGCGAGCTGCAGACCCGCCTCGCGGTGGGTGCCAAGTAAGCCAGCAGCCCGCGGCGGTGCTCGCACCGCCGCGGTTCAAGGCAAGACCCCACACGGGCCGCGCAAGCGGCCCGTGTGCTTTTTGAAGTTAGGGATTTCAGGATGGATGCCCCCTGGGGTGAGCTTGATGGCGATGCGTCTGAGACCGGGGCAGGGGGCGGCAGATGCGCTGCGCTTGTCTGCCCTGCGCGTCCATGTGCGTGGGGCTACGTTCGATACGAGGCGTCGCTCGCGGTTGTAGGGTGGATAAGCGCAGCGCATCCACCAGCGGGTCCGGGGGATGCCGTGCCTGGAGCGGAGTCCATGGCTCAGCCTTGCTCGATGCCGATCGATGGATGCCCGTCCACGATCCGGGCGTGACCCGGCTTCGGCGGGGCATTCCCGCTATCCTGTGCGCGCCCTCAACCCCCGGAGCCGCGAATGAAAATGGTCACCGCCATCATCAAGCCCTTCAAGCTCGACGACGTGCGCGAGGCGCTGTCGGAAGTGGGCGTGACCGGCGTGACCGTCACCGAGGTCAAGGGTTTCGGCCGGCAGAAGGGCCATACCGAGCTGTATCGCGGCGCCGAGTACGTGGTCGATTTCCTGCCCAAGGTGCGGATCGAGGTGGCGATCGAGGCCGATCGCGTCGAGCAGGTGGTGGAGGCCATCCGCAATGCCGCTAACACCGGCAAGATCGGCGACGGCAAGATCTTCGTGCACACGCTCGACCAGGTGATCCGCATCCGCACCGGTGAGGTCGGGCCGGACGCGCTCTGAAAGCCGGGATTGGGGATGAGCCGGCGCGCTTGCGCGGCACTGCCGCGCGTGCCGGCGAACGTCCGAGCGCTGCGCGCGAGGGCCGGGAAGGGATTCGCGATTCAAGGCGAGTTGCATAGGGTGGGCCCCGGCCCACCATGAGCGTGAACCTCGCGACCCGTGTCGACGGCGCGCGCGTGGACCGGTGCTCCGAAGTCGTGACCGGGGCAAGGCTGGGGCTCACGGTGGGCCAGGGCCCACCCTATGACGCTGCGATGGGGGCGCGTGGACCGGTGCTCCGAGGTCGTGACCGACGCAAGGCTGGGGTTTACGGTGGGCCAGGGCCCACCCTATGGCGCTGCGTTAGGGGCGCTGGGCGGTTTCGGGGATCGTGACCGGGGCAAGGGTCGGGCTCATGGTGGGCCAGGGCCCACCCTATGACGTTGCAATGGGTGTCGCCGGGGCCGGTTCGCGGGTCGTGACCGGGGCGGACCTTGGGCTCATGGTGGGCCAGGGCCCACCCTCTGCGAATCGATGCTCATCGCGGCTTTGGCCATCGCCAGCGCTTCATCGAAGCCGGCGGCGAGGCCGAGCAGGTTGGGGTGCTTGCCGAAGTCCATCTGGTGCAGGATCGCGTGCGGCTGGCCGTGCAGGCCGGACAGGATCACCGCCGTGCCCATCTTCTGGCAGCGGCTGACGAACTCCTCCAGCGCGGTCACGCCGGATGCATCGATCAGCGGCACCTGGCGCAGGCGCAGGATGAACACCTTGGGCGGTTCGCGGATCGGGTCCAGCACCTGGTCCAGCCGGTTGGCGACGGCGAAGAACAGCGGCCCGGAGAAGCGGAACATCTCCACGCCCTCGGGCAGGCGCTGGCGCGCGTCGGGCTCGTCGTCCGCATCGCCGTCCTCGACCGGCGCCACGCTGACGCTGGTGCTCATGCGGTGCATGAAGACGAAGGCCGCCAGCACCACGCCGACTTCGATGGCGAGCGTGAGGTCGAAGGCCACGGTCAGGGCGAAGGTCACCAGCAGCACCACGCGGTCGCCCACCGGCGCGCGCAGTAGCTGCTTGAAGCGATGGATCTCGGCCATGTTCCAGGCCACCACCAGCAGCAGGGCCGCCAGCACCGCCAGCGGCACGTAGACCATCAGCGGCGCCAGCACCAGCATGAACGCCAGCAGGAAACCCGCATGCGCCATGCCCGCAACTGGCGAGCGCGCACCGGCGCGGATGTTGGTAGCGGTGCGTGCCAGCGCACCCGTGGCCGGCAGGCCGGCGACCAGGGCCGAGGCCGCGTTCGCCACGCCCTGGGCGACCAGTTCGGCGTTGGAACGATGGCGCTGGCCGGTCATGCCGTCGGCGACTACCGCCGAGAGCAGCGATTCGACGCCGGCGAGGAAGGCAATCGTCAGCGCCGCCGGCAGCAGCTCCAGGGTGCGCTCGAAGGGGATGTCCGGGATCGCGAAGTCGGGCAGCGCCGCCGGCAGCTGGCCGAAGGTGCTGCCGATGGTCGGCACCGGCAGGGCCAGCGCGGCCAGGCTGCCGGCCACCACCACGATCAGGAAGGCTGGCCAGCCGGGGCGATGGCGTTTGAGCAGGGCCAGCGCGATCAGGCCGGCGCCGCACAGTCCCGCCGCCGCCGGCTGCCAGGTCGGCAGGTGGGCGAAGTAGGCAGTCCAGCGCTCGAAGAACTCGCCGGGCACCTGGTCCATGCGCAGGCCCAGCGCGTCCTTGACCTGACTGGCGAAAATCGACACTGCGATGCCGGCGGTGAAGCCGGTGATCACCGGCTGCGGCATGTAGCGCAGCAGCACGCCCAGGCGCAGCACGCCGGCGGCGATCAGGATCAGCCCGGCCAGCAGGGTGCAGAGGATCAGGCCCTCGTAGCCGAAGCGCTCGATGACGTTGAACACCACCGGGATGAAGGCCGCGGTGGGGCCGCCGATCTGCACGCGCGAGCCGCCCAGCGCGGAGATCAGGAAACCGGCGACGATCGCGGTGTGCAGGCCGCGCTCCGGCGTGGTGCCCGAGGCGATCGCCAGCGCCATGGCAAGCGGCAGGGCGACGATCGCGACCGTGAGCCCGGCGACCAGATCGGCGCGCAGATCGCGCGCGCCGTAGCCACGGGCCAGCGTTGTGTACAGCTGCGGAACAAAGCCCCGGAAGTCGCTGATCAGGCGCCGGGGCATGCGATCAGCCCTGCGAGATGTCGGGCAGGCCGGTGGTCAGCCACCAGCGCTTGATCTCGGGATCCCAGCGCCACAGTTCGCGCACCAGGAAAGTCCGCTCGACCTGGGTGTGGCGGTTGATCAGCCGCACTTCGACCAGCTGCCGCACCTCACCCTGGCCGGCGGGCTCCTTGGCCTTGACCAGGTAGCCGGTGAACTGCACCTGGGCGTAGCGCTCCCATTCGAGGCGGCTGATCGGCTTCTCGACGCGCAGCTTGGGGTCGACGAATTCGTAGGCGCGCTCGAGATCGCTGAAGCGGATCGCGCCGGCATAGTTGAACAGGGCGGCGTCGAGCTTGATGTTGTCGCCGCCCTTGGTGGCGCAGGCGCCGAGCAGGACGACGAGGGCGAGCGACACGAGCAGGCGTGGCAGTCCGAGGCGTAGGGTCACGTGCGCTCCGATGCGGCGGGTGGCGCCTGATTCTGCGGCATGCACAGGCCTTGACGCGAGTTGCGCCAAGGTCGCCATGCCTGCGCTGCCGTGACGCCCTCCGTGCTGCACGCCGGCGGCCCCGGTGCTGCATAGGGTGTGCTCTGCCCACCACAGGCACCACGCTCGCCGCGGTCGTGCATCCGCATTGGGTGGGCCCTGGCCCACCGTGAGCACCACGCTTGCCCCGGTTATGCCCTCGCATAGGGTGGGCCCTGGCCCACCATGGGCACCACGCTTGCCCGGGTCATGGATGTAGGCGGGCTTGTGTCGTGGATCGGAGCCCGACCCAGCCGCATGCGCAGAGGAGCGGTCAAGCCCATGGTGGGCCAGGGCCAGCCCCATGAAGCGCTGCTTCGTCTTGGGCGCCCAAGCGCGCGACGCATTGGTTAGAGTGCGGCCATGTCCCCGGATCTCGCTCACCACATCGCGCTCGACGCCCGTCTGGTCGAGGCCGTGGGGGCGATCCGCCTGCTGCAGGCCGTCAGCTGGCCGGTGGCCGAGCAGGAGCGCTTCCTCGACGGTTTCCGGCGCGGCCAGCCGCGTCTGCCGGAGCCGGCCTATCGCGGCCGCGATCTTTCCGTGGCGCGGGCCGAGCTGTCGGCGATCCGCGATGCCGCCGATCCGCAGCATCCGCTGGGCCAGTACCTGCAGCGCAGCGCCGAGAGCTGGCTGCACGCGGCCTGGCTGATCGAAGCGGCCGGCAGCGAGGCGGCCAGCTGGCATTCGATCCAGCTGTTCGGCCGCCCCGGCGATGCGCTGCCCGGCTCGACCTATACCAATATCGACGCCGCCCGGCACTTCATCGAGATCGCCGACGAGGTCAGCGGCACCCTGCCCGCGGAGGACAGCGAGGCCGTGTACAGCGCCGAGGCCATGGCCGCCGAACTGCAGGCGGCGCTGGACGCTTTCTTCGTCGGCCATCGCGTGCGCGTCGAGGTCGACCCCGAGTTGATCGCCAAGGCCGCGGCCGGGCCCACCCGTATCCGCCTGCGCGGCGGCGCCAGCTTCAGCGAGTACGACCTGCGCCAGCTGCTGGAGCACGAAGCCTTCGTGCACTCGCTGACCGCGTTGAATGGACGCGAGCAGCCGCACCTGAAGAGCCTGTCGCGCAGCGCGCCGCGCGTGACCGCGACGCAGGAAGGCCTCGCGACCTTCGCCGAGCTGATGACCGGCGCGATCGACCTGCCGCGGCTGAAGCGCCTGTCGCTGCGCATCCTCGCCATCGACATGGCCCTGAACGGTGCCGACTTCATCCAGGTGTTCCGCTTCTTCCTGGAGTCCGGCCAGAGCGAGGTGGAGAGCTTCGCCTCGTCGCAGCGGGTGTTCCGCGGCTGTCCGACCTCGGGCGGCGCGGCCTTCACCAAGGACGCGGTCTACCTGCACGGCATGCTCAGCGTGCACACCTTCTTCCGCTGGACCATCCGCCACCGCCGGCCGCGGCTGTCGCACCTGCTGTTCGCCGGCAAGATGGCCCTGCACGACGTGTTCACCCTGGAACCGCTGTTCGAGGACGGGGTGATCGCCGAGCCGCTCTACCTGCCGCCCTGGGCGCAGCGCGCGAACGGTCTCGCCGGCGTGCTGGCGTTCTCGCTGTTCGCCAACCGCATCCGCATCGATCGGGTCGAAGCCGAGGACCTGACCCTGGGCCTGTAGACGCGCGCAGGCGGTGCATGGAGTCGGCCGCGCCGCATCAAGCTTCGCGCGCCCATAGGGTGGGCCCTGGCCCACCGGAAGCACGATTCCGGCCGCGGTCACCGCAAGGGCGAGCCGACCCGCGGCAACGCTCGGTGCTTCGCGCACCGGGGCGAGAGCGGAGGCCATGGTGGGCCAGGGCCCACCCTATGGATTCGAAAGGGTGGAGCGAAGGTCGAGCGCATGGTGGGCCAGGGCCCACCCTATGGATTCGAAAGGGTGGAGCGAAGGTCGAGCGCACGGTGGGCCAGGGCCCACCCTATGGGTTCGAAAGGGTGGGGCGAGGTTTGAGCGCATGGCAGGCCGGGGCCCACCCTATCGGCCCGATCGCGGGGGCCGGGCGTGGGCGCGTTCTACATACGCCGGGGCACGGGCGGCCAGCGGCGTCGCGGGGCGCTACCATGGTCGACCCCGCTGTCACCTGAGCCCTGCGCCCGACATGTCCGACAACGACGCCTTCAAGCAAGCCGCCCTCGACTATCACCGCCAGCACCCGCCGGGGAAGATCAAGGTCACGCCGACCAAGGCCCTGGTGAACCAGCGCGATCTCGCGCTGGCCTATTCGCCGGGCGTGGCTGCGGCCTGCGAGGCGATCGTGGCGGACCCGGCCGAGGCCTCCACCGTCACCGCACGCGCCAATCTGGTCGCCGTCATCACCAACGGCACCGCCGTGCTCGGCCTCGGCAACATCGGGCCGCTGGCGGCCAAGCCGGTGATGGAAGGCAAGGGCGTGCTGTTCCAGAAGTTCGCCGGCATCGACGTGTTCGACATCGAGGTCAGCGAGAACGACCCCGACAAGCTGGTCGACATCATCGCCGCGCTGGAGCCCACCTTCGGCGGCGTGAACCTCGAAGACATCAAGGCGCCGGAGTGCTTCATCGTCGAGCGCAAGCTGCGCGAGCGGATGAAGATCCCGGTCTTCCACGACGACCAGCACGGCACCGCGATCATCGTCGGCGCCGCGGTGCTGAATGCCCTGCACGTGGTCGGCAAGAGGATCGAGGACGTCAAGCTCGCCACCTCGGGCGCGGGCGCGGCCGGCATCGCCTGTCTCGACATGCTGGTGGCGCTGGGCCTGAAGCCCGAGAACATCCTGGCGGTCGACCGCGACGGCGTGATCCACACCGGCCGCACCGACCTCGACCCCGACAAGCGCCGCTACGCGCGCGACACCGCAGCGCGGACCCTGGCCGACATCCTGGTCGGTGCCGACGTGTTCCTCGGCCTGTCGGCCGGCAATATCCTCAAGCCCGAGATGCTGGCCACCATGGCCGAGCGCCCTGTCGTTCTGGCGCTGGCCAATCCGACGCCCGAGATCGACCCCGCGCTGGCGCGCAGCACGCGCCCGGACTGCATCATCGCCACCGGCCGTTCGGACTACCCGAACCAGGTCAACAACGCGCTGTGCTTTCCCTACATCTTCCGCGGCGCGCTCGATGTGGGCGCCACCACCATCAACGAGGCCATGAAGCTGGCCTGCGTCAAGGCCATCGCCGAGCTGGCGCGCAAGGAGGCCAGCGACCTCGGCGCGGCCTATGCCGGCGAGACGCCGAGCTTCGGGCCCGACTACCTGATCCCGCGTCCCTTCGACCCGCGCCTGCTGGCCTCGCTGGCGCCGGCGGTGGCGCAGGCAGCGATGGATTCGGGCGTGGCCTCACGCACGATCGATCTCGACGCCTATCGCGAGAAGCTCAACACCTTCGTGTTCCGCACCGGTCTGCTGATGAAGCCGCTGGTCGAGCGCGCCCGCGCCAACCTGCAGCGCGTGGCCTATGCCGAAGGCGAGGAAGAGGTGGTGCTGCGTGCGGTGCAGACCGTGGTCGACGAGCGCATCGCCCGGCCGATCCTGATCGGCCGCCCGGCGGTGATCGAGGCGCGCATCCAGCGCCTGGGCCTGCGCATTCGCCCGGGCGTGGATGTCGATGTCACCAACATCGACGACGACCCGCGCTTCAACGAGTACTGGCAGCTCTACCACCAGATCATGCAGCGCCGCGGCGTGACGCCGGCGGCCGCGAAGGCGATCGTGCGCTCGCGCGCCACCGTGATCGCATCGCTGATGGTTCGCCGTGGCGAAGCCGACGCCCTGCTCTGCGGCCTGGTCGGTCGCTACCAGAAGAAGGCCAAGCACGTGATCGACGTGCTCGGCACCGACCAGGGCGAGGACAAGGTCGCGGCGATGTCGGCGGTGCTGAACGACAAGGGCGTGTTCTTCTTCACCGACACCCACATGCAGGTCGACCCGACCGCCGACCAGATCGCCGAAGCGGCGCTGCAGGCGGCCTACCGGGTCAAGATGTTCGGCGTCGAACCGAAAGTCGCGCTGGTCAGCCACAGCAACTTCGGTACCCACGATTCGCCGTCCGCGATCAAGCTGCGCGAGGCGCTGAAGCGTATCCGCGTGCGTGCGCCCAAGCTCGAAGTCGAGGGCGAGATGCACGTCGACGCCGCGCTCAGCGAAGAGGTGCGCAACCACCTGTTCCCGGACTCGCGCCTGAAGGGTCGCGCCAATGTGCTGGTGTTCCCCAACCTCGATTCCGCCAACACCGCCTACAACCTGGTCCGCAGCATGACCGACGGCGTCGGCCTCGGGCCGATCCTGATGGGCGTCTCGCACAGCGCCCACGTGCTCACGCCCTCGGCCACCGTGCGCCGCGTCGTCAACATGAGCGCGATCGCGGCGGTGGAAGCGCAGGTGCGGAGTGCGATGAGGGGGTGAAGAGCTGGGAATCGGGAGTGGGGAATCGACACGGCCTGACTCGCGAGCGCTGTTTGATGTTGCGCAGACGGAAAGCGCGGGGTGCAGCGACGCGGCAGGTTCCGCGGGCTCTGCACGATTCCCGATTCCCATGAACCGATTCCCGGGGCGGATTCAATTCCGAATCGCAACACGCTTCTTGAGGGCTTCGGCGAAGACCTC